>Ga0224512_10000288_pt1 | contig 53556 bp, 41 predicted proteins | sample SF_May12_sed_USG_4_FD_169103 | JGI IMG/M metagenome (GOLD analysis project Ga0224512, IMG submission 169103) | Sediment microbial communities from San Francisco Bay, California, United States - SF_May12_sed_USGS_13 | ecosystem: Environmental > Aquatic > Marine > Sediment | place: USA...
CTGCCTGTGACAGCGACAATGACGGCATCACGGACGGCGACGAGATCGCAAACGGCACGGACCCGAACGATGCCGACACCGATGGCGACGGTATTCCCGACGGTTCCGAAAATACGGATGCCGATAACGACGGCATCAACGATGCCGCCGACACGGATTCCGACAACGACGGCATTCCCGATGCAATCGAAGCGGGACCGACGCCTGCGATGCCGGTCGATTCCGACAACGACGGCATGCCAGACTTCGTCGATACGGATTCGGATAATGACGGTATTCCGGATGCTATTGAAGGTTCCGGTGACACCGATGCTGACGGCTTCGCTGACTACCGCGATCCGGACAGCGATGATGACGGCATTCCGGATACGGTCGAAGACGATATCGCGATTGGCGTTGATAGCGACGGCGATGGCATCGATGACGGATACGACGTCGACATGACGCTTGGCAGCGACATGGACAACGATGGTGTCGATGACGCAATCGCGCCGCGTGATACCGACGGCGACGGTGATCGAGACTATCTCGATATGGATGCCGACAACGACGGCATACCCGATAGGGTGGAAGCAGACCTCGATGTGCTGGCGGACGGTGATGGTGATCAGATCAACGATGTCTACGACGTCGATGTGACGCTGGGGACGGACGGCAACGGCGATGGTGTCGATGATGCCGTCAGCCCGACCAATACCGATCTGGATGCGGCGCCCGACTACCGCGACCTCGACAGTGACAATGATTCGTTGCTGGATGTTACCGAGGCAGGCGGCATTGATGCCGACGGCAATGGCATCATTGACTCGCTCGCTCTCAACGAGGGCACGCTCACGATGCCGACGGACAGCGACGGCGACGGCATTGGTGACTGGCGTGAGGTCGACAGCAACAATGACGGCGTCAACGACATCGTCGGCACGACGTTCGCGGCTGAAGATTCCAATGGCGATGGTGTTGTCGATGACATCACCGATACCGACGGTGATGGTATTGCCGATGTCGTGGACCAGCTTGATGGCTTCGGTACTGCACCTGACTCGGATCGTGATGGCATTTTCGACGACACCGAAGGCACGATCGACACGGACGGCGATGGTTTGCCGAACTTCCAGGATACGGACAGTGACAACGACGGCATTCCGGATTCCACCGAGGCCGGACCGGCTCCCAACACTCCGGTCGATACCGATGGTGACGGCATGCCGGATTACATCGATACGGACAGTGATAATGACGGTCTCGACGATGCACTTGAGGGCACCGATGACAGGGACAATGATGGTGTTCCCGACTACATCGACGTTGACGGGGTTCTCGAGACAGCCGTCTCGGGTTCGGGTAGCGTGGGATGGCTGTTGTTGCTCGCTTTGGCAGCGGTCATCGTAATGCGGCGTGCAAGGACAGGTGCTGCGGCGATGGTTATCGTTGCGGGCCTGAGTCTCAATTTTGTAATGATTGACGACGCAAGCGCTGATTCACTGTGCGGGCACTACACCGAACCCGGAAACGGCGATTATTATTACGGCGGTAGCGATCCCGAACGGGACGATGCTGGATTCGAGGCTTGCTGGTACGGTGGCCTGGGCCTCGGCTATTCGTATGTATCGCCAGACAAAGAGGCGCAGAACTTCTTCCATGATACGAGCGAGAATCACGATGCCGGTTGGCACCTGTTCATTGGCAAGCAGTTCTCACCACACTGGTTTGCTGAACTGAAGTATGCCGACCTTGGCGAAGCCGGCATCACCAATCGGAATCCCGCGATAGCTGCCCTGTATCCGAATGCAGCGATCACTTACACGGTTCCATCGCTGATGGCAGGCTATCAGTGGCGCGTGGAAGAAGACCTCAAACCGTTCGCGAAGATCGGGCTGTCCTCCATCGGCAATAGTGCCAAAGGCGGTCCGGTGCCGTTCGAAGAGCAGACGTCGGTGCAGATCGCATTCGGGGCCGGGCTGCGCTACGACTTTGGCAGGAGCCCGTGGTTCCTGCGCGGCGACGTTGATTTTTACGATCGCGACGCCTGGTACGCGGGCGTTTCGGTGGGCCTGTTACTTGGTCCCAAGCCGGATTCCCGACCCTATGTTGCGCCGCCCGCGCCAGAACCTGCGCCCGAGCCGGAACCCGCGCCGCCGCCCAAGCCTATGCCCGCCCCGGACACGGACGGCGATGGAGTGCTGAATGAGCGAGACCAGTGCCCGGGTACGGCGCTTGGTGTGCCGGTCGACGGTCGTGGCTGTGAGGTGCAGTCCGAAATCAGATTGCCGGATGTGCGTTTCGAAACTAACTCGGACCGTTTGCGCCCCGGCGCCGAACGCAGCCTGAACGACGCGGCGGCGACACTCATTCGCAATCCGAACCTCCTGACCGAAGTCGCCGGTTATACCGACAGTCGGGGCGACGCCAACTACAACCGCGGTTTGTCGGAGCGGCGTGCGAAAACGGTGCGCGACTACCTGATCAATCACGGCGTCGATGCGAATCAGCTGACGTGGCGCGGCTATGGCGAAAGCAATCCGATCGCCGATAACGAAACAGCAGAAGGCCGGGAACAGAACCGGCGTGTCGTGCTCCGAATCCTGGAGCGTTGATACAACACGCCGGGCCGTTACCGGTCTGAATCAGGTTGCGGAGGCTTTAGCGATCGCGCCGATCGATGCGTCCAGCATTGCGTCAAACTCGGCTTCACTTTGCTGCGCCGTCAGGCCTTCCGACAGGGCACGAGAGAAGCTTGCGACCATGCCGTTGTTGCGTGACAGGCGCTCGTTGGCTTCGTCCCGCGAGTAGCCGCCCGACAGGGCAACCACGCGAACAACGTTCGGATGCGCGATGCAGTCGGCATAGAGGTTCACTTTTTCCGGCAGCGTCAGCTTCAGCATGACGAGCTCGTCTTTACCGAGGCTGTTCAGCTGTTTCATGATTTCAGCGTGCAGCAGATCTTCCGCTTTGGCTTTGTCCGGGCAGTGGATGTCAACTTCGGGCTCGATAATTGGAATAAGACCCGCGGCAACGATCTGCTTGCCGACCTCGAACTGCTGATCGACGACGGCTTTTACGCCGGCCGGGTTGGCCTGCTTAATGACCGAGCGCATCTTGGTGCCGAAAACACCGTTGGCCTTGGCTTTCGTCAGCAGGTCGGACAGATCCGGCATTGGCTTCATGAGCTGGGCGCCGTTTTCCTCGGCAGCCAGCCCCTTGTCGACTTTCAGGAAGGGCACGACGTTCTTTACGTTCCAGAGATACGAAGCGGTCGGCTGACCTTCGATCTCGCGATCCATCGTGTTTTCGAACAGGATGGCGCCGAGGATGCGATCACCACCAAAAGACGGGCTCGTAATGATACGTGTTCGCATTTGGTGTACGACGTCGAACATCTCTTCGTCGTTGGACCAGGCGTCCTCGGTTACACCGTAAAGGCCAAGGGCCTTGGGCGTGCTGCCGCCGCTCTGGTCCAGGGCGGCGATGAATCCGGGGGCTGTGCTTACTTTTTCCAGTTGTTTCTTATAGTTGCTCACGGTCACTCTCGATAGATTAAGGGTTGGCCAAAAAACGGAGATCCGGATTGTACAGCAAGCGGGCCGCTCAATCTCATCGGCAGGCCGCCCGCAATTTCGAAACCAGGAAGTCGTTCTGGCCGAGCAAGCGCGCATAGCGTGTTTCCAGTGGGCCGCCTTTCGCCCGCAGCAGTTTTCGCGCCGATTTTTTCTCGCCAGCAGGCCAGCATGAGAGATCGGTAGCGGCCAGGATCGGTGCCAACTGACGAAACGCGTATTGCTCCGATCTCGACCACGTTCTGAGGTTGCGAATGCCGAGCGCTTTTGACACGCGATTTACGACATTGGATTCAGCGTCGGCGCGAGTGCCATCACTTGCATAGCCCAGTTCGTGAGTCGCCAACATGGATGCCGTTTCGAAACCTTCTTCATCGAAAAATTCTCTGGCCCGCGCGGCAGGCAATGTCAGGTGCATGTCGCAGGATGCAAGGCGCCGCAGTGTGTCGATGCCACAACGATAACTTCTGTTTCGGCGCATCTTCTTGTACTCGGCCACTGCCAATCTGCGGATTGTCGGAGACACGGATCGAAAGCCGAGTCGATAATAAAACCAGTAAGCACCGCTCTTGAGTGCCTCGTCGTTCTCAGCGCCGAACTGAAAAGGATTCGCAATGAAACGCGTACATCCAACCAGGTGATGGTAGACGCGCATGACCTGCAACCAAAGATATGCCGCTTCGCTGCCCCGGTATTCGTCGAAAATGTTGACGCCTGTGTTGGCCTGTCGAAAAAAAATACTGGAGCCACCGTAACCAATGGGCACCCCGTTGGACAGAATCAGGAACCCCATCGTGCATTCGAGCGGATACCGAAAAAGCTCACGCAATCCGAACACGGCAATTGACACACCTCTGCCGACGTTTGCCAGGAACACTTCGTGTGGGTTGGCGTGGTTGAAATGAAAGGTCTCGCGATGCCGCGCCGCGAGTGATGCCATCGCCACATCTATAAGCATCCGGCCTGCACCGATGGACAGTTTCGGCATCGACGATAACGGTCGTTGTATCTCAGACTTCGTGTTTCGTCCGGCCTTCCGCAGGCCACGAGTTCGAGCGATCACGTCTCGCACCGGAAAGACGTTTCTTGACTTCGAGAACCTCGAGTTATGCAGAGACCAGGCGAGTGGCAAGTTGGCGGACTCGTAAAGTTGCGGCAAGACAGGTAAGGACCGCAATGTGCGCAGTTGTGCGAACAGCCAATCGAAATCAGTTCCCTCAGCCTTTGCCGCGACGATGTCAATCCACTCCTGGCTCGTAACGTAACCGCTATCGAAATAGTCGGCCTCGACCGGAAGCAAAAGCGGCATCAGCAGTTCATCGAGCCGGGTCGTGTCACTGTCGACGTCCTGCCAGTCGATCGAAACCTCGCCCGGAGCGTTTTTCGCAAGCCAACTGGCAACCTCAAAAGAAAACGGATAATGCACCAAGGTGCCGCCTATGCCCGTATCCCAAAGTTCTGTGCGAGCGGTCTTGTTAATTCGATCGACGCGTTCTTCGAACGCAAGCAGTGAGTCGTCGGCTGCGTCAAACAATTCTTCTGAGTCGGGAAACGCACGGATGAAGCACAAGGTCTCGTGGTACTTCCTGAGGTCGTTTACCGAGGAAATATGAGTGGATTGAAGACGCCTGACCAGGTCCAGTTTTTCGCTGGCAGAGGTCGAATCGAAACGCCGCCTGATGCCGGCAAGGCGTCTAATCTGGCTTCGGCTCGCTCCGTGTCTCTTCATCGGCAATCTTCTCTGGCCATTGTTTGTCGCGCTCATGCACAATAGTCCAATGAAACACACCGCAGCAAGACTCGTGCGCCACGCACTGGAGAATATTGGGGCCAAATTCACCTTCGGCATTCCGGGTGTTCACAACATCGAGCTGTACGATGAGCTCAAGACGTCCGAGTCGATTCTTCCGGTTCTCGTTACCCATGAAGTCGGTGCCGCATTCATGGCCGATGCCGTCAGCCGGGTGGGCGATTCCATTGGCGTGCTGGCAATCGTTCCGGCCGCCGGTATCACTCATGCGATGAGCGGCGTCGGCGAGGCCTATCTCGATGGTATTCCGATGCTGGTTATTTCCGGCGGCATTCGTACCGACATGAAGCAAAAGTTCCAGCTTCACGATGTCGATCAGCATGCACTCATGAAGCCGCTGACCAAGGCTACGTACCGCATTGAACGTTACGAAGATGCCATCCCGACGATATACCAGGCCTACCGCATGGCGACCGAGGGTGAGCCGGGTCCGGTATTCGTCGAGCTACCGGCAAACCTGCAGTTACTCACCGGTGAAGTTGAGGACATGCCAGCGTATTCGCCGGTCGCGAAGCGCTCACCGATCAATCCCGAACAAATAAGTAAAGCGGCGGCACTACTGTCGCGCGCGAAACAACCAGGCATTTTTGTCGGTTGGGGCGCCCGCCATGTTGCCGAGGACATTGCACGCATGGCCGAGCACCTTGCTGCGCCGGTGTCGACGACGCTCCAAGGGCTGGCCTCATTTCCTGCAAATCACCCATTGCACACCGGTATGAGCTTCGGGCGGTCTGCTGTTCCCGCAGGGGAGAACGCGTTCAAGGATTGCGACGCCATGCTCGCCGTGGGTACGCGCTTTGCCGAGATCAGCACGGGCAGCTACGGTTCGGTGCCGCCCGAAAACCTCGTGCACATAGATATCAACCCTGAAACACTGAACGTAAATTACCCCGCGAAAGTCGCAATAGCGGCTGATGCTCGCGACGCCGTGCCCGCCCTGGCAAACGCTATTTGTGACATTGGTGATCCGAGGGACAGTTCGGCCACATGTCTGCAAATTGCGAACGACAAAGCTGTTTATCGCAAAGAATGGCGTGACCACGACAATGGTGACCGCGTCAGCCCGGTCCGCCTGTTCGATGCGCTGCGTGAGCAGCTGGACGACGACGCTATCGTGATAGCCGATGATGGCAACCACACTTTCCTGACCGCCGAGCTGATGCCGATAAACGCCGGCGGTTCATTTTTTTCGCCGACCGACTTCAATTGCATGGGCTACTGTGTCCCCGCCACGATCGGCGCGAAACTTAGCGCACCTGGCAGACAGGTCGTGGGTATCGTCGGCGACGGCGCGTTCCTGATGACCGGGCTGGAGTCGGTCACTGCCGCCGCCAACGACCTCGGCGTCATCTGGTTCGTTTTCAATGACGGGGAACTCGCGCAGATCGCCCAGGCCCAGGAAGTTCCGTATCAGCGCAGCACCTGCACGACGATTGGCAGGCTCGACTATGAAGCATTTGCCAAAGCGACGGGCTGTGCGTACGTCGGCATTCAGTCCAACGACGATGTGACCGATGGCGTATTGTCCGCACTCAAAATTGCCGCGGGCAACAAACCGGTCGTTGTCGACGTGCGAATCGACTATTCGAAAAAGACCCGTTTTACGCTGGGCACACTCAAGACGAACCTTGACCGCCTCGATACGCGAACCAAGGTTCGCATGGTCGGCCGTGCCCTGTATCGCAAGGTATTTGGCGCGTAAGTCCTTGATTGTGAGATAAATACGCTAATTTCGAGGGGTTTTTGTCCAACCGTCATCTAATAGTAGATGACCGGATTTCCCGAATCGAATCTTTACAAAGGCGCCATCCTTTTTGGCGTCTTCATGGTGTTACAGCCTGGTCAGGCATCTGCGGTGGATTTGTCGGCAAAGCGCTCAGGGCCGCAAATATCGGGTGGCCAGTCCGCTGTCCTGGCCCCATCGCTGCTCGACGTATCCGGCACACGGATCGGTGCTGTCACGATTTCCAGCGGCAGCATTTTCGATCTTGACAACCCCGAAGAAAACAAAGCGCTCTATCGACTCGCGAACCGCCTGCACATCAAAACGCGGCCGGACGTTATTGAGCAACAGCTCCTGTTCAGGCCCGGTGATCGATTCTCGGCACAGGTGCTCGAAGAATCGGAACGGATTCTCCGTGCCAACCGTTACATTCAGGAAGTGTCGATTAAACCGGTTCGCCATGAGAACGGTGCCGTCGATGTCAACGTAGAGACCAGTGACGTCTGGACACTGGTGCCGAAGCTCGCTCTGTCGCGCTCCGGTGGAAAAAACGAAGCGGCAATCGGGCTCAAGGAAATGAACCTGTTCGGTTCTGGCACCGCGATCGAAGTGTTGTACAAGTCCGATGTCGATCGCGACTCGAGCATCCTGAAATTCGCGGATCGTAACCTCGCTAACAGCTGGTACGGACTGAAGCTCGATCTTGCCGACAACAGCGACGGCTACTCGCAGTTCCTCGAGATCAGCAAGCCGTTTTATTCGCTGGACAGCAGGGATGCGCTGGGATTTTCGGTCCTGAACAAGGACAGCATTAACTCTTTTTACGAACGCGGCGAAGTGAGCGCTGAATATCAGGACAAAGCGACGGTCTATGAGGTCTATCGTGGCTGGTCGAAGGGCTTGCGAGATGGCTGGACGCGACGGTACACGGCAGGTTTTGCTTACGACGATCACCGATTTTCTGCGGTCATCGATTCGACGTATTCAACATCGGTTATACCCGAGGACCGTGAACTGCTGACACCATTCGTGGGTTTTGAAATTGTCGAGGACCGCTACGAGAAATCGAAAAATCACGACCAGCTAAACCGCGTAGAAGACCGCTTCCTCGGCACGCGCATAGGCGCACGGCTTGGGGTTGCGCGGGCTGGAGCCGGCTCTGATCGGGACGCCTGGCTGTTGAACATCGCCGCCCAGACCGGCTTCGGCAATTCTGATACCAGCTCCTTGCTGCTGGCGACCCAGCTCGGCGGCAGGGTAGAGCAGGATGGCGCACCCAATGTCAGCTTGAATGTAAGTGCCAGGTACTACAAACACCAGTCCGACCGGCGGCGCCTGTATATGAATTTAAGTGGCACCTACGGGCGGAACCTCGACCTGGATCAATACCTGGTGCTGGGTGGAGACACGGGTTTGCGGGGCTACCCGCTGCGCTTTCAAACGGGGGACAAGCGTGCCTTGTTCACGATCGAGCAGCGTTATTTCACCGACTGGTACCCGTTTCGCCTTTTCCATGTTGGCGGCGCCCTGTTTTTCGATGTGGGTCGCACCTGGGGTGATAGCCCTGTTGGCGCATCAGGCAACCAGTTGCTGAAGGATGTCGGTTTCGGGCTGCGCATCGGCAGCAGCCGCTCTGGTCTGGGGCGCATGATTCACGTCGATCTGGCAGTACCGCTGGATGACAAAGATGGCATCGACGGCGTCCAGTTCCTGGTTTCTACAAGGAAGAGTTTCTAAAATGTTGTATAAGACTGACAGCCTCGGCCAGCTTCTCGGCGCCATCAATCCGCTGATATCGTTCGCCTGGCGACTTGTTGTTGCGCTGACCGTGTCGCGCATTTTGCTCGTTGCCTGGCAATGGGAACGCGTTGCGGACGTCGACATGTTCGTGCCCATATTTGTGCAAGGCCTGCGCTTCGATTTCGTATTGTTGGGGATAAGCCTGGTTATCCCCGTCCTCTTATTCCCCTTATTGGCATCGAGCGAGCGTCTTGTGCCGGCCTGGCGCGCGTTCCTCAAGGTCTATCTGCCGGCCGTGCTGCTCGTCGTTATTTTCATGGAGCTCAGCACACCGTCTTTCGTCGATCAGTTCGACGCTCGTCCCAATATTTTGTTTGTCGAGTACCTCGATCATCCGCGGGAAGTCGCGGCAACGCTTTGGGGGGCATACAAAGCGCCGCTGGTATTCACGGTACTGTTCGTCACGGGCTTCACCGTATTGTCGGCTCGGCAGTTCCGGATAATTGTGGGTCGCGCGCGTGCCGCGCGGCTGATACCGGCGCTTGCGTTGACGCCGTTTTTGCTCGTGCTCTGCTTCGGACTCATTCGATCCACAGCTGACCATCGACCCGTAAACCCGAGCACGGTCGCCCTCTCCAGCGATCCGCTGGTCAACGATCTCGCCCTTAGCTCTGCCTATACGGCACTTTATGCGATTTACGAAACGAGGCATGAATCGGCAGGCGGGTTTCGATACGCAAAGGTCGACGATGAGGCGGTGTTCACCGAAGTGCGAGCAGCCATGAATATCGCCCCGCCTGATTTCACGTCTAGCACATTGCCGACATTGCACACACAACAACTATCAAATCCATCAGCCAAACCGAAGAACCTGGTCATCATCATCGAGGAAAGTCTCGGCGCAGAATTTATTGGTGCACTTGGCGGCCTAAACCTGACGCCGAATCTGGATGCGCTTGCAACAGAAGGGTTGTGGTTTGCCAACCTCTACGCGACAGGCACCCGATCGGTGCGTGGGTTGGAAGCTGTTGTAAGCGGATTCACACCGACGCCCGCGCGAAGTGTCGTAAAGCTCGGCAAATCGCAGCGAAATTTCTTTACGCTTGCGCAGCTGCTCGGGAACGCAGGCTACGACACCGGGTTCATCTACGGTGGTGAAGCACAGTTCGACAACATGCGCCGCTTCTTCATGAATAACGGCTTCGACAAAGTAATCGACAAGAACGATTATGACGATCCGGTATTCACCGGTTCATGGGGCGTGTCTGACGAGGACCTGTTTGATCGCGCTCATCAAGAGTTCAATGCCAGCCACGATCGTCCGTTTTTCAGCCTGGTCTTTACTTCGACGAATCATTCGCCGTTCCAGTTCCCGGACGGCAGGATCGAACTTTTCGATGAAGAAAAGAACACGGTTAACAACGCTGTGAAGTACGCCGACTATGCGTTGGGCCGCTTCATTCGCATGGCGCAGGAGTCGGATTACTGGGAAGACACGGTTTTTCTCGTCGTTGCCGACCATAACTCCCGGGTGTACGGCGGCGAAGTGGTTCCTATTGAACGCTTTCACATACCCGGCTTGATCATTGGTGGTTCGATTACGCCGGGGGTATTCAAGCCGGTTGCCAGCCAGATCGATCTCGCGCCGACGTTGCTGTCTTTGATCGGCGTAGCTGCCGAGCACCCAATGATAGGCCACGATCTCACGCGAGCCGACGCGCAGCATGCGCCGGGCAGGGCTATCATGCAGTTCAACGCCACCCAGGCCTACATGGAGGGTGACAAAGTCGCGGTGCTGCAAAAGGACCTGCCGGTACGTCAGTTTGAATATCGAGATGGCAAATTGATTGCGACGGAGCACAATAATCGAGCGCTGGTTCATAAAGCGCTCGCCCATGCCGCATGGTCGTCGCTGGCGTACGATAAATCGCTTTATCGGTTGCCCACGGACAAAGAAAAAGTCCAGCGGATGACCGCCGGCGGCATCGGCCAGGCCGCGAACTGATTCGGAATGGATTCGTGAACGAAGAAACGCCTCAAATCGTGCAAGACCGCTCACTCGCCGCTCGCGTGGCGGGAGGAGATCAGGAAGCGTTCGACGTTTTCTTCAAGGAATATTTCCCCAGGCTATTTCGTTTCACCTTGGCGCGCGCCAACAACGATCCGGACCTTGCCGAAGAAATCGTGCAAAGAACCATGTGCATCGTGGTTCGCAAGATGGGCACTTATCGTGGTGAAGCGCTGCTGTTCACCTGGCTGTGCCAGATTTGCCGCAATGAGACCGTCGCCCTGTTCAGGCAGCGCCGGATCGAGATGAGTGAGGATCTGCCGATCGAAGATCACCCGGCCGTGCAGGCCGCGCTGGAGTCGATGCACGCATCTGACGACCGGCCCGAGTCTGCGCAACGGCGCGATGAAATAGCGCATTTTGTGAAAACCACGCTGGAACATCTGCCAACAAAATACGCAACAGCGCTGGAAATGAAATACGTGCAGGGCTGCAGTGTTGCAGAAATTGGCGAAGCGCTGGGCGTAGGCACCAAAGCAGCCGAATCAATACTGAGCCGTGCGCGAACCGCATTTAAAGACGGATTCAGGTCTCTTTGGGACTTTGAACCCAGTTTCATAGTCGACTGAGTAAGAGCTATGACCAAGCAAACAAACGATGACATAGAACTTGAGCGCGATGAAGAGGCAATGGCGCGATTGCTGCGACTCGCCGGTCCGCGCGCCGAGATTCCGACCGATGCCGAGTCGCGCGTGTACGCGCGCGTGCTGAAGGAATGGCAGGCGAGCACCGGCGCGCCGGACGATACGCGGGTGTATGACCGCGTGCATCGGACCTGGAAAAGAGATGCGGCTCTCGCGGCCGCCAGACGATGGATTATGCCGATGGCGCTCGCTGCCTCCGCAGCACTCATAGCCATCTTCATCTCGCAGCCCGAACCGGTTCCCCCGGTAGCGGTAGGCACTGTCGCCAAGGTCGTCTCCCCTGCGGCCGGCGGCAGTGCCTTCGCTCTCGGCGACGAGATTTATGCGGGCATGACGATCGAGACGGGCGAGGGGCAAGGCCTCAGTTTTCTGCTCGCACGCAACGAGTCGCTGCGGCTGGATGAGAATTCGGCGATCCGCGTCGACACCGGGGACCAGTTCACGTTGCTGCGCGGCCGCGTTTACGCCGATACCGGGGAATTTGTTTATCGTGACGGAGGACTGAGAATCGATTCGATGTTCGGGGCCGTTACGGATATTGGCACGCAGTTCGCGGTGTCAATCCAAAATGACCTTCTTGATGTCGCTGTCAGAGAAGGTCGGGTCGATGTTCGTCATGACACCCATAAATACATTGCCATGTCAGGCGAACGCATCAGGCTTCTGGAGCAGGGCGAAGTCGACGTGGCCCCATTGGCTTTGACCGACGAGTATTGGAACTGGACGACGCAGCTGGCGCCGGCGTTCGATATCGAAGGCAAGTCACTGATGGACTTTCTGAAGTGGGCCGCCCGTGAGTCTGGCCGGATTCTTTACTTTGAGGATAGCGAGCTGCGCATGGCGGCAATGCGTACCGATCTGCATGGGTCCATTTCGGACTTTTCGCCACTCGAAGCGATTGAATCCGTGCTTGCCACGACCGCCTTCAGCTACCACGTCGAAGCGGACAGGATCGTTATCGACCGGTAGGACGCACGGGGATGTCTTTACCCCCGCGCGCACTGATTCAGTATCAGAATTCCAGTTCGAACTCTACTTCCGTTGCCGAGATAACGGAGTCGGATACTTCACTGCCCTTGGCTTTGACCAGCGGGTTGGGCGCCAGCCGGTTGAGGAACTCGGCCGACGAAATTACCGTGTCGTTTTCGTCGCGGAAAATGGTTCCTCCAACCGTTTGAATGGTCACACCAAGAATTGTGAATGAAGGATCGCTGATCGTTTCGACGAAGCCCTGCAGTATCGCTTCGGTATCGGCATCGTCTCGTTCCAGGATCGTTGCAAGAATATCGCCGCTGCCTGCGGGGAACTCGCCGCCGCTCTCACGGCTTTTGCACTGCGGATGTCCACTTTCGTAGCCACGAGCACACCGCTGCTATTGACGTCTCCTTCCACCTCGACCTTGATGTCGAGCCCGAGGTCGCCTTCGACACCACCTTCGTAGACTGTGCTTGCCGTTGTTGTGACCGGTAATCCCGTGACATCGAAGTCCGTTAAAGAGTCGAAACGCGTAATGAAGCCCTGGATTTCGACGTGAACACCGTCAGATCGTTAATGTTGAACAGCATATTGCCCGAATCAAGAGCGCTGACGATACCGAGCACTTCGAATTCGGTGCCTGCAGGTTTCAGTTCTATGCAAGTCGCCGTGATATCTCCGTTGGCGGCAACCAGGCCACTGACTTCAACAATGTTGTCAACGCTTAAACCGTCGATCGTACCGCTGACCGTAATGACCTGACCGACACTCAAGTCGTCTTGCGAGCCTGAAAGGCCATTAACCGTGAATACAGCCGAGCTGGTGTCATAGCGCACACCGTTGACGACAACGCTGCCGAAGGTTGAAATCGGGCCCATCGCGATACCGGTACGACCGATGCCGCCGACGGGTGGAGGCGGATTGACGACTGGGCCGTATCACTGCCACCCCCGCAAGCTGGCGCGAGCGTGAGAATAATGCGGCCAATAATCAGTTTTACATTTTTCATAGCTACGTACCTTTGGGTAACTGTCCTTCAATTGCACAAACGCCCAAGCCCAGTCGGACAGGAGTGGTTTCTGATTCGTTGGGGTCGAGTCGATGCCGGCTGAGCCAGTCATCGACCTCTTCGAGAAATTGTTGTCCGCGTTCGTTCCCTTCCGGACTTAGTGCGAGCGGCTTGCCATCGCCACCGACATAGGTCGGGTCCTGGTGCCAGCCCGACAACAGACGAGTCGCGTCGGTAGTCTTGGGTGAGGCCGAAGTTGCTGGCTCGGCGAGCAGCTCGCGTTGTCGCTTTACTTCCTTGCGTGAGATTCCGGTCAATGTCGATACGCGAGACACGTTCGTGGGACGCCCGCGAATGCCGAATTCGTCGCTGGCTACGGAGACGAAAACCGATTTGGAAAGCTCCGAGAATTCTCGCCAGGTCGTGCCACATTTCAGGACGAGAGAGGCGATTGGCCTCAAGAGGGCGCGGCAGGACGAACGCAGGATGCTGTCAACGACCAAAGGCGGTTTTTAGGGTTTTTGCTCCAAAAACAGGTATTTGCTGGGATGCCGGTCGAGCACGTTGTTCTCAAAACCGGCGATACCCGGGCGGACCAGGTGCTTGCTAACAAAGAAGTACAGCGGCGCGATGGGATGGTCGGCCAGCAATATGGATTCTGCCCTGGTCACATGGGCAGCACGGCTTGCTGGATCTGTCTCGGAGGAGGCAGCAGCGAGCAAACGGTCATATTCGGGGTTAGCGTAAGCTGACAAATTCTGCGGGTCACCTGACCGAAAGATATTGGTAAACGTCGATGCATGGTTATAGTCGCCAAACCAGGCAAAGCGCATGACTTGCCACTCCGCCCGATTGTCACGAGTCTGGAGAAAGTACTGCCATTCCCTTTTCTCGAGGGTCACCTCCACACCGAGAATGTCGCGCCACATGCTGCTTACCGCCAGCGCGACTTTTTCGTGAATGTCACCAGCATCGTAGGTGTATTTGATGGCGAGTGGTGAGTCTTTGCTGTAGCCGGCGTCTCGATACAGGGCACGCGCGCGTTGTAAACGATCATCATTGGAATACGCCCGCCAGGTAAACTCGGTACCGACGTGCCCCGCAACACCATGCGGCACGATGCCGAACGCTGGTTGTTCACCTCGACCTATCAGTGAGACCAGCTGCTCTCGATTGATGGCCATAGTCAGTGCCTGGCGAAGCAGTGCGTTATCGAGCGGCGGTTCGGTCAAATCGAAGGCCAGGTAATAGAGAGCAAGCGATGGTGCGATTCTTAGCTCGTCAGGCCTGTTTTCTCTAAGTGAACGAACATGTTCCGGCGGAATGGAATTTGAAATATCGAGCTCACCAGCGCGGTACATGTTCAGTTCCGTCCCGGGATCAACGATGGGCAGATAAACGATTTCTTTGACGGCGACCGAACCGGCATCCCAATACATCGGGTTGCGACGCAATCGAGTCGGACCGCCGATGTTGTACGCAATTAATGAATAGGCGCCATTCCCCACAAAAGAATCGGGATCCGCGAACGCACGCTTGGTGACCGTGGACTCATGCGTCGGAAATGCGATCGGCATTGCAAGCACAGCGAGGATCTGAGGCGACGGCTTAACCAACCGTATTTCCAGAATTCGCTCATCGACGGCGGCTACACCAAGCTGATTCGCCGGCAACGACCCATTCTGAACTTCGGCAAAGTGCAAGATCGGCTCGAGAAGGAAGCCGTATATCGACGCTGTATCGGGTTTCGCGACTCGACGAAAGGCATTGACAAAATCAAGCGATGTCACAGGGTCACCATTTGACCAGCGGGCATCGCGCCTGAGTGTAAATGTGTAAATGAGACCGTCGTCGCTGATCGTCCATGATTCAGCGACCCCCTTTACGAGTTCACCAGCCGCAGACTGGGCAACGAGGCCTTCATAGAGATCAGTCAGAATATTAAAAGCATGCACGTCCTCGGCCAATGCGGGGTCTAGCGAGCCAGGATCGCCCCCGTTTCCACGATAGATGACAGATGTCGGGTACGAATCAGAACTGCCATCGCAACCGACGGCCAGTACGAGAAATGCCAGTAGCTGGAGAAGCGTGCATGCCGCTGTTTTCATACCACTATGATTCCACACGATTGAGAGGGACGCGAATCGGCGATTGTTCTAAGATCGCTCCATGCGAGATTTAGCGAAATGTCTGATAGGTCTTGTAGCGTGTTGTAGCATGCACGCCGCGCTAGCAGAGTCTCCGTCCCTGAAAGGCATGCCACTCGACGCCTACCTTGAATCGCTTGGTTCGGACGGGTTGCGCATTATCTTCAGTAGTGATCTTGTCAACGCCGATCAGGTTTTGTTGGAAGAGCCCGATCTTTCCGACCCGAAATCAAGCCTCGCACGCATACTTCGACCCTATGCACTGAAAGTAATTGACGGGCCGTCCGGAAGCCTGCTGGTTGTCCGGGACGAATCGCCGGCGATGACAACCGAGCCGGCCAAACCGCCGGAAACGACATCCCTCCCCGAGATCATCGTCACGTCGAGCCTGCACCGGCTGCAGTACGCAGAATCCGGCAGCCATACTTATCTTGAACGGGAGCTATCCACGCGCATTCCGGCGGCAGCCGAGGAAGCGGTGCGCCTGACGAACCGGCTACCTGGCACGGCCAGCGGTGGCATTTCCAGCCGCAATCATATTCGTGGCGGTGAAGTTAACGAGGTGCTGTTCTTGCTTGACGGACTTCGCCTATATGAGCCCTACCATCTGAAGGATTTTCAGTCGGTAGCATCGATCGTAAATGCCAGCGCGATTTCCGGAGTTGACTTTTATACCGGGGGCTACCCGGTTCGCTACGGCGATCGGATGAGCGGCGTCATGAACCTGGCGCTGCGCGAACCGACGGGTCGGACCGAGACTGAACTTGCGTTGAGTTTCTTCAATACGTCCGCGTTATCGCTGGGGCGATTCGGGTCAAAAGACCAGGGTGATTGGTTGTTAGCCGCAAGACGCGGCAACCTGGATCTGATCGTGGATGTCATCGACCCGGACTATGGCAGTCCCGATTACCAGGACCTGTTGCTGCACTTCGGCTGGGACTTTGGTCCGTTGGCAACGATAAGCGCCAACGTTCTCACGTCGCACGACAAGATCAGCTTGACCGATACAGATGTTGGTGAGGCGGCTAATGCAAATTACGACAACAAGGTGTTCTGGCTCAAGTGGAATGCGAGCTGGAGCAGCGTGCTGCAGAGCGAGACTATCGTATCCCTGAGCGACATTAGCAATGACCGCGCCGGTTCTGTCGATGTGGGCGGAATTGTTTCCGGGGTCCTGAACGAGACGCGCGACTTCAAAGCTATTGAAATTCAGCAGGACTGGACCTTCGCGCCGGCGGACCGGTGGATGTTGGGATTTGGGTTTCGGGCAAGACACCAGGACGCTGAATATCTATATAGCTCAGTGAAAACTGTGCCTGCGCCGTTCGACCAAATTCTCGATAACGAAGCATTCGTGGCGCGGGATTTCGACCTGTCGCCGGAGGGCGCGCAATACGCGGCCTACGCGGAATTACGATGGCAGCCTGTTGAGAAACTCATTGTCGACCTTGGCCTCCGCTGGGATCAGCAAACCTACACCATGTCCATGAATGACAGGCAGTACAGCCCGAGAGTGAGCATGCTCTTCCGGAGCAGCGACAAGACTGAGATTCGTCTTGGTTTCGGGCAGTTTTACCAGGCGCAGGAAATCAACGAGCTTCAGGTCAGCGACGGGGTGGCTTCTTTCTATCCCGCGCAGCGCGCCAAACACGTTGTTGCAAACTTAAAGCACAGTTTCGACTTCGGCATTGATCTTGACGTATCGATGTACAGAAAGGCGTTCCGGTCATTGCGGCCGCGCTTCGAAAATGTATTCAACACGCTGACGCTGGTGCCCGAGCTGCAGTTCGACCGCGTGAGAATCGACGCTTTGCAGGCTGAGTCGAGAGGCATCGAACTTATGGCGTCTCATGCCTCCGATAATGACTCCCTTTTCTGGTGGCTGGGCTACGCTTGGTCCGAAGTCGAAGACTCGACGGCGAATGGAAAAATACACCGCAGTTGGGACCAGAGGCACACCGGGAAGCTCGGCATCAGCTGGCGCTGGGGTTTGTGGAATTTCAGCGCCGCGGGGGAAGTGCATACCGGGTGGCCAAAGACGTTGTTGACGACCGAGAGAAACAGCTCGCAGTACTCCGTATTTCATACGCTGGACGCGCGCGTGAGTCGAGACTTCGACCTGCGGCGTGGCTCGCTGACCGCCTTTCTCGAAATTACAAATCTCCTCGACCGCAGCAATTCTTGCTGTACGGAATATTCGATCCAGGCAGGACCCGGCGGCACAAGCGAACTGCTTGCGAAGGACGGGTACTGGTTGCCCATCGTGCCCTCCCTGGGCGTCGTCTGGCGATTCTAGAGGCTTTGCCGAGGATCACCGGAATGGTCAAAGTCAAACGATAGCCGCGACCGATTCTTGCAGGTATCGGGGTCTATGCATGCAGACCCGGATTTCTCAGGAGAATCGCGATGCGGCAATTAATTACGAAAAGGGCTCTTACTCTCGAACGCGGCGTATTTGCTGCCGCCTTGCTTGCCGTAATGCTTGTCTCTGGCAATGCGAATGGCCAGGGCATTGGCTGTAGTGCTGCTGCCAGCGCTTCCAATCTGGCCTGTGACTTCGCCGCGAAAGACGACCTGTTTACGGCGCGTGCGATTTGCATGGACTCGCCGGAGGATGACCTGGCCGCTTGCCTTGAGGACGCGCAACTGGAATTCGAGGATGTGCTTGATGAGTGCGGTGAAATATTCGAGTCGCAGCGCGAGTTTTGTGATATCAGCGACAATGCCGCGCACCTTCCCGAATTCGGTGGTGACTTCGCGCAGAACTTCGTCGACCCATTGCTGATCGGTCTCAGTATCACACCGAACCCCTGGTTTCCGCTCGTGCAGGGCAATGAATGGGTCTACGAAGGCAGCTTCGAAGAGGACGGCGTGGTTATCACCGAAACCGTCACGGTTACGGTCCTGAATGAGACCAAGCTTGTCGATGGTGTCACCTGCCTCGTCGTTCGAGACGTAGTCGAGGTTGACGGAGAGCTAATCGAAGATACGGATGACTGGTTCGCGCAGGACCTTGACGGCAACGTCTGGTACTGCGGCGAGGAAGTTAAGGACTACGAATCCTTCGAAGGCGACGAGCCGCCGCTACCCGAACTGGTCTCGGATGACGGCTCATTCAAAGCCGGAAGAGACGGTGACAAAGGCGGCGTGTTGCTACCGCAAGCGCCCGTGGTTGGCGCACTCTTCAGGCAAGAGCTTTCTGTCGGTAATGCCGAGGATGTCATTGAAATCCTGGCCGTCGACGGCGACGAAACGGCGGTAGCGGCCGGCTGCAATGCCGAGTGCCTCGTGACGCGTGATTTCTCGCCGCTGGATCCCGAAGCCAATGAAAACAAGTATTACGCCCCGGGCGTCGGCCTGATCCTGGAAATCGACATGAATTCGGGCGACCGGGTTGAACTCATCGAATTTACCGCATTGTAATCCCGACGCGTCGGTTATGGAGGACGTAACAATGACTAAATCAACGTATCGATGCTCGATTTTCATAACACTTTCCGCGCTGGTGCTGGCAGCCTGCAGCGGCAGCGGCAGCGGCAGCGACAGCGTTTTTGTTCCAGCGCCGCCTCCGCCGGCAGCGGATATCGATGTTTCAGGAAACGTATTTGACGGACCGGTATCGGGTGGCACGCTGTTTGTGTTTGCGGCAAGCGATGTCAACGCGGCGCTTGACGCGGCAGCAGACGCTGAAGATCGGGCGGCGGCACTGGCAGCGTCCAACCCCTTGCTCGAACTTGCACGCGACGAGGCGGATGCGGACAGTTACGAGATTGCCGTGAGCGGCGACCTGGCAGGCCAGGCGCTGTTTTTCATCTTTGATTCAGAAGGTGCCGAAGACGCCGAATTCGGCGATCAGCCGTTTAACCTCGAAGCGGTCGCGATCGCAGGCGACGCCGGTAGTACGCTGCGACTGAATCTCACTCCGCACACGACGCTCGCATCGATACAGGTGCGTAACGCACTGGACCCGGACGGTGACGGCACTGTGATTGACGCCGCCGCGATCCAGTCGGCGCTGGATGTAGCGCTCGCCAATGCAACGGCGGCATTTGGCACGTCCTCGCTTGGCGATGAGTTGTTTCCGGGTGGCGAAGATCCGAACGACACTGCTGACCTGGATGTGCTTGCGACGGCATCGAGCGAACTCGGATTGGCCGTCAGGACTGCGTCAGGGTTTGCCGGTCTGTCGAGGGATGAAGTTTTGCGCCTTTTTGCCGCTGATGCCGCGGACGGCGTTCTGGACGGTTCGGCGCCTATGAGCTTCGGTCTGACCGCTGACGAAGAAGGCGACTTGATCGCGGTTAGCGATGCATACAATCTGGGTCGGGCCACGGTTTCCGATGTGGAGTCCGTGAGTTGCGCAAGTGCAGGAAACGCGCTGCGGCGTGCCTGCGAGTTTGAGGTTCTGGACGAGTTTTTTATCGGTGCCGCCACCTGTGCGCACAGCGGCAATGAAGACGAGGCCGGGCTCTGCCTGGAAGACTATGCCGACGAACGTGATGCAGCGCTGACGGAATGCGAGGCCATAACAGAGTCCCGTCTCGCCTTGTGTACGGCGACCGGGGATGCAGTGCACAACCCACCTTTCGGCCCGGAATTCGCCGACAACTTTGTTGACCCGCTAACGATTGGCGACGCTGGCATTCCGGGCGCTCCCGAACCGCACCCTTACCTGCCGCTGTTGCAGGGATCTACATGGGTATACGAGGGAACTTTCGAAGAAGACGGGGAAGTGATTACCGAAGTCACTACAGTCACCGTGACCGACCGAATCAAACTTGTCGAGGGCATCCGTTGCCTGGTTGTTCGCGATACGGTCGAGGTGGACGGCGAACTAATCGAGGACACCGACGACTGGTTCGCACAGGACCTGGACGGCAACCTGTGGTACTGCGGCGAAGAAGTCAAAGACTATGAGACTTTCAACGGCGACGTTCCCGCAATCCCCGAACTGGTTGCCATCGATGGCTCATTCAAAGCGGGACGCGACGGTGACGAGGCGGGCATCTTGCTGCCGGCCGTGCCAGTCGCGGGCGATATCTATCGACAGGAAGTGTCATTCACGAATGCCGAAGATGCTATCGAAATTATCGCTGTTAATGGAACGGAATCCGTGCCGGGCGCATCGTGTGACGGCGACTGCCTGATAACGCTCGATTTTTCGCCGCTCGATCCCGGTGTCGAAGAGAACAAATACTACGCCCCGGATGTTGGCATGATCCTGGAGGTGAACCTGGATACGGGCGATCGCGTGGAGCTGATCAGTTACTCCGTGGTGCCGTAGCACAGCAGCGCAGTGATGGCCGAGGCGCTCACGAACGCCGCTTGAAAAAAAGGGCAGTCGCGTTGTGTCGACGCGACTGCCCAAAAGAGCCTGATTGAATCAATACTTAGAGGGTGAGATTCAGACTCTTCAGAACTTCAAGTCCAAGGCACGAATCACGTCCATCGTGACGTACTTCTTGCCTGAAGAAAGGCCATTGCGTTCTGCATAGCATTGAGCGGCCTGCAGTGTGCACTGACCCATGACGCCGTCGACCTTGCACTCATTTCGGTTCGGTCCACATTTGCAGCAACCAGTCTCGTTCAGAGATGTCTGCAAGGCAGCGACGTTCTCGCGAGTCATGTTGACTTCACACAGAACCGGACGCCATTCAGTGCGCTCGTCGCTTACCTTGTTGTTGCGTGTCAAGGTTGCGTACTCGGCCGGAATCGGGATACGACGCTCCGTAGCAGGTTTCGCCAACCTGGTCACTTCAACATCGCCGTACACGGCGGGAATGATGATTTCGCGGGTCGTCTCAGGACGAATCTGCTGGGTCACCTTCACTGTCCGGTATTCGGCGGGAATCGTGACTTCACGGGTTGTAGCGGGCGTCTTCAAAACCGTCTTTTTGACCGTCTTGTATTCGGCCGGAACCTCAACCTTGCGTGTCGTGGCAGGCGTTACGAGTACTTGCTTCTCGATAGTCTTGTACGTAGCCGGGATCTCGACCAGGCACATCAAATCGCCGGTGTCTTCCACGCGAGTCTCGATTACCTTGAAGTCGCCAAAGCGCTTGACCGCCTGTGACGCGCTTGCCATGGCTGCACCACTACCCGTGCCGACGCCAGTACCACGCTTCCATTCTGTACGAGCAGGCTGATCCAGTACGCGTTCCGTAACCGTGTCATAAACAGCAGGAACTTCGATCGTCTGCGTCGACGCAGGCTTGACCATTACTCGCTCTTCGATGGTGTCATACACTGCGGGCACGACCGTTAGTTTCGTGATTGCGGGCTTGACCAGTACGCGTTCCTCGACGGTCTCGTACTCGGCGGGAACGACTTCGAGCTTTTTGGAAGCTTCCTTGACGACAACCGTCTCCTTGACCGTCTCATAGCGAGCAGGAATGATTTCGATGCGCTCTGACGCCGGACGCTTTACAACCTTTTCAGTACTGGTCGAGAACTTGGCCGGTATAATTACGCGTGCATAACACTCGCCCGGCTTCGGATCCGACGGCATCAGGCCCGTGTTGTCGCTGGCCATGCCCGTCGTTGAAGAGTTGCTTGCGATGCGCGCTTCGGCATTCGCGAGATCCCGGTCCTTGGCAGCTAACGTGGATTCCAACTCACTAATGCGTCGTTGTGATGCCTCGAGCTCTGAAGCCGTGATCGCAGTGCTACCTGCATCAACGGATGATGTATCTGCTGTCATACTTGAACAGCCACCGGCAATAGCGGCGCCTGCCACGATGGCCAGTGTTCTTGCGTAAATCTTGTTCATTTCCCTAACTCCTGAATTACACTTTTTGTGAAAGTAGGCGGAGTATAGGGACTCGATCAGGCCGCTCGCGGCACTGTAACAATCGTTAACATTTTTTGCGGCTGGTCAGGATAAACCGGCCACGAGTACAGCCAAGCAGGCAGTCTTATGAGCCTTAGTCGGACTTCGCGATCAGGTCGATATGGTCCTCGATCATCTCGTATCCGATGATGCTGTTCGAGGCGGGATCGATGACCGGCGCACCTTGTGTCAGGCAGGTGGTTAAGCTGTCCGTGTTCATCTTGAAGCACAGGTCGGCGCTGGAAAAGATCGTTTGCTTTATCACCGAGCCGTCTTCGAGGCTGACCAGGAGAATGGTTTCGCGTGACAGCTCCGGCGACAGAGATATGGCTACATCCTGGGCGACTTCCCGGGCGGGCGCGGACCTTAAGCCGCTGGTACTACAGGCGCCGAGAATAATGGCCAAAGGCAGAAGGATTGCTGCAGGCAGGTATTTCATAACAAGCTCCACGGTCAATATCGACCCTGAACGCCTCAGGGCCTGCCCCTGTCCTTTGCCGGTCTTTACTCGCTATTTGCCCGCTTGCAGCCAGACTAGCAGTAAGGTCACGGATCGGAGCGTGACCGGGTTCTCACATCTGTACGCGATTAATGCGCGAGATTGCGGGTCTTTTGTCAACAAATGTCACAAATGGACGTCCATGCGTTCTGTTGACTTAGACTTCGCGCTTGATTTCAAAAACACCACTTATTCTGAGAGACGAACAATGGCAAAGAGCATAGAAAAAATTGAGGGAATAGGACCCAAGACGGGCGCAGCATTACGCAAGGCCGGGGTACGAACTGTCGAAAGCCTGCTGCAGGCGGGCGCCGATAAGAAGTCTCGAGCTGCATTGGCGGAGAAAACAGGAATCAGCGAGGCCCGCATACTGAAATGCGTGAACATGGCCGACCTTTTCCGGATTAACGGAGTAGCGAGCCAGTACGCAGAGCTGCTCGAGTGCGCCGGTGTCGATACGGTCAAAGAGCTCAAGAATCGCAACGCCGAAAACCTGGCGACGAAAATGGCGGAAGTCAACAACGCCAAGAATCTCGTACGCCGTCCGCCATCGACCTCGATAGTCAGTGACTGGGTGGCACAAGCCAAAAAATTGCCGGGAATAATTACATACTAGGCAAACGCGCATATCGCAATAAAAGCGGCCCCGAGAATGTAGACTATTGGCAACAGGTGCGAGGACGAGAAGTGTGACCCGCGAGAATAGAAAACCGATCGAAATTACCGACCCGTTTGCACGGCGGCTCATAGGAAAGTATCTCAGTAATCGCAAGGACGACATTGGCAAACTGACGCTAGCCCTTGCAGAGTCGGACTTCGAAACGATTCGGGTTACCGGTCACAACCTTTATGGCTCCGGTGCGGCTTATGGGCTCGATCAAATCTCCTGGCTCGGCGCGAATTTTGAGAAAGCAGCCGATGCCAGGAATGCCCCGGAAATCGAGCGCCTGATTGGCGAGTTGACGGACTTTCTGCACAAATTGAGGGTCAGCTGACCCGGTCCGATCAGGGCCTGATTTGATATAATCTTCAACAAATTCCGGCGCATAGCGCGTATAGCGCTATAATCCGCAAATCGCTGGCGCGAATATTCCGAACATAAAATCGCCAGTACCCAGCACGATGCGTTGTGTTCATTCGATGCTGGATTGGAGCAAAATTGCGAGTCGCGATTCTCGAGGATGATCCCGATCAGGCGGAGTTGATAAAGCTCTGGCTGACGCACGCGGAACATACGGTCGATTGCTATGCCGACGCAGCGAGTTTTTTGCGCGCCGTCAGGCGCGACAGCTTCGATCTGTATTTACTCGATTGGGTGCTGCCCGATTTGAGCGGCATCGAAGTTCTGAAGAAGCTGCGCAAGGAGATGGGTGACTATACGTCCGTTATTATAGTGACGGCGAAGGATGAAGAACAAAGCATCGTTCGCGGCCTCGAAACCGGCGCCGATGACTACCTCGTGAAGCCGGTCCGGCAGGCCGAATTGGTGGCGCGAGTGTCGGCAGTGCTGAGACGGGCGGCTGGCAACAAGCCAGAGGAGGAGGACCTCGATGTTGAGCCCTATTCCCTGAGCTTTACGAACAAGACGGTGAGTCTGAACGGCGAGAAACTGAATCTGACCAACCGGGAGTTTGAATTGGCGCTGTTTTTTTTCCGCCACACGGGAAAAATGATGTCGCGCAATCACCTGCTAGAGGCGATTTGGGGAATCGAAAACAAATCCGTATCCACGCGAACTGTCGATACGCACGTGAGCCGCTTGCGAAAAAAGCTCAAGCTGTGCGAAGAAAACGGCTGGATACTGTCGGCGATCTACCAGCATGGCTATCGGATAGAACGAGTCGACGCATAAAGACGAGTGCAGAACGACATTGGTATGGAGAAGTAAGGTCATGGCAAAGAAGCAACCGCAAGACCAGTCCGGCTTGTCGGCCGAAAACGTTGACGGCAATGTCGATAAGATCCGCGAGATTCTATTCGGCGGGCAAATGCGCGACTACGAGCAGCGTTTTGCCGATCTCGAGAAGCGACTCACGAAGAATATCGAGCAGATTTCGACGAACTTTGAAAAGCGTGTGGATCGACTTAATAACGGAATCAAGCGCGAAGTTGAAAAGCTGGCCGAACAACTAAGGGATGAGCGCAAAGCCCGTAAAGATGAGAGCAGGCAGGGATCGAAAGAGTTCAAGGAGCTTGCGGAACAAGTTGAATCGTGGTGCGTTGAACTCGAAGAACAGATCGGCAGCGAAACGCATGACTTGCGGGGAGTACTGCAAGAGCGGAGCGAGGAACTGTCGGGCATGATTCACGACAGCCACGAGCAGCTCAGCAAGAGCCTGACCATCGAGACGCGGAAAATTGGCCGAGAAGATCTGGCCTCGGTTTTGAGCGACGTTGCGCAGCGTCTTAAGAAAAACGCCAAGCTGCCCGACGCCTGATCCGGTGTCTGACGCAGAGTATCGATGAACGATCTCGACCAGCTAAAAGAACTACTGTTCGGTGCCGAGAAACAGGCCCTGGACTCGATTTCCGAACGCGTGGAGCGTCGCGAGATCCGAACGGCCGACGTTGCCGATATCCTGCCCGAGGCAATCCATCAAAGTCATCAGAAGGACGGCGAGCTGGTTGAGTCGCTGACCCAGCCGGTTGGCGAGTGCTTCCAACGGGCGCTCCGCGACGAGCCCGAAACCTATGCTGACGCGCTGTACCCGGTCATGGGGCCGGCGATTCGCAAGTCGATCATGCATGCGCTACGCAATTTTTCCCAGCAAATCAACGAAGCCGTAGAGCACAGCCTTAGCCCGAAAGGGATGAAATGGCGCTGGCAGGCATCGCGTGCAGGTATCCCGTTTGGCGAGTATGTCCTGCAAAAGACAATGCGTTATCGGGTCGAACAGGCTTATCTGATCAGTCGGGAAAACGGCCTGCTCGTCGACCATGTGCATCATGAGTCATCCAAGATAAAGGACAGTGACGCTGTTTCCGCGATGTTTACAGCGATTCAGGACTTCGTCAAAGAGTCGTTTTCGCCGGATCGCACGGGACGGCTCGAATCGGCTGACATGGGCGAATTTACGTTATGGGCCGTGCACGGACCGCATGCGCTCCTCGTGTGCGTAATACGCGGTCTGCCGCCGAAAAGTCTGCGGGCTGATCTCAGTGCGATTCTCGAGCGCATCCATTTTCGCTACGGTGACGCAATTCGAGAATACAAAGGCGACACGAGCACAATTCCGGACGTCGAGGTAGAACTCGAACGTTGTCTCCAGTTTGAGGCGCGCGAGGAAAGCGGCAAGGCCCGCAAGGGACCACCCGTTCTGATCGTCATACTGCTGTTCTTGCTCGTGGTTGCGGCAGTTGTACTTGGTGTAAGAAACTGGATGTACTCGCAGCAACAGGAAAAGCTCGATGCGGCGCTCAATGCTGCACCCGGTATCTACGTAACGAACATCGACCGCAGCGGCGGCCATTTTGCAGTGCGCGGTCTCAGGGATCCGCTGGCGATGGAAGTCACCGACGTTGCGGAGAGTCTCGATATCGCTGGCGAGCGACTGAGTGTTTCGATGCAGCCGTTCCAGTCCTTGCAGCCTGGAATTCTTGCGGCGCGCGCGGCACAAATGTTCGGTAAACCGGAGTCGGTCGACTTCAGTGTGTCCGGCACGACACTGCTCGTTTCCGGCGACGCCCCCTGGGCGTGGCGACAAACTTTGCAGTCCCGTTTCAGTAACCTGGCGGGCATCGACAGGCTCGATACGAGCGGTCTTCAAGCCACTGATCGGCAACAGTTCGCCGACGGGATTGTGAGTCTGAATCAGAGAAAGTTCTTCTTCCAAAGCGGCGTCAACTTTGTCGAAGGGGACCAGGACAAGCTGCGCGAATTCGCGTCAGAGCTGGCGAAACTCAAAGATGATGCTCGTGGTTTCGGATACTCGGTGTCCGTAACGGCCATGGGGTCGGCGGATTCCATCGGTGATGCTGCAGCAAACGCGGCGCTGGCAGATCGCCGCGCGAGCTTTGCCGCCAGCGTCCTGGCGTCGGCCGGTGTTGATGCCCGCATCATGCGCCAGCCGGAACTCAGGACTGCGGACGGCCAGCCACGAGAGGATGTCAGCCAACGCTTCGTGCAGATTGATCTGCAGCTAGAGTCATTGCCGGACCTTCCATGACGCCCTTGACCAGCAAAGTCTGCGTCGTCGGTGACTTCGCCGTCGGTAAGACCAGCGTTGTCGAGCGCTTTGTGACGAACCAGTTCTCTGAGAAATACCTGAGTACGGTTGGGGTCAAAATCGACACGAAGGAAATCGATTTTCCGGCCCTGGGATTGACGCACAAACTCGTCATCTGGGACGTTGCCGGTTCGGAGGAATTTGGCTCGAGGGAAATGGCTTATCTTCGTGGTGCGAGCGGTTATATCTACGTTGCAGACGGCACGAGGTCAGCCACCCTGAAAGCCGTTGAGCGCCTGCAAGATCAAATCAGCGAAGCGCATGGCTCGGTTCCCTGTGTACTACTCGTCAACAAGCGTGATCTCAGGCAAGACTGGGAAGTCAGCGACGAGCGCTTCGATGCCCTGGCCACAAAGTACAACGACGCCTACCAGACCAGCGCCAAAACCGGAGACGATGTCGACCAGGCCATCACTCGACTTGCGGAGCTTATTATCGACAACGATATGCGAGGCGCCTAGTGGAACTGCCTGCGCAAGTTGTCAGTTACCTGCAAGACGAGTTTCTTGCTGAAGCCCGGCCGTTCTGTTTCCTGATTGATGAGAATTACCATCTTGTCGAGAGTTGGGGACACGCCGACTGGTGTGGCCTTACCGGGATCGAGCCAGCCGCGGATATGCGCGACGCGGCCCCTTTTCTCGTCGGAATTCCAATAACAGCGGCGCAAAAGTTCGAGTTTATCGAGACGCCGGGCCGGGCTATCGTAACCGTGCACGTAATTCCGGATAATGGCCAATGTTACGTGGTATTGCTCGATGCCAGCCAGGAACATGCCTCGATACAAGCAAAACAGCAATCCGTAAACGAATTACGATTGATGCACGCGCGCCAGCACAAACTTATAGCCCGTCAGAGGAACCTCATCAGCGAGCTCGTCGAAGCCAAGTCAGAGTTGGATCATCATCGGCGGGAAGCGGAGCGTATCAGCGCGAATAAAAGTCGTTTCATCGCGATGATGTCACACGAGTTTCGTACCCCTCTCGCGTCAATCATTAATTATGCGGAACTTGCTGCTGACGAGGGTACAAGCAGTAACGATATTCAAAAAAGCATCGAAACGATATCCCGCTCGGCAAAGCACTTGACGTCGCTGGTGGAAGTCGTTCTGGATGACGCCAGTCTCGACGCCGGACAGGTCGAGTTGCTCGAACACGACTTCGACATAGTCAGCCTTCTTAATGACATGGCGGCGATGATGGCGCCGATGGCTGCCGAAAAAGGGCTGTCGTTTGCGACCTACATTGACCAGGATGTGCCGAAAACCATTTATGCCGACGAAGTTCGTCTGCGCCAGGTCCTGATCAACCTGCTCGGCAATGCCGTTAAATTTACCGTCGAGGGCGGCGTAAAACTGATGGCGACCTACAATGATGGCAGGCTCGTGGTAACGGTCAGCGACACGGGGCCGGGAATCAGTATCGAGGATCAGGAAAGGGTTTTTCAGGCATTTGAACGCGGTCGTGGCCGCGCCGAGACGGGCGCAGGCCTGGGCCTGACCATTACGCTGCGGCTAGTGGAACTCATGCATGGCGAAGTGTCTCTGGACTCCATGCCGGGCGAAGGTTGCACGGTCAGCGTTCATGTGCCCGTGATGGCTGCCGAAGACGGCCCCACCGCGGCCGTGCCGGTGCTGCCGTTACCGAGTGACGAAACCATTGCAGCAAAGCCGCTCAGCGTCCTTATCTGTGACGATGACGAAGATATGGTCAACCTGGTTGAGCACTACCTGCATCGATCCGGATACGGATTGATAACGAGCTCCGATAGTTCAGAGGCGATCGCGAAAACCCTGAAATACGATCCCGACCTGGTATTGATGGACTGCAATGTCCCTGGCGTCGGCGGCATCGTTGCAGCCAGGGTTTTACGCGAACAGGGTTATTCGAAGCCAATCGTTGCGCTGACGGCCTCGAAACTAAGTGACGAGCAGAAAAGTGCTTTTACGCGCTTCTTCAGAAAGCCGGCACCGATGCAGGAGTTGCTGACCGAGATAAAGCGCCTGACCCACTAACGCAAATGTGAACGATTGTTGCGGAATCTCGATTTGCCATATTTTACCGATAACATCCGCTACGAAATGACTAATAACTGAGGCGCAAAGCCTCGCGATTCGACAAGGGGAATCACTGTGCTCAATGAATTCAAGAATTTTGCGATGCGGGGAAATGTCGTCGACATGGCTGTAGGCATCATTATCGGCGCCTCGTTCGGAAAAATTGTCAGCTCTTTCGTTGCTGATGTCATCATGCCGCCCATCGGTCTTTTGATGGGTAACGTCGACTTCAGCCAGCTGTTCATTAACCTCGGCGACGTGCCTTACCAGACACTCGCCCTCGCCAAAGAGGCAGGTGCTCCAACCATTAACTATGGCGTGTTCCTGAACACGGTACTCGACTTCATTATTATTGCGTTTGCCATTTTCATGGTCATTCGTGGCATGAACAAGATGAAGAAAAAGGAAGAGGAAAAACCGGCAGAACCGGCAAAACCCTCTGAAGAGGTTCAATTGCTGACTGATATTCGCGACGCACTCAAGAATCGCGGCTAATCAGCGGGGTTGGCACGGAGAGAGAGGGGCGCTTCTGACGAAGTGCCCCTTTTTTGCGTTCCAGTATCAGCATCAGATGATGTACCCTCACGCGCATGTCCAGACTCCTGTTGCTAATGGCGGCCACGGTCGCCCCGCTCATTGCTGCGGCCGATGATAATGAAATCGAAGAGGTGCTGGTAACCGCGACACGACGTGCCATAAGCAGCGAGGATGTGTCTTCCGGACTGACGCTCGTTACTCGCGAGCAAGTGCAAGGGCAAAAACTGGTGACGGATAGCCTGGCGTCCAATGTTGGCGTATTCCTTCAACAGACCACGCCGGGCCAGGGTGCGGCCATCATTCGCGGACTCAAAGGCTCGTCGATCCTGCATCTCGTCGACGGCATGCGCCTGAATAATGCAATTTTCCGAAGTGCGCCGACTCAATATTTCTCCCTGGTTCCGATCTCGGCGGTTGAAAGAGTGGAAGTGCTGCGCGGAACACCAACGTCTCTTTATGGCAATGACGCTGTTGGTGGTGTCGTGCAGCTCGTGACACGGGTGCCTGGCTTTGATTCGCCTCAAATGGAGGCGCGCGGCGAGGTGTTTGCCTCATTCGATACGGCAGAATTAGGCAAGACGACGCGCGGAACGCTCGATTTTGGCAACAGTGCTTTCGCATCATCGCTCAGCGCCGAGTATCTAAAGACAGGCAACCGCCGCACCGGCAGCGGCGAGCGCATCGGGTCGTCGGGCTATGAATCCAGGGCGGCAAGAATGATGTTTTCGGCCACGCCCGCTAACGATCGTTCCTGGCTCCTCGATGTACATTATCTTGAGCAGCCGGAAACGCCGCGCGTCGACGAACTTGTGGCCGGGTTCGGCCAAACCGAACCTTCGTCGTCCGAATTCCTGTTTGCACCCAACCGTCGTGTTTTCGTCCATGGAAAGTACACGAAGACCGCCGGGGTGGGGGGGCTGGACTGGAATACCGATATCGCCTGGCAACGCGTTGACGACGATCGGGTCACGCGCGACTTCGGCGCGACCGATCGGCGCCGCGAATCCAACAGCAGCGACCTCATGGGCCTGACAGTCAGCGGCTCGAGAATCACTGAGGCCGGGTCGTGGATTGTTGGCGCAGAGTTCTACCACGACGAAGTTCGCAGCGTTCGCTTTGAGGAAAACCTGCCGACCGGAGCGATTCAACAGCTTGCATCGAGATTCCCTGATGGATCTACGGTCACGCAGGCCGCCCTTTACGCCAATATTGAGCACCGGGTGACCGACCGGAATAAATTAAACGGGGGAATTCGCGTCAGCAACGATGATGTCAGCCTGCCAGTGACCGCGGTATCGGCCGCAGCTGACATCAGCAGCACCGACATCGGCGGCGACTTTGGATGGATATTCGATGTGACCCGGCGCTGGCAGATTCTCTCCAACCTTGGCCTGGGTTTTCGCGCGCCGAACGTATTTGATCTTGGCACGCTAGGTAATCGCCCGGGCAATCGTTTCAACATTCCCAACACGACGCTGGATTCCGAGCGCGTGTTTCAAGCAGATATCGGCGCGCGTTACCGCTCCGATCGGGTGACGTTCGACCTGATGATTTACGCATTGCGTTATGACGATCGCATCACATCGATTGGCACCGGCGATGTTACTGCCGACGGCCGGGATATCGTGCAAAGCGTCAACGCGACGGAGTCTTCGATACGCGGGTTGGAAGCCGGCCTCGATGTGCGACTCAGCGACAATATCAGTTCGCGCGCGGTCCTGAACTATACCTGGGGCGAACAACAGGTGTCCGGCAATGCTATGGAGCCCGCGGGTCGTATTCCACCGTTCAACGGCAGCGTCGTACTGTCTTACGATGCCGGCGGCGATTTCCGGCTTGAAAGCTGGCTGCGCTTTGCCGGCAACCAGGACCGCCTTAGTGCGCGCGATGTCAACGACGTGCGCATTGACCCTGAAGGCACTCCGGGCTGGGTGGTGACAGGGGCTCGCCTGCAGAAATCGTTTGCACAGGACTGGCTGCTTTCGGTCAGTCTCGATAACCTGCTCGACAATCGTTACCGTGTTCACGGCTCCGGGCTCGACGCCGCCGGGCGAAACTTGATCATTAGCGTGCGCCGCAGCTGGTAGCGGTGGCTATGCTGTACCGAGGTATTGATTGAATTATCCAGGCTGAAATGGAATGAAAATCAGCACCATCATGATTGTCGTGAGCTTTACGTGGCTCCTCGTCTCGTTCTGGAATCGCAACGACTTGCCGCGGAATATCGAGTTCCTCCCGGAGGTGCTGGGCGAGCCCCGACAAACGGCGACAAGGACCAAGCCATTCGAGGCGGCTTTCAAGGGCGTCGATTACCTTATCGAGCCGGAGTACGAATACGACCTGGTCGGCATGGTGGTTTCCTACCGGCATCACGACGGCAACAGCCGCATGCATTTTCTCGCCAACGATCACCTCAACATGCTCGATGTGTGCGTCGTCTGGGGCGACAGCGCAACCGGCAAGCTGTTGCACAAGATCGATTTCTGGAACGGTATTTTTACCTGTAATGTCTTTACCCGGGACAGCGCGGCCTGGGAAGCATTCAGCATGGATCAGCTCTCGAATAACCACCTTATCTCTGACAATGAAACCGTTCGCAGACAGGTGAAGGACATCGCCATCGGCGATCAGATTCGGGTTCGCGGATACCTGGCCAGTTACAGCAGCGAGAAAGGTGGTAAGCGCGGCACAAGCACGACACGTACCGACACGGGAAACGGCGCGTGTGAGACACTGTTCGTTGAGCAATTCGAGATTATCGAACCGGCAGTCAGCTACTGGCGGATCTCTATGTGGGCTTCTCTGGCGGTACTGACTTTTGGACTATTCATCCACTTCAGGCGGCCGTATCGGCCGTACTAACAAATACTAAAGGGAAGCAATGAGTTTCTTTGAGCGTTACCTGACGGTCTGGGTTCTGTTGTGTATTGGCTTGGGCATAACGTTCGGCAAGTATGCGCCGGACGTCGCCCAGGCCCTGGATGGCATGGCGATCACAGTAAACGGCGCGCCGGTCGTTTCCATTCCGATCGCCGTGTGCCTGTTCATGATGATGTATCCGATCATGGTGAAGATCGACTTTCACGAGGTCGTGAAAGCGGGCAAGGCTGCAAAGCCGGTCGGCCTGACGCTGTTCATAAACTGGGCCATCAAGCCTTTCACCATGTACGCGATCGCGAGTTTCTTCCTCGGAACGCTGTTCCTCAAGTTTATCGGTCCCGACGCGGTGGACCTCGTGAACATGCCGTTGGGCAAGGAAATGCTCGCGGGCGAAGTTTACGGCGCAGGCCAGGTGGTGCTCGTTGATGGTGTGAAAATGCTGGAAGTACCGTTGTGGCGCAGCTACCTGGCCGGCTGCATCCTGCTCGGCATTGCACCCTGCACAGCCATGGTGCTGGTATGGGGCTATCTGTCGAAAGGAAACGACGGTCACACGCTCGTGATGGTGGCGATCAATTCGCTGACGATGCTGCTGTTATTCGGTTTCTTCGGCGGTTTCCTGCTGGGCGTTGGCAAGTTGCCGGTACCGTGGCAGGCGCTGCTTCTATCCATAAGCGTGTACGTCGCGTTGCCGCTGGTCACCGGGTACGCGTCGCGCAAGTGGATTATTGCGGTAAAAGGCGAGGACTGGTTTCGCGACAAGTTCCTGCATTACCTGACGCCGGTTACGATCGCCGCGTTATTGGTGACTCTGATTTTGTTGTTTTCCTTCAAGGGCGAGACCATCGTACAGAAGCCGCTGACGATCTTGTGGATTGCCATTCCATTAATTGTGCAAACGGTGTTCGTATTCGCACTGGGCTACGGATTGTCGAAACTTTTCGGGCTTACTTACGAGAACGCAGCACCGACGGCGATGATTGGTGCCTCGAACCATTTCGAAGTGGCCATTGCGACGGCCGCCATGCTTTACGGTCTTTCTTCGGGAGCGGCGCTTGCAACCGTCGTCGGCGTTCTGATCGAGGTGCCCCTCATGTTGATGTTGGTCCATTTTTGCCTCGCGACGCAGGGCTGGTTTCGCCATGAAGCGTAATAGCCAGCTTTTCGCGCTGGGCTTTCGACCCTTCTATTTGCTGGCCGCTATCTTCGCGTTTGCTTCAGTGCTGTTCTGGCTGCTGTCGTTCACCGGCGTCTTTCACGTTGCCGGATACCTGCAAAGTATCTTCTGGCACAGTCATGAAATGGTGTTTGGCTTTGCCATCGCCGTGATGTCCGGATTCCTGTTCACGGCCGTTCGGAACTGGACCGGTTTGCCGACGCCAACCGGCTTTGCGCTTGCGGCATTGGCTGCCTTGTGGGTCGCCGGACGTGTGTTGATCATCACAGGACCGCCGCCTTTGGCCGCGCTGGTCGATGCGGTATTCGTTCCTGCGCTCGCTGTTGCCATTGCTGTGCCCATCCTCAGAAGCCGCAATCAACGCAATTACAAGATCGTTGCTCTTCTGATGCTGATCGGAATTACGAACGTTGTCTACCACCTGGCCACGCTCAGCTTCGTGCCAGCATGGTTGGCGAACACATCGCTTATTGCTGCACTCGACCTGATTACTATCGTGTTCGCGATTGTTGCAGGACGGGTAATACCCGCATTCACAAAAAGTGCGATTCCAGGGTCGGAGCCGAGGCATGCGCGCTGGCTCGAAATTCTGTCATTCGGATCGCTCGTGCTGATTATCGTTTTGCGGGTCAGCAACGACTGGGTTTCGATTCCCGCCGTGATAACGACAACAACACTCGTTGTGGCAGCGGTTTCTCATACCTACCGCCTGGCTTTGTGGCAGCCACAGCTGACGGCAGGCAACCCGTTGCTCTGGATGATGCCGGTCGCCTATTCATGGCTGCCGATGGCCTTTTTTCTGAGGGCTTTGGCAGAAAACTCGCTTGTCAGCCAGGGCGTGTGGATTCATGCCCTGACTATGGGCGCGATCAGCGGACTCATGCTCGCGATGATGATGCGCAGCGCGTTGGGGCACACGGGTCGCTCGCTTGTGGCCAGTGGACTGGATATGTCGGCCTTCCTCATGCTGCAGATCGCCGCGATTATTCGTGTGACCGCCGGACTATTTGCTGCGAGTCTTTACCAGGCGCTGGTCATTTTCTCCGGCGTCGTGTGGGTGCTGGCATTTTGTGCGTTTCTGCTGCGCTACTTGCCGATGCTTGTACGGCCTCGCATCGACGGAAAACCCGGGTAACTGTACCAACTGCGTCTCGGTCGTCGAACCGGGCCTCGACGACATTGTGCTTTCAAGCGAAAAAATGACGGATGTCATTGAAATCGACAAAGTCGGCGGCACCGCGATAGTCGAAGCCGTCACGGTGTTACAGACCGTGCAGGAAACCGTTGCGCTCGGTCACATGGCCGATCGCAACCTGCACATTTTCGTTGCACTGATGGAAGACGGCGACTTCCATACGGCGAGCGAGTCTGGACCCGAACAACATCCTCAACAAGGTCGGGTGCTCGGTCCCTAACGCGGCAGGAATATTGTTGCCGGGTACTCGAGCATTTCCCGGATGCGCTGGATCATCGCGGCTGCATCGTAGCCATCGACGAATCGATGATCGAAAGACGATGACAGGTTCATCATCAAGCGGACGGCAACCTGGCCGTTAAAGACAACGGGCCGTTCGACCGCTTTGTTTACGCCGATGATGGCAACTTCGGGGCTGTTGATGACGGGCGTCGATACAATGCCACCGAGTTTCCCAAGGCTCGTGATCGTAATGGTCGAGCCCGACAGTTCGCTCTTTTTCGCGCTGTTGTCCCGAGCCGCGACTGTGACACGCTGAATCTCGGCGGCCAGGTCATCCAGCGAACGTATTTCGGCGTGTTTTACAACGGGTACTTTGAGGCCATCCGGTGTCTGCGTTGCCACGCCCAGGTGTACCGCGTCGTGTTGCAGTAACAGGTTGCGATTCTTGTCGTGGGTGACATTGCACTGCGGGAATTCCCTCAGTGCCTTGATTAACGCCAGCCCTAGAAACGGCAGCAGTGTCAGTCTTGCAGAAGCGTCCCTGGCTTCATTCAGGTGTTTGCGCAGTGCTTCCAGCTCCGTGATGTCGATTTCTTCGACATAGGCGAAATGCGGAATCTCACGTTTCGCCGCAGACGTACGCTCGGCAATGATGCGTCGCAAGCCGATGATCTTGATTTCCTTCACCTGTGTCGAAGGCGTTGCGGCGGCGGAGAACGGCGTGCCGGTCGCGCGAGCTTTCAGGTAGAGATCGAAATCCTTGCGCAGGATGCGGCCACCGGGACCGGAGCCGGGGACGAGTGTCAGATCGATGCCGGCTTCTTTCGCGCGACGGCGTATGGCCGGCGAGGTCATGACGCGTGAGGTCTCGGCGGGTTCCTCGGCGACTTCATTGACGACAGGGTCGGCTTGTTTCTCAGGCCGCTTGGCGGTTTCCGCAGCGGCTTCTGCCGCCGGGGCGGCGGGCGTTTCAACGGAAGCTCCATCCGTGTCAATAATGACCAGCGCTGCACCAACGGCGACGATATCGCCCGGTTCGCCCGCAAGTTTCAGGACCGTGCCGCTGACCGGTGATGAGAGTTCGACCGCCGCTTTATCGGTCATCATGGTGCCGACCAAGTCTTCCTCGGCAATACGGTCGCCGACCTTGATGAACCACTCGCCGATCTCGGACTCAACCGTGCCCTCGCCGAGGTCGGGCAGCTTGAATATGTACTCGCTCATTCTGCCTCCATCATTCTGCGGATTCCGGCCGACAAGCGCTTGAGCCCGGGAAAATATTGCCATTCGAATGCATGCGGGTAAGGGGTGTCCCATCCACCAATGCGTCCGATCGGCGCTTCGAGGTGATAGAAGCATTCTTTCTGCAACGTTGCGGCGAGTTCGGCGCCGTAGCCGCCGAAGCGTGTTGCCTCGTGTGCGATCATGCAGCGCCCGGTTTTCCTGACCGAATCGGCCAGGGTTTTTACGTCGAGCGGCGACATCGTGCGGACGTCGATGACCTCGCAATCAATGCCGGTCTCTTTGGCGGCAGCGATTGCGACGTGCACGAGTGTGCCGTACGTGACGATCGTCAGCTCTTCACCGGCGAGTGCGACTTCAGCACTGCCAAGCGGCACCGTGTAATAGCCTCCGGGCACTTCACCTTTCGGATGCGAGGACCAGGACATGCCGGGTTTCTCCGGGTCGCCGTCGAACGGTCCGTTGTAGATGCGTTTGGGTTCGAAAAACACGACCGGATCATCGGACTCGATTGCGCTAATTAGCAAGCCCTTGGCGTCATAAGGATTCGATGGCATCACAACTTTAATGCCGCTGACGTGAGTAAAAATCCCTTCGGGCGACTGGGAGTGTGTTTGTCCGCCACGGATACCACCGCCGGAGGGCGTACGAATTGTCACCGGGGAGAAAAATTCGCCACTGGAACGGTAGCGCAGGCGCGCGAGTTCACTGACGATCTGGTCAAAGCCCGGGTAGATGTAGTCGGCGAACTGAATTTCCGCAACGGGGCGCAATCCATTAACGCCCATGCCGATGGCTGTACCAATGATGCCGCCTTCGGCGATTGGCGCGTCAATAACGCGATGGTCGCCGTACTTGCGCTGCAACCCGTCGGTGCAGCGAAATACACCACCAAAGTAGCCGACGTCTTCGCCCAGCACGACGACGGTTGGGTCTTTTTCCATCATCACGTCGTGCGCCGAGCGGATCGCCTCTATCATGTTCATTTGTGCCATGAGCTAATCTCCACCCAGGACTTCGAGCATGCGACGGCGCTGCGACTCGAGGTTCGCCGGCATCTCGGCGTAGACATCTTCGAACATGGTCGCGGGATCGAGGAACGGCCCTTCGGTCATGGTCCCGTATTTTTGTGCCTCTTTCCAGGCTGAGCGCACGTCCGCGTGCAGCTCTTTATCCAGCTTCTCATGTTGTTTTTCAGACCAGTGGCCTTCGACGATGAGGTGTTGCTTGAGGCGTTCAAGCGGATCGCCAAGCGGAAAGGACTCCCACTCGTCTTTTGGACGATACTTCGACGGATCGTCACTCGTCGAATGAGCGCCCCCGCGATAGGTTACAAGCTCGATTAAGGTCGGACCGCCCCCGCGACGCGCGCGGTCCGCGGCCCACAATGTGACGGCATAGACGGCGAGCAGGTCGTTGCCGTCTACGCGGATACCCGGAATACCCAGGCCGAGGCCCCGCGCCGCGAACGCCCGACGTTGTCCGCCGGCCGTACCCTGGAACGTCGAGATTGCCCACTGGTTATTGACGACGTTCAAGATGACGGGCGCCTGGTAAACGGCGGCAAATGTCAGCGCGTGGTGAAAGTCGGCTTCCGCGGTGCTGCCATCGCCGACCCACGAAGTGGCAATGTGGTCTTCGCCCTTGATGGCCGACGCCATTGCCCAGCCGACGGCATGCGGGTACTGCGTTGCCAGGTTGCCGGAAATGGTAAATACGTTGCCGGCCTTGCTGTGATACATGACTGGCAACTGCCGGCCTTTGCACATGTCGCGCGTGTTGGACAGGCACTGACACATCATGTCGACCAGCTTGACGCCGCGATAAAGGTACAGCCCCTGGTTACGATAGGACGGGAAGCACATGTCGCCGGGGCGCAATGCCATACCCTGCGCAATGGAGACTGCTTCCTCGCCGCGCGATTGCATGTAAAACGAGATGCGCCCCTGTCGTTGAATCTGCCACATGCGATCGTCGAACGCGCGTGTCAGCATCATCCAGCGTAGTGCAACCTGCAGTTGCTTCGGATCAAGGTTCGGATCCCAGGGCCCTTTGGCTTTGAAGTCCTCGTCGAGGACGCGCACGAGTTCCGAACTCAGGTATTCGATGTCACGGGTGCGGGAACTGATGGGCGGCCTGTCGACGCTGCCGGCAGGCGATAGCTCCAGGTAACTGAAATCAGGCTTGTCACCGGGTCGCGCGGTCGGGCGCGGAATCTGCAATCTCGACTTTGTGATCATAGGAATCTCTTATTTTTTTGCTGCCGCAACCAGGCTGCGAGCCAGTTCGTCGGCGAGCTCGTTTGTCGGCCGGCCAGTGGATTTTGCCTCATCGAAAATAGCCTGCAAGCGCTCGCGTATGCGAGAAACGTCGGCGCGCACCTCGTCTTCAGAGCTGCTGCCATAGTACTCGCGAGCGACACTGATGATGCCGCCGGCATTGATGACATAGTCCGGTGCGTACAGGATGTCGCGTTCTGCGAGCCGCGCGCCATCCGCGACGGTCGCCAGCTGGTTGTTCGCTGCGCCCGCGATGACCTTGGCCCGAATTCTCGGGATCGTCGTCGATGTCAGGATGTTGCCGAGCGCGCACGGGGCAAGTACGTCGACATCGGAATAGAGAAGTTCTGTCGGTGTAACGATGGTCACCGGCAATTCCGAGCTGGCCGCTTTAAGGTTTTCCCGGTTAACGTCGGACACAAACAGTTCCGCCCCGGCTTCATGCAAGAGACGACAAAGATGCAGGCCAACATGACCGACGCCCTGCACCGCAACGCGTACGCCCTTGAGCGAGTCGGTTCCGAGACGCGATTCCACGGCCGCCTCAATGCCCTGCAGGCAACCGATCGCGGTCCATGGCGATGGATCACCGCCGGCGCTGCTGCCGGTTTGCGGCAGTCCGGAAACGAATTCCGTTTGCTCACGCACGTAACGCATGTCGTCAACGGAGCAGCCGACGTCTTCCGCCGTGATGTAGCGTCCTCCCAGCGAGTCAACGGCGCGACCGAACGCCGCGAATAACTCGGGTGACTTCGGCGCCTTTTCGTTGCCGAGGATCACGGCTTTGCCACCACCAAACTTGAGGCCTGCGACCGCATTCTTGTAGGTCATGCCCCGGGATAAGCGCAACGCGTCAGTCAATGCATCGGCTTCATTTGCATAGATCCAGCGCCGACATCCCCCGGCCGCCGGGCCGAGCGCCGTGGAGTGGAGGGCAACGATGGCCTGCAGCCCGGTTGCTTCGTCGTGGAAGAAATGCAGGGATTCGTGATTGTCGAATTCGGCGTGCTTGAAAACGGCCATTATGCTCCCCCAAAAAAGGCCTGCATGAGTAGACTAATATATACCGAAAAAAACCCATAATTCGTGCAAATACGGTTGTTTGAGTGCGATATTGAGCATAATCTATGCAACTTATCGCTCAAGTACCCATAAATCATGCAGACTGTTTCACTCGATCATACTGACCGCAAGATACTCGATCTCATGCAGACCGAACCAGGCATCAATGCCTCGGCCATCGGCGAGCGCATTGGCTTGTCGCAGTCCGCGTGCTGGCGCCGCATTCAGCGCCTGCGCGAGGAAGGGGTCTTCAAAGATCATCCCGTTATTTTGGACCGGGAGAAGGTCGGTTTGACGACCATGGTGTTCGCGCACGTCAAGCTGACCTCGCACGGTCGAAGTAATCTCTCGGAGTTCGCGGATGCGGTGAGAGCATATCCCGAGGTCATGGAGTGTTACGTCCTGCTCGGCAATGTCGACTTCCTGTTGCGTATCGTTGCCGAAGACATCAAGGCGTACGAGCAATTCTTTTTCGAGAAGCTGTCGCAGCTACCGGGCATTCAGGAAGTAACGTCGAGTATTGTGCTCTCGGACATCAAGCACTCGACAGCGCTCCCGGTGTAACGACAACAGGGACATTCTTAATTTAACGTATTAGTACGTTAAATTAAGAATGTCCCTGTTTTGTGGAAGGTCAGCTGAATGTGGCTACTGTGAGCGGCGAGCCCGTCGCCACCGATGCCCGCTTCATGCCTTCGGAATTATAAGGCATCGCGATTTCGCCACTGTTCGTTACCACAACGACTCCGGCATCGCCGCCGAGACGCTTCACTTCGTCGAGCATTTCCTGAATCGCGTCGCGTAATGAAATGCCGGACCGAAAGCGAAACGCGATTGCCGCTGCGCCGCCGGCACGGATGATGTGCTCGCCCGTTCCGGTACAGGAAATCGCGATATTGTCGTCCGCCCAGGTGCCGGGCCCGACCAGTGGCGTATCTCCGATACGGCCTTCGAGTTTGCCAAAAGTGCCGCCTGTCGACGTGGCTGCAGCCAACGCCCCGGAGGTATCCATCGCGACGGCACCAACGGTTCCGTGGATATTGCCGGAGAGGTCATCACGGGTGACGCCGATCGGAAGTACGTAGTAATCGTCCGGACGCGTCACTTCGGCAAAATGATGACTGCGGGCAAACTCGAGCGCGCCTTTCCCTGCCAGCATGACATGCGGTGTTTTTTCCATGACGCCACGAGCAACCTGCACCGGGCTGACGAAGTCGCGCAATGCGGCCACGGCGCCGGCTTTTCGGGACCGGCCGTCCATGATCGACGCATCGAGCTCGACATAGCCGGCACTGTTCGGCGCTGAGCCGCGGCCCGCAACGTAAAGGCCCGAGGCCTCCAGTTCCGCAACGGCGTGTTCGACGACGTCAAGTGCGCTGCGGCCGCCGGCCAGCCAGCTCTCGCAGTCCCGGGCCAGTTCCTGGAGGTGCTTTTCGGTGGCCGTATAGTCGCGACCGGCCACCGCGCCGGCGCCGCCGTGCAATGCGAGCGCATATTTTTCATTGGATTTGGGCATCGGGCTAATTTACACGACTTTTATAGAGTGCTGCGCCTCTATCTGTCGGCCGTCGCATCCCTATGGCAGCGCTGTCGCCGAAACGGATGTGGTGTTTTTGCAACAGCTCTCGCAGCTGCAGGGTGTTGAAATTACGCCATTTGATGGGCATACTCCACGCTTGATCGAGCTATAAGTACCATATTCACAACGTAATCAAGCCCGCCCCGGTATGTCGTCGGTGCGGAAAAGGGGAGTAGATATAATGTCTCGAAATCATCTTTCAGAAGCGGTTCATCGCGCGCTATACGGCGCAGCGATTGTTACTGCTGTTGGCTCACCTGGCCTGGTTCAGGCGCAGGACGCGGCACAAGAAGTTCTTGAAGAGATCATCACCACGGGTTCACGTATCCCGGTTGACAAGAACCTGGTGTCGTCGGCCCCGGTGACGACTGTCGATAGTAAAGAAATAACCTACTCGGGTGTTACTCGTGTAGAGGACCTGGTCAACGACCTGCCTCAGGTAGTGCCGGCGCTGACCAGCAACGATTCGAACGGATCGACTGGCACAGCGACCCTCGATCTGCGTGGCCTGGGATCGAACCGCACGCTGGTTCTGATGAACGGCCACCGCATGGGCTTCGGCGATCCGTATGCACTTTCGCCTGACATCAATCAGATTCCGGGTGCTTTGATCGAACGCGTCGAACTCCTGACCGGCGGCTCGTCGTCGACCTACGGTTCAGACGCTGTATCCGGCGTTGTCAACTTCATCATGAAGGACAACTTCGAGGGCTTCAAATTCGACTACCAGGTATCTGGTTATCGGCACGACAACGGCGCCGGCGATGTGCAGGCCTTGATTGCTGCCAGGAATTTCGAGCAGGCTCCGGGTACCCCGACGGATGGCAACACCACCAATTTCAACGTCATCCTGGGCGTGAATTCGGCGGATGGGCGCGGCAACGTTACCGGCTATATTGGTTATCGTGACATCGACGAGATTCGTCACTCCGAGCGCGATTACAGTGCCTGTGCACTGAGCGGTGGCAGCGGCAATAACGACATCGGCGTCTGCGGCGGCTCGTCAACGACGCCCCGAGGCTCGTTCCGTGATTTCTCCACCATTGACCTGACGCTCGATCTCGACACCGGCGATTTCGTCCCTCGCGCGGGCGACGTCTACAACTACGGCCCGTCGAACTTCTTCCAACGCCCTGACGAGCGCTGGACCGGCGGTCTGTTTGCCAACTACGAGGTTGCTGAAAATGTCGAAGCGTACGCCGAGTTCTCATTTATGGATGACCGCAGCCTCGCGCAGATTGCACCGTCCGGCACGTTCTTCAATAACCTCGACCTGAACTGCGACAACCCGTTGATGTCGGCCCAGCAGCTGGCTGCCATCGGCTGCGTCCTGCCGACCGATCGTGTGCCCATCTACGTCGGTCGCCGTAACGTCGAGGGTGGTGATCGCGCTGATGACATACAACACGTATCGTCGCGGAGTCTTGTTGGTCTTCGAGGCGACATCGGCGACAACTGGACGTTCGACGCGTTTGTCAACTTCTCCCGCCTGAATTTCAGCGAGGTGTACCAGAATGACTTGTCCATCACGGCTATCATTCGTTCGCTGGATATCGTCGATGACGGCGCTGGCAACGCGGTTTGCCGGTCTGCGCTTAACGGCACGGATCCGCTCTGTGTTCCGTACAACGTCTTCCAGCCTGGTGGCGTGACGGAAGCGGCACTCAACTACATCGATCTGCCGCTGTATTCGACGGCCGATCTGGACATGAGCCAGGGTGTGGCTTATGTCACAGGTGACCTGGGGGCTTATGGTTGGCAATTGCCAACGGCGGCCGACGGTGTCCAGATGGTATTCGGTGTGGAGTACCGCGATGAAACGATGACGTTCGATCTCGACCAGAACTACAACAACGGCAACGCCGCCGGTCAGGGCGGTGCGACCGCTGACGTCGCAGGTGCGGTACTCGTCAAAGAGTTCTTCACCGAATTCAGGGTCCCGCTCGTACAGGATCGTCCGGGAATTCAGGACCTGTCACTCGACCTCCGCTATCGTAATTCGGACTACGACATCGGTGTCGATGCCGATACGTGGAGCTTCGGCGTTGGCTATTCGCCGAATGACGACTTCAAGCTCCGTGCCAGCCAGTCGCGAGCTATACGCGCGCCGAACATCAACGAGTTGTTCCTGCCGCAGACGATCGGTTTGTGGCAAGGCACCGATCCCTGTGCAGGGCCGACGCCGACGCTGACCGAAGCGCAGTGTGCGCGGACGGGTGTGCCGGCTGGTTCCTACGGGTTCGTTGCACCAAGCCCGGCTGACCAGTACAACGGCCTGTTTGGTGGCAACCCGAATCTTGAGGCAGAAGAGTCCGACTCGCTGACCGTGGGCATAGTTGTAACACCGACGACCTTTGTCGAGGGACTGACCCTGAGCGTGGACTACTGGCAGATCGAAGTGGAAGACGCCGTCGGCAGAGTTGATCCGGAATTCACCATCAATGCGTGTGCGGAAGGAAATGACCAGTTGTGCTCGTTGATTAGACGAAACCCGGTCAATGGCAACGTCTGGGTTGGCTCGTCACCTTCGGCGCCACGCGTTGAGGCAACCAGGGTCAATATCGGCAAATTTGAGGTTGCTGGTGTCGACATCAACGCCACGTACGCGACGGAATTTGGCAACCACAGTCTCGCCTTCGCACTTCGCGGCACGTCGCTGATTACGTGGGACGAAGAGCCCCTTCCAGGAGAAGGAATCAACGACTGCATGGGCGTGTGGGGCGGCGTCTGCGGCCGTCCGCGTCCCGAGTGGAAGCACACGTTCTCCACCACCTGGGGCACGCCGGTTGAAGGCCTGGATATTGTTGGCAAGTGGCGCTATGTCGGCGAAGTCAGTGAGTACCAAGCTCCGGGCTCGACCAGTGGCAACCGTTACACAGCAGATGGCCAGAACTACCTGGACCTGTCGGCTAGCTACTTCTTCGAGTGGGGTGGTGGTGAAACGCAGGTAACCGCGGGTATTACCAATATCCTCGACGAAGATCCGCCGTACGCTGGTGTGTTCAACACGGCACCGTATAGCAATGCTAATACGATTCCGGGAACCTGGGATTCGTTGGGCCAATACTGGTTCCTCGGACTTACCTATAGTCGCTAACAGGCTCTTGCAGTAGAATCGACCGGCGGGCTTCGGCCCGCCGGTTTTTTTTTCACCAGGCTGCTTGTTTCTGTGTCAACTGATTCCACCGCTGCACACGGCTCCCGTCATTCGCAACTGCCCGAGCCACTGCGATCCGCTGTTATTGCCCACGAGGACGGTCAGCTGGAGACAGCCTATCCGCTGTACCGTACTTTCGTTGCTGAAAACCCTGCGCACCCGACTGCGCTGCAACTGTTTGGCTTGCTGCTTTCGCAGCTTGGACAATACGAGCCTGCGATCGCGCTGATGCGCGAATCGCTGAAGCAGTTCCCCGATCAGCCCGAAGTCGCCAACAACCTGGGTAACGCGCTTTCAAAGGCAGGACATGTCGACGAAGCTATAGCCAGCTACTCGGAGGCAATTCGAATGCTCCCGACGTATGTTGATGCGCTGCGTAATATCGCGTTGTGTTATTCGAAGTCAGGCCGCTTCGATGACGCACTGGTGAGTCTGCAACGCTGTGTAGATATCAGCCCGACCGATGCGATCGCCTGGTTTGCTATGGGGAATGTCCGTCGCCAGCAAAACGACCTGGATGGCGCCATCGCTGATTTCGAAAAAGCACTCGAGTTGCGGCCTGATTTCGCCGACGCCCACCACAACCTCGGAGTTTGCTTGCGTCTGCAGCACCGTCCGGAGGACGCGCTCGAGCATTACGAGGCGGCGCGAAAGCTGGGCCTGGATCGTGCCGAACTGCACCACAACATCGGCAACGCATTCATCGATATGCAGAAAGCCAATCCCGCGATCGACGCGTACCGGGCGGCGTTGAAGCGAAATCCCGGGGATCCCGAAACGCACCGCAATCTGAATTCATTATTGTGGCAACAGGACATGCTCGATGATTACCTGCAGTCCTACAGTGATGTGCTGAGGCAAAACCCCGACGCCGAAGAACTGCGGCTCGCGTACGCGACGGCCTTGAACCAAAAGGATTCTTTCGAGGAAGCCGAGGAAGTGCTCCGAGATGGCCTGCGGCATTCGGTCGAGTCGAGCGCATTAAAGAGCTTGCTGGCCTATACCATGGAAGGACAAGGGCGCTGGGATGAGGCGCTGAGAATGCATGCAGCGGCCGCCAAAATGCCCGATGCGGTCCCTAATCAACTCATCAGCTACGGCCGTGCTCTGCTAGCTTGCCAACAGCCTGAAGAGGCGTTGCGCCAGATAAAGGCCGGGGCGGCGCTGACTCCCTTCAACCAAAGGGCATTGGCGTACCTGGGCCTGTGTTGGCGCCTGTTGGGCGACGAGCGTGATGACGTGCTTAACGATTACGATACCCTTGTACGGGCTTACGAAATCCCTGTGCCCGAGGGCTACAGCAGCTCCGCCGAATTCAACCAACGCCTGCAGGCGGTGCTCGAACCGCTGCACATCGGCCTGCGACATCCGGCCGAGCAAACTTTACGCGGTGGCACCCAGACCAGCGGCAATCTTTTCGATCGCCGTGACCCGGAAATTGTGGCCTTGATGACTTCGTTGACGACGTGCATCGAGGATTATATTGGCAGCTTTCCGAGCAACGACGAGCATCCACTTTTTGTGCGTCGTAGCGAACAATTTGGATTTTCGGCTTCGTGGTCTGTACGCCTTGCCAACTGTGGCTACCACACGATGCACACGCATCCGCTCGGATGGATAAGTTCCTCTTACTACGTCCAGGTGCCTCACGAGGTCGCCGAAAATGACGAGCATGGTGGTGGCATCAAATTCGGTGAGCCCGATATCGATATTGGCGATGCGGGCGAAGCACGACTCAAGATCCAGCCGTCCGCCGGTCGACTCGTGCTGTTTCCGTCCTACATGTGGCACGGTACCGTTCCTTTTGAATCCGATGAGCCGCGCATGACCACGCCGTTCGACGTTGTGCCGAAATGACAGACACACGGGCAGGCTTTCGAAGGGCATTCCGTGCGGCGCAAAGGCTGCACCAGGAGGGCAAGCTGGCCGAGGCTGAGGTTGCTTACCGACGACTTTCTGGCCCCGGAAAATATCGCGAAACGGCGTTGCAAGGACTCTTCGATCTTTACCTGCAGTCAGGGCACCCTCAACAGGCTGTCGAGGTGCTGATTGCCTTGATCCAGGAGGTTCCCGATAGCCTTACATATCATGCGCATCTGGCCGAACTGTCGCAAACAATGGGACAACCGGAAGTCGCGATCGGTTTTTATGAGCGTCTGCTCAAGCGTCGGCCCGATCTCGCAGACGGACACTTCAGTCTGGCGCTGCAGTACAAGCGGGCATTCCGTTATAAGGATGCATTGCACGCCTACGAGAAAGCCCTTGAGCTGGGTGCCCGTGACTTGCAGGAAGTCTATTGCAACATTGGCGTTCTGTATTCCGATATGCGCGATGCGGCGAAAGCGCAAGAGATGTATGAGCGTTCGCTAGCCGTTGATGCCAACTATGTCCCGGCATTATTTAACCTCGCTGGCCTCTGCGAGGAAGGCGGCGAAAGGGAGCGGGCCATAGAAATCTACGAGCGCATCCTGGTCGGCAATCCGCAGCACTGGGACGCTATTGCGCGACTGGCCCAGGCGAAAAAGACAGGCGATCCGGATGACGCACTGGTCGACAGACTCAAGCGTGCGATCGAGGCGGCCGGCGGCGATCCGCTGGCTCAGGAGGGACTGTACTTCGCGCTCGGAAACGTCCTGGATAGCGTGTCGCGTTTCGACGAGGCCTTTGCGGCCTACTCCTCGGGCAACGCACTTGGCAAGCAGCGCATGCAGCCCTTTGACCGGCAAGTGACTGCACAGGGGTTCGACCAGTTGATCAAGCTCTTCGATTCTGACTGGATTGCGCGCCACCGGACCAACTCGACGGCCAGCCCGATTTTTGTCTGCGGCATGTTCCGCTCCGGATCGACGCTGATCGAACAGATGCTGGGCGCGCATCCCGAGATCACGTCGGGCGGCGAATTCGATTTCCTGCCGTGGTTAATTGCGAAAAACATGGCGCCGTATCCACAACGCGTCACCGAGCTTTCCGCGAGCGAACTGCAGCTGATCGGGGACGAGTACCTGTCCATGACAAGACAGCTGTTCCCGGACGCCACGAACCTGACCGACAAGCGACCCGACAACTTCCTGCACCTGGGACTGGTCAAGGCGATGTTTCCCCGTGCGCGAATCGTTTGGACGCGGCGCACCCGAGCCGACAACTGCCTGTCCGTGTTCTTCCAGCAACTTGGCGGTAATCTCAGTTATACGACGGACCTCGAGGACACGGCGGATTACTACGATCAGCAGGTTCGCCTGATGGATCACTGGCAGGCGTGTTTCGGCGAGGACATTCACACGGTCGATTATGAAGAACTCGTGAGTTCACCTGAGCCCGTGCTGCGCAGTCTCCTGGATTTTCTGGGGCTGGAGTGGAATGAGCGATGCCTGGATTTCAAGCGTGCCAGCGGATCCGTAAAGACCGCGAGCATCTGGCAGGTGCGCGAGGGCTTGCACCAGGCGTCAAGCGGGCGATGGCGCAACTACGAAGCGGTCGCGCCGCAACTCAAATCGATGTAACTTGCTGCTTCGACTCTAAATTTTTTTCGCGACCAGCACCCAGGCCAAGGGTGGGGCCTGGTCTGCGGACGCAAGAGGTTCCGCACGCAGTATCTCGAATCCCTGGTCGGTCAGGTCGGTACACACTTGCTGGAACCGAGCGTCGTCGATGGCGACATCGAGCATCGAAGCCATGCGCCCCGCATAGGCTTCGGTTTCTTGCTGCAACTTCTTCAGCCAGCCAACAACATCACTTGCCTCGTAGTGGCGCATACGGTCATGTATGGTTCTGACGTCGCGGTACAGTCGCAGAATCGTGCCATCGGCGACGTCGGCTCCGTGCTGCGCCAGGATTGCTTCCATCGTTTTGATGGCCGGCGCGAATTGCTTGCCCGCCGCGCTGTACCTGTCCCGGTCGCCGCCCTGCATGGCCGAGAAACCCGCCTCGAACATTGCTATGCATTTCGGAATGAACTCTGCGGCCTGCATCTGCCGGGTTGCATCGAGGCTCGCCTTGCACTGCTCGTGAATAGTACCGCCGCTGTGGTGAAGTAACAGGGCGAGCTCACCACCGGACGCGACCAGGCGCGTTAGCTCCTCGAGTGCTTCAAGCCCGGCGTATTCAACACCGAACTGGCTGGTGGCGATATCGAAACTGGCGGAGTCCAACGGAATCGAGGCCGCATCGGCGACGATCCCCTGCACGCCTGGAAAGCGCTCTTCCAATATCCGAATTGCCGACTCCGATACATCCAGGCACGTAAACTCGGGCAGCTGGCCTTCGAAGACCGTATTGGCGCAGTCGACGACGGCACCGTTGCCGCTGGCGATGTCGATGATACGGGGAGTCGATTTGCGGTCTTTCTCGATCAGGAAGAAATGAGTCCAGAACGACGTTACGAGCGGGTGGCTGGAGCCGCCGCCGGTGTATGCGCCGCTGGTCTGAGCGCCCTGCCAGTAAGAATCCCAACTTTCAATGACGGGTAGACGTCCGGAATCTTCGTTGCTCATGGCGAAGTAATGTAATCCTGTTTGTGAATAACGGAACCCATACTACACGGGGAAGTTGGATGCGGCATCGGGGAGAATTTCTATCAGCGGGGCGAGCTGCTTCTCATAGTTTTTCCAGCGGTTTACGGAGCCGGCATAGATCGGTTGACGCACCTGCATGCTGCTGAAATTGTGCACGGCGCGTTCATTTTGGTGGAAGTCCAGGCAACGGTCGTCCCACTCCAGGCCAAGATACTCGATCATTTGACGGCTGATTCTTTCTTGGTTGCTGACCAGTTCCTCGTACTGAACGGTCAAGAGTTCAGTTGAAAACAGGCGGTCCCAATGGTTCATCAATCGGTCGTATTCGAGGTAATAGCGTCCCAGTTCACGGAGGTCGAAAGAGTACTCGTTACCTGTCGCAAAATAATTCATATAATTGGACGTGCATGTATCGAGGGCATTGCGCCGACAGTGAATGATTCGCGCTTTGGGAAACAGTGTTTTGATGAGGCCGATCCGCATGAAATTGTCAGGCATCTTGTCGCTAATACGATGCGCGTCATTCGAAAGTGTTTCAAGTTCATCAAGATATTTCTCGGCGAAGTCTGGCGCAACAGTCTGGTAGCACTGCGACATGCACTCCGGATAAGGTGTCGAAGCACTGAATTGTTTGGCGATTGCCTTTTCAAAACGGGCAATTGAGACAAGTTCGCCAGCCCCATAGACCTGCGGGTGGCTTGAGACGATTTGTTCGACCAGGCTGGTTCCAGACCGGGGCATGCCGAGAATGAACACGGGTAACTCCGATTCAGACCCACTCGCTTGTGCGTCCTGAAAATAAGGTTCGGAATACGCGGCAATCAGCTTGTCGACATGCGCCGAAAAATCCCGTGAATCATAGGATATCGTTTCACGCTTCAGTGTGTTTCCCGACTTGTATTGTTCGAACGCCTGCTCGAACGAGCGGGCATCATGATAGATATTGCCGAGCGCAAAATGGCAGTGGATTGCATCTGGCTTCGATAGCGAAGGGTTGCTCAGGAGTTTCGCGATCTCCGGGGCTCGGTTTTGCTGTGGTTGCAGCCTGGCCAAATTTCGATGCGCTTCGGCATAGTCCGGCTTGAGCGCAAGCGCCCGCTCATAATGGGCAATAGCGTCTTCCCGTCGGCCCAGCTCATCCAGCACGTTTCCTAGGTTGTGATGCGCCTCGGCGTAGTCCGGATCGATCGCGAGTGCCTGTTCATAGCAGCTAACGGCGTCCTCTGGCTGATCGAGTTCGTCCAGAACAATTCCCAGGTTGTAGTGTGCCATGGCGAACTTAGGCTGAATGGCGAGCGCCCGCCTGTAGTGGGCAATCGCCTCGTCCGGCTGGTCGAGCTCTTTGAGGACATTGCCGAGGTTACTGTGTGCCTCCGCATAGTCCGGTCTAATGGCAAGGGCCTTTTCGTGGTGAGATTTCGCCTCTTCCAAATTGCCCGATTCCGCAAGGGCGTTCCCTAGGCTGCTGTGCGCCTCGGCGTAATTGGGCATGATGGCGATCGCCCGCCGGTGGTGGGCGACGGCCTCTTCTGCGCGGCCAAGTTCTTTGAGGGCGATACCCAAGTTGTTGTGCGACATGGGCATGCTCGGGTCGACGGCGATCGCCTTTTCGTAACAAGCCCTGGCCTCGTCGAACCGCTTCATGTCCATAAAGACATTTCCGAGGTTGATATGTGCCCCGGCAAAGTCAGCGTTTATGGCTAGCGCCTGTTCATAATGACCAATCGCCAAATCATACTTGCGGAGCGCCCGATAAGCCTCTCCACACATGTTGTGAAACTGTGGTTCACGGGGGTTAGCTTTGATCGCACGCTCGATCAAATCCACAGCAGCGTCGGCATTGCCTACTTGGAGAGCAACAACACCCAGTAAATGCAACGCATCGGGATGCTGCGGGTGGTCTCGAAGAATTGACTGATAGATCGCCTCAGCTTCGCGCAATCGACCGGACTGATGATGATCCAGTCCGGCCTGCAGTTGTTTAGCGACATCAGCGGACATAGTCTTTCGTGTAACACATTGTCAATGGACAGGTCTACTCCCCGCGCCGCGGAATTTCCTCGTCCAGCATAAGTGCGCGCACATATCGCATGGGCGGGGAGCCGTAAGACAGAACCTGGTCGTGATAGCGGCGCAGCGTGAACTCGTCTCCCCAGAGTTTCTCCACGGCCGCACGCATCTCCAGGTGCTCCTGGTAGCCGACGAAGTAGGTCGAGAGCTGTGCCGACGTTAGCTGCGCGCGCACCCACTTGCCCGCCGCCTCGCGTTCTTCCTGGAATCCGCCTTCGACCATGAGCTTCATCGCCGCATCGTGCGTCATGCCATCGACATGAATCGCCGAGTCGATGATGGCGTTGGTCACGGCACGCAGATACCACTTCAGGTTTATGAGCTTCATCAACGGATCGTGGTTCATGTAGCCCTCGGCGATCATCATTTGCTCGGCGTACACGCCCCAGCCTTCGACGAAAGGCCCGGACCACAGGACGCTGCGCAGCGTAGACGGGTAGCGGTTGCTGAGTGCAAGCTGCAGATAGTGGCCCGGCACGCCTTCATGAATGGTCAGGTCCTGGATAGACAGCATGTTGTATTCGCGCAGGAAAGACTCGACCTGTTCATCCGTCCAGTCGGTTGGCAGCGGCGCAACCGCATAAAATGCAGACTGACCTTTGTCGAGCGGGCCGGGCGGGTCGAGGTAGGCAACCGTCACGCCGCGCTGAAATTCCGGCATGATGATGATCTCGACGGGATCCTCGGGCATCGTCACGATGTTGTGCTCGATGACAAAGTCCGTCGCTTGTTGAAGATACTCTTTGGCTACATCGACGATGCCGTCGCGCGGTGGGAGTTTCCTGTACGCTTCTTCGAGTGCCGCCCGAATGATCGCCTGTTTATACGCCTCATCCGGGTTGTCCGGGAACGAAGTGTACGGATGCTTTGCGACATAGACCTTCTTCGCAACGTCATACATCTCGTTGCGCACGGCCTCGTATTCACGCTCGGCCCTTGCCGTAATTTCCTTGCGATTCAGCGGCGAGTTGAGTGCAAACGCGAGCTTGACGTCATAGAGTTTGGCGCCAATCCGGAAGTCGCCATTGGCGCGCGGCAACAACTCTTCTTCCAGCCATGTCTGGTGCTCGGCAACCGCATTTTTGGCTGCTTCGATGGCCGCGTTGAGCCGCTGTTGTTGCGCAGGCGACAGGGTACTCATCGCCGGGACGATCATCGACTCGACGATAGATACCAGGCCGGGATTCTGTTGTACGGCGGTTTCGGCATGGATCTTCGGCACTCGTGCCGGGTGCATGGACGCTCTCGCTTGTGCCAGGAAACGCGGTACTTGCTCGAGACGTGACGTCGCGTTGAGCAGTCTTGACTCAATTGGCGCGAAGTCACGCGCAACCAGGCCATAAATAGCGCTGCCGGCGAGGTTGACGTAGTACAGCGGGTTCCAGGCCCACTCCTGTAACTCATCGAGCGCCCAGAGACTGGATTCGATCTCATGCATCAGCAGTTCTGCATCGACCTGGTTCGCACGTGACAGCTGTTGCAGGTCGATCCCGCCAAGCGCTTTTTTATAGTCTGAAAGCAATGCCCGCGTTTCCTTACGCGCGCCATCATCAACCTGGTCCAGCTGCCCGTCGACGGCGTGATCGCCGATCAACGTTGCATAAATAGGGGAGAAATTCCCAAGGTCACTAATGTACTCGCTGGCGAGGTTTTCGAAGGCCTCGTCGGCGGTAGTCGCAGCGATTGCAGTTCCGGTCAGCAGCAAGAAGGTCAGTGCGAAAATAAAGCGTTTCACGGCGTTGCCTCGAACATCATGGGAATGCAGCAAACCTTAGCACGGTCGCGGCAACGCTGTAATATCAAGGCATGTTGCTGCGCCTGGTTCATGTCCCGGCTCAGGCCGACGAGCAAGTGCCTGCTTACCTGGTCCGGCTTCCAGCGTCGATCAAGACCGTGTTCGTGGCCGAGACGTCGCTTTTCGGCATTGGGGGGTGAACATGCCGGAGTGGACCGCCTTGCTCACAGAAACCTATTCGTCACGGTCAATTGAGGAAGTAAAAGTCAGCGATGTGTTGCTGCTGGGAGACCCCGTGGAGGATAAAATCTACCTGAGCCGTTTTCGCTTGAGCATGAAAGAGGGGTCAAATACCCTTGAGCCCATAAAGCGCCTGTACTGGCGACGCGCCGGGCCCGGTGCCCTGACCGTCATTGCCGAGGACAGCGGCTAGGTCTGTCGTACTAACGCAGGCCTTCGCGAATCGTAAGTTCGTCGATGAGTTCCATGAGCTTGGTGTAACTGCCGCCGGCTTCTGTCGAGGTCGTTCGGTACTTGCCGTTGACTACGATACTCGGTACAGAACTGATGCTGTAGCGCCGCACAAGGTCGTCCGCAACACGCAGTTTTTGATTCACCTCAAATGAGCTCCAT
>Ga0224512_10000289_pt1 | contig 53483 bp, 46 predicted proteins | sample SF_May12_sed_USG_4_FD_169103 | JGI IMG/M metagenome (GOLD analysis project Ga0224512, IMG submission 169103) | Sediment microbial communities from San Francisco Bay, California, United States - SF_May12_sed_USGS_13 | ecosystem: Environmental > Aquatic > Marine > Sediment | place: USA...
TGCAGCAGAATCGCGCTGTTCACGAGATCAGCCGTCCCAATCGCCCCACATGCCGGTGACTAGGAGAACGTGAGTGAAGGTGAAGATCGTTGTCCGAGGACCCGCGGAGCTCCACGACGACGATTTCGAGCCGATCGCCGACCCCGTAACGGGGCCATGGGGCGAGGCGTATTATCTAGCCGCCCTTAGCGGTGTACGGCCCCAGTTTCTCCATAGCTAGCCTGGTCAGGGGGCCTTCACACAAGTGAATACAGATGCGACTCGCACAGATCATGCTGGTGGCCAGCTTCGTGGTATGGCCGAGCGTGTCTCTGGCCCAACAAGATGAACGAACGCCTCCACGGCGTTTCGACGCCGAGGTCGGATACCTGAACTTCTCTTGGGTAGCACGACCGTCCGATTCTTTCGCAATCGGCCCCGAGATCGGTGGGGGCTTCCTTAAACAGGTGGTTATCGCACCCTCCGGAGATGACCTCACCGGGCTTCTACACCTCGGCGTGACCTCCACCGTGCGACTGAGTGAGCATGTCGATGTCGAGGTGGGCGTCCGCGCTGGGGCGGGTGAGCTCAAGTCGGTTGCGTGCGCGGGTTGCGGCTTTAGCGGGTACTACGGCGTGGCACTCGCGATGTTTGCCGGGTACCGCACGTTGCGATTCGGCACACGCTTCGTGAAGGGTGGGATTGAGGATGCCTCGCTGCTGATGTGGAGCCCCTTGGTTGTTCGGGTTCAGTTCTAGCGTGTCCGTCCCGGATCGCCGTTCAGTCTCTTGTGTGGCTTTGGCGGTGCAGACTTGAAGCGCTCTCGGGCTGGGCTCTCCGACCATCTGGGCAGCGCCTCCGCCTAACAATAAGGTTGCCGCCTGCGCTCACTACGTTCGCTCCGGTGAAACGGCTCGCCGCTGGCGAACCGTCGGCAACCCATGAACGTTAGCGGGCAGCGCGAGCGCACGTGGGTTGAGTAATCACCTGTACCTGAGAGGGATTGATGAGCGAACCCTCGGGATGAAGCCAGAGGTGTTGGGAAAGACGGAGCCTCGAGGTCCCGGACGGGTTCCTTTCGTCGGATGGTCGGGTTGTGGCGCTGCTGACAGAGATGGCGGAGGCCGAGAAGTGGACTGCTCCGGTTCCGGATCGGATGCGCCGGCGACCGGCGCTGGGCACGCTCTTCTCGTACCTCCTCGTCGCCATCTCCGTCGATTGGCAACTCGATCACCCCGCAGCTCCGAGTGTGGCTCTTCTCCTCGACCTCGCCTTGCGGCGGAACACTCCGCGTCCTCCGGGTCACCGAGGCGGAGGCGTTGGTGGCGTTTCCGCCGGATCCATCCAATGCTCGTCGCCCTCGAGTCGGAGGCCTGGAGTCCCAGTCGCGTCCGGCGGGGCGCGAGGACAGAGAGATCATGCACGAGGTGGACATCGCTCACCGGAGCGTGATCCGGAAGTCGATGGTCATCGATCCGTTCTCGGTCACGCTCCCGGTGGCCCGGACCTCGTAGCTGCCCGGAGGCAGCGTGCCCGTTTGGTTCAACCTCGCTTCGCCCCCGCGGAGCGTGCCGCCGAACACCCGGTAGATCACGGTACTTCCCGAGATCAGGGAGAAGCCCGCAGCCCAGAAGTCGCCGCTGCCCGACGCGGATCCCGTGGCCGTGAACTGCACGGGCGCGCCGACGACCGTGAAGGATAAGATGTCGGCGACGCTGGCGTCGTTCGCGATGGAGCTGCGGTCCTCGACCGCATCCAGTGTGGCCGAGAGCGTCGTGCCGAAGAGCTCGCCCGTGACGGGGTCCACGCTGAACGTCATGGTCCCGGAGGTGCGCGCGTCGAGCCGCTTCGGGTCCGGGTCCGTGGGAGTCGGCGGAATGGGGCAGAGACCACCGAGGTTCCAGGACAACGTCTGGAAGTCCGCGGCAACGACCTGCTCCTCCTGGTCGCAGCCGACTAGCGCGACCCTGGTGCGGGCGAAGCTGTTCTGGCTGCCGGCGAGCGCCGAGCCGCCCGGGCGGGACTCGGCGGTGAGCTCGATCGAGTGCGTGCCGGCGCCGGTGAAGGTGGCGGTGATTCGGACCCGGAAGGTCGGCGCGGCCGCGTCGAGCGTCCCCTCGGCTTCCCAGTTGCCGTCCGCGTCCGTGACCGTGGAGGCCGGGACCGCGACGCCGCCGACCGCTACGAGCTCGATGTCGACCCCCGCCTCGAACACGGTGTCTCCCGCCGCGGTGATGAGCCCGGCGCGCCCAAAGATCGGGAACGGCGTGCCCGCCTCCACGGAGTCGGGCATCGTGGCCTCCAGGAGGATGGCGAGGCCCACGCTGGCAGCGAGGGTATCCGCGATCTCCTGCTGTAGGGAATCCGAGACGGTCACCACGATGTGGACCGAATCTCGGGCAGAACTCGTGAAGATGTCGGAGACGAACTCGCCGTCCGAGCCCGTAAGTCCTTGCGAAGGTGAGGCGAGGCCTCCCTGCACGCTCAGATCGACCTCGAGCCGAGGCTCGGGGACCTTGGTTCCGGAAATGTCGAAATAGCCGGCCGTGACTTGAAGCTCGGTCACTGTGTCGCCCCGGATCTGACCCGGAAAGACCGCGTCCACCCACAGGGCCTTGCCGACGGTCACTTCGTAGTCCCTGGAGACGAATACTTCCGCTGAGTCGGGGATGCCGAACGAAGTGCCCGAATAGACGAAGGGCACCACCCCCGCCCCAGGGAAGATTCCCACTCCGACTCGACTCACGGGCACCGGCTCGAACGACACGTTGCCGACGCCAGTGCCCGCTCCGAGCCATTCGAGCTCGTCGGGCAGGGCGGTCAGAACCCCACCCCCGGACTGCCTGAGATCCACCAGTGCGGACGTCGTGACGGGCACCTGCCAGTGGTTCTTGGGGATCGCGAAGAGGTCGACGATGTCCGGGTCGTATCCGAAGTCGGGATTCTGAGCCTTGTACTCCTTGAGCGCCTTCTTCATCACGTCCAGGATTTTATTGAGGTTGTCCAGGATCTCCTGTTTCGAGCCCTTCGCTTTCGGGCCGACCAGGCCCGCGATGTTCAGGAACTGCTCCACGAAGTCGTTCGCGGTGATCGCTGGAGGTTCGCTGGAAGCGAAGACCATCAGAACGCTGTGCGTGGTATCTCCGAGCGTCAGTGTCGCAACCGTATCCGTCAGGAAAAGATCAGACGACGACCCGAACCGAATGACGAGCGAATCGAGCTTCGTGGGCAGGCTGGCCACGATGAACTTGGCCATGACGAGATTCAGGAGTGAGTAGCCCGAGGAGACCGCCGAGAAGTACTTGTCGAATTGTTCAGCCAAAGGCCCAAGCCCGAGGAAGCCCAGGGCCAGCTCAACGGTCGTGATGATTGCCCCCACCCCGTCCAATCCCTCGGCGGTGCCTTGAACGAACGAGTTGGTGTACTCGTCGAGTATCGCGGCGGTCTGCATCATGCTCGACAGACTCGCGTCATCGGAGCCTCCGAACTCGATCGCCGCCGACCCGACCGCTCCCGACTCGCCCGCTGTCGGTGCCGGTGTGGCCCCGAGATTCGTGGCCAGCGATGCAAAACCATCCGCGATCGCCACGATCTTCTGATCGACGTCGGCGGCACCGAGATACGAATCGAGAAGCTCGAGGATTCGTGGGTCTGCCGTCGAGAGCGCGGTGGTCGACTCGAGATCCAGTTCCACGACCAGGCTGTCGATGGCCGTGGCAACCGCGTAGAGCAGCTGTTGCTGCAACCCGACATCCGTGTCGAACGCCGCCACAACCCCCTTGAGTGAAGCGGCCAGTGAGTTCAGTGAGGTGACGACCCTTTGCGTCTCGCCGGTCGAACTCGGCAGCGGGTCCGAGGTGTACGACTGCAGCGCAGTCGCAAAGAGCGAATCATTCCTGAAGACCACGATATCCAGCAGTCCGACGGGTGGTGCGTGCCACTTAAGCTCAGGATCGAAGAAGATGGGGGCCACGGTGGTGACCGTGCCCACCGGGTCGAGACTCAAGTAAGACTGAACGCCACCCACGAACACGGTATAGGACTCCAGGGCCGTCGTATCGAGGGTGAGATCCACCAGCTCGAGAGCAACTCCGGGAGGTGCGTGGGACGGTATGACGGAGATCGCGAACGGTTGCAGCGGGTCGGGCTCGAAGGGGTTGTCCTTGGCGCAACCGGCAAGTCCGAGTATCAAGACGAGAGACAAGGCCATCCCGGCAGCGCGTCGAGTGTGCTCGAGGGTCAAGGACAAGCTCCAAGCTGACAGCTGGGCCGGGGTGACGAGGAATGGCCTGTCGGTACGCATATCCGCGACTCCATCTCAGGGACGAACTTGAGGAGGGGCCGGCAGCGCTGCCCGTGTCCCCCTGTTGCATAGTTCGCGGGTTGGCGTTCTCGGGGATCACGGGGTGGACCGTTCGACCGTTTCATGAGCGTTCGTGATCTCTCCCCCGGCGATTCCGCGAAGGAACATGCGAGGGGCCGTGCAGCCGATCGCAGAGCGCCCGGGCACGACTCGAACAGACCTAGGAGGCTGCATGCGTGGCAGCGATCGGGCCGGACTCGGTCAACGGGATGGACCGCCGTGCTGATGGTCGCGGGGCTCAGCTCCGCGTGTGCTGGCGACGCAGCAGCTGCTCGAGTTGACCTCGGACGGGCTCATGCGCGAGCTGGGATGGCGTGCTCTCGGCGGTTTCGGGTCGGGAAGCATCGACACCGGTTCAGACGGGGGCGGCGACCGCGCCTCGTGGCGGGTCGAAGGCGATCTGCTGGTGGTCAGCTATCAGGGCAGTCCGTGGGTCCCGCTCGCACGCTTCGGGTTCTCCGACGGGCGACTCGTGCTCCGGTACGTGCAGGACGGCTCGGTTCAGGTCTGGTCGCGCGGGCGGTGACGGCGATTCGAACTGCGAGCGTCGCGGCCGTTCGCCGGCCGCACGTTTCAGGAAAGGCGGTCGGCCAGGAAGGCTCGCGCCACGCGGAAGTCACGCTTGACGGTGGCAGTCGAGACGCCGAGCGCTTCGGCCGTCTGTTCCACCTCGAGCCCGCCGAATACGCGACACTCCACGACCTGCGCAGCCCGCGGGTCGAGTTGCTGCAGCTCCTCGAGCGCGCGATCGAAATCGAGAACCGCGACCGGATCGTCTGGGATGCGTCCGTCGATCGCGTCGTCCAGCGTCAGCGGCGTGTCGCCACCCCCGCGCTTCTTCGCCTGCCGCGTGCGCGCCTCGTCGAGTGCGATCTGACGCATCGCTCGCGCGGCGAGGTGTTTGAAATGGGCGCGACTCTCGATCGTGATGTCTTCGGCCTGCCCGAGTTTGACCCAGGCCTCGTGCACGAGGGCGGTGGTGCTCAACGTGTCGCCCGCGCCGCGCCGTACGTGATGCGCGATTCGTTTGAGCTCGTCGTAGACGATGCGCAGCACCTCGTCGGCCGACGACCGGTCGCCCGCCTGAGCCGCCCGGAGGAGGTCGGTCAGAGAGTTGCTGGGATTCATGCTCGGCTGGGGAGGACGGCGACCTGGGCGAGTGGAGGGCGAGACGCGGTCGAGATCGCCCATACCCGGCAAGAGAACTCGGGGCGGAGGCGACCGGCAAGGTGGATCGTACCGCGTCACTTCCCTTCGACGTCCACGACCCGCATTCTGGCGCATGGACACTGACCGCTGGATGCGGGTGCGGCAGCTCTTCGAGCAGGCCGCCGAACTACCCGGCGGAGAGCGGGTCGCGCTTCTCCGCGATCGGGCTCGCGAGGACGAACTCCTTGTCTCGCAGGTGCGGCGACTCCTGGCGGCCGATGGCCTGGAACACACCGCCGTCGAGCAGGCGGGCCCCGCCGTCGTGCAGCTCCTGCAGCCCGCCGCGCTCCTCGCTGAGCTCGGCTCGGCGTCCGTCGAACCGTATCGCATCGTCCGGCCACTCGGCCGCGGGGGCATGGGCGCGGTGTACCTGGCCGAGCGTGCTGACGGAGCCTTCGAGCGCACCGTCGCCCTCAAGCTCGTGCACGGAGGGTTCGATTCCGCCGAGATCGTCCGCCGGTTTCGCGAGGAACGGAGGATCCTGGCCGCGTTCGAGCATCCGAACATCGCGCGGCTGTACGACGCCGGAGTTGCCTCGGACGGACGTCCCTTTCTGGTCATGGAGCACGTCGAGGGCGAGGCCATCGACGAGTATGCCGAGCGACGCGATCTCGGGCTCCGGGCGCGCATCCGGCTCTTCATCGAGGTGTGCGCCGCCGTAACCCACGCGCACCAGGGTCTCGTGATCCACCGCGACATCAAGCCGTCGAACGTGCTCGTGGGCGAGGACGGCGCAGTGAAGCTGCTCGACTTCGGAATCGCGAAGATCACCGACCCGAACGAGGACGGGGCGACGCCCACAGAGCACGCGAGGCTCACGCCCGACTACGCATCTCCCGAGCAGCTCCGGGGCGAGGTGCTGTCGACGTCGACGGACGTCTTCTCATTGGGGGTGGTCCTCTACGAGCTCCTCGCGGGCACTCGTCCCTTCGAGGACGGGCGCGAGGCGCTGGCCTGGGCGTTCCGGGGAGGAGACGATCGTCGCCCGATCGACCCGCCGAGCCGACGGGTGCTGCGAACGGAGGGTCCCCGGGTCACGCCGGCGCTGGCGGCACGCGGGCGAGCACTCGGGGGCGACCTCGACAGGATCCTGTTCAAGGCGCTGGCCTGGGACACGAGCGAGCGCTACCAGAGCGTAGCCGCACTGGCGGCCGACCTCGAGGCGTATCTCGAGGGACGCCCGGTGTCAGCGCAGCCACCGTCGGCGACCTACCGGCTCGGCAAGTTCGTGCGCCGCAACCGCGTCCCGGTGGGCGCCGTATCCCTCGCCGTCGTCGGTCTGGTCGCGACCACGGCTGTCGCCGTCGATCAGGCCCGGAGGGCGGACGAGCAGCGCGACACCGCCGTGGGTGTGTCGGCGTTCCTCGAGGAACTGTTCCAGGCGTCCGATCCGCGCGGTGGAGAGCTCTCCGACACGACCGCTCTCGGTGCCTTCCTGGAGTCGGCGGTCGGGCGGGTGCGCGGGGGACTGGGTGATCAGCCGGTGACCAGGGCCCGTCTCCTGTACGTGCTGGGGTCGGTGTATCGCAACCTGTCGAGAGCCGACCTGGCGATCCCTCTGCTCGCTGACGCGGTGGCCGCGAACTACGCGGTGCACGGTCCCGGCCACGAAGACGAGATCCAGGCCCGTGAGCTGCTGGGGCTCTCGTTCGTGGAAACGGGCTCCTTCGATGCGGGAGTCGCCCAGCTCGATACCGCCCTGACGCTGCAGCGCGCCCGGGAGGGAGATACGGCCATGCTCACCTGGCGCCTGCAGGAGCGGCTGGGTCAGGCCTACGCGACGGTACAACGGAACGAAGAGGCTCTACCCTACCTCAGAGCGGTCGTCGAGGCGACGAGCGCCGCCGATCCGTATGACCCCGCTCGTCACGCCTCGGCGCTCAACGTGCTGGGCAGCATACTCGCGCAGATGGGTCGATTCGTGGAGGCGGTGGACCCGTTGGCGACATCGGCGGACCTGCACGCGTCGGATGCCTCTACTTCGGCGGAGGGGGGGCGCCCCCTCGACGAGGGCGTAGTCCGCGGCAACCTGGCGTTCGCGCTCCTGCAGGTCGGTCGGGTCGAAGAAGCCGAGGTTCAGATGCGGCGCAGTCTGGCGCTCATCGAGCCCCGTGTGCCGGCGGGTCATCAGCTGCGCGCACAGTTCGATTTTCGTCTGGCCGAGATCCTGGCAGCCCGGGAGTCTCGCGGTGCGGACCCCTCCCTGAGAGACGAGGCGGAGGCACTGTTCCGCGCCGGACTCGATGCCGGACGGCCTCTGCCGCAACTTCGGGTCTGGCTCTTGACCTCTCTGTCGTCGTATGGGCGCACGCTGCGTCGCTGGGGCCGACTCGAGGACGCCCGCTCGGCACTCGAGGAATCGGTCGTCGCCGGGGTCACGGCTCTGGGTGGTGAGCACCCGATGGTGTGGGCGGTTCGCAGCGACCTCGGCCTCGTGCTCGCCGAGTCGGGACAGACGGCAGAAGGAGAGCGGCTCACCTCGGCTGCGCTCGAGGCGCTCGCGGGCGCTCCCGCGTCGCTCGGTCCGCAGCGTGTGAACGCGGCGCTCAACCATGCTCGAGTCCTCCTTCTCGACGACCGCTCGATCGAAGCGGTCGGCCTGCTGGAGGCGAGCCGCGCCGAAGCCGTCGCGGCGTTTCCGCCGGACCACCCGATGCTCGAGGCACTCGAGGCGCTCGTGGCGGAGGGGCGCGATCGTGGCGGTGGATGAGGGCGGGTCGAGACCGGCGCTGAGGATGTCCTGTTCAGGTGTTCAGGATCTCAATGAGGCTCGGCTCGCCGAGCTCTGCAAGAAGGGGCACGGCTGGAGTCGCGGCAATCGAATACGCGGGGCGCGAGGCGGCAGAGAATCGAGCTCTCGTCACGGAAGAGAAGGGGATCCGCGACTCCCTCCGGCGGCCCAGGAGCCGAAGACCGAGGGGCTCACTCCCGCAGAGAGTTCGCGCGAGTTAGCGAACTGCCCGGCATCCGCAAGTTCTGAAATCAGGCCTCGCGGGGGCCGCCGCCCTATAACAATGCGGTTTCCGGTTCCGCTCACTACGTTCGCTCCAGTGAAGCATGGCTCGTATTGCGCGCCACGCCGGAAACTTCGAAACGTTATCGGGCAGCGCCGTTGCGGGTGGGTTGCAGTAGAATGAGACGTTAGGGTAGGCGTAGGCGGCAGCCATCGATGGGCTGTACAAGGTGTCGGAATGACCCTCCAGTTGACCCGACCTACCTGAGATCGACTCCATGCGACGAGACAAGACTCTCGAGGACCTTTGGAAGGGAGCCCCGCCAGAAAGCGACGTATTCGACCCTGGCTCGATCGAGCACCTTCCGGCTACCGCCCAGCGCTACCTCAGGCATGCGCTAGCTCCTGGCGCTCTGCTTTCGACGTGTGTCCGGATAGCCATGACAGGGTCGATCAAGTTGAAACCTGGGTGGTGCCAATTCGAGGCCGAGCAGGTGATCCGTTGGGACCGCGGCTTCGTCTGGGCCGCACGAGCAAGAGTGAACCGGCTCCCGGTGACTGGCTTCGATCGGTTGATCGACGGGAGGGGCGAGATGCGCTGGAAGCTCCTCAGTCTCTTCCCAGTCATGGAGGCGGACGGGGCAGACATCGGGCGCGCGGCGGCGGGGCGCCTTCACGCCGAGGCCATCTGGGTTCCGGCGGTGCTCCTAGGGCCTCATGTGATATGGTCGGAGTCGTGTCCGAGTCACGCGCTCGCGACCATCGATGCCCATGGCGAGCGGTCTGAGCTTGACATCGAGATCAACGAGGAAGGCGCTGTCCTCAGCTGCTCTCTCGCTCGATGGGGCGACATGGATACGGGAGAGTTCTCTTATCACCCGTTCGGTGGAACGGCCGGGAGCGAGCGAACGTTTGGCGGTGTCACGATTCCGGTCCAGCATCGGGTTGGCTGGCTGTTCGGCACCCCACGCTTCGAGGAAGAGGGTGAGTTCTTTCGATGCACGATCGAGGCCGCGGAGTTCCTCTAGCGGTCAGTGAGTCGCCTCGCCGCGCCGCGCGTCGCCAACAGACACAAGTTGAGCGGCAGGCCTCCGCATAACACTAAGGTGGCCGGTTCCGTTCGCTCTGCTCTCTTCACTGAAGCAAGGCGCGTATTGCGCGCGTGCAAGATGGGTGACGGTATGTACCACGCCGCGCCGGCAACCCCGAAACATCATAGGACAGTGCGGAAGAGGCTGGTCGAGTGAGTGACGCAGTGATTAGATCCTCTTGGGAGGACCAGCATGTTCATATAAGACGAGCTATCTGTGATCGCCGAGAACGTGCTTGGCTGTATAATCCGTAGTTAGACTGAGCCGAGGGTGAGTGATGACTTATGGCGGAGTAGAGGCGTCAGATGCCTTCGCGTCGATCGCCAAAGGCTCGGCGTCGTTTCAGGCGCGGGCCGACCTGGAGAATCACCTCGCATGGGTCCTCCGCACCGGTGGCCCCGAGGGTGTCTGGGATCTTCTCCGGTCACTCCCAGACTACGACTTCGCCGCCGCGACGGGACTCCCCCAACACGAAGCGCGATTCGTGGCCTCATACACGAATGATCTGCGCATCGTTGTGGCGACTTTTCTCGGCCCGCATTCCAGTTCCGTCAACGTAACGGCCGAGCCCGCTACCAGCTCGGCCGCTGAGCCAGATTCTCGCCACCGAACGTTCTACGAGATCTGGGAGTCGTTGCTTGGCCTTCCCGAGTCCGCCGTCTCGAAGCTTGATCCTCGTCGCAAAGCGGTGTTCCTCGTCGCGTTGCTGGAGGCAGAGGTCATGAACGGAGGGTTGGGCCAGTACCTCTCAAACACCGATGGCACGCACCTCGAGGCGACGATCGGGTGGCTTGGCGAGATCGGCGCGACGAAGACAGCGTCGATCCTCACGCGTGCCGCAGCTCTTGCTGCGGACCACGGATCCTTTCTCGCCGCCTGGGAGTCCAACGCCCGAGAATTTGAGCTACTCGACGACGAATTCATGGACGCCGACGAGGACCTAGCGGGACTCACCGTGGACGCTTTGCCCAAGTAGGTCCTGGGAAACGACTCAGTCCAACAATCGATCGCATCGGACGCGGAATACCTAGAGGGAAGCGCGCCGTGCTTGTGTACGTGGGCCCCGCGCAGCAGAATCGCGAGTCAGCTAGGGAGCCGCAAACCTGCGTCGATATGGCCCGCTGACCGAACATTGTTCCAACCTGGGGAGACTGTGATGGAGCGCCTACTCAAGATTGGCATACTGGGGATCGTAGCCTTCGCTGGTCTGACGCTCCTCACCTTGCGCCTGACCGGCTTCGACCCGCCCTATCTGGATGCCGGAAGTGAAGAGTTTTCTGAACGAGGGAGGACTGGGTATCCCGGATTATGGCTGAGTGGAGAGCTTGTACGGGAACCGGTCACCAACTGGGATTGGGTCAATGAGGTCAACGATCCTGTTCGCGGCAACACCATCATGCTGGAGACTCGTACCTGGTACGGAATTCCCCTCTCTGTGGTGATCAACCCAACCCCGCGCGGCGACCAACTCTACATTGGCGGCAGCGAGCAGGACTTCAGGCTGGAACGAGAATTTCCTGATTCCAAGAGGTGGTGGGCAAACATTGAGCGCGATCCACGCGTGCGAATGAAGATCGATGGCAAGATCTACGAAATGACAGTGGCTCACGTGGCTGATCAAGCAGAGGTTGCACAGATCATTGGAAGGGATCCCGTGACGCGATCCGTCGCCGAAGACGGTACCGAACAAATCACAGGAATCAGACATTACTGGCGCGTGTTTCAGCGCAATATCCCGGACTATGACAGCACAATAGATGAAGCTCCCTAATCCGATTGATACCAGCGTATGGATAGGGAATCCGAAGGGGGCTCTTCAGGGGAGGCTCGCTGGCAAGGAACTACTGCTGCGCGGATTGCCCAGAGGATTGGTATCCGACCAAACGGCCTCACGTACAGCGCTCGACAGGCTCGCTTCTGGAACGGTGAGACTCCGTGGCGAGTGATGCAAATGAGCACGCAGCTGCTGTGCGAGAATGGGCGGCATCGGCTTGGTCTGCTTGGTCCGAACACCATGAGTCGGTGCGCAACAATGCGGTTCGCGCTTTCGCTCACTACGTCCGCTCCAGTGAAACGCGGCTATGCGCCGCGCCGGCAACCCAAGAACGTTATGTGGAATCGCAGAAGGTGTGTGGCTGTGCATTCCGTAGTCACGCCCCAATAGGGTCGAGGAGGTCTTGGATGTATGGCTTTCGTCCGGAGCGTGCTGTGTCGGGAGTGGTGTTCGTGGCTCTTGTTGCGATGAGCATGGCTCCGTCCGCCGCACAAGGGCAGGTCAATGAGTCCGCGGCAGAGGTAGAGGCCCGCGAGATCGCGTTTGCGAAGGCCTTCGCAGATCGTGATCTGGAAGCGTTTCTCTCCTTCGTATCTCCCGAAGCGGTCTTCTTCAATGGCAACAATCCGTCACGGGGGCACGAGGCGATCGCTCAACTGTGGGCGCCGAACTTTGACGGCGCTGATGCACCGTTCTCGTGGCATCCTGACGTGATCGAAGTGCTGGAATCTGGTCACTTGGCGCTTAGTTCGGGTCCGGTGCGCGCGGCTTCCGGCGAGGAGGGGGGTCGATTCACTTCCATCTGGCGGAAGGACTCGGACGGCCAATGGAGGGTCGTGTTCGACAAGGGATCGTAGTCGCGCGGGCGGAATCTCAGGAGTGTCGTCGCGGAAGTGACTCCACATAACAAACAAGTTGCGCCTACGCCGAGCGGTGCGCGGCTCCGGAGAACACGACTTCCAGCAAATCAGCTTCGTCTTCGGCTCACCGCTCAAGGTGATATGGATTCGCCCGGGAGAACTGTGGCGTGCGTGAGAGCAAGGAGATTCTGAGATCGAAGTCTGCTCGGATTCAACTTCGTATGACAACGAGATTGCCGCCTGCGTTCGTTTACTCCGGTGAAGCACGGCGCCTTGGCGCCGCGCCGGCAACCTAGAAACGTTAGGTGAAATGGCGGGGTGTGTTCGGCCGCGATATGCGCAGTTAGAGTGCAGGCCCTGCGGCGGAGGGTGCCGTCGACGGCGGGTCGGTTGGCCCATTCGCACACCGCTACCCCAAACCTGGTGCCGAGCATGAGATCGAGGTTCGTCGTCGTAGCGACAAGCTGTCTGATGTGGCTAGCCGGACCCCTGAGCCTTCCCGTTCACGGGCAGGACTACTCCCGCACGACGGTTGAAGGACCCATATCGGGAGGCGCGCAGGGACAACCGTTTGGAGGCCTTGGCGAGGCCGGACTTCCTTCGGGCTACGTCGAAGAGGAGTGGTTCGTTTCCGGAACAGCGACCTCTTATGCGAAGGCGAACGAATGGAGGACCGACGGATTATGGCAGGCGACCCCGGACGAAGCGGAGCTCTACGCCGTTCGGATGCTCGTGCGGCGCCCGGCGGACGTGTCAACGTTCAACGGCATCGTGGTGGTGGAATGGCTGAACGTGACGGCGCAGATGGAGGGCGCCGCCGACTACTCTCAACTGGAAGAGGAACTCCTCCGGGAGGGTTACGCCTGGATCGGGGTCGGCGCACAGTCCGTCGGCATCAATGCGCCGGCAACGGGACTGAAGGCCTGGGATCCCGGCCGGTACGAGAGGCTCCACCATCCTGGCGACCGCTTCTCATACGACATCTTCTCACAGGCTGCATGGGTCGTCCGAAACGCCGCGGCACTCGGAGGACCGATGGACGGTCTCCAGGTGGATCATGTGCTGGCCGCCGGCCGATCTCAGTCGGCGTTCCGTCTGGTGACCTACCTGAATGCGATACATCCCCGCGGTCCACTGTTCGACGGCTACTTCATCCATAGTCGAGGCGCTAACGCGGCGGGCCTGACGGCGGAAGCAATGGCTAGGGACGAGTCGGATCCAATCCCCCCGGGTGCGTGGATCCGCACCGATCTCGAAGTGCCCGTCTTCGATCTGCAAACAGAGGGTGACATGGTCACATTGGGCTCCCACCGAACGCGTCAGCCCCCGAGCGAGACCTACCGGCGATGGGAGATCGCCGGCGCGGCACACGCCGACGTTCCCCGGTGGGTGGTCGACGTACCACCCGAGCTTCCGCACGGGCCCGGCTGCACCGACCCCGTGAACGCGGCTCCGAGTCATGCGTTCGTGAAGGCCGGTCTGCGCGCCCTGGTGAACTGGGTCACGGCGGATGTGATCCCTCCACAATCTCCGGAGATCCAACTAGGGAGTCCCTCGTCCTCCGACCCGGTCTCACGTGACGAGCACGGCAACGCGCTCGGCGGGGTGCGCATTCCACAACTCGAGGCGCCCACGGCTACCATGAATGGCCTGCAGAATTCAGTGGCTTCTGCGACGCCCGGCGGGCAGAATTTCTGCTTCCTCTTCGGGAACACCAAACCCTTCGACGCTGGGACACTGCGCGAACTATATCCCAGCCATGAGTCCTTCGTGGCCCCCTTTGTCGCCGCGGTAGATGCCCTGGAGCGCGACGGGTATCTCCTCGCACCCGAGGCAAGTGACGCTCGCACAGCTGCGATGGAGTCGAGGATCGGAATGTAGACCGGTGTAGACGGGAGGCGAGTGGTGTCCAATCAGAAGATGCCGCCCCGGATTGTGACTGAGCGTCTGGTCATCCGGTGTTGGCATGAGGATGACGCTCCGCTCCTTCGCGCCGCGATCGATGGCAGCCTCGAGCACTTGAGGCGGTGGATGCCGTGGGCCTTGAACGAACCGAGTTCGATGGATGAGACCCGCGAGCGACTGCGTGGCAACAAGGCCAAGTTCGAAGAAGGACAAGACTTCACCTACGGCATCTTCAGTCGCGACGAAGTGGAGGTTGTCGGGGGAAGTGGACTACACCCTAGAATCGGGAAGGGCGGCCTGGAGATTGGGTACTGGATCCGAGCAGATCGAACAGGAAGAGGCTTAGCGACCGAGACTGCGAAGGCTCTGACGGAGATAGGTATGAGGGCATCGGGAGTCAGTCGCCTACAGATTATGTGCGATCCCGAGAACGCGGCGAGCCGGCGGGTGCCCGAAAAACTTGGCTACAGTCTCATCGAGACCCGTGTAGGGGACACGCACACCCCTGACGGGGGGCTGCGGGACACGGCGGTATTCGAACTCTTGCGCGAGTGGGCCTAGGACCGGGCTGGCGCGCTGCTCGCCGCGCTTGGTGACGACGACGTCATGGCGCTCGCCACCGCAAAGGCGAACGACTGGCGCATCTATCTCCTCCAGCATGAGCGGGCACACCAGTCGGCAGCAGTGTTGGAACTAGTGCGTGAGCCGCCCGTGACAAGGAGTTGCTTCTAGCCGTGACCGTACCTAAGCCAATAGTCAACCAATGCTCGAACAGACCTCCATACACCGTAAATGAGTATCACGCCGAGAGGCAAATACATCCAAGCGGGGCTCAACCCGGCCAGTTCTACGCCGAACAGGTAGAGGACTATGGATCCCACAACACCGTAGAAGCCGTACAAAACGCTATACGCAACGACGATGACGAAGCTAACTGTGATTCGGGTTAGCCACGTGTGCCTTTGAGATGGGTCCTGATGCTCAAGTAGCCGCCGAACTATTGCTTCCATGACGAGACCATTGGTAGAAACGCATCCTGAAATGTAAGCGAGGAGGTCGGCCACATAACAAGTTCCGCGAGCGACAGGCGTGGCGCCGCCCGATAACAAAGGGTCGCCTGTCCCATTCGCAGTGCTGGTTGAGTGGGCCACCGACTCGGAGGACTAATGGAAAGCGACGGTTGACTGGTTTTCTAAGCTGCATCTGGAGACACTCCTGGATGAAGGGAAGATCAATGACCGGTCCGAATGGGTCTCAGAGAGGGTGCCGATGAACGGGGTCGGGGTATTGGCTGGACTCGCGTTCGTGTTTGCTCCGTCTCTTGCCGCCGGCCAATGGGTATGCACCGCACCAGGGGTGGGCCGGACTGTCCCGCACCCGCGAGCGCGGATCCGATGAGTGGCGGCAACTGGATCGTGTCTGGTCACATGTACTCCGCGGACCCCGCTGTGCCTTCCCAGAGGATAGACGCAGGTTGCGGCATTCGGGACCCAGCAGCGACCCAATCACCCCCCCGTTGACCGTGGCGATCATTCCGACCAACACGCTACGCTTCACCCAAGCGTCAGGGCACAGCGAAAGCCGAAGTCGTTGAACGTCTTCTCTGGGCCGAGGCTGCTCCGTGCAGCACAGCGAGAGTACCGGATGGCGTGTCGCCAGGCCCCACCGCGGGCCGAACGACGGTTGCCGCTCGAGGGGCCCGTAGGATTTCGGCTTGGAGACGACTCATAGTACTTCTGGCCATATCGATCCGAGCACCATTCATGCACGCCGACCGACATGTTGTACAGTCCGTAGCCGTTGGGACCTTCTGTTCCTACTTCTTCCAGTGGCGGGTTCACCCCGCGTAAGTCCTCCGGTGGCTCATTGCCCCAAGGGTAGTCGCACCCTTCCATTCCCCCACGTGCCGCCTTTTCCCGCTCGGCCTCTGTGGGCAACCGGTAGTGCTTGTGAGTCCGCTCGGACAGCCACTCGCAGTAGGCAACTGCGTCGAACCAACTCGGACCTACGACGGGCTGATTCGGGAGCAGAAATCTTGGGTCATCCCAGAACTTTGTTGGCGGATGCCCGGTGGCTTCGAGAAAGACCGCGTAGTCCTGACGCGTCACCGGATACCTGGCGATCGCAAAGGCATCCACCCATACGCGGTGTACCGGCTTCTCAATAGCGCCGCCGGTTTCGCTTCCCATGAGAAAGTCCCCGGCGGGAATGGTTACGACGTCGGGCTCGAGGGACACGATTGGCTGCATGGGCTGATACTCAGGCGTCTTGCTGAGAGGCGCCAGCGCGAGGCCTCGTGAGCCGGTAGAATCCCGCAGTGAGATCTTCAGAAGAGATACCGCATGGACCCAGTGGGCAGCTACGCTATGTGTATCGGATCGATAGCCCTGGCGGAGTTGCGAATGGAGAAGCATGAGGCGATCGGAGCTCGGCTGGACCGCGTGGACGAGATCGAGGCCCAGATCGACCCGACCCTCAGACGTCGCGGTCGCATTGTCGCGGACGTGATCACGCTTGGGATCGTAACCCCCCTCTCGATCGCGTTCGATCTCCACGTGACGCATCCCTTTGGGATGCTCGCGCTCATGGGGGCGGGACTAGCTCTCAATCGTGTGGTGCCGCTCGTCACGGAGCGGCAGTTAAGAGCGGAGCGGGAACGGCTGCTCTCCCCGTGAGCTAGGAAGCTCTAGCGGATGTCTTGGGCTTGCGGTCCACCACGCGGCTGATGAGGACCATGAGCAAGACGAGAACCAAGCCCGGAACTATCCCCAAGGCGATTACCCAAAAGGCTAGTGGGCCGATGGCATCGATAATGGTGCTCATGCCGACTCCCAAGACTGAGCGAACATCGTCCCTAATAATACGACGCGTACCGTATACGCGCTATCCTGCGGTTAACCGTCGCCATCCTCTGTCAGCAACGGATGGTCTGCGGTCGGATCATCCTGTGGTCCGTACGTAGCTTCGAACTTCTTCACGTAATGCCTGAACTTCGCCCGCCAAACTTCGACCGCGAACTTGAGGATCGCGCCACCCTCCAGCACGAGATCCAGGTTGTCGAGGCACATCTCCCAGCCGGCCGCATTGCGGGCCCCCCAGGAGGGATCTTCGATGGTCTCCGACAGGCGGAAGCGGCAGCCTGATCCGTCCGGCTCCAGCTCGAACTTCAGAACGTGTGCGCCCCATCGAAACTCGAGGAGCCGTGGCTCATCGACGGCCAGGACCTCACCTCGGAGCTCCTCCTCCGACAGTCCTTCGCCTTCGCCGTGTAGGAAAACGAACCGTAGCGCTGCACCAACGCTCCATCCTCCCTCTACAGCGGCCGGGAACCACTGCTGGAGCAGCTCGGGCTCGGTCACGACACGCCATACCTTCTCCGGAGGGTGATCGAGGCGTCGTTCTACCACAAGCGTGTATCTCGGCCCGTCTCGTTCGAGCGCAGCCTCCATGACTCAGTCCTCCATAGACGAAACAGTGTCTTCCACGTGAGCATATTGCTGCAGAGGCACGGACGCACTTGGACGTTGCCGAGGCTTGACGCTTCCTGGCCGCATCGCTCTCGTTGGCAAGGCCTCGCTGGTCGGTGCGGCGCGGGTCGGCCATCTCTGGCGAGCGTTGCATGAACGCATCCAATCTCGAGATCCTGGCGTACGAAACCACGCCCCTTGGGGATCTATGCCTACGCCGCCGCGAGCTTCTCGCCCGGCCCGGCGTGGTGATCACCGAGATCACGCTTGACCACCAGCTCTTGATGAGCAGCCACAACACGGTGTCAGAGGAGGCCCTGGCGACCGAGTCGCTGGCGCACCACCCCGGGCGAGACCTCTCCGTGCTCGTGGCCGGGTTGGGTCTCGGCTACACGGCCCAAGCGGTGTTGCAGTCGGATCGTATAGCGCGGCTTACCGTGATCGAGCTGTTTCCTGCGGTCGTGAAGTTTCTGACGGAGGGGCTGGTGCCGCTTTCCGCGCGACTTCTGGCCGACCCCCGCTTCGAGGTCCGCGAGGGCGACGCGTACGCGATGATGGACGGACCGGCGGTAGAACGGTGGGACCTCATACTCATCGATGTCGACCATGCTCCGGACGATCATCTCGGGACCAGCAACCAGGTGTTCTATACGCCCCCCGGCCTCGAACGCGCGAAACGACACCTTGCTCCAGGCGGGATCTTGGCGATCTGGTCGTACGCCGAGAATTCTGAGTTCGTGGACGCGCTACGTGCCGCCTTCGATGTGGTCGAGGCCATCCCGGTGAAATACTTCAACGATCTCGTCGACGAAGAGCACACGGACTGGCTCTTCGTGGCCCGGGACGGGCCGGCACGATGACTCGAGTGGGTCGGGCGGCCCGCAACGGGCGAGGCCGGTTCACCGATCGGGCCAAAGGCATCCTGGCCTTAGAAAGCATCGCGATTGGCATCTCGCTCGCTGCACCGGTAACGCCGAGCAGGACTGGATCGACATGGTCACCTGCCGAGTTCTTCACCCCCGACCCAAACTATCTGCAAGATGTTCTCGCCTCGTTCGTTGCCGTAAACATCATCCTGTTGCTTCTTGGCACCGTGGCCTGGCTGGTCGCCAAGGTGGGCCGGTCGGGCTAGGCGAGCCCCACCCCCACAACCTGGGACCGTGACAATGACGGACGCCGATTCGCGGGTGACGATCCACATGGTAGCCAGCCTCGACGGCTTCATCGCTCGGAAGGACGGCAGCGTGGACTGGCTGGAGACCACGGACGAGTTCGCGGACGGGGAGACCCTGAGCCCCGAGTACGTCGAGGCGTTTCTCGCGACGATCGACTGCTACGTCATGGGGTCTCGCACCTACCAGACCGCATTGGATTTCGAGGTGAAGGGCTTCGGTTGGGCCTACGGCGACAAGCCCACCTTCGTCCTGACCACCCGTGACCTACCGAGGCCCAGGGATTCGATCCAGTTCTATTCCGGCGATCTCACCGAACTGGTGAATGGGCAGCTGAAGCCAGCCTTCCGTAGCATCTGGTTCGTGGGAGGCGGAGCCGTCTCGGGTGAGTGTCTACGCCTCGGCTTGGCCGACGAGGTTCACTACTCGATCATGCCCGTTGTGATCGGCGACGGCATCCCCTTCTTCCAGGGGCTCGAGACGGACGTGGAGCTTCACCTGCTGGGGGTGAAGGCCTACAAGAGTGGCATGGTCGAGCTGCGCCATGAGGTTCGGAGGTAGGGTCGGAAAGCGAGCCCTACTTCTTCGGCCTCTTCGTCGGTTTCGGCTTCAACGAAGTGACGTAGGCGTAGCTCTTCTTCAGATAAGGTTCGAGCAACGCGGTCTCCGGGAGCAGCGAGTCGGGCACGCGCACGTACTCCTTCATCACGGTCCCGTACGTCTCGAGTAGTGAGGTGTCGAAGTCCCGTATGAATGTTTCTCGATCGTCCTTACCGAGTCGGATACCGAGCTTTGCGTTGGTCGAGAACATCGTGAACATGTGACCATTCACTGATGTGTACAGCAGGTTCTTCCCCTTCATGTCCACGTCCGGGTGCGTCGCGACAAGTCGGGCGTACCACTCCTTCTTCTCTTCCGACACCGGTGTCTTCTTCTTGGGCATCTTCGCCACTGCGCTGCTCCTATAGCCGCAGACGTACTCGGACCGTCGCCACCTGCGTCTCCAGAAAGTTCTCGTAGAGCGCGGTGAAGCCCTCCCCCTGCACGTCGGTTTGGACCGCGAAGTCGTTCAAGACGTCCGTGAAGGTGAACACAACCTCGGCGCGCTCGTCCATGAAGGGCCACGTCGCGGCCAGGTCGAGCGAGGAACGCGCGCGCTCCCTGCCTTGCGGCACGTCTCGCGCCGCGTAGTAGATGTAGCCGAGTCGGAGCTCGGCGGCTCCGGGGAGCCGGAATCGGTTGCTGAGCGTGAAGTCCCACGTGTCGTCCTTGGACGCCGCCAGCGAGAACGGACGCGGCGTCGGGAACAGGAGTGTGGTCTCGAGCGCGTCGATGTCGTTCACGAACCAATTCACGCTGCCCGAGACGTGCCATGGCGCGGCGAGGTCCTGATCGAAGACCAACTGGACGCCGGTCTGCTTGGAGTTGCCGGCGTTCTCGTAGATCCGGTTGACGATGTCGTAGCTGGGGTTGGAGCTGTCGATCGCCAAGATGCGTTGGAACGCATCCGTGATGTCGCGATGGTAGGCCGACGCGCTGGCCGAGCCTGTCTCCCAAGACCTCGCGAGTCCTAGCTCGAATACGTTGGTGAGCTGGGGCCGCAGGTAGGGGTTTCCCACCTTGAGTAGCTCCGGGTCGTCGTACTTCGGAAAGATGCGGAGCTCGGGCTCGCCTGGCCGGTCGATGCGGCGGTTGTAGGCCGCCACGAGTCGGTTCGAGCCGCCGAGCGTGTAGGTGAACCGCACGTTGGGAAAGAGCTCGAAGTAGTCGTATGCGTCGCCGCTCGGGTAGTAGATGTTCTCCGCGGGAATGGTGTAAGAGACGTTCGTTTGCTCGGCGCGCACACCGGCCTCGAGCGTATAGGACGGCCTCGCCCTCACGAGGTTCACATAAGCCGCGAAGAGGTCCTCGTCCCAGTCCGACGCGTCGCCCAATCCGTCGTAGATCACGCTCTGTGTGCCGCGGTTGACCGTGTACGTAATGGGCAGCCAGCGCGTCTGTAGCTTACCGCCCACCTCGATCCGGCCACTGGCGAGCGGCCGCGTGTAGTCGATGCTCAGCGGCAGCGTGTTTTCGACGGCCTCCAGGTGTGTCATGTCGGTGCCCACCCGAACCGTCGACTCTTCGTTCAGGAAGTACGACTCGTTCTCCCAGCCGCGTGTGTACTGGAGGTTCACGTCGAGCTCGTGGCCGGGGGTCGAGAACTGGTACCGCCAGTTGAGCGATGCGTTCGCGAACCCGGTTTCCTCCTTCTCCGTCCAGAACCAGTAGCGCTCGCGCTGACCCGTCGACTCGAGGATGAACGGGACCTGCGCACGGTCCGTGTGGTTCTCGACGTCGTAAATGCCCGAGACGGTCAGCGTGTTCGCGTCGTCCGGAAGCAGGTCCGAGCCCGCCCTGACGATGTAGTGTGTCTGCTCACGGTTCTCCGGCACTTGCGAGTAGATGACACGGCCGTCGTCGTAGAAGCGCGTCGTGAACTCGTTGTTCGGCAGGTCGTCTTGGCGGACGTACTCGACCTGGGCGAAGGTCCGCACACGCGGGGTGTTGTAGTTCAGCGCCAGGCTGGGGCCGATCTTGTCGTTTCTGGAGAAACTCCCGAGCTCGGTGGGGAGGTCGGGCCGCTGCTTGGTGAACTGGCCGACGCCGAACGAGAGGCCCACGTCGGCTGAGAGACCGAGCGAGCGCTCCTCCTCGTAGATGACGTTGATGATGCCGGCCATGCCAGCGGCGTCGAAGCTCGCGGACGGGTTGTAGATGATCTCGATGGCGGCCACGTTCGCGGCCGAGACATTGTCGAGGCCGCGCTGACTCCCGAACCCGGTCAGGCTCGACTGTCGGCCGTCAATGAGGATTGCGACCTGATCGCTGCCGCGGAGAGATACCTGCCCATCTTGGTCGACCGTCACCCCCGGCAGGCTCCGCAGCGCATCGAGTACGGATCCGGTCGCCTGGGCCGGGCCGTCACCGAGTTGGAAGACCTGTGTGTCGATCCCCGCGGCGCGCACCGCGTCCACAGTCACGGTTACCTCTTCGAGGTCGCCCAAGCGCCTTAAGCGTACTTCTCCGAGGTCGTACGACGGGTTGATCTCGGAGACGAGGAGGTCGAGCTCCTCGGGGAAGAAGCCCGGAAACGACGTGTGCACCGTATAACGACCGGGAGCCAGCCCCAGAACGAAGAACCGGCCGTCCTCGCGGGTGAGCGTTCCGGACAGCGTGTCTCCCGACTCGGTACGTTCGATCACCACTGCGGTCAGCGGCAGTGGCCTGCCGTCGGCATCGTCGAGCACGCGGCCGGAAATGGACGCGCCGCTTTGAGCCAGTGCGGCGGTGGGCAGCAGCAGGAGGGCGAGAATCGAACTGAAACGCAACATGCAGTGACTCCGGTCGGTGCAGCGAGTGCCCCCTACAGACCGACCAGCGCCGTCAATCGTTAGGGTCGGTCCCGTCGCCCCTAGCGTCTCCTCCCACTGAGCGGAACCGACTGCTCGATGAGCAGCTCCGGATTCGCGCCGGGCCGCGGCACGAACTTCTGCGTGCGGCCCAGCAGGTTGTCCGAGCCGTACCAGCTTCCTTCCGCATCGACGGCCATCTCGTGCACCTCACCGAAGCGGTGCGGGCCCGAGTCGAGCATCCACGAGTACAGGCGATCGCCGTTGGTGTTGAACTTCACCATCTGCGGCGGCTGGTTGTCGGCTACCCACACGTCCTGGTCGGCCGTGATGAAGACGTCGTTGGGGAAGCTGAGGCCGTCCCACGTGTCCAGGTGGTTGCCGTTCGAATTGTAGACCTGCACCCGGTCGTTGTTACGGTCCGCGACGTAGACCCGGCCTGCGGCATCGGTAGCGACCGCGTGGACGCCGTTCAGCTGGCTGGGACCGTCTCCGCGGGTGCCCCACGAGGTCACGAACCGACCCAGCGAGTCGAACTTGACCACACGGGAGTTCGTGATGCCGTCCGCGACCAGGACTGACCCGTCCCGGAGGAAGGCCACGTCCTGTGGGAGTCCGAAGTGGTTCTCGTCGTCGCCTTCCACGAAGGCCTCGCCGAACTCCATGAGCAGGCGCTGGCCGTCGTTCGAGAAGACGTGGATCTGGTGGCGACGCTCGTTGACGACCCACACCCGGCGCTCCGGATCGTACGGGCTGATGCGAATCTTGTGCGGGCCGTTCGTGCCCACGAAGAGACTGTCCCACTGAGGCCAGGTCTCGATGAGCTGCCCGCGGCTGTTGACGATGAAGATGCAGTTGCGGAAGACGGGGGTCGCCCGCAGCGCCGAGATGTCGATGGAGCCGACGAAGTCCTCGAACTCCGAGGGCAGGGGTTTCGGCAGCTCGATCTCACCGCGCTGCACGACGAAGATCCGCTCCAGGCTCTCGACGAAGACCCCTGGATTCGATCCCCAAGCGAAGCCGGATTGGGCAAACGGCTGCATCCACCGCTCGACGGCCATGTACGGATCGGGCCCAGGCTGTTGGGCGGTCGCACGGTCGGCGACCCCGCTGGACAGGAGGGCGAGCGTGACTGCGGTCAGGAGGGCGTGTCGCATGACGGTCATGGGCTTGGGTGGTTCGTTCGGGGTCCTCATCGGCCGCGCTCGTACCTCACAAGCATCTCACCGGGGACATGGGCGCCGTAGACGTTGCCCGCACGGTCTGCCGCAACGAACTCCGCCTCGCTGGGAATGAACGTCGTTACGCGACCCGTCTTGAGGTCTCCGATACGGATGCCGCGCACCCAACCGTCCGGGCGTCGCTCGCCGTACCACGCGGGCAGGGCCGTCGTCTGCGTGTCCGTCACGTAGATGAGGTCGTTGGCATCGATGAAGATGTTGCTCGGTGGACCGAAGTGAGTCCACTGCTCCAAGAAGCTACCGCGACGGTCGAAGATCTGGATGCGGATGTTGCGTCGGTCGCCGACGAAGATCCGTCCGCGCGAGTCCATGGCGATGGCGTGCGGATCGGACATCTCGCCCGCCGCGGGTCCGGGGCCGCTCGTGCCCCACTCGCCGACGTAACGACCGGACGCGTCGAAGCGAACGACGCGGTTGTTGCCGCCGGCCCCGTGGCCGTCCAACACGTAGATGTCGCCGTCGGGAGCCACGAGCACGTCCGCCGGGGCGTTGAACCTGTCCTGGTCCTCAGGTCCACCCGTAGTACCGGCGATGCCGAGGGTCATGAGGACTCGCCCGGTCGGGCTGAGCTTGAAGACCTGCTGTCCCTTGCCTTGCCGGGCCGCCTGCTCGGCCAGAGCGCCGGTCGGGCCGTCCGCGACCCATACGTTGCCTGTACCGTCGACGAAGAATCCGTGTGGCCACGCGAAAAGGCCCGCCCCGAAGCTGGCGACCAGGTTGCCGCTCAGGTCGAACTTCAGCACGGGGTCGAGCGGTGAGCCGAGGCAGCTGTTGGCGCCACATCGGTCCAGCACCCACATGTGCCTGCCGTCGGGGTCGGGATACACGCCCGTGACGGCGCCCCATGTGCGGGCGTTCGGCAGCTTGGCCCAGTCCTCGACGGCCTGGAAGTCGCCGACGGGCTGCGCGGCGACCGCTGGTCCCATGGCGCCGCTGGCCGCCAGCAGGACGGCCAGCTCGAGCGTCCGAAGCGCTATCGGCCGTTCCCGTCTAGCTGCGAGACGAGCTTGGCCTGCCGCTCTGCGACCCGGCGATCGAAGTCCTCCTGGTCGAGCTCGGTAATGCCGACCCAGGCGTGCGACATCTCGTCGACACCCCGTCGACCGAACACGACCCACTGCTCGGGATCGGGATTGAGCGGGTTGGCCGCGCTGTTGTCGAACACCGACGTGAAGAGCAACACGGAACCTCGCGGCAGCAGTGGCTTCGCCTCCGGCGCGAACTGGTACGAGATCTGCCAGTTGTGCTTGTAGTTGCCGACCTTGCTCAGAACCTCGCGGCGCCCGTCCGGATAGATGGCCTCCATCGACATCTCTTTCCCGCGCATGTGCATGTGCGGACGGAAGCTGTTGACCAATGTCGGCTCGTCGATGACGTGCACGCCCTGAATCACCTGTTGGCCGCCCGGCGGAATCAGGATGTCGCCGCCCCGCGGCATACCGCCCATGCGGTCGACCCGGAGCAGCACCTCGCCCCGCGTCTCGAGCTCAGGCTCCTGGCCTTCCGGATAGAACCAGAGTCCGACCTCGACCACGTCCTGTGGGGCCGCCGTCCCGACGGGGAAGTAGTGCAGATTCCACTCGACTTCACCCTCGCCCGCGGGCCAACGCATGCCGATGTCCTGCGGGAACGTCTCCCACCGCTTGCCGACGCCATAGTGAGCGAATGCTACCGGACCGTCCGGCGTCCTCAGCGTGGCGTGGCCATGGTGAACCACGTTGAGCCCCAACGGGAACGAGGGCTTGAACTCATACGCGCTGATCCACCGCTCCTCGGCTAGGCCCTCGAAAGGAATACTCGGGCCCCACCACTGATCCTGCCCGTTCGCGATGACGTCATAGGGTGAAGACCGGACGATCAGGTCCGGCGGACGTCCGAATGCCTCCTCCAACTCCCACGCGTCACCCTCGGCAAGCCTGGGGAGCGGAGGCAGGTCGGCCGGGTTGCCTTCAGGTGCGCCGGCGTCGACCCACTGGACGATCGTCTCGATCTCGGCGTCCGACAGCGACGCTTCGTTCTCGAACTGCTGGATGCCCACGGTCTGGTCGACGTGCCAGGGAGGCATGAGTCGCTGTTCGACCCGAGACTTGATGCGCTGTGCGTACCGGCGAGCGGTCTGGTAGTCGAGCAGGGACATGGGAGCGAACGAGTTCGTGCGGTGACACTCGACGCAGTTCTCGAAGAAGATCGGGGCGACGTCCCGCGCGAACGTCACTTGCTGGGCCTCGAGACCGGTCGTCGCTGCAGTTGCTGCCAAGAGTGCTACGCCGAGTTTCATCATGTCCATCCTCCCCGATCCAATTGGGATAGGCAAGTGCGCCGCGTCAACGGGTGACGGTTACCGGCACGTAGCCATTGGTCCAGCAGCAGTGGTACTCGAACGACGCGGTCGAATAGATCGACTGCACCCGGAGCAGGTAGTCTCCGGGCTCACTGAACGTTGCGGTCGTGAGCCCGATCCCCTGCGCTTGGCCCACATACATCTCCGGCTCCTCGAACCGGACCTGGCCGGGGCCTTGGTGCTTGGTCCACCCGACCCAAGTGCGGGGTGCCGGATGGTCCACCCATATGCTCAACCTCAGGGGCTCGCCGACCTTCACCGCCCGTCGCGCCGCCGTGTATCCGTCCCGGCCGCGGAACTGAGGACCGTCCGCGTCCAGCTTGAGAATGGGCGGCACGATGCCACGGCCATCGGACTCGGGCTCATCCAGGACATACGGCGCGATCACCTTGCCCGGCGTGGAGAGTGTCTCGCCGGCCGTGCTGAGCGTCCATACGACCCGACGGTCCCCGAAGTCGGCCGGGACCTCGACCGTGAAGACGCACAGGTGGCGTCTGTAGTTGCCCTCCGGAACCGGGTCGAAGTGCGTGGGCTGCATGCCGTCGTACTCACGCGGTTCGATGAAGTTGTTCGGGCCGAGCGGTACGTCGAAGGACTGGGCCGTGTTCAGGTTGAAGTAGCCGAAGCAGATACGCGCCGTGCCGTCATCCTTCGGGTACCAGCCCTCGTAGAGCGGTACGACGGGCTGTCCCGTGGGGCGGAGGACCTGCTCGTTGAAGTTCCGCTCCTCGAAGGGGATCACCTGGGCGACCACCTGCGATCCGCCGAGCAGCCCCAAGGCCACGCAGGCCAGGGAGATACGGAAGGGTCTCACCACGCTTCTCCGACCTACATCATTTTGCTGAGGATGCCCTTGGCCTGCTCATCGGAAAGCCCCAACGGACGTCGGGCAAGCGGCGGTCCCTCGAGCACCGGCTCGAGACTATCGATCGAGGGCCTGTCCGTTTTGTGGAAGAGCCCGGTCCAGATCGTGTCGCCCCACTCCATCGCCTTCTCGCACGCCGCCTTCCAGTCGGTCGGGTCGTGCCCCGCGTCCTCGAGCTTCTTCACGCGGGGCTTGAAGAACGCGAAGTCGTTGTCGTGGTTGAACGTGACACACGGGCTGAAGACGTCGATGAGCGAGAATCCCTCGTGCTCGATGCCGCCTTTGATGAGCTGTGTGAGGTGCTTCACGTCGGCGCTGTAGCCCCGGGCCACATAGCTGGCGCCGTTCATGATCGTCGACGTGATGGGGTTGATGGGCAGCTCCAGGTTCCCGAACGGCGTGCTCTTGGTCTTCATGTCCAGGCGGCTGGTCGGCGAGATCTGGCCAGTCGTGAGGCCGTAGATCTGGTTGTTCATGACCAGGTACGTGAGGTCCACATTGCGGCGTGCGATGTGCGCCAGGTGATTCCCTCCGATGCCGTAGCCGTCCCCGTCGCCGCCCGTGGCGATAACCGTGAGCTCGTGGTTCGCCATCTTCGCGCCTGTCGCCACGGGGAGCGATCGCCCGTGCAGCGTGTGCATGCCGTACGCATTGATGTAGCCGGGCAAGTTCGACGAGCAGCCGATTCCACTCACCATGAGGACTTCGTGGGGCTGACGGCCCAACTCGAACAGGGCGCGCTGCAGGGCGTTGAGCACACCGAAGTCGCCGCAGCCGGGGCACCAGTCGGGGGCGACCTTGCCTTTGTAGTCCTTGGCTGCTTCGGGCGTGCGATCGAGCTCGGCCCCGAGGAGGCCGTCTCTCTCCAGTACGGTCGTCATACGATCATCTCCTGATACGGCACGTAGATTTCGGAGTCACCCTTCACGAGGTCCAGCACGCCGTCTACGACATGGTGCGGCATGAAGGGCTCGCCGTCGTACTTGCGGATGTGGCCGGCTGCCGAGAAGCCGGTCTCGCTGCGCAGGTAGCGCGCGAACTGGCCCGAAAAGTTGTTCTCGACGATGAGGACCTTGTTCGCGGCGGTGAGGATCTTGCTCACCTCGTCGGCATGGAACGGCACGAGCCATGTGATGGGAAGGTGATTCACCACCACGCCCTGATCTGCGAGGCGTTCGATTGCCTCCCGGATCACCCCGTACGTCGATCCGCATCCTACCATCGTGATCTCGGCCCCGGCCGGACCCTCGAGCACGGGTGCCGGCACGTCGGCAGCCACCGTCTTGAACTTTCGGGCCCGCTTCTCGACCATCCGGCGCCGCTTGTGCGGATGCGTGTACTCGTCACTGATGAGTACCCCGTCTTCGTCGTGCTCATCGGTGGCGACCGTGTGCACGAAGCCCTCGTAGCCGGGCGTCACGCGCGGCGAGATGCCGCTATCGGTTAATGCGTAGCGGAGGTAATTCCCGTTCGGCGAAGGATCGGTAACCAGCGCACCGCGGTCGATCTTCGGGTGCATCTCGATGGCGTCCGGGTCGACGCTGTACGTGCCCTCCGAGATCAACAGGTCGGAGATGAGAATCCCCGGGCACTGCGCGCGGTCGGTGTAGTTGAACAGGTCCGCCATGGTGTGGAAGGCATCGAGCGAGTCCTTTGGGGCGACGATGAAGCGCTCGAAGTCGCCCTGGCTGGCTCCCAACGCCTGCCAGAGGTCGCCCTGCTCGGTCTTCGTGGGCACACCCGTCGAGGGTCCGGCGCGCATCACGTTGATGTACACGACCGGGATTTCCATCATGGACGCCGCACCAATCGCTTCGGTCATGAGCGCGAAGCCGCCACCCGATGTGGCGCACATCGCACGCACGCCGGTGTGGGCGGCGCCGATGACCATGTTCGCCACGCCGATCTCGTCTTCGACTTGGCGGACCAGGATGCCTGCGCTCCGGGCGTTCTGCGCCATCCAGTGGAGTACACCGGTCGAGGGGCTCATTGGATAGGCTGCGTAGAACTTCACGCCAGCCGCCGCACCTCCCATCGCGAGCGCTTGGTTGCCCGTCCAGACGGCGAGCGGTTTGCCACCATCAGGGAGCGGAGTGGCGACGTGGTCGAAGTTGGCTTCGGCGTGATCGAAGCCTGCGCGGGCCATCGACACGTTCTCGTCGACGACGGCGGCGCCCTTCCGCTTGAAGAGCTGAGTGAGGGCATCGTCCAGCACCGAGAAATCGACGCCGAGAAGCGAAATCATCACGCCCAGCGCAATGGTGTTCTGGATGAGCTTGTTCTTGCTATCCCCAGCGAGCTCGGCGATCGGCATCGGACAGAGCACCACACCTTCGGGCGCCTCCCCGGGCGTCACCTTGTCGGCGTCGTAGATGACGCGCGCACCCGGCAGAAGGAAGCCGAGGTGCCGGTCCATCGTGTCCTGATTGAGGCAGAGCAGCACGTCGACCTTGTCGCCGTGGCTGTGCACTTCTTGGTCGCGCGTGCGGATCATCAGCAAGATGTGTCCGCCGCGGATGATGGACTGGTAGGCGTTGTACGCGTAGAGGTGTAGGCCGCGTCTGACCAGAATGCGAGCAAGGATATTGCCGGGCGTGGCAATTCCCTGTCCGGCGGCGCCCCCGATCGCGATGGTGAGATCGAGTCCCTTCGATGACATAAGGTCCCTCCATGGAAACCAAGGGAAGGGTGGGCGGTAAAAGTGCGGCTGCGGGGCGGGCGGCGAAAGTGCGAGCGGGCATGGGCGGCGCACGCTCCGGGCGCCGTGGGGTAGTCCGCGGCATGGAAATCGGCCTCTTCACCTTCGCGGAAACCCGCGTCGACCCCGCGACGGGCGAGCAGCTCGAGGCGGGCGAGCGCATCCGCCGCCTCATCGAGGAAATCGAGCTGGCGGACCAGGTCGGGCTCGATGTCTTCGGCGTGGGCGAGCATCACCGACCGGACTATTCGGTATCGGCTCCCGCCATCGTTTTGGCCGCGGCCGCTGCGCGGACCAAGCGCATCCGGCTCACCTCTGCGGTCACCGTGCTCAGCTCGGACGATCCCGTGCGCGTTTTTCAGGACTTCGCGACGATCGATCAGCTGTCGAGCGGGCGTGCCGAGATCATGGCCGGACGCGGATCGTTTACGGAGTCGTTCCCCCTCTTTGGTCAGGACCTGGCGGACTACGACGAGCTCTTCTCTGAGAAGCTCGACCTGTTGATGACGCTTCGTGAGAACGAGCGCGTGACCTGGTCTGGTCGCCATCGTTCGTCGATCGAGGGTCGCGGCGTCTACCCACGGCCGTTTCAGGATTCGCTGCCGATCTGGATCGCGGTCGGAGGCACGCCTAGCTCGGTCGTGCGCGCCGCGCGACTCGGGCTGCCCATCGCGGTGGCCATCATCGGGGGAGCGCCCGCACGGTTCGTAGACTTCGTACAGCTCTATCGCAGCGAGGCCGAGAAGGCAGGCCATGACCCCGCGCGGCTTCCGGTTTCCATCAACTCACACGGCTTCCTCGCGGAGACCGCGGACGAGGCCGCCGACCTGGCGTTTCCTCCGTTCTCCGAGACCATGACCCGCATTGGGCGGGAGCGCGGGTGGCCTCCTACGACGCGCGCGCACTTCGACGCCGAACGCGGCCCGCACGGCGCCCTCCTCGTGGGTAGTCCGGACGACCTGATCGAGAAGATCCTGTATCAACACAGCCTCTTCGGGCACGACAGGATGCTCATTCAGCTGACTGTCGGGCCGATGCCCCACGACAAGGTTCTGCGGGCCATCGAGCTGCTCGGCACCGTCGTGGCTCCGGCCGTTCGCGCAGCCGTAGGCGCGGGACCCTAAGCCCTACTCCGAGCGCAGCGTGAGACCCCCCTAGTGGTTCCCCTGTCCCTGATCGATCGCGATCGCTTGCCCGCTGATTCCCTCGCCGTCCTTGCCGCACAGCATGAGCGCGACGGCCGCGATCTCCTCCGGGCGGATCAGCCGCTTCTGCGGGCTGGTCGCCAGAATGTGCTGAAGCGCCTCCTCGGGTGACACGCCGGCCTTCTCGGTGATCTGCGTGACCGAGTACTCGGTCATGGGTGTGTCGACGTACCCGGGGCAGATGGCGTTCACGGTGATGCCCTTGTCGGCGACCTCGTCGGCCACGGCCCGCGTGAAACCGATCTGGGCGTGCTTCGACGCGCAGTACGTGGCGATGTACCGGGAGCCTCGGAGCCCGGCCACAGAGGCCACATTGACGACACGGCCCCAGCCGCGCTCGAGCATGCCCGGCAGGAACGCCTTCGTGCACAGGAAGGTGCCTGTCACGTTGATGCCCATGACACGGTTCCACTCCTCGAGCGTCACGCGCTTAACCGGATTCGACGGCGCGATGCCGGCGTTGTTCACGAGGATGTCCACGGTGCCGAGGCGCTCCATCGCGGCGGAGGCCATCGCGTTCACGCTGGCCTCGTCGGATACGTCGCAGGTGATGGCGTGGGCCTCGAGGCCGTCGGCCTTCAGCTCGGCCGCGACCGCCTCGATCTCATTCGTCGAGCGCGCGCTCACCACGACGGAAGCCCCTGCTTCAGCCAAGCATCGCGCGACGGCCTTGCCGATTCCCCTGCCGCCTCCGGTGATGACGGCCCCGCGTCCCTTCAGGCTCATTGGATCCCCTCGGTACTGGCTGTGGTTCGAGGCACATGTTATCACACCGAATGCGTTTCGCCGAGCGTCGCCCCCGGGGTCCTGCGGGAGTCCTAGCTTTCGCCCTCCTCGTGGGGGTCTTGGCCGCGCTTGTGCTCTCTCCCGCCGATGCAGAGGCACAGCGCTTCCGGCGGTCTCGTTACGTCACGCCCCCGCAAGGCCTCCCAGACGTGCCGGGAGAGTTCACGTTCTGTCGCCTGGCCTACACGTCGGTACGCCGCGATGGGTCAGGCAACGGGTGGGACACCGACTACCCGGAGGGCGAGCGGAACCTGCTTCTGCGCATCGTGGAGCTCACCCGGGTCAGGGCATCGAGCTGGTCGCACGGCGAGCCTGGCTATGCGGTGATACGTGCCACGGACCCGGAACTGTTTCGGTGCCCGTTCATCATGGCGACGGACGTCGGTGAGCTCGGCTTCCGCCCAGAAGAGATGGAACCGCTCCGGGAGTACTTCGCCAGGGGCGGTTTCTTCTGGGCGGACGACTTTTGGGGGAGCGTGGGCTGGCGCCACTTCTCCGAGGAGATCCGACGACTCCTTCCCGACCACAAGCTCGTACAGCTGACGATCGAGGACCCGCTCTTCTCGACGCTTTATGTCATTCCCGAGATCCCGCAGATCCCCTCGATCAACTCCTGGCGATCGAGCGGGGGTGCGACGTCGGAGCTCGGAGCGGATAGCGCGATCCCTGCGGTCTGGGCCGTCCTGGACGAGAAGGACCGCATGGTCATCCTGATCACGCACAACACCGATATCTCCGACGGGTGGGAGCGAGAGGCGTACGACGATCGCTACTTCATCGACTTCTCGCCCCGCGCATACGCTATGGCCGTGAACGTGCTCATGTGGGCGATGAGCCGCTGAGCTCAGACACTCGCGCCGGCAGCTCGCCCGGTTGCCCAGGCCCACAGGAAGTTGTGGCCGCCGATGGGGCCGAAGGCGTCTAAGACCTCGCCGCAGAAGTAGAGCCCGGGCGCGTGTCGGGACTCCATCGTACGGGGATCGACTTGGTCCAGACGCACGCCACCGCCCGTCACTTCCGCCTTCTGATACCCGGCGTCACCGGTCCAGGGTAGGCGATATGCGGTGAGCCCCCGTGCGACAGCGCGGCGGTCGTCTCGCGTTAGCTGCGCCAGCGGGGTTGCGGGCTCGGCGCCGACCTCGCGGACCAGCGCGTCGGCGAGGCGGCGGGGAAGCCGGACCGAGATTACCGAGCGGACCGTTCCTCCGACCGCCTGGAGCGATTCCTCGAGCCGCTCCGGATCGACGCCAATCCAATCGATGATGACGTCTGCGCGTGCGTGGGGTGTGCTCGTGGTCGCCACATGCGAGGCGTCCAGAATGGCCGGCCCGCTCCATCCAGTGTGCGTGACGAGCAGCGCGCCTGCGCCCCGGTATGCCGGCTTGATGCCCCGGGAGGACACGGAGACGTCGGTGGCGACGCCCGAGAGCTCCGCATGTGGATGGGGTGACGCCAGAAGTGGAGTGAGGGCCGGGTAGGTGGGCGTCACTACATGCCCGGTGGCCGTCGCGATGTCGAGGCCGACGCCGTCGCTCCCGGTCTTGGGAACCGAGAGCCCTCCGGTCGCGACGACGACCGCCTTCGCCTGGATATCCGGGGCGTTGTCGAGGTGCACGGTCCACCCTTCGTCGCCCTGCACCACATCGGTCACTCGCGCGTCGAACCAGATCCTCGCGCCCGCCTCGCGGACGCGTGCCACGAGCACATCCCGCACGTCGCGCGCCCGATCGCTCTGCGGAAAGAGCTTGCCGGTGTCCTCTTCCAGCACGAGTGGCATGCCGAGCTCGGCCTCGAAGAACGCGCGCTGCTCGGACAGCGGCCACGAGCGCAGCATCTTCCGCAGCGTGTTCGGAGACGATGCGGTCACGTAGCGCTCCGGCTGCGCGACCGACGGCAGGATGTTGCAGCGACCGCCGCCGCTGATGAGGATCTTCCGTCCGCCATCGGGGGTGCTCTCCACGAGCACGACCTCGACGCCGCGGCGAGCTGCGGTGAGCGCCGCGAGCAGGCCGGCGGCGCCGGCCCCGATGACGACGACGGGGTGGGTCAGGGGGTGAGCCGCGTCAGGCGACCTCGAACAGCCCCGCGGCTCCCATTCCGCCACCGACGCACATCGTCACGACGACGTGTTTCGCACCGCGGCGCTTGCCCTCGATCAGTGCGTGTCCGGCCAGTCGTGATCCGGTCATGCCGTACGGGTGCCCAATGGAGATGGATCCGCCGTTGACGTTGAGTTTCTCGCTCGGGATGCCGAGACGGTCCCTGCAGTAGACGACCTGCACCGCGAAGGCCTCGTTCAGCTCCCACAGGTCGATGTCGTCCATCTTCAGGCCCTGTCGCTTCAACAGCAGCGGCACGGCGAACACGGGTCCGATGCCCATCTCGTCGGGCTCGAGGCCCACGACGCTCAGGCCGCGGAAGAAGCCCAGCGGCTCGATGCCTCTGCGCTCGGCCTCCTTGGCCTCCATGACCACGCACGCCGAAGCGCCGTCGGAGAGCTGTGACGCGTTGCCAGCCGTGATGGTCTTGTCGGGAGCGACCACGGGTGTGAGCGAGGCCAACCCCTCCATGTTCGTACCGGGGCGGTTGCCTTCGTCCTTCGTGAGCGTGACGGCCTTCTCGCTGATCTCGCCCGTCTCCTTGTCCTTCACCAGCATCACCGAGGGCAGCGGGACGATTTCGTCGTCGAAGAGGCCTGCCTCCTGGGCGGCGGCGGTGCGCTGCTGACTGGAGAGCGCGTACTCGTCCTGCTGCTCCCGGGTGACGCCGTATCGTTCCGCCACCACCTCGGCGGTGTCGAGCATGGTCATCCAGATCTCGGGCTTGTGCTTGTCGAGCCAGGCCTCGTGCTCGTGCGTCATGTTGAGGTTGGTCTGCACGAGGCTGATCGACTCGAGACCGCCGCCGACGGCCACGGGAACGCCGTCCAGGACGACCCGGTTGGCAGCGATGGCGATTGCTTGGAGCCCCGAGCTGCAGAAGCGATTCACGGTCGCCGCGGCCGTGGTGATCGACAGGCCGGCGCGTACGGCACCCAGTCGCGCGATGTTCTTGCCTGTCGCCCCCTCGGGGAGGCCGCATCCCATGATGACGTCCTCGACTTCGCCCGGATCCACGCCGGCGCGCTTCACGGCATGTTCGATGGCGTGGCCGGCGAGTGTCGCACCATGCGTGTTGTTGAAGGCTCCCCGAAACGCTCTGCCGATGGGCGTGCGTGCGGTCGAAACGATGACGGCTTCCCTCATGTGCCTTGCTCCATGGCGGCCAACTCACGGTCGATGAGGACGCGCCTGAGAATTTTGCCGGATGGGGATTTGGGTACTTCGTCGACGAACTCGACGCGGCGGATCTTCTTGTGCGGCGCGACGTGCTCCGCGACGAAGTCAATGACGTCTTCTGCGGACAGAGAACCGTCGCTCACGACGAGGGCCTTGGGAACCTCGCCGGCCTCCTCGTCCGGGCTACGGATGACCGCGGCGTCCTTGATGTGCGGGTTCGTAAGGAGGAGGGCCTCGAGCTCGGCGGGAGCGACCTGGTAGCCTTTGTACTTGATGAGCTCCTTCACGCGGTCGACGATGAAGAAGTTGCCGTCCTCATCGACGTAGGCGACGTCTCCCGTGTGGAGCCAGCCGTCGGCGTCGATGGTCGCCGCGGTGGCTTCGGGCTGGCCCAGATAACCGGCCATGACCTGCGGGCCGCGGATGTGCAGCTCGCCGCGCTCGCCGACGCCCAGAGCCACCCCGGTCGCAGTGTCAACGATCATCACCTCGGTGTTCGGAAGCGCCGGCCCTATGGAAGCCTGCGGGAAGCCGCCCTTCTTCTTGTTTCTGGCGTGATGGGTCACTGGGCTCGTTTCCGTCAGGCCGTACCCTTGGGAGACGATGCAGCCGATGCGCTCTTCCGCGGCTCGGGCCAAGTCTTCACCTAGGGGTGCCGCCCCCGAGTTGATGACGTCGAGGCTCGACAGGTCGTACTGGTCCACCACAGGGTGCTTCGCCAACGCCAGGAGGATCGGAGGCACAACGTGCGCGTACGTCACCTTGTACCGCTGGATCGCGTCGAGGAATGCCTCGAGGTCGAAGCGCGGCATGATGACGATGTTCGCTCCCTTGGAGAGCGCGTAGTTCATGATCACGCCCATCCCGTAGATGTGGAAGAACGGCAGCACCGCGATGAGCGTGCTATCGGCGTCGATCTCCCACGAACGGCTCGCCGTGCCCGTGATCTGGCACATGTTGGCGACCAGGTTGCGGTGCGTGAGCATCACGCCCTTCGAGATTCCGGTGGTGCCGCTCGAGTAGGGGAGGGCTACGAGGTCGGTGGCCGGATCGATGTCGGGGCCCTTCTCGAGCTCGTCTGCCTCGAGTAGCTCGCTGAAGGGCGTCGAGCCCTCGGCGCCGTCGAAGGTGAAGATCTCGTCGACGCCCCCCACTTCCTCTGCGGCCTCGCGCGCGTTCTCCAGGAAGGGGCCTGATGTGAGAAGGAAGCGGGCGCCGGAGTCCCGGAGCTGTTTCGCGAGCTCCTCCGTGGTGTACATCGGATTCACGGTTGTGATGACGCCGCCGGCGTGGGCGGCGCCATGGAACGCGACCGGATAGTGGAGTGTGTTCGGGCTGTAGATCGCGAGCACGTCGCCCTTGCCGAATCCCCGCGCGGCCAGCCCACCTGCGGTCTTCCGAATCAACGAGGCGAGCTCGCTGAAGGTGAGCGTCTCACCGGTTGGGGCGTCGATGAGCGCGGTCTTGTCGCCGAACTCCTTTTCCCGCCTCAACGCGTAGCTCGTGACCGGGACGTCGGGGATGTCGACGGCCGGGTAGGGACTCTTGAAGATCATGTCGCGCTCCAGCCGCCGAAGGTCCCGCCCTCCTTGGCGAGGCGCTCGAGAAGGGGCGCCGGCTCCAGCCAGTCGTGGTGCGCCTCGTGGAAGCCCTTCATGACCTCGTAGACGTGGTCCACTCCGAGTAGGTCTGCCCAGAACATCGGACCGCCGCGGTACCTCGGGAAGCCGTATCCATACAGCCAGATGAGGTCCATGTCGCTCGACCGTTCGACGATGCCCTCCTCGAGGATTCGCGCTCCCTCGTTGATGAGCGGGTACAGACAGCGCTGAAGGATCTCCTCGTCCGAGATCTCGCGCCGCTCGATACCGAGATCCTTGGAGGTCTGGATGATCAGCTCCGTGACCTCGGGGTCCGGAATCGGCGTGCGTCCGTCCTCGTACCGGAACCAGCCCTTGGCGGTCTTCTGCCCGTAGCGGCCCATCTCGTACAGCTTGTCCGCGATGTCCGAGTAGCGCCCGTCGGGACGTCCCCGGTGCTGCCGGATCTTGTAGCCGACGTCGACGCCCGCGAGATCGCCCACGGCGAAGGGGCCCATCGGGAAGCCGAAGTCGGTGATGACCTTGTCGACCTGTTCGGGCAGCGCGCCCTCCTCGAGAAGGAAGCCCGCCTGTCTCGAGTAGGCGTAGAGCGAGCGATTGGCCGCGAAGGAATCACACACGCCGACGACGACCCCGACCTTGCCGAGCTTCTTCGACAGGGCAAGGGCGGTCGCGAGCACCTGCGGCGACGTGCGGTCGCCGCGCACGATCTCGAGCAACTTCATCACGTTGGCCGGACTGAAGAAGTGCAGTCCAACGACCTGCTCCGGGCGCGATGTAGTAGCCGCGATCTCGTTCACATCGAGCGAAGACGTGTTCGTGGCCAGCACCGCGTCGGGGCGGCACAGCGCGTCGAGCTTAGTGAAGATCTCCTTCTTCAGGTCCATGTTCTCGAACACGGCCTCGATGACGATGTCCGAGTCGGCGATGCTGTCGAAGTCGAGCGTCGGCGTGATGAGCGCCATGCAGGCGTCCATCGCTTCCTGCGACATGCGACCCTTCTTCACCGTCGCGGCGTAGTTGCCTTGGATGAGCTTCATGCCCCGATCCAGCGCGGCCTGCTCACCCTCAGTGACCGTGACGGGGATGCCCGCGTTCGCGAAGCACATCGCGATGCCGCCCCCCATGGTGCCACACCCCAGGACGGCGCCCTTCCGAATGGGCAGCTCTTTGGTGTCGGGGCTGACGCCGCGGACCTTGTTGGCCTGTCGTTCCGCAAAGAACGCGTGGCGCTGTGCCTTGGATTGATCCGATGCGCGGAGCTTCTGGAACGTGTCCCGCTCGAACGCGAGACCTTCCTCGAAGGGCTTCGTGACTGCCACTTCGACGCAATCGATGCACGCATAGGGCGCCTCGAACCCGCGTGCCCGGCGCGCGATGCTCTTGCGATAGTCGTTGAAGAGCCCCGGCTGCTGGCGAGCTTCCTCCAGACGCTCCTCGCGGTCCCGTGTTTTCGGGGGTGGCCCGTCTGCTGCTGCGAGCTTCTTGGCCATGGCTACCGCCGTCGCGACCAGGTCGCCACCCGGCCCGACCAGCTCATCTACCAGCCCGCCGGCATGAGCGTTCTCGGCGCTGATCGGCCTGCCGGAGACGATGACGTCCAACGCCGCCTGGACGCCTAGGACCCGGGGCAGGCGTTGCGTGCCTCCCGCTCCGGGCACGAGGCCGAGCGTGACTTCCGGTAGCCCGATGCGCATGCCCGCGGCCGCTACGCGCGCGTGACAGCCCAGGGCCAGCTCACATCCTCCGCCCATGGCCGTTCCGTGCATGGCCGCCACGACCGGCTTGGGAGAGCTCTCGACGAGCTCGATGAGTTCCGGGAGGTTCGGGGACTCGTTCGACACTCCGGTGTCGAACTCCTTGATGTCCGCGCCTGCGCAGAACATCCGACCCCCACCGGTGAGCACGACCGCAGCGATGGCGTCGTCTGCGAGTGCCTCGCTGAGCGCGTCGCGAACGCCCGTTCGCAGGGCGATCGACAGTGCGTTGACCGGGGGATTGTCGAGGGTGATGACACCGACGCCGTCGATGCGCTCGAAGCGAACAGGTGCGGACATACGAAGCCCTATCCTTGGTTCAGGGGTCGGGGAGCCGCGATTGTGGCTCTCCGATGCCAATTGGGATAGCATGGTGCGCCATCGGAGGCAACCGGCCTCGGTGGCCCTCCATGGCACTTCACGAGCGAGACGATGGCGGCGACGAAGGGACCGTTCGGAGGCAGCTTCCTCATCCGCGATGTGGGGCCCGACGACGTCGTTACGCCTGAGGACCTGGGCGAAGAAGAGCGCATGCTCATTCAGGCGTTCAAGGATTTCGCCGAGCGGGAGGTCGGTCCGCACCTGAAGGACCTGGAGCGAGGGGACATCGAGGTAGGACGACGCCTGTTCCGACAAGCAGCCGAGCTCGGGATCTTCATGGCTGAAGTGCCGGAAGAGTTCGGAGGGCTCGACCTGAACGTTCTCGCCGTCACCGGCATGTGCTCCATCCGCTCGAAGCTCGGCGCGCTGGGCTCGTTCGTCTTCGCGCATCAGGGGATCGGTATGCTGCCGCTGGTCAACTTCGCGACGGAAGATCAGCGCGCGCGTTACCTCGAACCGTGCATGAGCGGAGACATTCTTTCCGCCTTCGCGCTCACCGAACCAAGCACGGGTTCGGACGCGATGAACATCACGACGAGAGCGGAGCTCACCGACGACGGATCGCACTATGTGCTCAACGGTGCGAAGCAGTGGATCACCAACGCGGGCCACGCCGACATCTTCATCACGTTCGCGAAGGTGGACGGCGAGCACTTCACGGCCTTCATCATGGACCGCGACACGCCAGGCTTGTCGATCGGGGCCAACGAGCGCCTCCTCGGCCAGCACGGCACTTCGGTCGCCGCCCTTCAGCTCCAGGACGTGCGGATCCCGGTCGGCAATCTGCTCGGCGAGATGGGCAAGGGACACAAAGTCGCATTCTGCACGCTCAATGTCGGCCGGCTGAAGCTCGCTACCTACGCTGCGGGTGGAGCCGTCGGGGCTGTCGAAGCGGCTTCCAAGTACGCGGCGGAGCGCGTCCAGTTCGGTCGTCCGATCGGCGATTTCGGCATGATCCAGCGGAAGCTCTCGGACATGGCGGCCAGGGCCTACATGGCCGAGGCCGTAGCGTACCGCGCCGCAGGGTTGGTGTACCATGCCCTGGAGACAAAGGCGGTCGGCGGTCGGCCTTCGCTCGACGACAAGCTCGACATGCTCTCTGAGTTCTCCGCCGAGTGTGCTATGGCGAAGGTCCTCGCCTCGGAGTCGTACAACCACCTTTCCGACGAGGCCATCCAGGTCTTCGGCGGCTACGGCTACAGCGAGGAGTACGCGCCCGCGCACATGTATCGCGACTCGCGCATCACGCGCATCTACGAAGGCACGAACGAGATCTGCCGGCTGTACGCGCAGCGTGCGCTGCTCAAACGCGCCTGGAGCGGCAAGCTCGACTTCGACGGCGCGGCGATTGAGCCGCGATCCGATGTGTTGCCGCCCGAAGACACCGGTATGGCGGGCCTCGGAGCCCGTGTGGCCGATCTCAAGCAGGTCTATCTCTACCTGGCGCAGCTAGCCGGCGAGCGCGTGGACCGCGACCACATGTTCGACCCGGACAACCAGCAGATCGTCGCCAGCCTGTCGGACGTGGCGATCGAGATCTTCGGGGCCGAGAGCGCGGTCCTGCGGGCGACCAAGGCGCTCGCCGCTGGCGCGGAGCATCCGGCGTTGCTGGAGTCGCTGGCCCGGATCGCATATGCCCGAGCCGCCGACCGGGTGCGTCAGGAGGCGGGCGAAGTGCTGGCGGCCGTGTGCGAAGCCGACGAGTTGCGACGCCGACTCGTGGACGTTGCGGGATGGCTGCCCTTGCCGCCCGCTCTCATCGAAGCGCGCACGCTGGTCGCGCGCGCAGTGCTCGAACATGGAGGACTCCCGGCGGGCGACCTTCAGCCGGCGACATGAGTCGGCTGCTCCTCATTCGGCACGGGCAGGCGACGTTCTCCCCTCACCTGGAGCAGGCCTTCGAGGACTACGACCGCCTCTCGGAGCTCGGGCTCCGGCAGTCCAGGGCGCTCGGGGAAGAGCTGGCCTCTGCCGGCGTGCTCTTCGACCGCGTGTACGGCGGGCCGCTCGAGCGTCAGCGCCAGACCGCGGAGGCCGTCGCCGAAGCGTATGCGCAACAGTCGAAGCCGTGGCCCGGCATCACCGAGCTGCCTGAGTTGGCCGAACACCAAGGGTCGCGGGTCGTGCGGCACGCGCTCTCGTCGGAGCCCGAGCACGAACAGGCCCTCCACCGGCTCAGCTCGAGAGCCGGCGGGGATGGCCAAGACGTCGAACGCATGCGCATGTACTTCACCATCTTCCGGCGTGTCACCCGCCAGTGGGCGAGGGGGGAGATCGTGCCGCCCGACGTCCCGGAGAGCTGGCAGGCGTTCCGGGCGAGGGTCGGCGTCGGCGTCGCGCGTGTCCTTGCCGAAGCGGGCAGGGGAGCGACGGTCGCAGCGTTCACGTCAGGAGGTCCGGTCGGGTCCACCGTGGCCTGGGCGCTCGGGCTGAACGATGAACAGGCGCTCGAGCTCGCATGGTTGGTCGAGAATGCGACCGTGACCGAGCTGCTCTTCTCGGAGGGGCAGGTTTCGCTGAAGTCCTTCAACGCTCAACCGCGGCTCGGGGCCTCGGACATGGTGACCGGTGTCTGACGGGGCGGCCTGGCTGGATCTGCCGGGCCCGGTGCGGCCGGGCGAGGAGCTCGACGCGAATGCGCTCGATGCCTACCTCCACGATGCGATCCCTTCACTCGACCCCGGGCACCTGAATGTCGAGCAGTACCCGAGCGGCTTCTCCAACCTCACGTACCTCGTGCGGGTCGCCGATCGCTCACTGATTCTGCGGCGACCGCCACCGGGGGTGAACATCGCGAGCGCACATGACATGGGGCGCGAGTATCGCATCCTCTCCCACCTTCGTCCGGTGTACCCCAAGGTGCCCGAGCCTCTCGCCTACTGCGAGGATACGGAGATCCTCGGGACGCCCTTCTATCTGATGGAGCGCGTGGAGGGCGTGATCCTTCGGAAGGGGATTCCGGACGAGATGGTGCCTAGTCCGGTGCTCACGGCACGCATCGCCGACGAACTCGTGGATACGCTCGCCCAACTGCACGCGGTGGACTACGAGGCGGCTGGCCTCGGCGAGCTCGGTCGTCCGGCCGGGTATGTCACACGGCAAATCGAGGGATGGTCGAAGCGGTACGAGAAGGCCGAGACCCATTCGGTGGCGGAGGCCGGCAAGGTCTCGGCGTGGCTACGCGACTCGATTCCTTCCGGCACGCATGCGTCGCTCATCCACAACGACTTCAAGCACGACAACGTGGTGCTCGACCCCGCGGACTGGTCCCGGATCATCGCGGTGCTGGACTGGGAGATGGCCACGTTGGGCGATCCACTGATGGACCTCGGCACGTCCCTCGCGTACTGGATTCAAGGAGACGACCCGCCGGAGGTACTGAGTACACGGCTGAGTCCAACGTTGTGGCCCGGCACCCCGTCCCGCGCCGACATCGTAGAGCGCTATGCGCGGGCGAGCGGTCGGGACGTACCAGACATCGTTTTCTATTACGCGTACGGCCTCTTCAAGGTGGCCGTCATCGTGCAGCAGCTGCACGCGCGCTACGTCAGGGGCCATACCCAGGACGCACGGTACGCATCCTTAGACGAGGGCGTGCGTTCGCTTTGCGGGTTGGCGTGGCAGTCGATTCAGAAAGGGCGGATCGACGACTTGTACTGAGGTCGAGCCCTCGACCTCAGCCTTCCATGCGGGTTCCGACCCCGGTCATGGTCACGTCGCCCATGCCGAGCTCGAGCGAGACCGCGAGCTCGTCACCGTCGGAGGTGATCTCGACGAGGAGCGGGATGAGCTGCCCCTGTGCGTCAGCCTCCCAGCTCAGCACCAGCTTGTCGTCGGAGCGCGTGACGTCCGTCACCCGCTGCGTACCGAGCAGCGTGATCGCGCTCACCGCGACCTTTCCGCCCTCATCCGCGACGTCCAACTCGACGAGGAAGGGCCCGTCGGGCGTTTCGAAGGTGACGAGCCACTGTCCCATGAACTCCTGGGCCTGGGCCGCATCGAGGTCCGATTGGGCAGCCGCCCGGTCGGGCATCATCCCGGCGGCCATCAGGGACATGACCACCGTCAGGCCCAACACCGTTGCTCGTCGAATCATGGCCTCGCCCTCTGCTGTGAACCGCCTCAAAATACCGTACCCCGTACTTCAACCGTGACCTCTACGTCCGAGTACAGTCCGCCGTCATCGGCACGGCCACGGAGCACGTACGTGCCGGGCTGCGAGAACGTGGCCTCACTCACCCAGCGGTTGTCCTCTGGAGGCTCCGGCGCCGACCACGCGCGAGCCCATGGCGAATTGGCGAACGGCCTCGTGTCCTCCCACGGCTTGATCTGAGGAGAATCGAATTCCACCGTCTCCCCGGGGCCCCGGTACACGAACCACGTGAAGTGCAGCCCCAGCCTCTTGCTCACCGTCACAGAAGCCGTGGACGCTCGGAGAGCCGACTGTAAGAGCTCCTGGGGCGTCGGAGGCTCGTCTTCTTCCTCGTCATCGGCACTCCCGAAGAACTGGAGCGACGACTGATCCGGCTGGCCGTCATCCGTGACCATCGCGACCAGCGTAACCTGCTCGCCCGCACGCACCGTTCGTTCCCGCTCACCTTCCAGCTCGATCATGGGCGGAATGTTCGCACGGATCTCAGGGCTGCTCGTGCCTGCGCCCAGCGCGCCCGTCTCCGACATGATCACGACGTTGTCGACGTACAGGTCCTCGCGCAGCGTGCCAAAGGCCTGGGACTCGTGGCCGTTCGCGCGTAGGGTCCACACGATCTCCTCGTCAGCCCCGAAACCCGGCGGTACCCTCACCGTGAAAGTGAACCGGTTGCGTCGGGGGAGGAAATGCGTGGGCTGGCCCTGGTCGGCCTGCACCGGCGAGAACCGGTTGTCTGCCCCGACCGGGACGTTGACCGCTTCCTCCCAGTTCTCGTTCATGTAACCGAAGAGCATGTCGATCGACCCGTCGTCGTTCCTCACCCATCCCTCGTAGGCCGGGTACACCGGCTGGCCCTTGGTGTAGGTGTGGCGCTGGGCCTCAGCCCCCTCGGGGGCCAAGGCGAGCGCGAACAGCAGGAGCAGAACCGTGGCAGGGAGGTGGGTCCCTCTCATCGTCAGCCCTCCTTCGTCGCCGTTCCAGACAGCGTGAACGCCCCATCGAGGTCTACCTCGGCGGCCATGACATCCGCGCCGTCAGCCTCCGGGGTCAGCGTGATGGTTGCGGGCGTCGACTGACCCAACGCGCTCAACGTCAAGCCCAAGACGAGGTCTTCGCCGGAGCGAGAGATCGTCTGGACCGACTGCGGAGAGGAGCTCGATGTGCTGACCGAAGCCGCTAGCTGTCCGTCGTCGCCCTCCCAGAACTCGAGGGAGAGGTTGAATGTCCCTTGGGGCGTCACAAGTGGCAGCGCCCACGTGCCGAGGAGCTCGGCTGCGGCGCTGGCCTCTACATCAGAGGTCGGAGGTTCCTCCTCCATCTCCGGGAGCAGCGGGATCTCGGCCATGCACAGTGGACAGCCGATCACGTGGTCGTTCGCGTCGAGATCAAACACTTCCCGTCGATGGGCCATCTCCGCTACGAACTGTTCGTCGGTGAGCCTCAACTGAATGCCCAGATCGATGAACATGTTCGCCACCGACCGGTTGCCGGAGCCCTGCCAGTTCCTGGTGTCCGGGATGTTGAAGTTGGCTTCCGTGTTGTTCATGTAGCCGGTGATGTGCATCACCGCGCCCTTGGGCAGGAGCGGCTCGTAGTTCTCCGCAAACGAGTACGTCCGCACCCAGTTGTGGTCGTAGCCCACGCAACTCAGCGTCTCGATGTGCTGCTTCCAGATCGCTTCTAGGCACATGCGGTCGCCCGGCGCGTGGAGGTGGGGCTCGAAGGCGATGATCTTCACGTGATCTTCGAGCACGTGATAGGCGTGCAACTCTTGGCCGTCGCGGTTCGGTGCGATGGAGATGTTCAGGCCGTCGCCAAGGCCGATGCGCGCGTTGGCGTATTCCGGCTCGTAGTCCTCGGGGAAGAACTCGAAGCCGAACTCCAGCCGACCCCTCGTGTCGATGCCCGTGGAGTGAAGGTGGACCGACTCCGACACGATCTGCGAGCCCGCCTTCAGCAGCCGGCCCGACTCCTCGCTGAAGAGGTCGGGATTGCGGCCGACCTCGTGCACGGGCCAACCCGTGGCCTCCAGCACGCTCTCCCCATCCACCTGCGTCCGGTAGATCAGGTGGTGGTACATCCACCGGCCGCCCACCGTCTGGCGGCCCGTACCCGTGGAGGGCACGTCGTTGATCTCGCGAATCTCCACCGACTTCACGTAACGGTCCTGCGTAAGCGGGATGTCGATCGGCGTGATCTCACCCCACCAGTCGGGGGCTCCGCCCTCCATGAGAATCTCATCGGAGCTCACGACCAGATCTGGGCGGATCCTCCAGCCCTCCACGTCCGCCGGGTTCAACTCGGCGGTAAGGTCGGCCGGGTTGCCCTCCGGCGCACCGTTCGCGACCCACGCCTGGATCGTGGCGAGTTCCTCGTCGCTCAGCGACGGGTCCTGCTTGTACTCTTGAATGCCGATGTCCTTCTCGACGTACCACGGGGGCATCGCGCCCATGCGGTCGCGGATCGCGGTCTTGTCGCGAATCCTCGAAGCGTAGCGTCTGACCTCCTGATACGTCGTGAACGACATGGGAGCCGCGCCACCCGCGCGGTGGCACCCGATGCAGCTCCGCTCCAAGATCGGGGCGATATCCCTCGTGAACGTCACCGCCGTGGGATCGATACCGAAGTCGGCTGATGCGAACACGTGCGGTTGATGGACCTCACCCGCCGAATGCCCCTGTGCCGCCACCGTACCCGGCAGGAGCACCAGCGCTGCAGCTCCAAGGGCAATGGTAAGCGCCCTCGGCAGATGGGTGCATGCGTCGCTTCGAGTCGTCATCGGTGGATCCCCCTTCGTGGTGTACGCTCTGCCTGAGAATCTACGTGCTGGATGGGCCAAAAGTCACGTCCCGGACCCGTCCTGCCGCTCAGTTCAGCCCTGTCAGCTCCATGCTCAACGCGTGCAGGCGTCTGCGTGCGCCGGCATCGTACGCCTGTGCATTCGCCCTGACGTTCTCCGCCTGCCTGTAGTAGTTGCCGCTGCCCGCGATTGGCGAGGTGATGACCTGCATGACCGGGTCTGCGCCTTCGTCGATCGTGGTCATGGGCGTGCCGCCGCGGTTGAGCACCATGCTCGTCGCCATGTAGACGGCAGGGTGGACAGCGTTCGCGGTCACACCCGTGCCCTCGAGCTCTTCCGCGAGGTCCACGGTCATCATGATCATGGCCAGCTTGCTCTGGGCGTAGGCGCGCGCGCCGTCGTACTCACGCTCCAGCATGACGTTGTCGAAGTCGATCGCCTGCTGCGCGGTCGAGCTGACGCTGACGATCCGGGCCGGCGCGCTCCTTCTCAGGAGTGGGAGCAGCGTGCGCGTCAGGTAGAAGTGCGACAGATGGTTCACTGCGAAGCGCAACTCGTAGCCTTCTTCGCTCTCCGAGCGGATCGACGTGTCCGCGCCTCGCCCGATCCCGGCGTTGTTGACGAGGATGTCTAGCCGGTCGTAGTCGCGCAGAACCGTCGCGGCGAGCCTGCGCACCTGCTCCATCGACGCCAGGTCGGCGATGATGAGGCTGGCGGACCCCTCGTGTGCCTCGATTTCTGCGACGACGGCCCGCCCGCGCTCCTCGTTGCGACCGTGCACGATGACGTGCGCGCCGGACAGACCGAGCCGGAGCGCGACCTCACGGCCGAGGCCGTCCGTAGAGCCGGTCACGAGTGCGACGGGACGGATGCCCGTATCCACCTGGGCGACGAGCGGTTCGGCCGTCGTGAACGAAGCCGCGAGGAGCACGGCCGTCGCAAAGACGCACACGGACGAGAGACGCTTTACCATACAGTTACCTCCCTAGGAACACCCACCTGAGCACGCCTACGACACGTGTCGCGGGCGGAAACGTTGAGCAGGGGCCCCGCCGCCTGGAGCGTCAGCCCGGGAAGCCGTTCGTCGGCATTCTGGGGATGATCCGGAGCGCATTGCCGTAGTAGAGCTGGCGAAGCACGTCGTCCGGGAGGTCCATCCCGTACAGCTTCCAGAAGGCGTGGTAGTCGCGGTAGTAGTCGAAGTACTCGTCGGCGGTCTCGAAGACGCGCCAGTAGTACGGGTACTCCTCGGGGCGGAACGAGTCCTTCCCGAAAAGGATCCGGTCGGCGTACCGCTCGAAGAACTCACGTGCGAAGCGGGGCTGGCGACCCAGGTCGTATAGGATCGCGCCGACCTCGGCGTGCACGTTGGGGTGTCGGTCGAAGATCTCTCCCAACCGGCCCAAGTCCTGCGTGTGCCAGCCCATGTGTGCCAGGACCCAGGTCGTGTTCGGGTGTTTGGCGATCAAACGGTCGCGCTCGGCCATCAAATCGTCGAACGTGGGGAACCGCGAGCGGTCGTTGAACTGGCGGTTCGGGAAGAGCGCCATCTCCAGCCAGCGTTCATTGTTGTAGTCGAGCGGCTCGAAGAATTCCGCGGGATCTCCCGTGTGGATGAACACAGGGATTCCCAGCCGACCTGCGGTCTCCCACACGACGTCCAGCTCCGGGTCGTCGAGTTGCAGACGCGTGCCGTCCGCCTTCCGGTTCGTGAGACCGAAGCTCTTCTGGATCTCGCCGATGCCGACGGCACCGGCCCGGACGTCCTCCTCGAGCTGGGCGGCGATGCGCGCGCCGGAGCCGGGGCCGACGTTGCCGAAGTCGAGCGAGGCGAAGAAGACGAAGCGGTCGGCGTACCCGGCAGCCCGTACGGCTTCGATCTGGCTCGTCAGCCGCTCCCCGGAGCTCGGCATGGCCTGAACCATCACCTGGATGTTGAGCTCGTCCATCGCCGTCATGACTCGCTCGATCGTCGCCGCGGAAGAGAGGTTGCCTGGGTGGCCATGGAGGTCGACCACCGGGAACTTCGCACGCGGGACCGAGTGCTCCGGCACGACCAGCGTGGACCGGGGCTGGTACTCAGTGATACTCGGTGGCGGCAGCGTCGGCTGCCGGTCTTGAGCACACGCGAGCGTCGGCACGAGCGCGGTGGCGACAGTAGCTGCCAGGAGCTGAGAGCGGGTAAGCGACATCAAGGACCTCGGCTTTCGAGTGCGTCGGCGGCTCGGGAGTCTGAGTGCCTCAGGCCAACTCCGCCAGGAGGGCGTCAAGACCGTCCTCTGCCGCTTGAACTGCTACCCCGAGCTCCGCGTAGAGGCCCGAAGCCCCGTCCACCTGGCCGGCTCGGCTCGTGTGCTCCAAACGCTCGGCGAGGGCCCTCGCGGGCTCAGCGCCGAAGACGCTCAGCGCTCCCTTGATGGTGTGGGCGGCCGCGCTGAGCGCCTCTGGGTCACCGCCTGCAATCGCCTCTTCGATGGCTCCCATCAAGTTGGGCAGGTCGGCTTTGAAGACACCCACGAGGGTGCTCAGCAGGTCCAGGTCGGACTCGACGCGCTCCATCAACTCGGCACGATCGAATGCGGCGGAAGCGTCACCGTTGGGCGGGGTCGTAGGCATGTCGGTCTTTAGGTTGGGGGCTGCATCGGTCGCGCCCTTGTCCGCAGGCTCCGCGAGGCTTCTCACGACCTCACGTAGTCGTTCCTGGCTGATGGGCTTCGAAAGGTACTCGTCCATCCCGGCTTCGAGGAAACGCTCCCGATCGCCAGTCATGGCGTGCGCGGTCATGGCGACAATGGGAATGTGTCCTCCATTGGCCGCCTCGCGCTCCCTGATCTTCTGGGTTGCTTCGATGCCGCCCATCTCAGGCATCTGGATGTCCATGAGGACGAGGTCGAAGTCCGAAGCCTGCAGTGCTTCCAAGGCCTCACGCCCGTTTGACGCCACTTGGACATCATGCCCGAGTCGTTCGAGCAAGGCGAGGGCCAGGCGCTGGTTGACCATGTTGTCCTCGACGAGCAAGACACGCATCGCGTCCCACGCTTCCCGCAACGAATGCCTGGTCACGAGGTTGGTCTCGCTGCGGGGCTCCTCCCCCCGGGCCACAGTGAGGAGGATCGCGTCGCGCAATTCCGTGGGTGTGATCGGCTTCAAGAGGTAGGAGCTGATGCCGAGCTGCTCGCACAATGCGCCGTCACCGGGCCGGCCGGCCGAGGTGAGCGTGATCAACACGAGGTCGTTGAATTCCTCGTTGCCGCGGATGCGCTCGGCCAACTCGAAGCCGTCCATCCCAGGCATGAGCACATCGAGGATGGCCATGTCGAAAGGGGCATCCGTTTGATATGCCGCGTCCAGCGCCGTGAGCGCCTCTTCGCCAGAGGTCACGCACACGGCGCTCATCTCCATCCGCCGAAGAAAGCCGTCCAGGATGCGGCGGTTCGTTTCGTTGTCGTCGACCACGAGCACGCGAAGTCCGCGGATCTCCGAGGAGGGCAGCGACGGCGGACGCGCCGGTTGCTGACCATGAGCGAAGCGAGCCTGGAAGCGGAACGTGCTGCCCCCTCCCTCCTCGCTCGTGACGCGGATCTCACCTCCCATCGCGCGCACGATGCCCGACGCGATCGACAGGCCCAAGCCGGTTCCACCGAAACGCCGGCTCGTGCTGCCGTCGGCCTGACTGAAGGACTCGAAGATCGCGTCGAGCTTGTCCTCTGGAATCCCGATGCCCGTATCAGATACCTCGAAGGCCAGCTCCACCTCGCCTCCGCTATCCTCGACCTTCTCCATGGACACGCGCACTTCGCCGGCCTGCGTGAACTTCACCGCGTTGCCAACGAGGTTGACCAAGACTTGGCGGAGCCTGCCGGGATCGCCGCGGAGGCGCTCCGGAATGCCGGGACCCTCGTCGTAGAGGAGCTCGAGGCCCTTCCGGTTCGCGGTCAGTCCTAGCGGCTTGAGCGAGCCCGTCAGCGTGTCCCGCAGCGTGAAGTCGATGGTCTCCATCTGGAGCTTGCCGGCTTCGATCTTGGAGAAGTCCAGGACGCTGTTGATGACGTCCAGCAGGGCGAGGGCCGAGCCCTGGACCATCTCCAAATACTCTCGCTGTTGCTTCGAGAGATCCGTGTCGAGCGCCAGCTCGGTCATGCCGATGATCCCGTTCATCGGCGTCCTGATCTCGTGGCTGACGTTGGCCAAGAACTCCCCCTTGGCCTTATTCGCGCGGTCGGCCTCGAGCTTGGCCTGGTTCAGCTCGGATGCCCGGTCTTTGAGCTCAGTGACGTCGTGCGCAACGGCGTAGATGATGCCTTCATCCACCAAGGGCAGGGCGTTCCATTGGAGCGAGCGGTAGGAACCGTCCTTGGCCTGGTAACGGTTCTCGAACTTCAGCGAGCGAGTGCCCTGACTGAGCGAGGCGAGCTCCGCAATCGTGCCCTCGACATCGTCGGGATGGACGAAATCCATGAAGGGCCTCGAAAGGAGCTCTTCGTCGGAGTAACCGAGAAGCTCGCCGAAGGCGGGGTTGAGGCGGAGGAAGTACCCCTCGAAGTTTGAGACGCAGAGCAGGTCCAGGCTTACGGTAAAGAGACGATCGATGTCGAGCCCGAGCCGCTTGGTTTCGGTGATGTCCACGAAGTACCCGGCGATCGTGGACGGCTGGCCTTCGTCGTCCCGGACCAGTCTCGCTTCGTCACGCAACCAGAGGTACGTCCCGTCTGCGGCTCGGAAGCGGTACTCCTGGCCGAGCGTGCCGGTATGCAAAAGCTCCTCGAACACCGCGAGGACGCGCTCTCGATCGCTCGGGTGGATGTGGTCCGCCCAAAAACCGTCGTTCTGGGTGAACTGCTCGGGATCGTATCCTAGGACGCTCGCCACGTTGGCGCTTACGTAGGTGGCCCGCGGGGCACCGGTGGGAAGCATGGTGTAGGTCACCGCCGGACTCGCCTCCAAGAGGCTCGCCATCTGGTCTTTCGCGAGCCTTAGTTCTCGCTCTGTCCCCACCAGTTTTGTGACGTCTTGGCCATGACCGAGGACGTAGAGCTCTCCGTCGGGGGGCCGCATGACGACGTTGTGGAACTGGATGAATCGAGGTTCGCCATCGCGCGTCACGGCTTCGACCCGGCCCTGCCCGTGCCCGTCGCTCAAGACGGACTCCACGTAGCCGTGGAGGGCAGACGCGTCGGCCATGAAGTCGGAGAGGGGGCGGCCGACCATTTCCGAGGTCTCGTACCCCAGGAGGGACCCAATCGCCGGGTTGACCCAGTCAAGAACGCCGTCCCGGTCGTGGGAGCACATGAGACCGAAGCCGTGCTCGACGAGCTCTTTGTTGCGGACTGCGCTCTTCTGCGATTCAACCTGAGACATGGTCGCTCTCCTCGACGAGACCGAGGACTTTCTGCGATGCCATGGCCACAAACGTCACGTATGCGAGACTCGCCATTATAGGCCCTGTGACTTCCACGAGGGAGCACTGCAGGAGCGCTGAGTGAACCGGCGTGCCAAGTGTTACCATGCGCCCCCCGGATCACAAGGGTCTTGAGGTGCAACGCGCCTTGACATCCGGGTAGCGTGGCCGAAGCCAGACCGGCGCGACCCGGGCCCGATTCTTTCTTGCCTCTAACCCGGGCTCTGAGGTCGTCGGTCATCCTGTCCGGCCACATCGTCTGAATCGGTCAACATGACTATCGCTGTTGGCCTTCGAGTAAGGCCGTAAGTCATATGACAGCAGATACTTAGGCCTCACAGCACCTCCTGGCACCGGCCTTGCTCTTACTAAGGCCAACAAGAGCCGAGGGCTGCGGGACAGCTCTTCCCGGAATGGTTCCGGGACAACCAACGACTACTGGCTTGAATCCCCCCAGGGACCGGTCCCGCAGTCCGAAGCTCACCCCCCCGGGAGGCCCCGCGGTGTTCGCACCGCGGGGTTCTCTTTATTCAGGCGTCTTGCGGGGCGGTGCGTCGAGCTTGAGAGTGGGGCATGGAATCGTCCCAGAAGCACTCGATTTCGGTCCTTGTGGCCGATGATGACGCCGACCAGAGGCTGCTCCTCGAAGAGATCCTGAGCGAGGCCGACTGGGCCGAGCACCGGGTGACCTCAGTGCCCGATGGCCGTTCGGCGCTCGGCGCACTCCGCGAGCAGGTCTTCGACGTCGCGCTCCTGGACTTGAGCATGCCGGGCCTGGACGGCCTCGAGGTGCTCGCGGCGATCGGGGAAGACACCAACAGGCCTCAGGTCATCTTCGTGTCGGGCACGGGCACCGTGGCGACCGCGACGAGGGCCATGAAGCTCGGGGCCTACGACTTCCTGGAGAAGCCGATCCAACGGGACCGCCTTGTCGCTCTCGTGTGGAAGGCCGCCGAGGCTGGCAGGCTCACGTCCAAGTCTGAGCGCCTCGGGGCCGTCGTGAAGCGGGGGGCCCGGGAGATCGAGATCGTCACCGCAGATCCACGCATGCGTGACGCACTGAATCTGGTGGCCAAGGTGGCCAGCTCGGACGTCTCGGTGCTCGTCATGGGGGAATCGGGAACGGGAAAGGAGCTGATTGCCCGTGAGGTGCATCGCCTGTCGGGCAGACATGGTGAGGCGCTCGTGGCGCTCAACTGCGCGGCCGTGGCGGAGAATCTGGCGGAGTCCGAGCTGTTCGGTCACGAGAAGGGTGCCTTCACGGGCGCGGCGTCCCGGAAGATCGGGCTGCTCGAGCTCGCGGACGGCGGCACCCTGTTCCTCGACGAAATCGGTGATCTTGCACCTCCGCTTCAAGCGAAGCTTCTCCGCGTCCTGGAGACCAAGCACTTCAGGCGCGTCGGCGGGGTGAAGGAGTTCCCCACCGACTTCCGGCTCGTCTCCGCCACGAACCGTCCGCTCCAAGATTTGGTCACGAAGGACGAGTTCCGCGCGGATCTGTTCTACCGTATCAATGCCATGGTGCTCGAGCTCCCCCCTCTCCGCGAGCGCGTCGGAGACATCACGTTGTTGGTCGACGAGTTCCTGGGGGAGTTCGGCCGCGGAGACGCCGATTCGTGGAGCATCGCGCCCGATGCGTTGGCGCTGATGCAGGGTTACTCCTGGCCCGGCAACGTGCGCGAGCTACGCAACGTGATCGAGCGGGCCGCCCTTCTCGCGCGCGGGCAGACGATTCGGGCTTCCGATCTCGGCACGTCGCTCTCTGGGGACGGAGCGACGCCCGCCGCGGCCACCGGTGGTAAACTGCCTCTGCTCGAGCTCGAGAAGCTGGAGAGGATGGCGATCGAGCAGGCGCTCGACCGGGCCGGCTGGCATCAGGGACGGGCCGCCGAGATGCTCGGCGTATCGCCCAGGACCCTGCATAGAAAGCTCAAGAGCTACGGGCTCAGGCGGCCCTAGGGGCTACGCACACGATTGCGATACCGCATTACCCATGAGGTCGGTAGACTCCAGGGGAGCGCTGGCGCTCAGCGCTGGATCCACGACGGGAGGCGGAGATCGTGCGACGTGTGAGCGAGGCGGCGGCCGATGACTGAGGCTCCTCGAGTCGGCTTCCAGGGAGCGTTAGGGGCCTTCAGCGAGGAGGCGGTCCGGGCGCTCGTGCCAGATGCCGAGCCGGTTCCGCACGCGACGTTCGAGGCGGTCGTCCGGGCGGTCGAGTCCGGTCAGGTGCAGGCCGGCGTCGTACCCGTGGAGAACACGCTGGCGGGCGCGGTCGCCGAGGCGTACGAAGCGCTGGTCGCAGGAGACGTGACGGCTGTCGGGGAGGTCGCGATCCCCATCCGACATTGTCTGCTGGGGCTCGAGGGCGCATCCACGGAGCGAGTTCGGGAGGCCCGTTCTCATCCGGTGGCCCTCTCGCAGTGCCGTGGCTTCTTCGCCGAGCATCCGGAGATACGGGCTCAGGCGGTCTACGACACGGCCGGCGCGGCGGAGGAGGTAGCGGCCATGGGTGATCCGTCTCTGGCGGCCATCGCCTCTCGACGCGCGGGTGATCGGTACGGCCTCGAGGTCCTGCAAGCGGACCTTCAGGACCGCGACGACAATCAGACGCGGTTCTACCTGATCGTACGGGATCCCGAACCCGCGACCCCGAGCGGGCTCCTGAAGACGGCTTGCATCGCAGAGCTGGAGAACCGTCCGGGAGCCCTGCACGAGCTGCTGGGCGTGTTCGCAAACAAGCGGCTCGACCTGACGAACGTGGCGTCACGGCCCGGCGTCACTCCTTGGACCTATCGTTTCATTCTGGAGTTTCGG
>Ga0224512_10000290_pt1 | contig 53394 bp, 60 predicted proteins | sample SF_May12_sed_USG_4_FD_169103 | JGI IMG/M metagenome (GOLD analysis project Ga0224512, IMG submission 169103) | Sediment microbial communities from San Francisco Bay, California, United States - SF_May12_sed_USGS_13 | ecosystem: Environmental > Aquatic > Marine > Sediment | place: USA...
TCCTCCGGCCTGCACTCGTTTTGACACGGATCAACACGCCTTGATCGGTAAAGCGTAAACAGAATTTACTCGCTTCGCTTTGGCAAGGCTGTTGAAAGTTGCCAAAAAGCCGGTTTGCCGAAGCCGGGCCGCGCGTTTGGCGGAGGAACAATGGAACTGAAGATTCGTCCGCGTGACATTCGCTGGTGGTTCTGGGCCGTGACGCTGGCGTTCATCGTTGCCGCGATCGCGGGGTGGACGTGGGGCTATTTCTTCGTCATGGCCATCAGTGGGATACAGGTCCTCTTCTTTTGGGCGCAAGAGAGGAGCTTTTCGGCGTTTCCGACCCAGGTTCGAATCGCGTATTTCGGCCTCACCCTTTTCGGACTATGGCCGGAAGTGCGATTGTTCATGTACGGCCTGCTTCTCCTGGGAACGATCATGGTCACTTTTTTCGACCGTTGCTTCATCGCCCGTGTGCTCAAGGTGATGCCGTGGAATCGGAGTCCCCAGGTTTGACGCAACAGTCGCCTTGCGCCGGGCTGCTTGGCGCTTCGCACGAAGCGAACGCGTAGGCGCACCGGCAGCGAAAGCGGCGGGACTTCGACGAGCTTGCCGGCGCGGAGGCTCATCTGAGCTCCTTTGCCGTGTCGGCCTCGAGGCGCGGGGACGCGCCGCGCCTGCGTTTCGCAGGCACTTCCAGGAGCGCCGACGGTAATCGGTACGATGGCGCCTGTGGGCACCGATCCTCGGGCAATCACGCTGGCGCGCGGGCTGCTGGTTGCGTTGCTGCTCTCGTTCGGCCCGGCGGTATCGAACTCGTTCTCGCGCTTCGCCTACGCGCTCATCCTGCCCGCGATGCGCAGCGACCTGCAGTGGAACTACTCGCAGGCCGGCTCGATCAACACCGTCAATGCCCTGGGCTACCTGTTCGGCGCACTGCTGACGCGTGCACTGGTGGCGCGCCTGGGCAACCGCGCGCTCTACGGCTGGGGCATGGTGCTCACCTCTGTGGCGATCACCGCGACCGGATTCGTGCGCGACTTCGAGGCGCTGATGGCGGTGCGCGTGCTGGCGGGCGTGGGCGGTGCCGCGGTATTCATCTGCGGCGGCGCGCTCTCCGGCAACATCTTTCCAAAGCGCCCGCAGCTCGCCACCACCACGATCGCGATCTACTTCGCCGGTGGCGGCATCGGCCTGATGCTCTCGGGCGTCGCGCTGCCGCTGCTGCTGGAAGCGCAAGGCAGCACGTCGTGGCCGCTCGCCTGGCGCAGCATGGGCTACGCGAGCCTGTTAATGACCGTGGCTGCCGCCTGGTCCGCCTGGGGCATCGCCGAGCCGGGGAAGATGCCGGGGGAGGCGCGCTGGAAGTTGCGGCCGTTCGCCGCCGAGCTTGCCGCCTACGCCATGTTCGCGCTCGGCTACATCGGCTTCATGACCTTCGTCATCGAGTGGATGCGCCTCAATGGCGCGAGCACCGCGACGGTGATCGCGGTGTGGTTCGTTCTGGGGCTCGCGACGCTGCTTGCGCCGCTGGTGTGGCGCAAGCCCGCCGAGCACTGGCCCGGTGGCCGGCCGCTTGCCGCGGTCATGGCGGTGCTCGCTGCCGGCGCCGTGCTGCCGCTCGCCTCGACGCAACCCGCGGCGCTGCTGCTGTCGGCGGCGCTGTTCGGCGTCGCGATGTTCAGCGCGCCGTCATCGGTCGGCAGCTTCATCAAGCGCGCCCTGCCCAGTCCGGCCTGGGGATCGGCCATCGCCACCTTCACCGTCGTGTTCGCCGCCGGGCAGATCGCGGGGCCGGTGGCGATCGGCTGGCTCGCCGATCGCTCGGGCTCATTGCAGATCGGGCTTGCGGCCTCCGCCGGGCTGCTCGCGATCGGTGCCGTGCTCGCGCTCGTGCAGCGCGATCTGCGGCATCCGCAGTGACAGGATTCAGCTCTAAGGCGGCCCGTCCGCTCGGGGCAGGAGCACGATCTTGCCCTGCACCTGGCGCGTCTCGACCGAGCCACAGACCTTTACCGAGCTGAACCGCTATGTCTACATCCGGGCTCGCCAACGATGCCTCGGGGGAGGCCGTTGTTCACCCAGCCCGAGGGTGAAGCACTCCTGCGTGATCTGCTCGCCAACTGGGGACGCTTCCTGAAGGACGAACAATTGCTCGATCCTTTGATCCGCATGGCCGCGGCGCATTGCCAGTTCGAGGCGATTCACCCCTTCACCGACGGCAACGGCCGTGCTGGCCGTGTCCTGAATTGCCTGTTCTCCGTCGAATCGGGGTTGCTCACGCTGCCGATCCTCAATCTCAGCCGCTACATCATCAACAACGAGTCTGACTACTACCGCTTGCTCTTGGCGGTCACGCGAGAGGGCGCCTGAAAAGCGTGGCTGCTTTACATCCTGCGCGGCGTTGAAGAGACGGCGACGTGGACCACCGCCAAAATCGTCACCCAGGGATTCCTGTTGCGGGCCGGCGCGCACGGGCCTTTCGCCCGGATCAAAGCGGGCCGGGCTCCCACGGACCCCAGATGGCGCAGGTCATCCCGGTCCCGAGGGCGTCTGTGCCCTGCATGTTGAGGCGGCTTTGTGACGGCAGGACGCAAAGATATTCATATCCAACGGCGAACAATAGATGAGCGATTCCAATAAATGCCGGACACTCTCTGTGTTAATACTGCCGGGTCCGCCACGAAGAGGTGGCATGCCAGGACTGGTTGGACTCGGTATGTTCATGCCGTCGCGGCTGCCATTGCGAATCTGAACTGCACGACCGCAGGGTCCTGTTCAAGAGGAGGAATGCCCTCATGCCTTATCAAATCAGCGAAATCAACCCGGCCAAGACGGCGACCGGAATGACCTTGACCTGGGCGACACGACTGGCGGCCGCAGCGGCGGCCCTGGTTCTGGCCGTCGGACCCGCCGTCGCAAAAGACGACAACATCCTGAGACTCGACCACTACGTGCGCCACGTCTCGACCGTGCCGGTCAACGCCGGGCAGGTGGTCGATCTCTTCATGCGCGAGCGGGTGGCGGCGGGGCTCAACCATACGCTCCGCAGCACGGAGGCGACCGGAAAGGTCGTGCTCTTCATCCACGGTGGCACCGTGCCGAGTGTGCCGGACTATGACCTGGACTATAAAGACTACAACTGGATGGCCTACCTGGCCAAGGCCGGCTTCGATACGTTTAGCTTGGACCACACGGGCTACGGGCGGTCGCCCAGGCTGACGATGGACGATCCGTGCAACATGAACCCGGCGGATCAGCCGCTCCTCATCCCGAACCCGCTGAGCGCGCCGTGCCCGCACTCGTATCCCTTCACGCTCACGACTAGCCAGTCCGACTGGGACGAGATCCACACGGCGGTCGAGTACATCAAGCGCATTCGCAACGTCGAGAAGGTCCACCTCGTCGGCTGGTCGGCGGGCGGCCCGCGCGCAGGCGGCTACGCCGGCCTTCACCCCGAAAACGTGGACCGCGTCCTGCTCTACGCGCCGAGCCCCCCCGGAAACGTCCCGAGCACGCCGCCCGCGGTCGTTCCGCGGCCCGGCTTCCCGATGAACACACAGACTCGCGAGGAGCTGGAGACGGGCCGCTGGGCCTCCGAGATCAACTGCGTGGACCAGCGCGACCCGGGCATCCTCGAGCCGCTCTGGAATACGATCATGGACTACGACGACCTGGGGAGCGTGTGGGGCACGCCGCCTGGCCTCATGCGTACCCGCACGGCCGTGTCGTGGGGCTGGAATCCCTCGCTGGCCTCGCAGATCACGGCTCCGCTGCTCCTCATCACCGGTGACGGTGACAGCACGCCTCCGTCCGTGCGGCGGGCGACCTACGACCTCGCGAACTCGGCCAGCAAGGTGTTCATCGAGGTGCAGTGCGCCTCACACTTCATGGTTTGGGAGTACCAGCACATGGTGCTCTTCGAGGGCTCGAAGCACTGGTTCCTGAACGGGTCGATCAAGGGGGTCAGCAACGGCGAGATCATCGTCGACCCCACCGGGAAGTACCACAAGCAGTAGCCCACTGGCCTGCCGGAGTCGCGGCGTGCCGCGCCGCGTCCCCGGCGTCCCGCACGTCGCCGTCCTGATTCCAGATCTCTCCGGCACAGGGTGTGGCTGGGAAGGTTTACCACAGCGCTGCGCGGCTTCTGGCGCGCGACCGGGCCTGATTCTGTTCGAGCAGACCTTCGGGGACCTGGCGAACTTCAACCCGTACGTGCATGTGCTCGCCGCCGATATCAGACGTTCGATTCCGGCGGTTCTCGACCAACGTCACAAAAGAGCCACGATGGGCGGGTAACCCGTTGATCTCGTAGGCTCGCTGCGAGATCAAAAGTCGCCTAGCCGCGCGCCCGACGGCCCGTCCGCTCGGGGCAAGGCCACGATCATGCCCTGCACCCTGCACCTGGCTAGCCTGGGAGGCAAAGCAGGGTTCGGTTACCTCAGCTCCAGCTCTGCCGTAACGACCGGCCCACTGATCCAGTGGGCCTTTTCAATATTGCCCTGGTATTGATCTGCCACGTCATAGAACCTCAGCGTGATGGCAGCCTTGCGCATCTTGCCCTCTATCTTGGCAGGCAAGGCGTAGCTCATGGCGCGGGCCTCGAGGCTTTTTAGTGTGGTGTCCTCTATAACCACGGCCGATGGCATGGAGCCCAGCATCTCGGGGTACAACTCAAATTTTCTGTAGAACGTATCCACGACCTTGTGGAGTTCCTTGCCCTGATCGTCAGTGACGGATATCTCGAGAACAAGCACCCGCGAAGGACCTCCACTCGGCATGCCGTGGCCCTTGATCCGGTTCTCGACGACCATGCTTATGTTTGGAAACGTAAGGTTGATATCCCTTAGGACAAGATCGTCTTCGTATATCCCGGGGTTGTGCATGATGGAATCAAAGCCGTGGTAGGCGATTCCGTCGACGGGCGCCATGTGGCACCCCTGGCACGTCAATCCCTCTTCGGCCGCTTTGCTTTCTAGCCACTGGCTGTAGGGCGACATCAGCGGCGGGAACAGCTCGTGGCACTTGGCACAGAAATCCTTCTCCTTCATTGCACTCAGGTCGGGCCGGTACGTCGTTTCATGCAGCTGCGTTATGGATAGTCCCGGTGCCGCCGGGCCGTGGCATATCTCGCAGTTAATCCCCTCCGCGCCACCCTTGATCCCGTGACAGGCATAGCAGGACTCCTCTCCCATCATCATGCCGAGGAAAAGATTGCCCTCTACGTAGTCCCTCGTACGCAGGAAGCTCTCGTTCGTCGTCGCGACAGCATGACGCGAGTGGCCAAGCCATTCCTTGTAAATCTTGCTGTGGCAGGTTCCGCAAACGGCGGCCCCGCGATGCTCGCCGAGCTCATACTTTGGCGTTTTCGTAGACATCATGCCTATGTACATATCACTGTTGATAAAGACAACGGCGAGGACCAGAAGAACAGCGACAAAAGCAGCCGGGACCAACCACCACTTGGAAACCGCACCCTTTTCGCCAAACGCCATGACGCTACCTCGTCTTACCCTTGTAGCGTGGTCTGTGCCCACCCATCCATGTGCCGGCGACGGGTAGTGCTACATGCGCAACTGGGCGCCGATCTTGCGTATGAAGCTGGCCATCATCAACAGCATGATGCCCAGGAGAACGGATGCCGCGGCCACCAGCCAGACGAGGATCCCCGGCTCGATGACGATCAACACGCCGAGGACAATCAATAAGATGCCTGGCAGCATCGTCAGGACGCTTGGAAACCGTTTTTGTGTCATGCCCGCGCACATCTTCGCCATCGGACACATGGCCATCGCGCCTTCGGGTCGCCGGGTCCCGGCGGCCATCGACTCTGCGCTCTGCCTTACGCTGTCTTGGGTCATGGTTAACCTCCTGCTGGCATGAATCGAGAAGGTTGAGTATTCGGCGCTGCTCAGCCCGGGTTCATCTGCTGGATCACCTTTTCTATGGGGCAGAGGTCAGCAAGAGTGACATACGCTCCCATCAAGGGGAAAAATGCCGCAATCACGAAGACCCAGATCGCCAATATCCGTCCGAACTTCTGTATCGACCCGTCGGTCTTCGTGGAGGAGAAGAGAATGAAGTAACCAAGCGTTACCCAGATCGTGGCAGGCAGAAGACTGAAAAAGAAACACATGGCATCACCTCCGGCGTCGTTTGGGCCCTTCTGGTGACTTCCTCAAGCATTCGCGTTCGAGAACGGATACTGCTAGCACAATTCAATTCCGCGCTTGTTGACGTGGGTCAGACGAAATGCGATTAAGAAAGGGGAATTTGACAGCGCGCTGGCGGGCACAAGCTGCTATCCGGGGCGTCGGCAGCCTTCGTTGCGCGAATGAAGGCGCTCAAGAACTTGCCATCCACCTGCGGACCGATCACGGTCGCATCCATGCCATTGTCCGCAAGGAAAGCTCTTGCATCTTCTGCCCGGTAAATGCGCGTGGGCTCGATTTCCACGTTCTGGAACCCGGCAGCGGCGAGCTTCGCACGGTATTGATTCTCTTCCAGCGCGCCCGCCACGCACCCCACCCAGAGCAGGATGCTCTCGCGTATCTCGGGCGGAATGTCGCCCCGCGTGACCACGTCCGATACGGCGAATCGGCCGCCCGGTTTCAGAACCCGGAACGCTTCGCGCAGTACGCGGTCCTTGTCCGCCGAGAGGTTGATCACGCAGTTGGAGATGATCACGTCTACCGAGTCATCCGGCAGCGGGATGTGTTCGATCTCGCCTTTCAGGAATTCCACGTTCTGCACGCCGGCCTTGCGCTTGTTCTGATTGGCGAGCGCCAGCATCTCGTCGGTCATGTCGAGCCCGTAAGCCTTTCCGGACGGTGCCACGCGCTTCGCAGAAAGGAGAACGTCTATGCCACCGCCCGATCCAAGATCGAGTACGACCTCCCCCGGCTTCAATTGCGCCAGTGCCGTAGGGTTCCCGCAGCCAAGCGAAGCCAGCACCGCGGTATCGGGTAACTGGTCCGTCTGCCTCGCCTCATACAGGTTGCTGGTAATCGGATCGCCGCGCTGACCATCGGCCGGCGCTCTGCTGCAGCAGGAGCCCTTGGCGCCGCTCGTAACGTTTAAGGCGGCGCGCGCATACCTTTCCTTGACGACGTTCTTGATATCGGTCTTTTCCATGGCATCTCCTAGGCGCCGGCGTTGACAATCTTCTTGGGGCTGATCGCCTTACTGCGCGTGCAGCACTCGGAATAAAGGAATGCGAGCAACTGCTGCAACGCATTGACGTTCGCTGTGTACCTGAGGTACGTGCCCTCCCGCTGGACTTGTACCAGGTCTTCGTTCTTCAACTTGTCCAGGTGGTGCGAAAGGTTCGATCCGGACACATCCAGTTCGGCCTGGATCTCGCCGACCACCATGCCCTCGGGATGGGCCGCGAGCAGCAGCTGCATGATCCGGAGCCGCGATTCGGCGCCGATGGCGGCAAACATATCCGCGTATTGAATGATCTGTTCCGGACTGGCTGCTTTCAAGGCCAGCAACCTCCTATTTCGAGAGTTCAATGATAATGAAAATAGCGAAGTTGTCAAGACCCGGCTGAGGTGCGACGTGTAGAGCGCCGTGGTCAGCGGCTTCAGCTTCCCGCCGCCGGATCGTCGTGAAGCCTTTTCGCCGATAGCAGCTCGCCCTCAATACGAGCGTGGCATGCCGAGAATGTGCTCGCCGATGTATCCGAGCACGAGGTTGGTCGAGATCGGGGCGATCTGCATCAGGCGCGTCTCGCGCCACTTGCGCTCGACGTCGTACTCGCGCGCGTAGCCGAACCCGCCATGGGTCTGCATGCAGGCCTCGGCGGCATGCCAGGCGGCTTCGGACGCCAGCATCTTGCCCATGTTTGCGTCATCGCCGCAGGGCAGGCCTGCCTGGAACAGGGCGGCAGCCTTCCTCAGCAGGATGTCGGCCGCCTCGATCTCGGCATGGGCGTGCGCGATGGGAAACTGGATGCCCTGGTTCTGGCCGATGGGCCGGCCGAATACCACGCGGTCCTTGGCATACGCGACCGCGGTCCTGGTAAACCAGCGTCCGTCGCCGATGGCTTCGGCCGCCACCAGGATGCGTTCTGCGTTCATGCCATCAAGAATGTATTTGAAGCCTTTGCCTTCCTCGCCGATCAGGTTTTCGGCCGGCACCCGTGCGCCGTCGAAGAACACTTCGGTTGTATTGTGGTTGATCATGGCCTTGATCGGCTTGATCTCCAGGCCTTTGCCGAGGCAGGCGCGGATGTCGAGCAGGAACACCGACAGGCCTTCGGTCTTCTTCTTCACCTGCTCTGCAGGCGTGGTGCGCGCGAGCAGCAGCATCAGGTCCGAATGCAGCGCGCGCGATGTCCACACCTTCTGGCCATGAATCAGATAGTGATCCCCCTGGCGGACCGCACGCGTTTTCAGTTGCGTGGTGTCCGTGCCGGTGGTCGGCTCGGTCACGGCGAATGCCTGCAATCTCAGCGCCCCGCTGGCAATCTTCGGCAGATATTGCGCCTTCTGCTCGGGGCTGCCATGGCGTAACACGGTGCCCATGATGTACATCTGCGCGTGGCAGGCGCCTGCATTGCAGCCGGCGGCGTGTATCTCTTCCAAAATGGCCGCCGCAGCGCGCAGTGGCAGCCCCGCCCCGCCGTACTCCTCCGGAATCAGCGCGGCCAGATACCCCGCCTCGGTAAGCGCTTTGACGAACTCGGTCGGATACGCCGAGCGCTCCTCGAGCTCGCGCCAATAGGCGCCGGGAAAGCTTGCGCAGATCCGGCGCACGCTGGCGCGGATCTCCGGGAAATCCTCGCCCAACGCTACGCCGATGTCCTCAATTCTTGTCGTGGCAGCCATGTCGTGTCTGTTTCCTCGCTGGACAATCTTGCGAAATCAGCTTCGGCGGCACATCTGTTCGTCCCAAGATGATGTTTCAGGCGCACTCAGCGGCCCTTGAATACCGCTTTGCGTTTCTCGTTGAATGCCTTGATACCCTCATAACGGTCCTCAGTTTCAACCAGATGGTTGTACGCCTCGACCTCGAAACGGTACGCCGTCTTCAACTCCATCTGCATGCCGAAGCGCACCGACTTCTTCACCTGGCGCACCGACAGCGGTGCGTTGGCGGCGATGGTGCGCGCGGTTTCCAGCACCTTGGGCATCAGCTCCTGCGCTTCGCACAGCTCGTTCGCGAGGCCCCATTCGAAGGCCTGCTGCGCGCTGAACGGCCGCCCGGTCATGAGGATTTCCTTGGCGCGGCGCTCGCCCAGCGCGCGCGGCAGATTTTGCGTGCCCCCCGCGCCGGGCATGATGCCCAGCGTCACCTCGGTCAGGGCGAAGCGCGCGCTCTTCACGGCATAGATGAAATCGCAGGACAGGGCGGTCTCCAGGCCGCCGGCATAGGCGTGGCCGTTGATCGCGGCGATCACCGGCAGTGGCAGGTCGACCAGCGTCCAATATTGACGCTCGAACAACTGGTGCTGGCGCACCCACTGCTCCTTCGACATGCCATGGCGCTCTTTCAGGTCGCCGCCGGCGCAGAAGATCCTGCCGCCGGCTCCTGTCAGCACCACGCAGCGCACGTCGCCTGCGTCCTCGGTCAGCCGGGTCCACAGGTCGAGGAAATCGCGGCCCATCTGGGTGTTGATCGCATTGCCCACGTCGGGCCGGTTGAGGGTCACCACGAGGACATGCGGCTCGGCCATTTCCGTCTTGAGGGTTGCGTAGGTCGGCAGTTCCATTGATTTAGCCTTCGCCTTTGTCGATGAATTCGCCCGTGTGCTCGCCCAGTCTGGGCGGGCGGCTGCGTATGGCGGGACGCACGCCGTCGAAACTCAAGGGCAGGCCGATGAGCTTCATCGCGCTGCCGGGTACGTTTTGCAACAGGCCCAGCGCGCGCGTCTGCTCGTGCGCGAGCATCTGCGCAAGGTTCTGCACCGGCGCGCAAGGTATCCCCGCCGTCTCCAGCAGCGCGGTCCACTCGCTGTTGCTGCGCGCGGACATCTCCGCCTCGATCAGCGCATAAAGGATTACCTGGTGCTCGACCCGCTGCGGGTTGCTCGCAAAGCGCGGGTCCTGCGCCCATTCCGGGTGGCCCAGGACCTGCGCAAGCCGGCGGAACAAGCCGTCGCTGGCGGCGGCGACCACCAGATCGCCGTCCGCGGTGGCGTACGCACGGTAGGGCACGATGCCGGTCGCGCCGGAGCCCTGCTTCGGCGGTTGCTCGCCGGAGGCCAGATAATTCGCGGCCAGCAGCGACACCAGGCTGGTCGCGGTCTCGAACAGGGAGACGTCGACGATTCCGCCCGCGCCGGTGTCGCGCCGCTGATGCAGCCGGGTGAGAACGCCAATGACGGCCCACATGCCGGTGCCCAAATCGACGATCGACGGACCGACCCGCACCGGCGGGCGTCCGGGCTCGCCGGTGGTGCTCATGATGCCGCTGAAGGCTTGCATCAGCGGATCGTAGCCAGGCTGCTCCTTGAGCGGGCCGGTACGGCCGAAGGCACCGAGATTGCAGTAGATCAGGGCCGGCTTCTCCGCCACCAGCGTGGCGCCGTCCAGGCCGAGTTGGTTGACCTGCCCCGGGCGCAGGTTCTGCAGCACGACATCGGCGCGCGCGTTGATCAGGCGCCGAAGCGCGGCAAGTTGGTGCGGGTCGCGCAGTTCGCAGACGGCCGATTTCTTGTTGCGGTTGAGCGGCTGAAAACTCGCCGCCGCGCCTTCCCAGAACGGTGGCCCCCATTTGCGCGCATCATCGCCATCGGCTTTTTCTATCTTGATGACTTCGGCGCCCAGGTCACCCAGTATCTGACCCGCGAACGGTGCTGCAACGCTGTTGCCAAGCTCCACTACGACGATGCCTGCGAGCGGGCCTGTGGTATTCGGTGCGGAATTTGTTCGGCTGGGCATCGATGAATTCGGCTCTGCAGGAACTCGAGTGGCTGATGTCGAGGCATTTTATAGCGCTGACAGCAGGCCGAATAGCGCGCGCGGCAGCGATTGACTGGGGCGCGGCAGCCACTGATACTCGGCCGGACAATCGCGTACCCATTGCATCGGACTTCGCCATGACTCGCCTCACCATTCTCACGGGCGCTTCCCGAGGCTTGGGCGCCGCGATGGCGGAACAACTTCTTCAGCGCGGCGGTACGTTGCTGACCCTATCGAGAAACGTCAACGCCGGACTAATGGAGCGCGCGGCGGCGAGCGCTGCGACGCTCGAGCAGTGGACGCTGGATCTCGCTCAGCCGGTGCAGGCGGCAGCACGTCTCGAGGCTTGGCTGGAGACGCTGGACGGAGAGGGCTTTGAGCAAGCCACACTGATCAATAATGCGGCGATGATCACGGACATCGGGCCATTGGAGGATTTGGCAGCGGGTGAACTGTCGAGCGCGCTGCGCGTGGGATTGGAGGCACCCTTGCTGCTCACCGCCGCGTTCCTGCGCGCCACACGTGCATGGCGCGCGCGTCGCTTGGGAACGTGCAGGGTGCTCAACATCTCGTCAGGACTGGGGCGCTTTGCGCGGGCCAGCCAGGCTTGCTACTGTGCCGTCAAGGCGGGCATGGATCATTTTTCGCGCTCGGTCGCGCTCGATCAGACGGCCGACTCGCAACCAGCTCATATCGTCTCGCTGGCGCCCGGTGTCATCGATACGGATATGCAGACGCGGTTGCGTGCCGCCAACCCGGCGCGCTTTCCCGACCATGCCCGATTCGTGCACATGAAGGAGTCGGGGCAACTTGACGCACCGGCGGTGGCTGCGGCGAAAGTGCTGGCCTTTCTTGAACGTGCGGACTTTGGGGAAAAGCCTGTCGCCGATATTCGCGACGCCTGATGGTCAGATATACGTTGAGCGATGTGCGACGATCAACGCCTTGCATTGGGGGAAATCATGAAGCGCATGACCATCGTATCCGGCGCGCGCAAGCGGATCCGATTCGACTAACGGGGAGTGACCAACGATGAAAATCGCGCAATTCTCTGCTTTCGGAAAGCCCGACGAAGTCATTCGCTGCGTGGACGTCGACGATGTCGGTGCACCGGGCCCGGACGAGGCGGTGATCGATGTTCTGGCGTTTCCCATCAATCCTGCGGACTTGCTGACCATCGAAGGGCGCTACGCGCTGCGTCCCCCGTTACCGGCGCGGCTCGGCGCCGAATGCGTCGGCCGGGTCATCGCGCGGGGGCGTGACGTCCGCGGTCTTGTCGAGGGCGATCTCGTCATTCCGCTCGACCGCGACAACTGGGTCCAGCGCAAGAAGGTCAAGGCTGCCCAGCTCGTGAAAGTGCCGTCGAATGTCGACCCGCTTCAGCTTGCCATGCTGAAGGTCAATCCGCCCACCGCGCACCTGATGATGACGAAGTACGTCAAGCTGCAGCCCGGCGAGTGGCTGATCCAGGATGCGGCGAACTCCGGCGTCGGTCACTGCCTTATCCAGATCGCCAAGGCTGCGGGCATCCGCTCGGTGAACGTCGTGCGCCGCGACGGGCTCGCCGACGAACTCAAGGCGCTCGGCGGCGACGTCGTGGCCGTGGACGGCCCGGATCTCGGCGAGCGCGTGCGGGCGGCCACCAATGGCGCGGCGATCCGCCTCGCGATCGATGCGGTGGGTGGGGAGCAGATTGTCCGGCTCGGTGATTGCCTGACCGAAGAGGCAGTCATCGTCAACTACGGCCTGCTCTCGGGCGAGAATCCTCAGCTCACCGGCCACCAGACGGTTTTCAAACGGCTTTGGCTCACTGGATTCTGGCTGATGCCGACGCTGCAGCGCATGGCGCCCGCAGAAATTCAAGAAATGTATGCAATGCTGGCCGGCCGGATCGCGGGCGGTTCGCTGCGCGTCCCGGTCGAGGCGACTTATCCGATCGAACAGATCGCGCAAGCGGTCGCGCAGGCGAATGCTTATCGCCGCACCGGGAAAGTACTCGTGACGCCGAACGGACCGCTGGGGTAGGCGATGCCGCCTGGGTGCGGCGGTTACTGGGAATGCTGGCAGGTGAACGACGGCTTTCGGCGGCGTGCTGCTGTGGCTCCCGCAAAACGATTCACGCCATGACGACGCGGCCTGAGCCCTCGCCCGACGCGCGATCGCCGGAGCGGCGCTTCGCGCCCTTGCGTCGCGGCGAGGCCCGATGATCGCTCAAGCCGCGTTCAGTCTCCTGCTTACCGTGCTATTCCTGGTGGCGGCTGCGTCCTCGGCGTCTGGGGCGCGTCGATTTCGATAGAAGAGCGCGCCGGCGCGACGCTCAGCTTACTTGATGACCTCCCAGAACAAGCCGCCGACGCAGACGAATCCGAGCGTGAACACGAGCGTGCGTATGTACGGCAATCCGAGCCAGTACACGAGCGCATGCGCGGCCCGGAGCCAGAAGAAGGCCACCGCCCAGAAGGCGGTCATCTCGTTCAGCTTGCCGGTGAGGTGCGCGACGATGACCAGCACCGCGAATGGGGCGAATACCTCCACGGCATTGAGGTAGACGCGATCGGCGCGCTTGCCCCACAGGGGCACGGGCCGGGGGGTCGGATCGACGTAGTTCTGTGGCTTCAGCAAACCGTTCGTCATCACCTGGCAGACGACGTAGGGGATCCAGAGCGCCGCGGTCAGCATCGCGGTGTAGGCAAGGTACGTGAGCTCGGTCTTCATTCGGCCTCCCTTGATCGACGGTCCACGAAATGCTTCAGCACCGTGCAAAGCTACGCCAGGCCCGCTTCGCTGACAACGGGGCCGCGTAGCGTGCAGCGCGCTCGCCGCCTCAGCCCTCGTCCCAGATCTTGTCCGTCAGCGGCAGGTCGCGGATCTCTGCAGCGCCGAGCGGCTGGTCTGGCGCGATGCCGATCGACTCGAGCAGCGCGGCAAGCTGCCGCACGTGCTGCGCCGAATGCCACACGGTGCGCTCGAGCATCTCGTGCCGGCTGGTGCCGCCGAAGTAGGTTTCGACGGGCTGCGTGAAGTCCGCGCCGGCATTGCGCGCCCACCAGTCCGCGAAGCGTTCGCGCACCGCCTCGCCGAAGGCGGCGATCGACGCGTTCGACAACATGTCATCAGGAGGCGCTGCCGTCATGACCTCATACTCGAGCCGCGTGCCCTTTTCCTCCATCTCGAGGAACGCTACGGGGATCTGGAAGACATGGTGCGCGAGCACGCGCCAGGAGCGCGGCCGGTTCGGCAGTACGTTGCCGAGCGCCGAATCCGGCAACTGGCGCACCAGGCGCACCGCTGTACCGAGCACGACATCCGCGCGTGCGGCGAGCGCAGCCGGCGCGAGCACTGGCCCGCCCGCTTCGCCCAGGCCGAGGAAGGCGATGACTTCCGTAATGACCTGCGCGTAGACGAAGCGCCCGTCGCGCGCCACCACCGGCACCGAGCGCGCGCCGAGCGCGCGCAACGCCGCCAGGCCCTCGGCGTCTTCGAGGACGTTGATCGACTGGAACCCGATCCCACGGACCGAGAGATACTCCTTAAGCCGGAGGCAGCTGGTTCAGTGCGGCTGCCAGAAGACCTGGATCGATGCGCTCATGGGGATGTCCTGTGTGCGGAAGGAGAAGCATACATCGCAGCCGCCCATGCGTAGGGATTGCGACGCACCATCGCCTCGATGGCGTTCGCTCAGGGCAGGAGCACGATCTTGCCCTGCACCTGGCGCGATTCGAAGCGCGCCAGCGCCTCGGCGAAGCGCTCGAGCGGGTAGCGCGCCGTGATTTCCGGCTTCAACTTCCCCTCTCCGTACAGCGCGTAGAGTTCTTCCTGCACTCGCTGCACGCGCCCGGGCTCGCGCCCGCGGTAGTCGGTCCACTGCAGCCCGAGCACCGCGAGGTTCTTGACCAGCAGATAGCCCGCCTTCGCCTCGGGAACGCGCCCGGAGGCGAAGCCGATCGACACCAGGCGGCCGCACCAGGCGAGCGCGCGCAGCGCGCCGTCGAAGGCGTCGCCGCCGACGCTGTCGAGCACGATGTCCACGCCGCGTTTGCCGACGGCGGCCTGCACCTGCGCGCGCACACTCTCGCGCAGGTCCGGCGCCGCGAGGTCGATGACGTGATCGGCGCCGTGGCGCTTGCACAGTTCGCCCTTTTCCTTGCTGGTGACGCCGGCAATCACGGTGGCGCCGAGCGCCTTGGCGAGCTGCACGCCCGCCAGGCCAACGCCGCCCGAGGCGCCGGTGACGAGAACGGTTTCGCCCCTCTTGTAGGCGCCGCGCTCGAGGAGCGCGAAGTGCGCAGTCTGGTAGGCGAGTGCCAGCACCGCGCCTTCGTCGAAGGGCATCGCCGGTGGCATTCGATAGCAGATCGCCTCGGGCACGACGACCTTTTCCGCGAAAGCGCCGTACTCGGGCAGCGCCATGACGCGATCGCCGAGACGCACGCGCTCCACGCCCGCGCCGATCGCGCCGACCACCCCCGCCACCTCCTTGCCCGGGCTGAAGGGCCGCGGCGGCAGCAGCTGGTAGCTGCCCTGCATCACCATCAGGTCGGGAAAATTGACGCCGAACGCGCGCGCCTCGATCAGCACCTCGCCGCGCGCGGGCACCGGGTCGGGGACGGTCTCGAGCCGGTGCTGCGCGACGGGCCCGTGCTCGCGGACGATGACCGCGCGCATCGGCGCCTAGGCGCGCAGCTTGGCGACGCGCGCGCGGCGCGCGGGCGCGTAGGCCGCATCGCCGAGCGCCTCGTAGAGCGCCTGCGCGACATCGAAGTGCGCCGCGAGCCCGGTGCGCTCGAGAAGCGCGATCGGGCCCTCGGGATAGCCGAGGCCGAGCTTGAGCGTGGTGTCCATGTCGTCGGCGCTGGCGAGCCCTTCGTCCAGCCGGCGCAGCGCCGCGTTGAGGTAGGGCCGGATCAGGCGGTCGACGATGCGCCCTGGAAGATCGTTGCACACCGCTACGGTGAGCCCTGCGTCTTCGAACACCTTCTTCGCGGCGGCGAGCGCGGCGGCATCGGTATTGGGTTGCCGCACCAGCTCCACAAGCTTCGTCGGCTCGGCCGCGCCGAGGCGAAAGCGCGCAAAGCCGAGGACGTTCGAGCCTTCGGTGCCGCGCGATTCGCCCGTGTGCACCCCGAGGCATTCGGTGCCCAGCTCCACCACGATGGCGGTTTTCTTCTCGCGTTCCTGGATGCCCGCGAGGCCGCGCGCGACGTCAGTACCGATGACGACGACCACGTCGCCCGCCGCCGCGGCGCCTTGCGTGAGCGCGTGCGCCGCGGGAAAGGAGCGGCTCTTGCCGGTGTCGATGAGGGAGTAGGGCACGGTCAGGCTCCGAATATCTTCGAGTCTTTGTAGACGTGAAAGCCGCGCCCGGTTTTCTTGCCCAGGTGCCCGGCGGCGATCATGCGCCTCACCAGCGGCGGGCACGCGGCGCGCGGCTCGTGCGTCGCGCCGTGCATCGCCTCGCATACCAGCAGATGCGTATCCATGCCGACGAGATCGAGGAGCTCGAACGGGCCCATGGCGTAGCCCATCGCGTCCTTGATGGCCTTGTCGATCTCGGCGGGCTCGGCGACGCCCGCCTCGACCAGCCGGATGGCGTCGTTGTTGAACGGGATGAGGAAGTAATTGAGGATGAAGCCCGGGCTGTCCTTGGTCTTCACCGGGTGCTGGCCGAGCGCCTGGCAGAACGCCCACGCCGCCTGGAAGCTCGCCTCGCTCGTATTCAGGCCGGGCGACATCTCCACGAGCTTCATCAGCTGCGCCGGCAGGCAGAAATGCATGCCGACGAAGCGGTCGTCGCGCCCCGAGCCACCCGCGATCTCGGTGATCGAGATGGTCGAAGTGTTCGACGCGAAAAGCGTGTGCGCCGGGCAGATCTTGTCGAGCTGGGCGAACAGCGCGTGCTTCACCTTCAGGTCCTCGAACACCGCCTCGATGACGACGTCGCAGGCCTTGAAATCCCCGAGCTTCGAGGTGCCGACGAGGTTGGCGAGGATCGCACTCACCTGCTCGGGCTTCAACTTGCCGCGCTCGACCGACTTGGCGAAGAACGCCTCGCTCTGTTTGCGCGCCTTTGCGAGCGCCTCGGCGCGCGTGTCGTAGACGAGCGTGCGGAAACCCGCGCGTGCCGCGACGATCGCGATGCCCGCGCCCATGGTGCCGCAACCCGCGACGCCTACGGTGCGTATGTCAGCCATGCGTTCCCCTGTCGATGAAGCTGCGCCCGATGAGCTGGCGGTGGATCTGGTTGGTGCCTTCCCAGATCTGGGTGATCTTGGCGTCGCGCATCAGGCGCTCGACGCGGTAATCCTTGCAGTAGCCGTAGCCGCCGTGCAGCTGCACCGCCTCGGTGGCGATGCGCATCGCCAGGTCCGAGGCGCGCAGCTTCAGCATCGAGGCCTCGATGCCGATGTCCTGCGCGCCGCCGTCGACCAGGCGCGCGACATGCCACAGCCACGCCTCGCACTGCGCGAGCTCGGCGGCGAGGTCGGCGAGCAGGAACTGGATGCCCTGGAATTCGATGATGCGCCGGCCGGACTGGCGCCGCTCGTTGATGTAGGCCACCGCGTCCTCGAAGGCCGCGCGCGCGATGCCGAGCGCGTGCGCCGCGACGCTCGGGCGCGACTTGTTGAGCGAGGCGAGAAGAAGCGCGAGGCCGTCGCCCGGCTTGCCGAGGAGGTTGGCGCGCGGCACGCGGCAGCCGTCGAAGGCGAGGGTCGCGGTGCCGGAGGCGCGGATCCCCATCTTGTCCTCGGTGCGCACCACCGACAGTCCCGGCGTGCCCTTCTCGAGAATCAGGGCCGAAATGGACTTTCGCTCGTCGTCGATCTCGCTCCACTTGCCGAAGAGGAGCATCAGGTCGGCGAGATCACCGTTGGTGATGAAGGTCTTGCCGCCGTCGACGACGATGTGCTCGCCCTCTGGGCGAAAGCGCGTCTTCATGCCGGTGGCGTCCGACCCCGCGCTGGGCTCGGTGATGGCGAGCGCGACCAGGCCGCCCTGCGCGATGCGCGGCAGCAAACGCTTTTTCTGCTCCTCGTTGCCGAAGTCGACGAGCGGCTTGATGCCGTGGAAGTTGGTCGCCCAGATGATGCCGGTCGCGGCGCAGGCCTGGCTGATCTCGCGCACGCAGGCAAGGTACGCGGCGTAGGACACGGGGTGCCCGCCGTAGGCCTCGGGGATGAACATCGCGTTCAGGCCGAGCGCGTTGATCGCCTTCAGGTTATCGTGCGGAAACTCGGCCGTGCGGTCGTGGTGTTCGGCGCGCGGGGCGATGGCCTCGTGCGCGAGCGTGCGCACGGCCTCGACCAGCATGCGCTCTTCGTCCTTCAGGGCAAGCGTGCCGTCGAGGCGCTCGAAGACGTTCATCAGTGCGCTATGCCCTGGCCGCCGTCGAGGTAGATCGTCTCGCCGGTGAGATACGGAATGTCCTCGGAGAACAGCATCGCCACCAGCCGCGCGACGTCCTGGACGCTTCCAGGTCCGCCGGTCGGCACGCGCGCTTCCAGAAAGGCGCGCAGCGGGCCCTTCTGCATCGCCTCGGCATTGAGCTCGGTTTCGATGTAGCCGGGCGCGACGTCGAGCACGCGGATCTTCTGCGGCGCCCACTCGACCGCCAGGCAGCGCGTGATGGCGCCGACCGCCGCCTTGGAGGCGCAGTAGGCGAGGTTGCGCTTGACGCCGAGCTTGTCGAAGAACGAGCCGATGTTGACGATGGTGCCGCCGTCGCGCGCCAGGTAGGGATAGATTTCGCGGCAGACGACGAATACACCGCGCGCGTTGGTATCCATGACCTCGTCGTAGACGCCGGTGGCGAGCTCGTGCGATTTGCCGTCGAGGTGGATGCCGGCGTTGTTCACCAGTCCGGCGATGTTGCCGGCGCGCTCGGCGAGCGTCGCCAGCGCCTGCCGGACCGAGGTGACGTCGGTGACGTCGCAGGCGATGGGGATGCAGCGCTCGTGCTCGGGACCGCCACCTTTGCGCGTCAGGCAGCCGACGGTGAAGCCGCGCCCGGCCAGCTCGAGCGCGATCGCCGCGCCGATGCCCCGGCTCGCGCCGGTGACCGCGATGACGCGGTTCTCGCCGGCCACGTCAGCGGTCCCTGAACGCGGGCTTGCGCTTGGCCATGAACGCCGCCATGCCCTCGGCGGCGTCCTCGGTCTGGAAGGCAAGCGTGGAGAGGTCGGCCTCGATCTTCAGCCCCTCGGCGACCGGCGTATCGAGCGCGCGCGTCACCGCCTCGCGCGCAAAGCCGAGCACCGGCAGGCTGTGGCCGGAAAACTCGCGCGCGAAGGCCATGCCCTGGGCGAGCGCGTCGCCCTCGACCACGCGGCTCACCAGCCCCCAGGAAAGAGCCGTTGGCGCATCGATGGGTTTGCCGGTGAGCACCATCTCCAGCGCGCGCGCCTCGCCGACCACGCGCGGCAGGCGCTGCGTGCCGCCGTAGCCCGGGATGAGGCCGAGCTTGATTTCGGGCGTGCCGAGCCGCGCGTTCGGCGTGGCGAGGCGGAAGGTGCAGGCGAGCGCGAGCTCGAGCCCGCCGCCGAAGGCGTAGCCGTTGATGATTGCCACCGAAGGCATCGGCAGGCGCTCGAGCTTCGCGAACGTCGCCTGGCCGTGCTCGGCGCCGCGCTTTTTCTGCAAGAGCGAGCGGTTGGCGAGCTCGCCGATGTCGGCGCCGGCGCAGAAGGCTTTTTCGCCCGCGCCGGTGATGAGCAGCGCGCGCGCATCGCCCGCGGCCACCTCGTCGAAGGCGCGGCCGAGGTCCTTGATCAGCGCGAACGACAGCGCGTTCAGCGCCTGCGGCCGGTTGAGGCGGATCAGAGCGAATTCCTCGATGCGCGAGAGTTCTACGGACACGTCATTTCTCCTTTGCGGGTTCGCTCCAGCGCACCGGCTGCGGCGCGATGCGGCCGTTCTTCGCCCATTCCTGCAGCTCGCGCTTCAGGATCTTGCCGCTCGCGGTGAGCGGGAAGGCATCCAGCGCGAGGAAGTATTCGGGCATGTCGTATTTGGAGAGGCCGACCGCGTGCAGGTGATCGAGCAGCGCCTCCCCGGTCACGCGCTCGCCCTCGCGGCAGATTACCGCAAGGCAGACCTTCTCGCCGAGGCGCGCATCGGCGACGCCGAAGGCTGCAGCCTTCTGCACCGCGGCGTGCTGGTGCGCGAGGTCCTCGATCCGCGCCGGGTGGATGTTGTGGCCGCCGCGGATGATGAGGTCTTTCTTGCGGCCCATGATGCGCAGGCAGCCGCGCTCGTCGAGCGTGCCGAGGTCGCCCGACATGAACCAACCGTTTTTGTTGAACGAATCCTCGGTGGTCGCCTGGTTGTCGAAATAGCCGAGCATCAGCAGCGCACCGCGCGTGCCGATCTCGCCGACCGTTCCCGGCGGCACTTCGAGGTCGGGGTTCTCCTGGCTGAAGATGCGCGTCTCGTAGCCGTGGCAGGCGCGGCCGCAGGTCTCGACGATGGTCTGCGCGTCGTCGGTGGGCAGGGTGTACTGGTGCGAGCCGTTCTCGCTCATGCCGTAGATGTTCTGCGGCGTGATTCCCATGCCGAGGAAGGTCTGCGCCACTTCGCGCGGAATCGGCGAGCCCGCCATGTAAAAAAGGCGCACCGCGCCGAGCTGCACCAGGCCGCGGCGCTTGGCCTCGGCGAGGATGTCGATGGCGTGCGTCGGCACGCCCATGATGTAAGTGGCGCCGCAGGCGATCGCCCAGTCGAGCGGCGTCATGCCCGCGGGCGGGTCTCTCAGCACCAGCTCGAAGCCCGCGGCCATCATCTGCTCGATCGCCACGGCGCCGATGTGGTGGCTCGTGGGCGAGAGGCTGAGGAGCACCGTCGAATGATCGTGATGCCAGTCGGTGACCATGGCGCGGCCATTGGCGAGCATCGTGTTGTCCGAGTGCATCACGCCCTTGGGCACGCCGGTGGTGCCCGAGGTGAAGGCCATGTAAATGATCTTGTCGGGGTCGTCGACCGGCGGCACGTCGCAGGCCGCGCCCGGCGCCGGGAACGAAGTGCCGTTGACGTCGAATACAGTCTTCATCGGGGGGAGCGCCTGCGCGCCACGTGCGCCGGGCGCGCCGTAGCCCGTCTGCATCACCAGCGCCGCGGCGCGCGTGCGCTCCAGGAGCTGCACGATCTCGGCGGCGGTGTAGTTCTGGTGCAGCGAGGGCACGCATATGTATCCGTTCCTCGCGCAGGCAAGCAGCGCCACCACGCTCTCGGCGCGCGAAGGCAGCCACACGGCGACGCGCTGGCCGCGGCGCACGCCCGCCTGGTGCAGCCCTTGTGCCACCGCGTCGACCCAGGCGAGCAGCTCGTTCCAGGTGAGCCGCACGCGCGCATCGCGCAGCGCGTACCTTTCGGGGTGCCCGGCGGCGTGTCGTTGCAGAAGCGAATAGAAGGTGTCCTTGCGCCACGCGCCCGAGGCGTAATGGCGCGCCGCCTGCTGCGGGTTAAGCAGGGTCAGGACCGTGTTCATGGCCCTAGTGGCCGAACTTGTCCGGGTCGGGCTTGCGCCTGGCGCGGAACGCCTCCGCGAGCTCGTGCGACTCGTCGGTCTCGAGGTAGGGACGCAGCAAAAGGTCGTGCGCCACGCGCGCCAGGCCCGAGACGCCGCCGTGGCGCGCGTTGAAGGCGGCCTTGATCGAGGCGAGCGCGAAGGCGCCGCGCTCGGCGAGCTCGAGCGCCATCTTCTTCGTCTCTTCACGCAGCTGGTCGTCGGGCACCACGCGGTTGACGAGTCCGATGGCGAGCGCCTCGCGCGCGGAGAGCTTCGGGTTCAGCATCCACATTTCCTTGGCCTTCTTCTTGCCGACCAGGTCCTCGAGGTACCAGGTGCCGTAGCCGGCGTCGAAGCTGCCCATCATCGGCCCGACCTGGCGGAACACCGCGCTTTCCTTGGCGATCGTCAGGTCGCACATCACCTGCAGCACATTGCCGCCGCCGACCGCGAAACCGTTGACCGAGGCGATGACGGGTTTTTGCAGCCGGTCGATCGCTTCGTACATCTCGAGCGTCGGCAGGACCCCGGCGTAGAGCAGCGTGTCCTCCATGCCTTCCTTGCGGCCGCCGATGCAGAAGAACTTGTCGCCGGCGCCGGTGATGATGAGCACACGAGTGCGCGTCTCGCGCCGCACCTCGTTGATGCAGTCGCGGATCTCGTGACACATCTGCGGCGTGAACATGTTGCCGTCGTCGGGACGGTTGAGGGTGAGCCAGCCGATCGGCCCGTCCTCCTGGTAGAGAATGGTTTCAAAGCTCACGGCAGTCGCCTGTGCGGGTTGCGCAGGGCGATGATAGTCGCTCGGCGGGCGGAAATGAACGCCGGATTCAGCCGCCGCGCGCGAGGATCAGCCGGTACAGGCGCGCGGGTCCCGGCGCCAGCAGATCCATGCCGATCTGCGCGGCGGCGGCGCGCACTGCGTCCTCCTCGTGGCCCTCGACCAGCACGAAGGGCGGGGGCAGCCGGTCGGGCGCGGCGCGCATCTTCGCTTCGGGATTCGGCACCTGCGTGCCCTTGGTATCGGGGATCGCGAGCCGCACCCGGCCCGCACCGGCGTTCGCTTCGAGGATCGACAGCGCATCGTCGCCGGGTTGGGCGGGGAGCTCCACGCACGCCAGCACCGCGCCGGGCGCGCGCAGCGCGCCAAAGTCCGCCGCGATCTCGCAGGCGGCGCGCGTCATGTTGCGAAAGCGCGGCATGATGGCCTGGGTGCGCGGCGTGGGATTCGCCAGCCGCTCGAGGTAGGCGGGCGACGACAGCGCCGCGAGCGAGGCAGTGTCGTAGATCGCGGCGTAGCTGCGCGGCGCGGCCGCATCGCGGTAGCGGCGCGCGCTGAGGATGCCCGGAACGTCGAGGCGCTCGGGCACGTGCTCCTCGACGTACCAGGCGTTGAACTCGGCTTCGTCTTCGGCGGCGATGTCGTTCCACACCGCCAGCAGTCCGGGGCGCGCACTCATACGCCGGACTATACCCGGCCTTCCCTTGACCGTCGGCGCGGTTTTGCTGCACCATCGCCGGGCCATCAAGGAGGAGCCCATGCACGTCATGAAGAGAGCTATTGTCGCGGTCGCCGCAGCCGCATTGGTGCCGGCATTCGCCGCCGCCCAGGACGCGCCGCTCAAGATCGGCGTCGTCTCGTTCCTGTCGGGCGCGGCCGCGGGGCCGTTCGGCGTCCCGGCGCGCAACGGCGCGGAGATCATGTTCGAGATGCTGAATGCCGGCAAGGTGCCGGCGCCCTACGCCACCAAGGGATTCGGCGGCGCGCCACTGCAGATGAACCTGGTCGACGAGTCGGGCGGCACCACCGTGCAGGTGACCGAGTTCCGCAACATGGTGCAGCGGGACAACGTCGATTTGATCATCGGCTATATCTCGAGCGGCAGCTGCCTGGGCATCGCGCCGGTGGCCGAGGAGCTGAAGAAGCTCACCGTGTTCTTCGACTGCGGCACGCCGCGCATCTTCGAGGAAAAGAGTTACAAGTACGTGTTCCGCACGGCGTCGACCGCGACCATGGACAGCGTCGGCGCGGCGCTCTACGTGAAGGACCTGAAGAAGGGCAAGATCAAGACCATCGCCGGCCTGAACCAGAACTACGCCTGGGGCCAGGACTCGTGGAAGGATTTCGAGGCGTCGATGAAGAACCTCACGCCGGGCGTGAAAGTCGCGACCTCGCAGATGCCCAAGCTGTTCGCCGGGCAGTACAACGCCGAGATCTCGACGATCCTCGGGGCGAAGGCGGACGTCGTTCACTCGAGCTTCTGGGACGGCGACCTCGAGGCGTTCATCCTGCAGGCGGGACCGCGCGGCCTGTTCAAGAGGAGCACCGTGATCCTCACCACCGGCGAGACCGCGATGTACAAGCTGGCCGACCGCATCCCGGACGGCGTGGTGATCGGCGCGCGCGGACCCTACGGCCCATTCGCCCCGGATAACGAGCTGAACCAGTGGTTCTCGAAGACCTTCCAGGACCGCTACGGCGTGCCGCCCAACTACGCCGCGTACCAGATGGCGCAGGCGATCCTCGGCACCAAGGCGGCATGGGAGCGGGCGCAGGCCGCGAACGGCGGCAAGCGGCCCGACACCGACCAGGTGATCGCGGCTTTCGAGCGCCTGACCTTCATCAGCCCGGGGGGCAAGGTCGAGATGGCGATCGGCGGCGGCCACCAGGCGATCACCGAGACCGCCTACGGCGTGAGCCGGAAGGTCAAGGGCAAGATGACGGTTGCCAACGTCAAGCGCTATCCGGCCGAGATGGTCAATCCGCCGGACGGCGTCAAGGCCGAAGACTGGATCGCCAACGGCTTCAAGAAGTAAGCGATTCGCCTGACGAACGGCTGCCCGCGGGGCAGCCGTTCCTGCGTTTCGGGGGAGCGTGGACCAACTCGTAGCCGTCCTCATCGACGGCATCATCTATTCGGCCTGGCTGTTCGTTGCCGCGGTCGGCCTGACGCTGATCTACGGCGTCATGAAGATCGTCAACGTGACGCACGGCAGCTTCTACGCGCTCGGCGCCTACGCCGCCGCGTCCATTACCGGCTGGGCGCTCGCGCAGGGCATGCCGCCGTCGCTCTCCTACCCCGTGCTGCTCGGTTCGGCGCTGCTGGTGACGCTCGTCGTTGCGCCGCTCATCGAGCGCGGCATCCTGCGCTTCATGTACGTGAAGGACGAGGTGGTGATCCTGCTCATCACCTACGCCCTGTTCCTGATCCTCGAAGACGCCATCAAGCTGGTCTGGGGCGTGAACCCGTATTTCATCGCCGAGCCCTACGGCCTGCTCGGCAGCTTCGACGTCATGGACCTCACCTACCCCTACTACAACCTGATCCTGGTGGGCGTGGCGATCGTCTGCGGCGTGGGGCTTTTCTGGATGCTCGGCCACACGCGCGCCGGCAAGCTGCTGGTGGCGGTGATCCACGACACCGAGGTCAGCCGCGCGATGGGCATCAACGTCGAGCGCATGTATCTGTTCACCTTCACCTTCGGCTCGCTCCTGGCGGCGATCGGCGGCGCGTTCACCGCGCCTACGGTATCGGTCGTGCCGGGCCTGGGCATCGAGGTGATCGTGCTGTCGTTCGCGGTGGTGGTGATCGGCGGCCTGGGCAGCCTGCCCGGCGCGGCGCTCGGCGCGGTGATGGTCGGCCTGGTGCGCTCGGCCACCATCCATTACCTGCCGCAGGTGGAGCTGTTCGTCATCTACCTGGTGATGGCGATGGTGCTCGCGTTCCGGCCGCGAGGCCTCTTCAGCATCGCCGAGGCGAGGAAGATTTGAGACCCGACCGCACGCCGCTCACGCTCCTCCTGATCGGCGCCGCGATCCTCGCCGTCGGCCCGTTCGCGCCGCAGTGGACGCTCTTTCTGCTCACCGTTGCGCTCGCCAAGGGGCTGGTGGTGCTCGGCCTGATGATGCTCCTGCGCTGCGGCCTGGTGTCCTTCGGCCAGGCGCTCTACTACTGCCTCGGCGCCTACGCCGCCGGCATGCTCGGGCGCCTGTACGAGGTGAGCGGCGTCTTCACGCTGATGCTCGCCGGCATGGCGACCTCGGCCTTCGTCGCCTTCGTGCTGGGTTTTCTGCTCGCGCGCTACCGCAGCATCTTCTTCGGCCTCCTGAGCCTCGCCATCTCGATGATCCTGTACGGGCTGCTCGTGAAAACGGAAGCGCTCGGCTCGAGCGACGGCTTCAACGTGCTGCCCTCGACCCTCTTCGGCTGGCGCCCCGCGGATGAATGGGTGCGCTACTCGGTGCTGGCGGTCGCGGCCGGGGTGGCCGTCATCGCCGCGCTCGCCGTGCACCGCTACCTCGGCACGCCGCTCGGGCGCCTCGCGCCGGCGATCAAGGACAACGAGATCCGCGTCGAGTACATGGGCGCCTCGGCCCGCCAGGCGGTCCACGTCAAGTACGTGATCGCCGCGGCGCTCGCCGGGCTGGGCGGCGCGCTCGCCGCCACCACCGTCGGCCACATCGACCCGGAGATGGCCTACTGGACCACCTCGGGCGAGTTCATCTTCATCACCATCCTCGCCGGCACCGGCAGCGTGATCGCGCCGTTCCTCGGCGCGCTCATCTTCGGCATCATCCAGACGGTGGCCTTCGACATCTCGCCCAACACCTGGCAGATGGTGCTCGGGGCGTCGCTGCTGGCGGTGATCGTGTTCCTGCCGCGGGGCCTGTGGTCGCTGTTCCGGCGCCGGAAGGCGGCCTGACGTGGCGGCGATCCTCGACGCGGCAGGCCTGAACAAGAACTTCGGCGCGGTCACTGCGGCGAACGACATCAACGCCGCCATCGAGCGCGACTCGGTGGTCGGCCTGATCGGCACCAACGGCGCCGGCAAGACCACCTTCATCAACATGATCACCGGGTATCTCAAGCCCGATCGCGGCCGCATCCACTACGAGGGCCGCGACATCACGCGCCTCGCGCCGCGCGACATCACGCGCCTGGGCATCTGCCGCTCGTTCCAGATCCCGCAGCTCTACGCCTCGCTCACCGCGTACGAGAACATGATGATCGGCATCGGCGTGGTGCTGCGCAACGCCGGGCGCGGCGGCTTCTTCTCGCGCGGCGAGCCGCTGGTGCCGGGCTACGAGCAGCCCGCCGCGGCGGTCGCCGACGGCTTGCTGCAGCGCTTCGGCCTGGCCGAGTACCGCGACAAGAACGCGCAGGTGCTGCCCGGTGGCGTGCGCAAGCTCCTCGACATCGCCCTCACTATGGTGGCGCGCCCCAAAATCCTGCTGCTCGACGAGCCCACCAGCGGCGTCTCGGCGGAGGAGAAGTTCGCGATCATGGAAATGATAATGAAGGCGGTGCGCGCCGAGGGCATCACGGTGCTGTTCGTCGAGCACGACATGGAGGTGGTGAGCCGCTTCGCCGAGCGCGTGCTCGCCTTCTACGACGGGCGCATCATCGCCGACGGGTCGCCCGAACAAGCGCTAAACGACCCCGAGGTCAAGCGCTACGTGGTCGGCGGCGAGCTGCACCGCCTGGACGAAGAGAAGGCGCGGCCGCGTGCTTAAGCTCGACAACGTCGACGTCGCCATCCAGTCGGTGCAGATCCTGCGGCGCGTGTCGCTCGAGCTGCCCACCGGCACCATGGCGGGCCTGATCGGCCGTAACGGCGCCGGCAAGACCACGCTCATGAAGAGCGTGATGGGGATCCTCAAGGTTTCGAGCGGCACGATCAGCTTCGATGGCGCCGACCTTCTCGCTTCGCCCACGTTCAAGCGCACGAGCATGGGCATCGGCTACATGCCCGAGGACCGGCGCCTGATTCCCGACCTGACCTGCGAGGAGAACCTGCTGCTGCCGGCCTGGGCGGCAAAGCAGGCCGACGGCGCCGCGCGCCTGGAGCGGGTCTACCGGTTGATCCCGGAGCTGCGCGGTTTCGCATCGCGAAAGGGCTCGCAGCTCTCGGGCGGCCAGCAGAAGATGGTGGCGATCGGCCGCGCGCTGATGTGCGGCGACAAGCTGCTGCTGCTCGACGAGCCCTTCGAGGGCGTGGCGCCCGCTTTGGCGCACCGGCTGGTGGAGGTGGTGGCGAACCTGAAGCGCGAGGGCATGACGGTGATCCTGTCGGAATCCGACCTGCAGCATTCCGAGCGCATGGTCGATCGCCTGCTGGTCATCGATCGCGGGACGCTGACGGCGCGTTGACCTCGTTTCGCGGTTGGCGTAGCGTTTAGCCATATGGCCACCGTCGCGCAGATTCTGAAGTCGAAACCCGACCGGACCGTCCACACGATCGCCCCCACGGCATCGGTGTTCGACGCCGTCAAATTGATGGCCGAGAAGAACATCGGCGCACTCGTGGTCAGCGAGGGTGAAGCCGTCGTCGGCGTGCTGACCGAGCGCGACTACGCGCGCAAGATCGTTCTCATGGCGAAGTCCTCGAAGGACACGCCGGTGCGCGAGGTCATGACCTCGCAGGTCATGTACGTGAGCCCGGACCGCACCAGCGAGGAATGCATGGCGCTGATGACCGAGAGCCGCGTGCGCCACCTGCCCGTGATGGACAAGGGCCGGATGGTCGGCCTGGTCTCCATCGGCGACCTGGTGAAGGACGTCATCTCCGAGCAGAAATTCGTCATCCAGCAGCTCGAGCAGTACATCACGCACTAGCGCGATTGCCTCAGCCAGACAGTGCGAGTGCGCGACTACGCCGGACTGGCGGCGTTCATCGCGCTCAACGCCGCGGTGTCGGCGCTGGGCGGATGGGCGACGGCCTCGAGCGTCGGCACCTGGTACCCGGCGCTCGCCAAGCCCGCGTTCAATCCGCCCGACTGGATTTTCGCGCCCGTGTGGAGCGCGCTCTACCTGATGATCGCGATCGCCGGCTGGCGGGTTTGGCGGCGCGGCGGGCCGGAGCTGCGCGGCGCGCTGACCGTGTACGCGGTGCAGCTCGCGCTCAACCTGTCGTGGTCGTTCGTGTTCTTCGGCGCGCGGGAGATCGGCGCGGCGCTCGCGGTGATCGCGGCGCTGCTGGCGGCGATCCTCGTCAACGCGTTTCTTTTCTGGCGCATCGAGCGCGCGGCCGGCGCGCTGCTCGCGCCCTATGCCGCCTGGGTTGCGTTCGCGATGGTGCTGAATGCGGCGCTGTGGCGGCTGAACTAGGGGCATACCTGAGAAGCCGGCTTCCGGCCGCAAGCGGACTTTCAATCGACCGCCCTATGAGGCGGCTGATCGGATCGCTGTGCGCGTGGCGCCAACTTGACCCTTATCAATTCGACTGACAATGCGCGGAAGATACTCGTCGGCGATGTGCCCACTCTATCAAAGACAAATACCATGACAACCTTTTCGGAGGACATCTACAGCGAGCCTTCGAACATCGACGTCGATACGCTGAGGAATCTTGGACCGCTGAGCGGCTTGGCGGGAATCTGGAAGGGAACACGCGGCCTGGATGTGAAGCCCAAGGCCGAGGGTCCAAAAAAGCAGGCGTATGTGGAGCGATTCGAGCTTCAGCCGATCGACCCGCAAACCAACGGCCCGCAACTATTCTATGGACTGCGCTATCACCAGCACGTGGTGAAGCCGGACCAGGTCAAGACTTATCACGATCAGGTCGGGTATTGGCTATGGGAGCCCGGCACAGGCACCGTCATCCAGACGCTTACGATTCCGCGCGCCCAGGTTGCTATGGCCGTTGGCAAGGCTACGCCCGATGCAAAGTCATTTGAGCTCGTCGCGAGCCGCGGTCCGGAGACCTACGGGATCTGCTCGACCCCATTTCTGGAATACGCATTCAAGACGGTGGAATACCGCATCAAGGTAAGCATCAACGCCGACGGCACTTGGTCCTACGACGAGGACACCGTTCTCATGATCAGGGGCAAGAGCGACCCCTTCCACCATACGGATCGCAATGTGTTGACCAAGATCGGTGAGCCTACGCCGAACCCCTTGGCGCGAAAATAGCGTCGACAGGGTTTCCTTGAGTGCCCGCCGCGAGCGACCGCCCAGGGTCGCAAACGGCCATTCGCCCGCATCGGCTTCCGGCCAGAAGCGGACACTCGGCGTACGCCGCAGGCTAGTGGGTTGCCACAAACATGCAGTTCTGCGGTCGCGGCGTGTCCAGAACGCTGACATTTCCAAAACCCGCTTCGCCAAGCATTCGCCGTGCGGTTTGTTCGCCCCAGACCGTGCCGAGGCCTTGACCGCCCACCGCAAGGGACACCGGCATGCAATGCATCAGGCTGATGCCGTAGTACATCGGCGCAAAGGGGTTGGCGACGTTCTCTTCTATGCGGCTGCTGAATTTGAACTCGATCATCAGGAAGGTGCCGCCGGGGGCCAACGCCCGCTGCGCGCTCCGCAATACGGAGTCGGGCGCCTTCTGATCGTGAATGGCGTCAAATGCAGTGATGAGTTGGAATGTCGGATCGCCCGGCAGATCTGTCACGTCGACCACCTCGAACGTGGCGTTCGTGAGCCCCATCTCCTTCGCTTCGGCGCGCGCCCGGGCGATCGCGTCCTCGGCAATGTCGTAGCCAAGAAAGGTCGATTTCGGGTATTCGCGAGCAAGAACATTCATCGCATGCCCCGTGCCGCAGCCGATATCCAGGACGCGGATTCCCTGGCGCAACCGGTCGGTGAGCCCGTCGACGACGCCGATGAAGCCGGAAACGAGCAGCTGGTCGAAAATCCGGCGCCACATATCGTCCATGCACTGCGTGAAAACCGGCCGATATGCCGAATAGGGAATTCCGCCACCTTGACGAAAGCACGCCGTCAACTTCGGCAGGTGGGTGCCGAAATGATTGATCATGCGGCTCATCGGCGAGAGGTTCTGCGCTGAATTGCCCGTGAGTAGCGCCGCATGCTCCTGCGGCAAGCTGTAGCGCTTTGACGCAGGGTCATACGAATAGATCCCGCTGGTCGCCATCGCGCCGAGCCACTCGCGGACGTATCGCTCCTTCAATCCCAGGCGATCCGCCAGCTCGTCGGTCGTGGCCGGCCCTGCCCTTGAACCTTCGAAGAGCCCTACCTGAAAGCCGATCTCGATCAGCTTTGTCAGTACGGCCCCAGTGTAGATATTGAGGAGTTTCCCGCCGAACTGCTTTACCACGTCAGGATTCATGGTCCCCCCATTGTCGCCAGGAAACAGTACCACCCACCATGCGCACCTGCTTAAGGTACGCACTCATGATCAACACCATGGCAATTCTAGTAGGACGTGCTTACCCCATGCGAATGTCCGCTTCGGGACGAAAGCAGTGGTACGCCGGCAGTTCAGCGACGTGGGGCCGCCGCCGATTTCTGCAACCATCGCGCAATTGCAAACGCGCCCGCAGCGGCCGCAAGGCACGCGGCGGCCATCCAAATGGGCGCTGCGCTCGACGCAGTACGCAGTGCAATCACCCCCGCGATGGCCGGGGCCATCGCCATGCCGACGTAATTTACGGTGAAGAAGATGCCCATCCCGGCCGACCGCGACTCGGCATGCAGGACCTCGCCGGGCAGGGAAACGAGCACGCCGGCTGGCAGACCGCCTAACAGCCCTGCTGCAATGAGCCATGGCAGCGGCGCAGTGGAGGTGACGAGTCCAATCGTCGCCAGCGCCCATCCGGCGAGGCCGGCATGGACAAGCAGATTGGCGCGCCCGTATCGTTGCACGAGAAGACCCCCGGCCTGGACCGACGCAATGGTCAGGATCGTATTGATCGCGGTGAAGCCGCCCGCCGCGACGAGCGACAGGCCGGAGTGCACGAAGTAAATCGGCAGGAACGCCACGATTAGCACGTAGCCGGCGTTGTAGAGCATCCAGGGCATTGCAGTGGCGCCGATCAGAATCCATTCCTGCCTTGCAAATCTGCGCAGATCGACCTTTTGCGCAATCGGCGCGCCCGGCGAAGGCGTGTAGCCAAAAAACACACTGACCATGCCCAGCGCCGCCATTGCCGCGGTGGCGACAAAAGCCGCTTGCCAGGAAACGCTCTGCGCCAGCGCCCCCTGGGTCAATAGCGCGATACCGATGCCGATCGGCCAAGTGTTCACCAGGATCGACATCGCCAGAACCAGTTCCTTGCCTGCGAACCAGTCGGTCACCATCTTGGTGAGCAGAACGCTCAGCACTGCCCCGCCCACGCCCATGACGGCGCGCGCGACAGAAGCCTGGACGATGTCGCTCGCAAACGCGAAACCGAGACCCCCGGCGATCATCAGGGTCAAGCCGGAGAGCACCATGCGTTTGTCGCCGAAACGCGCGCCCAGCATTCCTCCCGGCAGAGCGAACGCAATGCCGGGCAGCAGGTACAGGCCTACCAGCCAACCAATCTGCGCCTGATCGAATCCCAGGCTGTCGGATAGCAGCGGCGCGGTGGCGGCCACCGACTGGAACTGGAATCCCATGCCGACGCGCGCCAGCGAGAGCGCCGCCAGGACCCGCCAGCGCCGCTCAATGTTCATTTACTTGAGCGTGGCCGCGATGCTCCGGATCTCCGCCGGCGTGTGCTCGCCCGCGAGCGGCGTTCCCGGCACCAGGTGCCGGCCCATGGTGAGCGGCCCGATCAGCACCGGCTCGAAATTGATCTCGCGCATCAGGCTCGAGGCCACGGCGATGGCGTGGACGTCGTCGCCCGCCATCGGCATGCCGGTGCGCACGCCCCTGCGGCTCGCGATTTCCGGCAGCCGCGCGGCGCCGATGGCGTTGAAGGCGCGCACCAGTCGCGCTCCCGGCAGCAGCTCCGCCGTGGCGCGGCCGGCGCCCCGTTCCCGCGCCCAGACCGCGATCTCGCCGTCGCGCGACGGGAACGGATTGCACGCGTCGAGCACCAGCACCTTGGCGGCGAGCGCCGGTGCGTGGTCCTTGCCGATCTGCGGCAGCGCGCGATAGGGAACGGCGAGCAGCACCGCGTCGGCAAAGGCGATCGCCTCCGCCACCGAGCCGGCCTGCGCCAGCGGGCCGAGATTCAGGACCAGGTCCTTGAGTTCCTCCGGATGGCGCGAGGAGAACATCACCGGGTGGCCCGCCTTCACCCACAGGCCGCCGAGGGCGCTGCCGATGCGCCCGGCGCCGACGGTGGCGATCTTCAGCGGCGCGTCGGCGGCGCGGGCGGCCAGCGGCGACATCGCGAGCAGCGCGGCGCCGAGAAGAAAATCGCGGCGCGAGCCGTTGATCACAGCGTGCGTTGCCATGTCCGTCGCCTCAAAGGGTCTGCAGGAACTCGATCATCCGCCTGCGTTGCGCCGCATCGGGCAGGCGGCCGCGCATAGCGCCGATATTGTCGGCCATGTGCGCCGGGTCCGAGGTGCCGGGAATCGCCGCGGTCACCGCCGCATGGCCGAGGACGAACTTGAGGAAAAACTGCGCCCAGCTCGCGGCGTCGAACTCCTTCGCCCAGTCCGGCAGGGTCTTGCCGCGCACCGCGCGGAACAGCCGCGCGCGGCCGAAGGGCAGCGCGATCAGGACCGCCGCCTTCATCTCCGCGGCGAGCGGCAGCAGGCGCGCTTCCACCTCGCGGTTGTCGAGCGAGTAGTCGATCTCGATGAAATCGCACTTTTCGCGCCTGAGCACCGCCTCGACCGCGGGGTAGTCGGGCTCGTAGGTCGAGGTGACGCCGAAGTAGCGGCACACGCCCGCGGCTTTCCAGGCGCGGAACTGTCCCAGGTCCTGGTTCGGGTCGCGCACGTTGTGCAGAAACAGCAGGTCGACCTGGTCGCTGTGCAGCCGCGCGAGCGAACCGCGCAGCTCCGCGGCGTCGGGAGAGCGCAGCTTGGTGGCGATGAACACCTGCTTTCTCAACCCGGCCTGCGCCACCAGGTCGCCCACGACCCCTTCCGACGAGCCGTAGGACGTGGCGGTGTCGATGATCGTGCCGCCGCCGGCGAGCAGGTTGCGCAGCACCTCGGCGAGCCCGGCGCGCCTGGCCGCGTCGTCGCCGACGTTGAAGACGCGCGAGGTGCCCAGGCCGATCGCCGGCAGGCGCTCGCCGCTCGACGGAATCGACCGGGTGATGACGTCCGCCGCGGCGCCCTGCGCGAGCGACGGCAGCAAGCCGGTTGCGCCGAGCGCGGCGAGGCGCGCGGCAAATTCACGCCGGGATACGTTTTTCATTCAGCCTCCTTGTGCGGCGCGGCGCTCCTGCGCGCGCCCGAGCGCCATGGACAGCAGCAGCCAGCCGAAGGCCGCCGGAATCGCGCAGGCGGCGATCGCCGCGAGCTTCAGGCCGAGCCCCTGCAGGCTGTCGAACACCCAGCCGTAGAGCGCATCCGATCCCCGGAAGACGACGACGTCGACCAGGTTCTTCGCCTTGTACTTTTCCTCGCGCGACACCACGGTATAGAACACCTGCCGCGCCGGGTTGGCAATGGCGAAGTTCATGGTGCGCTGGATCGCCTGGAAGAAAATCACCGCGGCGAGGCCGGGCGCGAGCGCCAGCACGGCGAAGGCGACGACGTAGACCGCGGGCAGCGCGGCCGCCGCCGGCGCCGTGCCGAAGCGCTTGAGGAAGCGCGCGGTGATGAAGGCCTGCGTCGTCAGCGTCAGCAGGCCGACCGCGAGGTCGATGCCGGCGAACAGGCGCGTCTGCTGCGCCGGGTCGTGCAGCGTCGTCGAGACGATGTGCGCCTGCTGGAAATAAAGGAACGTGCCGCCGAAAGACAGCAGGCTCACCCAGGCGGCGATGCCGAGGAGGTAGGGCGAGCGCGCGACCTCGGCGAGGCCGGCGAAGGCGCTGCCGCCGATGCGGTCGGTTTGTGCCGCGGGCGGGGCCTGGCTGGGCGCGCCGTGCGCCGCCCGCTCCAGCCGGTACGCGCACAGCACGGCGAATTCGAGGAACAGGGCGGCGACGAGCAGCAGGTTGACCGGGCCGAGCGGCACCGAGAGCCCGATCGTGACGGTGGGGCCGAGCAGCGCGCCGGCGGTGCCGCCGGCGCCGATGAAGCCGAACAGGCGCTTGCCCTGCTCGCTCGAAAACAGGTCGGCCATGAACGACCAGAAGACGACCACCGCGAACAGGTTGAAGACGCTCACCCAGACGAAGAACACGCGCGCCACCTGCGCTTCGGCGACGCGCAGCGTCAGCAGCAGCCAGAAGATCGCGAGGTTGGCGACGAAGAAGTGATAGACGATGGGAATGAAGCGCGCGCGCGGCAGGCGCGCGACCAGCGCGCCGTAGAGCGGCTGGGCGAGGAGCAGCACGACGAAGGTCGCCGTGAACAGCCACGGCAGGTTGCGCACGCCGCCGGCGATGCCCATCTGGTCGCGAAGCGGCCGCAGCACGTAGTAGCCGGCCAGCAGCGAAAAGAAATACGCGAACGACCAGAGCAGCGCGGCACGTTCCGCCGGCGCGACCGGCACCGCGCGCGCCACCCAGCGGTGCAGGGCCGGCGCCGGCGTGCTGCCGCTCGGGGTCATGCCGGTAGAATATACAGGTGCCCGGAGGTGGACCCATGAAGACTTTCGCTCCTGCCTTGGTGGCTATCGTTCTGGCGGCGTGCGCCGCGACCGAGCCATCCCGCGACCCGGCCGACAAGGCGGCGCAGGCCGCCACGGCGCCGCTCAGCGACCTGAACCTGGTGCGAGCCAATATCCCGCCGCCGCTGGTGGCTGCGCTGAAAGCGCCTTATGCGCGGCCGGCCGACGGGGCCTGCGCCGGCCTGACGGCGGAGGTCGAGGCGCTCGACGTCGTTCTCGGCACCGACCTCGACGCCGCGGACTCGGCGTCGAATCCAAGCGTGATCGAGCGCGGCGTGACCGCCGTCGGCGACGCCGCGATCGGCGTGGTGCGCGGCGCCGCCGAAGGCGTGGTGCCCATGAGAAGCTGGGTACGAAAGCTGAGCGGCGCGGAGCGCCATTCGAAGGAAGTCGCCGCGGCGGTGGCCGCGGGCGTCGTGCGCCGCTCGTTCCTCAAGGGACTCGGCGACGCCGGCGGCTGCGAGGCGCCCGCCGCGCCGCGACGCTAGAAGCGCGGCCGGAAGGCGCCGCCGCGGCCCTCGATGCGGCAGGCGAAGGGCGCGCCGAAATGCGCCGGCATCAGGAGCGCGCCGCCGGCGCAGTGCTCGAGCGCCTTGCGCCGGCTGGCGCGGGCGTTGACGGTATCGGCGCAGGCGGCGCTGTTCCACTCCGGGTGGTAGACCTGCAGCGCGTGGTGCAGGATGTCGCCGCAAAAGAGCGCCCGCTGGCCGCGCGACTCCAGGTGGATGGCGATTGTGCCCGGCGTGTGGCCCGGCGCCGGCTCGACCGAAAGGCTTTCATCCAGCGCCGTGGCGCCCGAAACCATCTGCGCGAGGCCGGCTTCGACCACCGGCAGGATCGAGTCGCGGAACGCGCCCAGGGTGGCGGGCCCCTTCTGCGGATCGCGGTCGATGGCGAGGTAGTGCTCGTAGTCCTCTTTGCTGAAGACGTAGCGCGCGTTGGGGAAGGTCGGCACCCAGCGGCCGTTCTCCAGGCGCGTGTTCCAGCCGATGTGATCGACGTGCAGGTGCGTGCACATCACCATGTCGATCTGCTCCGGGCGCGCGCCGGCCGCCTCGAGGCGCTCGAGATAGGGCGTGTCCATCATGTTCCACATCGGCCGCATCGCGCGCGGCTTGTGGTTGCCGACGCAAGCGTCGATCAGGATGCGCTTGCCGCCGACGGTGAGCAGCCAGCTGTGGATGCTCAGCTTGAGCATCCCTGACGCGGGGTCGTAGTGATCGGGCGCGAGCCACTCGCGGTGCTCTTCGGCCACCGCTTCATCCCAGTCGGGAAAGAACTTGGCGGCCTTGAAATTCGGCTCGTAGGTTTCCTCGATCCGCGCCGCGACGGCGGCGCCGATGCGCAGCTCGGTCATGGCCGGGCCGGCTTTTCGGCGAGGATCTTCCTGGCGATGCGAAAGCTGTCCAGCGCCGCCGGCGCGCCGCAGTAGGTGGCGACGTGGATGAAGATTTCCTTGATCTCGCGCTTGGTGATGCCGTTCCGGAGCGCGGCGCGCAGGTGGATCTCCAGCTCGTGCGGGCGGTTCAACGCCGAGATCATGGCGAGGTTCATGATCGAGCGGGTCTTCAGCGGCAGCACGCCGCGCGCCCAGCTCGCGCCCCAGCCGTGCTCGGTGACGTAGTGCTGCAGGTCGATCGTGAAGTCGTCGGCCTCGCGGAACGCCTTGTCGACGTAGGCCTTGCCGAGCCAGCGGCGCCGGATCTTGAGCCCCTCCGCGTAGGCCTTGCTGCGCTTGAACGTCCTGCTGGTTGATTTCGCCATGTGCCGTTCCCTCAATTTTTCGCCGGGGACCGCTACTATGCCGTCAAATGCCTCGCTCCGGCACCCGCCATCGCCTGGTCGAGGCGCTCGCCGCGCGCCTGCCGTTCCATTACGGCTGGGTGATTCTCGCCTGCGTCTGCGCGGCGGGGTTTTCGCGCCAGGGCTCGGCGGTGGCGACGCTCTCCATCTTCGTCGAGCCGATGACGCGCGAGTTCGGATGGTCACGCACCGCGATCTCGGCGGCGGTGTCGGTGGGCGGGGTGCTCGGCGCGCTGGTCGCGCCGGCGATCGGCGTTTTTCTGGATCGCAACGGCGCGCGCGCCGTGCTGTGCCTCGCGGTGCTGCTCACGGGGATCTCGACGCTGCTCTTGTCCTTCACGCAGTCGCTCGCGTTCTTTTTCGTCTTCTACTGCATCGCGCGCATGAGCTTCGCCGGGCCCTACGACCTCGGCATCTACGGCTCGGTGGTCAACTGGTTCGTGCGGCGCCGCGCCTTTGCCACCTCGATCGCGACGCTGGCGCAGATGTCCGGGCTGGTGGCGATGCCGCTGATCGCGCATTTCGTCATGCAGGCGGCGGACTGGCGCGCCGCCTGGGTGGCGATCGGCGTCACCGTGCTGTTCATCGGTTTCGTGCCGACCTGGGTGCTGCACCTGCGCCGGCCCGAGGATCTCGGCCAGCGGCCCGACGGCGAGCGCGCGCCGCACGCGGCCGCGTCTGCCACGGCGGCCGCGCCCGAGCCCGCCTTCACGCGGGCAGAGGCGCTGCGCACGCCCGCGTTCTGGCTGCTCGCGCTGTTCACGCTCCTCGTCTACCCGGTGCAGTCCGGCATCAGCCTGCACCAGGCGCCGCTGCTCATCGAGCGCGGGCTCGACCCGACCGTGGCCGCGACGGCGGTCAGCACCTTTGCCCTGCTTTCGGCGCTCGCCGGCTTCGCCTACGGCTTCTGGCCGCGGCGCGTGCCGCTGCGCTTCGCGCTCGCGCTGGTGGGCGCGACGCTCGCGGCGAGCGTCGTGCTGATGAACCAGGTGCACGCCGCGCCGCTCGCCTACGGCGCCGCGGCGCTCTTCGGGCTGGGCATCGGCGGGCTGCTCACCATGCTGCCGATCGCCTGGGCGGATTATTTCGGGCGCTCGAGCTACGGCGCGATCCGCGGGGTTGCGCTCACCGTCCAGGTCGCGGCGCAGGCCGCGGGGCCGGTGCTCTCGGGGGCGCTGCGCGACGCGAGCGGCACCTACTCGTTGTCGCTCGCCACGTTCGCCGTGCTCGCCTTCGCCGGCAGCGCGGCGGCGCTGTTTGCCCGGCCGCCGGCGAAATAGGGCGTGCCCCGGGTCAAGGCTGCGCTAAAGTCGGGCGAATCATGCGCAAGCCCTCGCGCAACCTGCTCATCGTGGTCGCGGTACTCGCCGCGGCGATCGCCTTTGCGGCGTACGAAGTGCGCCAGCGCGCGCTGTATCTCAGCGAGGAGGACGCGCGCATCCGCGCCGACATGGTCACGGTCTCGAGCCGCGTTGCGGGCTGGATCACGCTTCGCCCGGTGACCGAGGGCCAGGCGGTCGAGGCCGGGGCGGTGCTGGTCACCATCGACCAGCGCGATGCCGAGCAGGCGCTCGTGGAGCTCGCCGCGCAGCGCGACGCGGTGCTCGCCGACAAGACGCGCCTCGCGGCCGATACCGATTTGGCGCGGGCGCAGACCGGCACCCGTCTGCAATCGGCGAACGCCGAGCTGGAATCGGCGCGCGTCACCGTGTCGAGCCTCGAGCCGCAACTCAAGCTCGCGCAGAACGATTTCGCGCGCGCCCGGCGCCTGTTCGAGCAGAAGATGGCTTCGCAGGCGGCGCGCGACCAGTCCGAGACGCAGCTGCAGCGCACCGAGCGCGAGTACCGCATGGCCAAGGCGCAGCTGCAAAGCGCCGAGGCCAAGGTGCAGGAGGCCGCCGCGGAGCGCGCGCGGCTCGAGGTGCTCGCCGCGCAAATGACGGTGCTCGACCTGCGCGCCGCCGAGTTCGACGCCAGGATCCGCCGCCAGCGCCTCGATCTCGAGGACCGCACCGTGAAGAGCCCCCTGAAGGGCGTCATCGACCGCACGTTCGTGGAGCCCGGCGAATACGTAGGCCCCGGCCAGCGGCTGCTGCTGATGCACGATCCGGCCGTGGTGTGGGTCGAGGTCAACGTCAAGGAGACGCAGCTGCGCCGCCTCGCCCTCGGCCAGAAGGTGCGGGTGCACGTCGATGCCTATCCCGACGACGATTTCGAGGGCGCGATCGAGAGGATCGGCAACGCCGCCACCAGCACCTTCGCGCTCCTGCCGACGCCCAACCCGAGCGGCAACTTCACCAAGATCACGCAGCGCGTGCCGGTGAGGATCGCCATCGCGCAGCGCGAAGGCAGGCTGCGCCCGGGGATGATGGTGGAGGTGAAGATTGCCACCGGCGGCTGAGGCGAGCCTCGCGCCCGGCGAGCGCGGCGGCGCCGCCGCGCGCTGGCTGGTCATCATCGGCGGCCTGCTCGGCGCCATGTCGACGGTGCTCTCGGCAACCATGGTCAACGTCGCGGTGCCCAGTGTCATGGGCGCGTTCGGCGTCGGCCAGGACCTGGCGCAATTCGCGGCCACCGCGTTCCTCGCCACCATGGTGGCGAGCCAGCTGCTGAACACCTGGGCGGTGCGGGCCTTCGGCCTGCGCACCTCGTTTTGCGTCGCGCTCGCCATCTTCGTCGCCGGCTCGCTCGTCTGCGCGGGCGCGCCCAACATCGAGACGCTCATCTTCGGGCGCATCCTGCAGGGCTTCTCGGCGGGCCTGGTGCAGCCGCTGGTGTTCGCCGCGGTGGTCGCCGCGTTCCCGCCCGAGCGGCGCGGCATGGCGGTCGGCATCTACGGCATGGCGGTGACGCTCGCGCCGAGCTTCGGCCCGTGGTTCGGCGGCCTGGCGATCGACGCGTTCAGCTGGCGGCAGATGTTCCTCGTGCCGCTGCCGCTGGTCGCGGTGGCGTTCTTCATGGGCCTGCTGACCATGCCGACGACCAAATTCTCCTGGCGGCTGCCGGCGTTCGACTGGGCGGGCTATGCGCTGGTATCGGTGGCGCTGCTGTGCGTGATGAGCGCCATCGGCAACGGCGCGCGCTGGGGCTGGTCCGCCGACCTGACGGTGAGCCTGTTCGTCGCCGGCGTCGCCGCGGCGCTGCTGTTCATGCACACGCAGCGGCGGGCGGCCAATCCGCTGCTCGACGTCAGCCTGTTCGCCGACCTGCGCTTCACCTCGGCGATGTTCATCGCCTTTGCCTTCGGCGCCGGCAATTTCGCCACCAACTACGCCATCCCGCTGTTCATGCAGACGGTGCAGGGCTTCACCGCCACCGACGCCGGCGCGGTGCTGGTGCCCGCGGGCGTGCTGCTCGTGGTGCTGATTCCGCTCTCCGGAAGGCTCGCCGACACGCTGCCCTCGCACGTGCCGATCATGGCGGGGTGTGTGCTGTTCGCGCTCGCCGCGTACCTGCTCTCGGACGCCGACGTCAACACCGCGTTCTGGAAGCTCGCCGTCTTCGCCGTCATCAGTCGCGTGGCGCTGGGCCTCGTGATGCCCAACATGGGCAAGGTGGCGATGAGCACCGTGCCCGCGGACAAGTTGCACCAGGCGGCCGGCACCTACAACTTCATCCGCCAGCTGGGAGGCGCGCTCGGCGTCATCCTCACCGCGGTCGCGCTCGAGCTGCAGACTGCGCGCCACGCGGATCTCATCACCGCCACGCAGACCCCGGACAACGCGCAGAGCATGGAGCTGCTCGCGCGCCTGGGCGAGCTGCTGCATCGCAGCGGCGTGCCTGAGGCGGTGCTGCGGCCCGGTGCGCTCCACTACCTGGGGCAGGTGATCTACGCGCAGGCGCGCACTCTGGGCTTCCAGGACGCGTTCTTCTACATCTTCTTTGCGTTCGTGCTGGCGCTGATTCCAGCGTGGCTGCTCGGGCGGGCGGGGCGGGCGGCGCCGCCGGCGGCGTAGCCGGAACCGCTACAGGCGCGCGAGCAGACGCGCCCAGCCCTCGTCCACTTCACGCTGCAACGTTGCCACGACGCCCTCGTCGAGCTCGCGGTAGCGGCGCTGCCCCTCGAGGTAATCGCGCACCGGCCGCGACTTGTGCGGCTCGTTGAGCGTGAAGCGGTACCCGTCCTCCACCTCGTAAAGTGGGAACACGCCCGTCTGCACCGCAAGGCGCGCGAGCGCGATACCCTGGTCCTCGGGCACGCCCCAGCCGTCGAGGCAGGGAACGAGCAGCGTGATGAGGCGCATGCCGCGGATCGCCCTGGCCTTTTCCACCTTGCGCAGCAGATCCGGCAGGAAGCCCGAGCTCGCAGTGGCGGCGTAGGGGATTTCGTGCGCCGCCATGATGGCGGTGAGGTTCTTCTTGCGCGTCGGCTTGCCGGCGGGCGTCGAGCCGGTGCGCGCGAAGTGCGGCGTCGAGGACGACTTCTGCGCGCCAGTGTTCATGTAGCCCTCGTTGTCGAAGCAGACGTAGAGGATGTTTTCGTTCCTCTCGGCGGCGGAAGACAGCGCCTGGAAGCCGATGTCGTAGGTGCCGCCGTCGCCCGCGAACACCACCACCTGCGTGTCCTTCTTGCCGAGCGCATCGAGCGCGCGCCGCAGGCCCGAGGCCGAAGCGGCGGACGTGGCGAGCGCCGGCTGGTACACCGGGATGCGCAGGCCCGAGAGCGGCTGCGGCCCGGCCATGATCGCGAGGCACGAAGGCGGAATCACCGCCACCGTGTCGGGGCCGAGCGCGCCGAGCACGTGGCGCAGCGACAGCGCCTCGACGCAGCCCGGGCAGGCGGCGTGCCCGGAACAGAGCAGGTCGGTCATCAGGCCCATACGGCCTCCGGCACGATGTCCTCGATGCGCGCGCCCCGCGCGAGCTCAGCGATCATCGCCGCCGACACGTTGACCCCGCCCACCCCCGCCAGCACGCCGCGCACGTCCGGCGCGTGCTTCATGCCGTAGAGCGCGCCGCGCAGCTCCTGGTGCAGCACGCCGCCGGCGCCGGGCGAGAAATTGCGGTCGAGCACCAGCACGTCGCGCACGCCGGCGAGCGCCGCGCGCAGCTCGGCCGCCGGCAGCGGCCGGAACAGGCGCACCTTGAGCAGGCCCGCCGCAATGCCGGCCTCGCGCAGCGCGTCGACCGCTTCGCGCGCGGTGCCGCACATGCTGCCGAGGCTGACGATGACCAGATCGGCGCCCTCGCAGCGGTAGCGCTCGGTGATGCCCCAACCCCGGCCGGTGAGTGCCTGCCATTCGCGATCGGCTTCCGCGGCGACCTCCGGCACGCGCGCCATGGCCTCGCCGAGGCTCTTGCGATGGCGGCGGTACATGTCCTGGGTGACGACGTTGCCCCACGATTCGCCGCGTTCGGGATCGAGGAAATGCTCGGGCGCGTAGGCGGGCAGGTAGGCATCCACCAGCGCCTGCGGCGGCACGTGCACCGGCTCGAGCGCATGCGAGACGTAAAACGCGTCGAGATTGAGCATCACCGGCAGGCTCACTGCTTCGGCGATGCGGAACGCCTGCAGCACCGTGTCGAGCGCCTCCTGCGCCGACTCGACGTACAGCTGCACCCAGCCGGTGTCGCGCTGCGCGAGGCTGTCGGTCTGGTCGGGCCAGAAGGCCCAGGGCGAAGCCACGGTGCGGTTGACGTTCGCCATCACGATCGGCGCGCGTGCACCACTCGCGTAATGCAGCAGCTCGTGCATCAGCATCAGGCCCTGCGAGGCGGTGGCGGTGAACACGCGCGCGCCGGCGAGCGACGCCGGGATGCACGCCGCCATCACCGAGTGCTCGGATTCGGGCGTGAGGAACTCCGCGTCGAGACCACCGGCGGCCTGGAACTCGGTGAGGAGCTCGAGCACCGGCGTTTGCGGCGTGATCGGGTACACCGGCACCACCTTCGGGCGCGCAAGGCGCGCGCCCCAGGCGACGGCGTGGTTGCCAGTGAGCAGCGAGCGCGTCTCGGCGGCGCTCATCGCAGCTCCTCCTGCATGACGATCGACCCGGTCGGGCATTCGCGTACGCACAGGCCGCAGCCCTTGCAATAGTCCCCGGCAATGGCGTAACCGCCGTTCACCCGCCGCACCGCCATGTCGGGGCAGTAGTCGAAACAGTTGTCGCAGAAGGTGCACTCGCCGCAGGAAAAGCAGCGCGCGGCTTCCGCGAGCGCCTGCGCCACATCCTCGGCGGCCTCGCGGCCGCCGGCAATGCGCGGCGCCCCCGGGTGGTAGAAGGTGTTGATGGCGCCAAAGGGCACCGGCAGCGGCAAAGCCGCCGCCGCCGCTTGCTCGCGCCGCATCCAGCGGTCGATCTCGAGCGCGGCGCGCTTCCCCATGCCGATCGCCTGCGTGACGAAGCGCTGCAGGCTCGCCGCGTCGCCGCCGGCGAACACGCCTTCGCTGCTGGTCGCGCCGTGCGCGTCGGTCCAGAGGAGCGTGCCCGCGGCGCGCAGCAGCGCGCGCAGCGGCGCGAGCTGCGGGTCCTGCCCGATCGCCGGGATGACCGCGTCGGCGTGGAGACAGAACGCGATGCCCGGCACGACATCGACCTGGCCGTCATGGAATTTCACGCGCACGCAGTCCAGGCGCACTCGCGCGCCGGCGCGCGCCGCCGAGCGCAGCATCGCGCCATCGAGCAGCCGCACGCCTTCGTCTTTCGCCTCGAGCACCTCCTCGCGCTGCGCCGGCATCTGCGCCTCGGCCTCGAGCGACACGACGACCACCTCGTGGCCGGCGCGGCGCGCGGTGCGCGCGACGTCCATGGCGGCGCTGCCGCCGCCGATCACCACCACGCGCTTGCCGAGCGCGGGCGTCTTGCCGGCGTTCGCCTGCGCGAGAAAGGCCGCGCCGTCCACCACCCACGGCTGGGCGTAATCGAGCTGCGCCAGGTGCTTCGGCGCGCGCGCGCCGAGCGCGAGATACACCGCATCGAAGGTTTCGCGCAGCCGCGCGAACTGTGCCTCGGTGGTGAACGCGACCCCCAGGCGCACGTCGACGCCGAGCGCGAGGATGCGCTCGATCTCGCCGTCGAGCACCTCGCGCGGCAGGCGGTAAGGCGGAATGCCGTCGCGCAGCAGGCCGCCGAGCTGGCGTTGCGCTTCGAACAGCGTCACCGCGTAGCCGCGGCGGCGCAGCTGGTAGGCGGCCGACAGGCCCGACGGACCGCCGCCGACGATCGCTACGTGCCGCGCGCCCGCCGGCGCTTGCGGGTAGCGCCAACCCGCGGCGAGCGCGCGCTCGCCGATGTGGCGCTCGAGCGCGCAGATGGCGAGCGCGCTGTCGTAGCCGGCGCGGTTGCACGCCGGCTCGCAAGGGTGGTGGCAGACCCGCCCAGCCACCGCGGGAAAGGGATTGTGCTCAACGAGTGTCGTCCATGCGCCATGCCAGTCTCCTGCCTTGGCCTGCTGCATCCAATGTGCGATGTCGCCGTTCACCGGGCAGGCCAGTTGGCACGGCGAAGGCGTTTTCCGGTACGCCGGCAGCGCGGCGCGCCAGGTGCCGGTCTTGATCGCCTCGGTGGTGCCGGTCGTCCAGGTGGTCGGCGGCAGCGCGGGCGAATTCATGCCGCTGCCTTGCGCAGCTGCGAGTCGATGCGGCCGTAGCCGTCGACGCAGGCGGCCGCGTTTTCGCGCCCGTTCTTCGGCGTCTCGGCGGCGATCGTCGCGGTCAGCGTCGCCAGCGCGGGCCCACCGACCGCGCACGCCAGGGCGCCGAGCAGCGCCGAGTTGACGATGCGCCCGAGGCCGTTGCGCTGCGCGATCTCGAGCCCGTCGACCGGCAGCGTGCGGTAGCCGGGGAGCGCCTGCGCAAAATGCTCCGGCGGCCGGCGCGAATTCACCACGATGAGCGTGCGCGGGCCGGCGGTAGCGAGGAACTTTCCTTCCAGGAGGCTCGCGTCGAAGCAAAGGAGCGCGTCGGCCTGCTCGATGTCGCAGCGCAGGCGAATCGGCTTGTCGTCGACGCGGATGAACGAGCTCACCGGCGTGCCGCGCCGCGCGCCGCCGTAGGACGAGAAGCTCTGCACCTCGCGGCCTTCGGCGAAGAACGCCGTGGCCAGCAGCGTCCCCGCCAGCTGCGCCCCTTGGCCGCCCCGTCCCTGGATGATGATCTGCAGCATCCGAGCGGCCCAGCATGCGCGCCCGGGAGGGGGGTGGTTTGAGGCTGATCAAGGAAAGTGCGCGGCTCGGCGAGCCCAGCGCGCCTTCAGCGCGCCTGCCAACCCAGGCTCTTGAGGTGCAGGTTCTGCACGTAGATCCGGTCCGCGGTTTCGGTGACGCCGGTGGTCTGCGCGTAAACGCCGGTCGGGTCCTGCAGGTCGGCCACCACCCGACCGTCTTCGGCGAAGGCCATCACATGCCCGTAGGCCTTGGGCAGCGGCCACAGCGAGCGCGGCAGGCGCAGCGTGAGCCGGCGCAGGAACGGCTTGTCGGCCATCGCATCGACGTCCGCGCTGCGCGGCCCGGAAAAGCCCAACCAGATCTTGTCGTGCAGCCCGCGCATCAGGTTGTCGGGGTAGCCGGGCAGGTTGTCGAGCAGCACGGTGGCCTGGGGCGAGTCTCGCGCGAGGTCCAGCTTGTCGGCCGCCACGGCGATCTTCCACACACGGTACTTGCCAGTCTCGGCAACGAACAGGGTCTGCTCGTCGCGGCTCAGGGCCACGCCATTGGCGAAGCTCAAGCCTTTGGCGACGATGCGGGTGGTCTTGGTGGCAGGGGCGTACTCGAGGATGCGCCCGGTCGACGATTGTTCGATGATGTCCAGGACCGCGGCCTCATAAGTGCCGCCCCACTCGGCGGGCGCAAAGCGGCCGGATGCATCGCTGAAATAGACCTTGCCGTTGCTCGCCACCACTACCGCGTCGGCATAGCGGATCGGGTCGCCGTCCACGTTGTCGGCCAGCACCGTAACCTTGCGATCCGGGCCGATGGCCAGCAGGCCCTTGATGGCGTCGGCGGCGATCAGGCGGCCGGCGGCGTCGAAATCGAAACCCAGCACGCGCCCGCCTGTGTTGGCGAACACCTCCTGCGCCGTGCCATCGGGGTTCATGCGCAGGATGTTGCCGCTGGCCACCGCGGCGTAGAGCTTGCCATCGCGGGCCAATACGATGTGCTCCGGCCCTTCTTCGGCGCCCAGCGAGACTATCTGCAGCCCTGCCAGCTTGTGGTTCACGGCATGCACTCCGGTGTAGCCGGGTGCGGCGGGCGCGTTCCAACTGACCGGCCGTATCGGCACCGGCCACAGGCTCAGGTAGGCGGCCAGGGCCAGCACGAGCAGCGCCAAGGCCAAGGCGGTCCCTTTCATCCAATGCTCACTCCGGAAACAGCACGTCGAAGAGCACCTTGGTCTTGGGTGTCAGATATTCGGGCTTCGGGCGAAGGAGCTCGGCCTCGGGGACCAGCACCTTGATATACACCGCTTCGTATACGCGTTTCACGACCCCCGGGGCGACCATCGCCCGATCGGACCCGGGGAGAATCCCGACGAGCCGAAAGCCGGCGGTTTCCGCGACCGCCTGCATGTGCGGGCTGCGCAAGGTTGTGATGTAGTAAATCACTTCCATTCCCAGCGCTCGGCCCATTGTTTCCAAGGCCAGGGGAGCGAGGTTCGCCAGCTTTGCGCCGCGATGCTTCGGGGCCAGCACACCCAACCCGCAGTACAGCGTGAGATTGTGCTGGTCACGTTCGAGAGAAAGCATGCCGGCCAGCTCCGGATCTTTCCTGAGCAGGATCACCATCACTTCCTTCTCGGACTCCCCCTCGAGAAACACCTGGCGGAGGTAGAAATCCTCCTGCAAATAACAGCCCACGGCACCCACGATGATGTCCGGGTACCATTCTTTGACGCAGCCGATGAGCTCAGGAACGTCCGCGCGCCGCAGCTGTTCCAGCCGATAGCCTTGCGGAAGCGGCCAGTTCGCCAACAGGCCTTTAACTCCGGTCCAATTCATTCGAGCACCCTGACGTCGCTCTTCAGCCGGGACGGCATGCGAGATTTCTGACCTACCGAAGCGAGGCCTCGGTTTTGACAACGCTGGGTCTCACGCCGACCGCCCTCCACCAGTTTGCAAGACGCGGGAGGGTTGGTGCCACCGCCTCACCCTCCGGGGTCTGGAGAAAGTACGCCCACATCGGCGCGAGGTACAGATCCGCCAACGTCACGGCCCCACCGATCAGGAACGGAGATCCTTCGACGAGCTGCTCGAGCACCCCTAATCCCTTGCGCAGGCGGCGCATGCCGATGTCGACGGCGCTCTGGTCCGCGGGTTGCCCAAGCACGGGCTTGATCAGCCTTTCGAAGAGAATCTGACCGACCATCGGCGCGTAGATGTACGAAACCACGACCCCGATGACCTGGAGCATTCGGGCGCGTGCGGAAGCGTCCTTGGGCTGGAGTGGCGCACCGGGGAACGCGCGATCGATGTAGTCGGTAATCGCACCGGTCTCGTAGAGCCTCAAGTCCCCGTGCTCGAGAACGGGAACTTTGCCGAACGGGTGACGGGAAAGGTGCTCGGGGGTCCTGTTTGCGCCTCGCAGGAAATCGACTTCGACGAGCCTGTAGGCGACGCCCTTCTCTTCCAACGTAAGCCGCGCTGTCCGGGTGTAGGTGCTGTACGCCGGACCGTACAGGATCAGGTCGCTTCCTGTCACGGCTGATCCCAGGGCAGCTGTGTCCGAGCGGTACGACGCTTGAAATGAGCGGCCGACGCCGGCTGGCGACGCGAGCCGGGGCCGACCTCGCGGAAGAACGGGCCAAGCGGCTGCACTCGGGGTCCTCCGGTTATCGCGATGGGGTTAACGTCGCCGTTCACCCGGCCGAGGCACTGGCCAGGAGCGTCGCGCCTTACGCCAACGCTTTCACCAAGCCCTCGCTCATCGCCATGGACTCTTGGATCGAAATTATCGGAGCGGTCTTGGTGGATTTGAAGAACCCGCCTTCGGCCATACGCCACATATCAAGCGACTTGACTACGTCGGTCGCACTCTGCTGCTCGCAGATGACAATGCCCCAACCGTCCGGAGTGATATCCCAACGTATGACTTCGACACCCTTGGGAGGAAACAATCCTGAAGACATTATCTTCTGAACGAATTTATGGCGATCCCCCTCGGGCATATTCTCATTGAGCTCCCAATACGTCAGAAAAAGCATTTTGGCCTCCTTTCATTGAGCGACTGGACCGGCTTTGGCAAACCGGCGCATTTGCGGCATTTGCGCTCGCTACTCGAAGCGGATCACGAGCTGCCTGGAACCGGCATCGATGTGGCCGCCTAGAACTTCGGAACGCCTTCTTCCACAGTAAATTGACGAGACACGCCGTTCTCAACGCCAGTGAGCAAGATCTCGTTTCGGTTCTTGCTATGGCGCTTAAACCGATAACTATCGGGGGCGCCAACTTCGGTCGTAACGCAGATCTGATCGTTGCCCTTCACTTGCCATGTACGTGGAAACCGCCCGCCCGCATCGGTAATAACTATCCCCCTTCCGTCAGGACGATAGTGCCCAACCCACCCGTGGCCTCTGAATGTCTTGTTGGAATAAAGAGCTCGCAGCTCCTCGGGGTCCTTGATGTCGACCCAGTCGCCCGAGCTCTGCGCCACGGCAGGTGTAGACAGTGCGCAGATCAATACGCCGGTCACAAACGCGAATTGCCGTTGCAGGCTGCTTTCGGTAGTCATACCTGCCTCCAAATCGAGCGATGACGGAAAGCAAACGCCGCCGCAGCGGGACACGAATGCGGAAATGACGCCGCGTGCGGCCTCGCTTGCTGCTTCGCAGGGAGGTACAGGCCTGTACCGAAAGGGCGGGCCCCGCGTGCCCGAAGCCGAACTTGCAGGCCGGTTTTTGAGAGCCGGCCCGTTGCATCATTTCTCGAGCCTCGCCTAAGGCGAGCAAGGTCGCTCAAAATCCACCTACACCTTTCCGGTCAACGCGTATTGATCGTGGTCAAACCTTCGGAGGGGAGGGGGAGGGGTGGGGAGAATCTTGATCCTCCCCGCATTGCCCAATTTTTCCGGCTCGATGCCGGTGCCGGCAATGCACCATACCCCTCCCGTTTGCTTTGACCTGCGCCCCCGGCAAAGCGTTCTCCGGGTCGCCACAATTGAGCCCGGTCAACTCACGCCGGCCGGGGCGCGCTAATGTGGTTCATCATTGATCGGGCCGCGCCGGGTCGCGGCCGTACTCGCGAGAATGGCCATGGATACTTTCCTGTTTACCGGGGTGGTGGAACTTCCGTGGTGGGGCTACGCGCTCGCGGCCCTCGCGTTGACCCACATCACCATCGTCGCGGTCACGGTGTTCCTGCACCGCCACCAGGCGCACCGCGCGCTCGATCTGCATCCGGTCGTGAGCCATTTCTTCCGCTTCTGGCTGTGGCTGACGACGGGCATGGTGACCCGGGAATGGGTCGCCGTGCACCGCATGCACCACGCCAAGTGCGATACCGCCGAGGATCCGCACAGCCCGCGCTTCTTCGGCATCGCGCGGGTGCTGTTCGGCGGCGTGTTCCTGTACGTGAAGGCGGCACACGATCCGCATACCCTCGAGCGCTACGGCCAGGGCACGCCCGACGACTGGCTGGAGCGCCACCTCTACTCGAAGTACCAGAGCCTCGGCCTGATCCTGATGGGGCTGATCGACGTCCTCGTCTTCGGCCTCGGGCCGGGCCTGTTGATCGTGCTCGCGCAGATCGTGTGGATTCCGTTCTGGGCCGCCGGCGTCATCAACGGCATCGGCCACTACTGGGGCTATCGCCTCTGGTCGACGCCCGACTGGAGCACCAACATCGTGCCGTTCGGCCTCCTCATCGGCGGCGAGGAGCTGCACAACAACCACCACGCCTTCGCGACTTCGGCCAAGCTCTCGAACAAGTGGTACGAGTTCGATCTGGGCTGGGGCTACATCCGCGCGCTCGAAATCCTGGGGCTGGCGAAGGTCAAGCACGTGGCGCCGACTCCGCATTTCACCGCCCCCAGGCCGGTGGTCGATCCGCAGACGCTGCAGGCCGTGATCACCAATCGCTACGACGTTCTGGCCAAGTACGCCCGCTCGCTTTGGCAGACCTACACCGAGGAAGTGAGGCTGCTGCAGCGCAGCCGGCCGCGCGATGCCGCGGCCCTGGAGACCGTGAAGCCCTTGCTCGATCGCGACGAGAAGATCCTGGACGAGGCCGAGCGCCGGCGGCTGGCCGAGACGCTGCCGAAGTCGCGCGCGCTCGAGACCGTGTATGCGATGCGGCACGAACTTTCTGCGCTGTGGGGGCGGTCCCTCGCGTCGCGGGACGAGCTGGTCGCGCAGCTCCAGGACTGGTGCCAGCGGGCGGAAGCGAGCGGCATCCGGTCGCTGGCGGAGTTCTCGCAGCGGCTGCGCTGCTACGCCTGAGGGCGGCGACTAGCCGTCCGCTGGATTTCGCCGTTGGGCATTCATCCATCGTCCATCGGCAAGTACTACCGACGTTTCGACCTGTCGCGCGGGGATCGACCAGAATCTGCGCAGCAGAAAGTCCTTGTCGCGGTCCGGGACGACGGTGAATCCGTTGCGGCGATAGAACTCGATGGCCCAGGACGCGGCCGCCCAGGTACCAATCAGGACGGGCTTGCCCGTGAGACCCTCCACATGCCGCAGGAGCCCCGTGCCCACCCCCTGCCTCTGCGCGGTCGGGGCGACGTAGGCGTGGCGCACCAAAGCGACTTCCCCCTTGTCCTGAATCCCCATCACCCCTAGCAGTCGCCCGTCATCCTCCGCGACCCAGAATACGACGCCGTCCGCAATCTCTCCGTTCAGTTCATCGGGCGGCATATAGGGATCGCGCCACCGGTCGGCCGGTATCACGCCTCGATAAGCCTGGGCCGCCTCGTTGACGATTGCCAGCATCGCTGCCAAATCCGCGTCCCGGCTCTTTCGAATTTGCATCATTGGCCTTCGATGGTATTCGAGCACGTTTGACCGAGTTGCAGGGTGAGCGTAGCGTCGGCCGTACGATGCAACGCGCTCTAGCCGGCCGTATCGTCGCGCTCCTTGTCCTTGTGGCCCTTCCCGCGGTCGCGGGCGCGCATGGCGGCGAGCGCCTGGATTCGTACGGCTGCCACAAGAACCGCGGCGCGGGCGGCTACCACTGCCACAAGGGGCAGTTCGCGGGCAAGTCGTTCATGTCCAAGCAAGAGATGCTGAAGGAGCGTGCCCGGCGCAAGTTCGGGCCCGGCAAGCCGTAGCAGCAGTGCGCATCTGGGTCGACGCCGTCGACCCCTGACCCTCAATTCTTCCTTCGAAGCACCCTGAGCTGGCGGCGCCCGTCGATCCAACTGGCGAACACCGCGACGTCGCCCCGGGCGGAGACGTCGAAGTCGCTGCACTGGCGGCACTCCGATAATGCGATAAGGCCACTCCGCGTCGAGTAGCGAAATACCGGATTGTGTCCCCGCTCGTAGGTCTCGCCGAGCCGCAGCAGGAACATCGCTTCCGTGCTCGAGCGGTAACGCAGCTCGAGCAGGGCCCGCTGCAGAATCCTCGGATAGCGCGCCAGGGGCTCCGGATCGCCTCTTCCGCTCCAGCGGAACAGATACGCGTGCGTGTCGTGCGCGACCGCGAACACGGTCTGGCCGCCGAGCGTAAATCCGCCGCCCAGCGCGCGCGTGTCCTGCGCGCCCATGGACAGGAGACGGGATCGCGTCTTTCTCTGCGCATCGACGAACCAGACGTCGTGATCGAAGCCCGCGTAGTCCCGCTGCAGGATGGCCCCGCGCCCGGGGACTTCGACGCAGACGTTGCGCAGGGCGCCCTCGAGGACTTCCGCGGACCAGGCCGGAAACGCCTCAATCAGCGCGGAGCGCAACGCCGCGAGCCGCGGCGAAGCCGTCAGCGGGTCTTCGTCTTCGCCGAGCTCGCGCGATCGCTCCGAGAGAATGGCGCCCGTGGCCGCGTCGAAGGCGACCTCGGTCAGTCCCACGTCGCCATCGGCAAGGCCGACCAGCACGCGCGCGCCGTCCAGCCACTCGATGCCCGATACGAACACCTTGGCGACCCGATACTTCTCCGCCGCCGCCGCACTGAGGAGCGTGCGCCTCGCCTTGGTCGAGAGGTCGACCAGATAGACGGCCGTCCCCTCGACGCCCTCGCGCACGAACGCATCGGCATAGACCAGGCGCTTGCCGTCGGGCGAGAGCCGGGGGAAAACGAGGTCTCCCTCGGTGACCGAGAGCACGGTCCGGTCGAACAGGCTCTGCGCGCGCGCACCGCTGGCCGGTGCGCGCGCGAAGGGATCGTCCGCGGCGGCGATGGGAGCAAACAGGATCGAAGCCGACAGGGCGAAATAGCGAATGGCGCAGCGCACGCCGCTCAGGCCCTGACCGAGGCGTCGGCGAGCGCGCGCTTGATGTAGACGGGGTCCTGCGACGGCACGCGCAGCAGCATCGTGGTCTCGGTGGCCTGCGCCCGCGCGCAGCTTGCTCTCGAGGCGGTTGGGTCGCATGCCATGGCCTCCGTCGGTGCGGCGACTATAGCAAGCGGCCTGGGCGGGCACCTGGTTATCACGGGTCCAGCCGCCGCGAATCAGCCGGTGCGCGCCCGGGCCTGCGCCAGCGCGCGCGGCCGGTGCAGGTAGGCGTGGCTGCCGGCGTCGATCAGAGTCTTGAGCGCCACCAGCGCCAGCAACGCTGCCATCGGCGCATTCCACTCCTTCACCAGGAAGCCGCCCACGAACAACCACAGGTGCATGACGACGACCCGGCCATACGGTCGCCCCATCAACGTCTTGTTGTTCGCCGCCAGGCGCTCGCCGCCGATCAAGTAGTGCGTGACGAACGACAGGCCGTGCGATGCCGCGAGTGCGAGCAGCGGCCACCATAGGCGCGGGGGAAACAGCAGTTCCGGCATTGCGATCGCGTCGAATAGCGCGAAGCCGCCCCCCGGCGCGGGCCAGCCCGAAGGCGCGCCCGGAAAGCCGAAGACGTCGACCAGGAACACCATGTGCCCCAGGCAGAAGATCCCGTAGTGGGCCGCGAAGAACAAGCCGAGGCCCAGCTTTTCTTCGGCGCCGAGCGAGTGCGCCGCCGCGATGCGCAGCAGGTTGTAGCAGCCGATGACCAGGTTCTCGAGCCAGTAGCAGAACACGACGTCGGCCACGTCCCAGACGCCGGCGAAGACCAGCCCAAGCGGCAGCAGGTTGGCGAGCAAGAGCGCCGCAAGGCTCAGGCGGGTCGCGCCGCGCGCGCGCTCGACCGGCCGCGGAGGCCCACCAGTGGCGGCTTTCGACGTCTGGCTCAGGCTTCCAGCGGACGCAGGCGGGCGATCATGTCATTCCACGCCTCGATGGCTTCGGCAATGGCGGCGGCTTCGTCCCTGCCCTCGGCCGGAATCGCGGGACCGAGCTGCCCGCAGGCGGGACAAGTCACGCGGTAGACGATTTCGTCGCGTCCATCGGCGCCGCGGCGGGTGCCGCGCCGCACATCGGCTTCGGCGCCGCAGGTGCAACGTCGCTGTCGCACGAATCAGCCCGTCGCCCAATGGGCCGGCGCCGGGCTACTTGTCGGCGTTGGCGGCGCGTTCCTGCATCTGCTGCATCGCGCCGTCGATTCTCTGTTGCGCCCGCTGCATGGTTCTCTGGCCCTGCTGCAGCTCCTGCTTCTTGAGCGAAGCGGCGGTCGCCGCGGTGCTGGCGGTTTCCAAGCCGCATCCGGCAAGCGCGGCGGCTACGGCGGCTGCGACTAGCATTCTCATGGCTGACCTCCGCAAAAGGGTAAGTCCGGACACGTTACGCCCCTGCGCGGCGTCGCGCTGCCAATTCATTCACACTGCGC
>Ga0224512_10000291_pt1 | contig 53324 bp, 46 predicted proteins | sample SF_May12_sed_USG_4_FD_169103 | JGI IMG/M metagenome (GOLD analysis project Ga0224512, IMG submission 169103) | Sediment microbial communities from San Francisco Bay, California, United States - SF_May12_sed_USGS_13 | ecosystem: Environmental > Aquatic > Marine > Sediment | place: USA...
CGTGGTCACGGCGAACAGCGTCCCCGACCCGGCCGTCGGCGTGCCGTCGGCGTCGAGGCGACCGGAGGTGTCGTAGAGCAGGCGGTCACCGTCGACGGTGAGCGTGCCCTCGGATCGGCCGTTGGTCGGGAGGTCGTCGGCCACGACGATCCGATCGGCGCCGTCGACGGCGCCGTCGAGCGGACCCCGGGTCAGCCGGTCGCGTTCCATCACCCACAGCTCACCGGCGAACAAGGCGACGCCCGTCGGCTTGTCCAGCCCGTCGAGGATCACCTCGGGTGGTGCGTCGAGTGCGTCCGGATCAAGGCGTACCACCTGACCGGTCCCGTCGTTCTCACCGCCGGCCAGTTGGGCCACCAACCAGTCGCCGTCATCGCCGATCACCAGTTGCGTCGGTCCGGTGAGGCCCTCGACGACCACCTCGCCGACCAGTGAGTCCGACCCGTTGTCACCGGTCGAAGGATCGTCGTCGACACAGCCCGTGGCGACGACCAGGCAAGCGACCGACGCTCGGGCCAGTGATCGTGCCAGGCGGCGGGGGAACGGACGCATGGTCGACAACCGTACCGGCCGCTCCAGGCCGCCAGGGCCGTTAGCCTGTACCGATGGACACCTACGAACGCCCGACCATCACCGTGCCCGACAGTGAGCCGCCGACCGAACTCGTGATCGAGGATCTCGTCGTTGGCGATGGCACCGAGGCCGTGTCCGGCGCCCAGGTCAACGTCGACTACGTCGGCGTCGCCTGGAGCACCGGGGCCGAGTTCGACGCCTCCTGGAACCGGGGCGAGCCGCTGCCGTTCACCCTTGGCGTCGGCCAGGTCATCTCCGGCTGGGACCAGGGCGTCGCCGGGATGCGGGTCGGCGGTCGCCGCCGCATCACCATCCCGCCCGACATGGCCTACGGCCCGGCCGGCGCCGGTGGTGTGATCGGCCCCAACGAGACGCTGATCTTCACCTGCGATCTGCGTTCGGTCGGTTAGCGCGTCGGCGGGAGGACGGCGTCGGCCGTCGACGATCGTCGTCCACCCGATCGGAGGAAGCGTCGCAGACTGCACGGTGCGGCGGGCGAACCGGTAGAGCCAGATCAGGAACACGAGCAGCAGGATCGTGACCACCAGGGCGATGCCGGCGGCCAGCCACGGGTACTGGAACGCCAGCACCATCAGCCCCATCACCGACAGATCCTCGGTGATGCTCAGCGCGATGTTGCTGAACGGTTCGGGGCTGGTGTTGACCAGCGCCCGCAGCCCGGCCTTGCTGGTGTGGCTCGTGAGCGCACCGGCGCCGGTGAGCAGGGTCAGGACCGTCGTCACGGCCGGGTTGCCATCGGGTAGCACGTTGAGGGCGATCAACATGGCTCCGGCCGGGCGGATGAAGGTGTGGAGCACGTCCCAGGTGTTGTCGACGTAGGGCACCTTGTCGGCCGCGAACTCGACGACGGCCAGCAGCCCCGCCACCACCAACACCGGCCACGAGCCGAGCACGTCGAGTGAATCGGGCAGGTACGCCGCCACCCAGCCGAGCCGCACCAGCAGCCCGGTGACGAACACCGTCAAGTAGAGGTTGATGCCGGCCGCCAGGCCGAGCGGCCCGAGAAACACGAGCGGATCCACAGCCCCATCCTAGGTGCTGCCGGGAACCGGCCCGGCCCGCCGCATTCTGGGGTTCCCCAGTCCCATTTCCGGGTCCGTGGAACCCCAGAACACGGGGTCAGGTGGGCGTCAGCGCCGATACGGCCGGGAAGAAGAGGGTGTTGGCCAACACATCGGCTTCGTCGGGCTGGGCCACCACCAGGATCAGATAGGACACGCCGTCGCCCTCGGCCAGCGCAAGACCGATGACCCCGATGTCATGGTCGATCAGTCGGATGGCCCACTCCAGGCTGTCGGAGCGGAACGAGTCGCGGGGCGGACCGAGGTCTGTCACCCCGTATCGTTCCAGCACCGTCCGGGCCAGCGTCTCGGGCGGGGTGTCCGGGGCGGCGATCTGGAGGAAGACGGTCGGGTCGACGTCGGGGTTGCCGCGGGCGAGCGCGCCGGGACCGAGCTCGGTCCATCCCGACGGGGCCAGCCCGGAGAACAGCTCGGTGGACACGGGTTCGAGGGTCACGGCCCCGGCGGCCAGTGCGTCGTAGCGGGCGGCGATGTCGTCGAGCGCCTGCTGCAGGTCGGCCTCGGTGAACCATCGCCCTCGGGCCATGACCCCCTCGATCCGCCTGGTGTTGGTGATGTCGGCCAGCGGGTTGGCCGACAGCAGCACGAGGTCGGCCCGGTTGCCGGGGGAGATCGTGCCCCACCCGCCCCCGGGATCCATGACCTCGGCCGGGAGCCGGGTGGCGGCCGACAGCGCCTCGTAGGGTGACAGACCGGCTTCGACGAACAGCTCGAGTTCGTCGTGCTCGGAGAACCCCCACACCACCCCGAGGGCACTGGAGTCGGAGCCGACCAGCACGGGGACGCCGGCGTCGACGAGCGCCCGCAACTGCCGTTGGTAGAAGGACCACATGGCTTGCCGCTGCTCGACCGGGGGCAGGATCTCCTCGATGCTCGCCGCCCCGGCATCGCGCAGCACCACCCCCAGTTCGCCGGCCGCCGGGTCCTTCCACTCGGCCAGCGTCGCCGGCTTCACGTAGCGATACTGGGGCCCCTCGAAGATCGGCGCGGCGGCGAGATCGGGCAGGTTGGCGAAGATGTCGAATGCCGCCCTGTCGGTCGACATCGTCGGGGTGAACGCAACCTGCTCGTCGGCCATGAGCTGTACCAGTGCCGGCAGACGTTCATCGGCCTCCGACAGGTCGAAGATGTCGAGATAGTTGGCGCCCGGACGGCGCTCGTAGTCCTTGGCCACCGCGGCCAGCAGATTCGGATTGTGCTGGATCTCGACCCCGGAACGGATCGCCTGTTCGACGCCGACCGCAGCGGGCACGTGAGCCAGAACGGGCATGTCGAGCTCGTCCGCGGCGGCGACGATCGAGTCGAATGTGTCGGCGCTGAGGAACCAGTTGACCTTGATGATGTCGTACCCCTGCTCGCGGGCCGCCAGGACCAGGTTCCGCCCGCTGTCCGGGTCAGCAGCCAGTTCCAGGGCGGCCGGGTCGATGGTCAACCACGGTGCGGTGACGGTGTCGATGTTGTCGAACACCCCGGAGAACTGCGGGGGGAGGGCGCCCACGCTCTTCGCAGCGATGATGGTCGGACCGATTCGATCACCCGCCGCGATCTCGTCGCGCCACCCGAGGATGGTCGATCCGGTGCCCACATAGTCGGCGTTGGGATCACGGATCGTGGTGACGCCGTTGGCCAGGTGAAGGGCGAGGGCGTCCTCGTTGTCGAGCAGGTGACTGTGCGCATCGACCAGACCGGGGATCAGGTAGCCGCCCCCTCCGTCGATGATCGCGGCGTCACCGGGAACGATCACCTCGGCGGCCGATCCCACCTCCACGATCCGGTCGCCGGACACGATGACGACACCGTCGTCGATGATCGACTCGTCCTCCATCGCGACGACATGCACGTTCACCACGGCCACGGTGTCGGCCTGCTGGGCGTCGGCCGACGGCGCCTGTCCGATCAGTGCGGTCGATACGACCAGCGCTGCGATCACGGTTCTCATCACGTGTCCCTTTCTTCGAATCCGGTCTTTGGTGTGCCGTTCACCCGGTGAGGAGGCGCCCGTAGAGGGCGTCGCCGTCGCCGCTGAAGGTGGTTGTCGCCGCGATGGCCTCGACGACCTCGTCGTAGCCGTCGCGCTGTGCCGGCGCGGTCGTCATCGAGACGATCACCCTGACCCGTGGACCGGCGGCGAGGGCGAGAATCCGGCCCTCACGATCCGGCGCCTCGACATTCACTGCACCGGCCTCGGGTCCGTCCGGCAACCTCACCAGCTCGACCTCACCCAGGGTTGCGCCCTCGGCCGGTTCGAAGATGGGGAGCACGGCCCGCAGATAGTCGTCGGGTGCGAGGTCGTCGGTCACCTCGAATCGGCGCAGCTCCCGTTGCTCGAACAGCGTGGCCGGCAGGAACCCGATGTTGACCACGAGATCGGCCTCCTCGGGAGCGGCGCCGGATTGATACCGTTCCATTGCCTCCTGCTTGTTGGCCAGCACCACAGCGCCGCCGTCGAACGTCTCGATGACCGTCCAGGTGGCGGGGAAGCTCATTTCGAACTGGCCCGACGTCGACTGGTACGGGGTCAGCAGCTCCTCGGCGATGACCTCCTGCTGGGCCGCGATCGGGTCCTCGGGGGCGGCCGCCGTGGATTCGGGTTCGTCGGAGAGGCACCCCGAGAGCGCCAAAGCGAGAACCATTGCAGCCGGCCAGACTGCTCGTGAGTGGTTCATCTCTGTCCTTTCATGGTTCGTTCGCTAGATCGAGAAGCAGGGGATGAAGGCTCGGAGTTCCACGCCCGGTGGGGCGTCGACCATGCTGTAGCCGATCCCGTCGATCCGGGTGATGGCCTGGTTGGCCGTGTTCGGTGCACCGGCGCCGACCGTGTGGCCCGAACGTTCCCAGTGGGCCTCCGTGGCCGAGACGATGTCGGTTGCGCTCGCGCCCGACGCCGGCGTCGGGAACGAGCGGTACAGGATTCGACTCACCTCGCCCTGCTCGGGCGCCTCGGGGTTCGTCGCGCAGCCGTTGTCGGCCGACCAGCCCCGGTCCTCGTAGTCTGCGCCGTCGAGGACCGAGTCGGTGACGTCGGCCAGCACCGACTCGGCCCGTCTCACTGCTGTTTCGATGTCGGCCGGCCTCGTCTCGGAGTCGTCGAGCGGATGGCGCACCGGGTCGCCGGTACAGGCCGTCACCACGGTCACCGCAGACAGGACCAGGAACCCGGTCCAGGTTCTCAGACGGAGCAGGCGGATCATCGCCCGACCCCGGTCGGGGCGTGGCCGGCCAGGTACCGTCCGAGCAGCTCGTCGAGCCGCTGCTGCGTGTGATAGGTGCCGCGGGCCATGACGCCGACCCGGTTGCGGGTCTGGCCGATGTCGTCGAGCGGATTGCCGCCGAGCAGCAGGAGATCGGCCCGATGGCCGGGGACGATCCGGCCGAAGCCGCCGTCGCGACCCATGTCGGCCACCACGTCGGCCGCGTTCACTGTCGCCGCCGTCAGTGCCTCGAATGGGGAATGGCCGGACTCGACGAGCAATTCGAGTTCCCGGTGGATCTTGGATGGAACGGCACCCTCGACGAGCGGGGAGGTGTCGGTGCCGACGAGAATCCGAACCCCGGCGGACCGTAGCCCGTCCAGGAGGGCCTTGAAGAACGGCAGCTCGAGATCCCGCCGGTACGGCCCCTGACCCTCGAACACGCCGGTCTGACGTCCATGGCGCCAGGCGGCCATGACCTCCGGCCGGACGACCCGATACTCGGGCCGGGCCAGTACACGGTCGGTGTCGGCGAGCAGTTCGGCCATGGATTCGTCGGCCGAGAGGTTGCTGACCACGGTCATGCCGGTCTCCGCCAGGAGGCGGGCGGTGGCCGGTATGGCGTCCCAGTCGAGGGCGAAGCCGGGCTGGTCCGGTGTGCCGCGCCAGTGGTGGTAGTTGAGTTCGTCGAGGTGGGCGACCTCGTCGAGGCCGGCGGCTGCGATGTCGTCCAACGGCAACTCGTCGAGCAGGTGGCCGGTCACGTACATACCTTCGGCCTTGGCCGTCTCGATCGCGGCCAGATACACGTCCGGAGCGAGACCGTCGTAGACCTTGATCAGGTCGGCCCAGCCGGCAGCCTGGGCCCGGACCTCGTCGATGACCTCGGCCACCGAGCCGGGCTGGACGATCGGGAGCTTGGCCAGTTCGTCGTCACCGCCGTCGATCCCCCCGATGATGGTGGGTCCCGAGGTCAGGATCGTCGGTCCGATCAGCTCGCCGGCGCGGACCTGGTCCCGCCAACGAGCGTTTGTGATGGAACCGCTGAGGCATCGAACGACTGTCGTGCCTTCGGCCAGGTACAGCGCGAGGTGGCCCGGGTCCGGATCCCACATCCCCAGGTGGACGTGCATGTCGGCCAGTCCCGGCAGGAGGTATCGCCCGGCGCCGTCGATGACCGTCGTTCCCTCGGCGAGTTCGATCCCGCTCGATGGTCCGATGGCCGTGATGCGGTCACCGTCGGTCACCACCGTTCGGCCGGACACGGGCCCCGGGCGATCCATCGGGATGACCGTGACGCCGACGAAGGCGGTGGACGTCACCCTTGGCCCCAGTTGGCATACAGCTGGCAGAACGAGGCCCGGTCCGATCCCCGAAGCTCCCGGCGCACGAAGTAGTTGTTGGTGTTCATCACGTTGCCCGAGTTCTCGTTGATGATCACGTCGACCAGGTCGCCGTTCTCGTCGAGAATCACCGAGGTCCGCCCGAAGTGGTCCATGCCGAGTGCGTGACCCAGTTCGTGGAGGACGATCGATTCCAGGTCGATGTAGAAGAGGGTGTTGCCCAGGTCGTCGTCGTCGAGGACGTAGTTGGCGTTGCGCCGGAAGTAGATCTCGGTGGCGAACAGGTCTCGTTTCCCGTCGTTGTTGATGTCGGTGGCCGGCTGGTCGGGGTCGAAGGCGTCGTATCCCCAGATCCACGATGAGCCGTCGGCGTGGAACAGCACCGGCAAGGCAATTGCGAAGGCGTTGGGGTCGACGGCAAGCCAGAACTCGTCCTCGACCCAACCGGCGAAGGTGATGTCGGCCGTCGGAGCCGCAGGACTGCCGGTACCGAATATCTGGCCCTGGACCCAACCGAGATTGGCTCCGGGGTCGCTCGGCATCCGGACCAGTTGCATGTTGTGATTGCAGGCCTCGCGGTTGAAGGTGGCCACGGCCGCCTCGACGGCCGCCTCCGTCTCGGCCGCCGAGATGCCGGGCGGGAGTTCGGTGAGGTCGATGCGATAGTGCAGGGTCAGCCCGTCGGCCGGATGGCGGCGGGGATCGTTCTCGACCCACTGGTAGGGAAAGGCCTGGTTGCCGACGTCCTGGGAGACGATGATCGTCTGCCCGTCTCGTTCGAAGATCCGTAGCTTGTTCATCGATGCCTGGGCCGGTGACACCAGCAGAACCACGAGGGCGAGGGCGACCAGGATGGCGAGCGCGGACCGACGCTTCCTGGTTTTCGCCATGCGGATGGTGGCCGTGTGCGAAAGGCTGGGCATCGGATTCTCCTCAGGTCATGATATAATTACAGTACGTTGTGTATTATTATTGCCGGAGCCAGCCCACGTCAACTGGTATGTGACCGCAGCACCCTAGGATTGCTCCCACGATGACCGAACCTGCACGGCGAACACCGGGCCGACCACGTGATGTCGACACTCACGAAGCGGTTCTCGAGGCGACGCGGGCGATCTTGTTGGAGCAGGGATACCACCGCTTGACCTTCGGGGCTGTTGCCGACGCGGCCGGCACGACCCGCAGCACCCTCTATCGCTGGTGGCCGACCCTTGGTGCACTGGTGCTGGAGGCGGCGGCCGACAACATCGACATCGGCGAGGTACCCGACTCGGGAGACAGCCGGACCGACGTTGAGTGCGCAGTTCGTCAGCTGATCCGGACGTTTTCCGATCCGCTGGCGAAGATCGTCATCATGGCCGCAATCGCCAACCTCGATGGAGACATGGACATGGCGACCCGGTTCCGTGAGGAAGCGGTCTACCCCTGGCGTTCGACGGCGGCAGCGGCGATCGAACGGGCCCGCGATCGGGGCGACCTGTCCCCCGGATCCGATCCCACGTTCCTGCTCAACGTGATCGTCGGCACCGTCTTCCAGTGCACCGTTGTGCCGGCGAAGCCGATGCTCGACGGTCTCGAAGGCGGGCTGCTCGATCTGATTCTGCCGCCCGCCCGCTGATCGCCGGGGCCGTAGGCCCTGTCCGTCGCATTCTGGGGTTCCCCGGTCCCATTTCCGGGTTCTCGGAACCCCAGAACAAGCGACGAACGACGACGTTCAGCTGGGATCGTCGGTGTCGTTGCCGCTCCCGTCGCTGCTGTAGAGGGCGAGCTGTGGGCGGCGGTCGATGAAGACCTCGGGATCGGACAGCTGACGGACCAGCACCGGCGCGAACTCGGTGAAGGCCGATGCGATGCTCGGGGAGGCGGGGACGCAGTCGTCTTTCATCTCCTCGTGCAGCTCGGGAAGCTTGTGGAACGGCACCATCGGGAACATGTGGTGCTCCACGTGGTAGTTCATGTTCCAGTAGACGAAGCGGCTGATCGGGTTCATGTAGACGGTGCGGCTGTTGAGCCGGTGGTCGAGCACGTTGTCGGCCAGGCCGCCGTGTTGGGTCAGTCCGGTCATCAGGTGATGCCACGCCCCGTACATGCGGGGCAGCCCGATCACCATCAGCGGCAGGATCGAACCGAGCGCGAAGCAGGCGGCGACGGTGGCGGCGTAGATCACCAGCCAGATCCGGGCGACCCGGGAGACCTTGGGTTGCTCGGACTCCGGGATGTAGTCGGCCTCATCGGCGGTGAGGCGCCCTGTCGCGTGTTTCACCATCAGCCACAGCGACTGGGGCACGTCGAAGATCCCGAGGAAGTTCGGAATGATCTTCCACAGTTTCGGCGGCCGCATGGCGATGATCTCCGGGTCGCGGCCGACGATGATCGTGTCGGTGTGATGGCGGGTGTGGCTCCACCGCCACGCCGTCGGGTTCCGCATCATGCAGAAGCAGGCGATCTGGTAGACCACGTCGTTCATCCACGGGGTCTTGAACGCGGTACCGTGTCCGGCCTCGTGCCAGCGGGAGTCGCCGCCCGATCCGTAGAGCACGCCGTAGCAGAAGAAGGCCGCGAGGGAGATCCACCAGTTGTCCCCCCAGGTCACGACACCGATGGTGGCGAACACGATCATCAGGCCGAGCCACAGGATCGTGTCGCGGATGGCCGGACCGTCGGACCTCCGCATCAGCTCCTTCATCCGCTTGCGGGGAATGGGGGTCTGGTACCAGTCGGCCTGCGCCAGTCCGGCTTCGACGGCTGCCTCGCTGTCAGGTCCGGTCAGTGAGTAGTCACGGACAACGGTTGCCATCTCGTTCTCCTTCGCGGTGCGCCTGTGTCCTACCCTTAATCATGGCCCAAAGTCGCCGGCGGTTCGTAGTCGATCGTCATGACGCATCAGCAAGCGAACCGCCGAACGTCTCGAACGCCATGCTGGTCCGCCTCACCGCGTCGAAGGCCACCACGAACTCGTGCTTCCGATGGGTGGCGTTTTTTCTGCCGACGCTGTCGGCCGCGTTCGGGGCGACGACGGCCCAGTTGACCGCAGTGCTCGGCGTCGGCGAAATGGCGGGCCTGAGCAGCCTCGCCATCGGCCGCCATCTCGACCGGGGTCGGGAACGGGTGGTGCTGCTCGCGGCGCTGGCACTGACGGCCGCCGGGTCGCTGCTCGCCCTCGTCGGCAGCTTCGGCGCCTTCGCCGTGGCCTACTTCGGAATCATGCTCGGTGTCTCGTTTGTGACCGTCGGCGGCCACACTTACCTCAGCCGCCGGGTGCGCTACGCCCGGCGGGCCCGGGCCATCGGTTTGTTCGAGACGTCGTGGGCGCTGGCGCTCCTCATCGGGGCGCCAACCGCTGCGCTGCTGATCGGTTGGTTCGGATGGCGGGGCCCCTTCGTGTTCTTCGCCTTCGCCTCGGCCCTGATGCTGGCCGTGCTGTTCATGGCCCGGGACGATTCGGTGGTGCTCGACGATGTGCACGACGCATCCGTGTCGCGACGGATCACGGCGAGCGCCTGGCTGCTCATCGCCTCGTCGGCCGCCATCGCCATCACGGGCCTGACGACGGTGGTCATCGCCGGAACCTGGCTCGATGAGGTGCTCGGCGTGTCGACCGGCGGAGTCGGGTTGGTGGCCATGGCGTTCGGCGGGGCCGAGTTGATGGCCTCGTCGAGCTCGGCCGCCGTGGCCGATCGAGCCGGGCCGAAGCGGGCCACGCAGGTGGCGCTGGTGGTGACACTGCTCGGCCTGCTGGTGATGACGAGGGCAGGCACGTCGCTTGTGGTCGGCGCGTTGGGTTTGTTCCTGTTCTTCATCGGGTTCGAGTTCTCCATCGTGACGTCGTTCTCGTTCGTCAGCGAGGCGCTGCCGGCGGCCCGCGGCCGGGTCCTTGCCGTCAACAATGCAATCGGCACGTTGCTGCGAGGCGTCGGGGTCGCCATGAGCGGGGTACTCTACGAACGGTTCGGCATCAACGGTCCGGTGGCCCTGTCGGCGACGACGGCGGTAACGGCCTTTCTGCTGCTGGCCGTGGCGGGCCGACCCGACCCTGGCAGGCGTGCTGATCCGGAGCGACCGACATGAGTGAAATCCTCGAACGGGATCGACACGAGCGCGGCTACGCCCGCTCCGAAGCCGACGTGGTGCAGGCCATCGGTCGGGTGGTTCTCGACACCGACTACCACGCCAATGGCTACACCACCCGAGCCCAGGCCGACCGACTCGGCGATGTCCTCGATCTGGCCCCCGGTCGTGTCCTGGTCGACGTCGGTTCGGGAGGCGGATGGCCCGGCCTGTACCTGGCGAGACGCCACGGCTGCTCGGTCATCGCCATCGATCCCGTGGTGACCGGCGTGCAAACCGCCCACCGGCGGATCGTCGACGACGCCATGACCGGCCGGGCGTGGGCGGTGGCCGGGACGGCCGCGGCTCTGCCGGTTAGACCGGCCTCGGTCGACGCCGTCGTCCACACCGACGTCATGTGTTGACTGCGGCGAAAGCTCTCCGTGTTGAGGGCAGCCAGGCGAACACTCAAACGGGGACGACCGATGGCGTTTCTCACCATCGAACCGGGCACCGACCTCACGCCGGCCCAGCGGCGAAGAGCCGGACGTGTCGGTCCGCCTTCGGTGATGCTGCCCACCTCCTATCCGAGTCTGTTGCGCTCGGCGGGTTTCGTCGACGTCGAGATCATCGACCTGACCGCCGAGTATCGCATCACCCAACAAGCGAAGTTCGATGAGGCCGAACGGCACCGGGACGAGCTGATCGCCCTGGTCGGCGTCGACGAGCACGAGGAGGGTCGACGCGACCGCCGCAACACCCTCGATGGCATCGACGCCGGTCTACTCCGACGCCGCTTGTACGTTGCCCGTAGACGTTGACGGCTCGATCTGCGGATCTACTGGAAGCGAACCTTGCAGGCCCCCCGGGCCTTGGCCCGTCGTAGATACCGAAAGCCGATGCCGACGCCGATCGCGTAGAGCACGGCGATCGTGATACCGAGCGCCGTTCGGTACTGGTTGACGACGACACCCAACGACGTACCGCCGAACACCGCAGCCAGGATGGCGAGCGTCCACGGGAGATGGCAGGGGCACAGGATGAACGACCACAGCAACCACCGTCGCCCGGTCCGCTCGAGCCGTTGGCCCTCGAGCCGTTGGCCCTCGAGCCGGTCGCCCTCGAGCCGGTCGCCCTCGAGCCGGTCGCCCTCGAGCCGGTCGCCCTCGAGTTCTCCATCGAGTTGAACGGTTTCGCTCATCACTCGACGATATCGACCGCGTCGGGAATGTTCTTGAACCGGAGCCCGGGGCACACTGGAGTCATGGTCGAGCGGCGACCGATCAACCTGACCGATGCTCATGTCGTCCACCTCGACGACCACTCGATCGCGGTGGCCAAGGAGGCCGGCTGGCCGGTTCACGCCACCCGGGATCCCGATCGTCCGCATCTTCAAGCGGCGGTTGCCGGGTGGTTGCGGGCCCGGGGCGCCGGTGATCCGGACCCGGCCGTCGTCCATCGGCTCGACGTGTGGACCTCCGGTGTGGTCCTGCTGGCTCACACCGTCGAGGCCCGGCGGGAGCTGACCAGGCTGTTCGAACGGCGGGAGGTGGCCAAGGTCTACGAGGCGGTGTGCGTCGGCGGGCCCCGAGCAGACGATGGTGCGCTCAAGCATCATCTGGCCAAGCGCCGGGAGCGGGGCCGGGACGTGATGCGGTCGGTGCGCAGCGGCGGCAAGGTTGCCATCACCAGCTACCGGGTGATCGACCGGACCGGCGACCTGAGCCTGGTTCGACTGGAGCCTGAGACCGGGCGCACCCACCAGCTCCGGGTCCAGACCGCCGTGGACGGTTGGCCGATTCTCGGCGATCGCCTCTACGGCGATCCCGCGATCAACGCGGCCCATGAGGCGGAGCACCAACTTCTCCACGCTCGGAGTCTGGCTTACGTCGACCCGTTCGACGGTCGCCCTCGTGTTATCGTGGCACCGGCACCGAGCCGCTTCGACCTCCTAGCCCGGAGGTTTGTACCTGGCACGATCCGCAATCGGGTCGTCGAAGGCTCAGGCTCTCGGGGGGATGGTGCAGACGAGGTCCAGTGACGGGTCGAGGTCGATCGTCTTCGTCGTCCACCAGCCGTGAGGCCCGTCATTGGCCAGGGCGTAGGCGTTGGTGCGGTTCGGGTCACCGGCCACCGCGATCATGATCCGCTCGGGGCGGGTCACGACCGGAACGGGCCGGTCCGGGTCGTCGGAGGCGGCGAACACGTCCGGCAGATGCCCCTCGGACACCAGATCGACCAGGCGTGGTCGCCCGGCGGTCAGATTCGACCATTCCCCGATCAGCCGCTCGAACTGCGCCGCCGGAATACGGGCGTGCTCGAACAGGGCCCGTTGCACATCGGCCTTGGACCACCCGGCGGCGGCGTAGGTGCGGGCGAGGATGGGCGACAGCACCAGGAGTGGCTGGAACTGGTCGTGACCCAACCCGTGGACGTGGGTCAGATCCCATCCGCTGACCCGGGCCAGCCCGTTGCCCAGATAGGGGGTGATCTCCTCCGGCGTCGACCCGAACACGCTGCCGATGATGGCGCCCGAATTGAACCGGGCCATCGTCAGGGCGTTGCTGTCGATCCCGAGGTTCGTGTCGATCTGGGCGCACAGCGGTTCCCAGCCGATGTCGACGAGTGTGTCGTGATTCTCGGTCAACACGACCCGGGTGCTGTTGCCGAAGGTGGCCTTGTCGTGCTGTTCAGTCGTGAAGTCGAAGACGTTGCGCAGGTACAGGCGGAGCCATCGCCCGACGCTGGTGTTGGCGTGCGTCCCCTCCCTCATCGCACCCGGGCCGCTGTTGAAGCCCAACCCGGAGGCAGCCGGACCGTTGAGAATCATCAGTGCATCGGCTCCGGTGGTGTTGCCGGAGTGTTCGGCGCCGTAGCGTTGATCGGCCAGGATCCGGGCCGCCGCCAGCAGCACCGGGAGGTGGGCGGGATCGCATCCGGTCATCACGGCGTTGACGGCTATCGACCACACGGTCAGATCCCGGCCGGACGAGACCGCCCGGCCGATCACCTTCCATGGGTCGTGCCCGGTCACCGCCAGGAACGACTCGACCCGCTCTCGTGTGGGAGGGATGACGGGCAGTCCGTCGCTCCAACCCCGTTCGACGAAAAGCCGATTGATCTCGTCCAGCGAACCTCGGGCCACGATGTCGACGGCCGCCGGTTCCACCGCGGTCCCGTCGGCGGCGGCCGGCGCCGCCCCGCTGCCGGTGAGGCCGTCGACGACGAGGTCGACGGTGTGGGTGAGGAAGTTGCCGATCATGACGTCGGCCGACTGGGCATCGACGTGCCCGACGGTCACGGCGAGCGCCATGTCGTCGAACCCGTGACCCCGACCGGTGGCCGCGGCTTGGCCCTCGAAACCCTCACAGACGATCGAAACCGAGGGGATACCCGCCGATTCGGCGGCGATGGCGGCCCGCAACACGGCGGGCGTACAGCTACCTCAACACCCCATCCCCGAAATGACCGCATCGACGTGGCGGGCCTTCAGCTGCTCGGGGAGCGCCGCCACCTTCTCCTTCTCGTCGGAGCCGTGCAGGTTGCCGAACTCGGGGTAGTCGACGATCTCGATGGCCGGGTAGCGCTGCTGTAGCTCCTTGGCCAGGACCGGGAAGAGCTCGTCACCCCGGAAAACGTAGTCCCAGAGGAATGCCACCCGCTTGTCGTCGAGGGTGGTGAGCCGCGGCGCCCGGCGTTGCGCCTGGACCCCACGGGGAGCAGACGGCCAGACGGTTTCGTGGATCGGGTTGAGCGTCGGTTCCATGGGACCAAGTATGATCCCTCACGGGAATCGCCCACAATCCGGCGGAGTCGGATTCCTCTAGTCGGGGGGCTTGTTCTCGTCGATCTGTCGATCGCGCTCTCTCTTGATGGCCGGACGGGCCTCCTCGTTGGCCAGTCCCCGCAACCAGATTCCACCCGCCATGACGACGCCCACCACGGTGATCGCATAGATGACCACCCCGATGCCGAAGATCATGGTCTGGCTCACGATTGATGCTCCAGCGTCTGTTCGATGGCCGGCTGATCGATCGAGGTCAACAGAAGGGTTCCAAGCGAGTGGATCGACGGAACCCAGAGGCCGACGAAGATGCCGGCCATCATGTTGTCGTCGACGAAGTACAACCAGACCGAGAACAGGAATGATGCGAAGGCGGCGATGAGAAAGGGGAGTTTGAGTCGGACTGAAGGTGGGAGCCGGGCCATGAACTGTTCCTCCGAAGATCGAATGAGATGCAACCGATACTACGGCTGGCCGTGCCGCTTGGATGCGTGACGGCGATCGGCCGGTCGGCCTGACGATTCGAGAATCTTCGTCGGATTGTCGGCGCTGGGGGCGATGATGGTGATGTGAGCATCATGGATCGATGGGTCGACCATCCCCAGGTGATCTTCTTTCGGACCCTGTTTCGGGCGTCCCGCACGCTGACCGTGCTGTGGTGGGGACTACTCGTCGTCGGCGGGGTGTTGCCCGCCGTGTTCGCCGTTGCGTCCGGCTCGTTGATCAGGGCGGTCGAAGGCGGCGCGGCGCTGCGTGGTCCGCTGGCCGTTATCGGGATCGTGTTCGTCAGCATGCAGGTGATCAACCCCCTTCACGAGGCGATGGGTCAGCTTCTCGGGCGCCGCACCTCCGATCACATGAACGACCGGCTGATCCGGGCCGCCACCGGCCCTCCGGGCATCAGCCACATGGAGGACCCGGAGCGGGCGAACGATCTGTCGATGGCCCGCGACTTCGACCTCGGCATCACGGGGCCACCGCTGTTCGTGGCCATGGGCTTCATTGCCGGCGGACTGCAACCGTTGCTCGGCGGGCTGGCAGCCGCGGTCGTGTTGTTCGGCTTCACCTGGTGGGCGCCGCTCGTGCTGGTCGCCGGTTGGGGTTCGACCCATCTTCTGCTCAAGGAGAGCGGTGTGTGGCGGGATCGCAACACCGATGAGGTCCGCACCGCCCAGCGTCACGCCGACTACGCCTACTCCCTGGCCGTCGACGCCCCGGCGGCCAAGGAGCTTCGCTTGTTCGGGTTGGGCGACTGGGTGGTCGACCGCTTCGCCGAACGTCGCCGCCGGCTCTTCGAGCTGTACTGGGAGGCGACCCGGCTGCGGGAGCGGTCGGTGTTGTCGAGCCTGCTGGCGGTTTCGGTCGCCAACGCCCTGGTCTTCTGGCGTTTGGCCGCTGCGGTGGCCGACGGCTCGATACCGGTCGGCGACGCCGTCGTCTATCTGATGGCGGCCATCATGGTCTCGTCGATGGCCTTCGGTGCGCTGTCGTGGGCGCTCGACACGTCGGCCGCGCCGGCGGCCGCAGTCGATCGTTTGGTGGCGTTGTTCGCCGCGACCGAGACCCTGACCGCCCCCTCCGGCTCGCAGGCGACGGGCATCGCGCCGAGCGGCCCATCCGCGGGCGCCCACACCATCGAGTTCCGCAATGTCGGCTTCACCTACCCTCGGGCGTCGGGCCCGGTACTGTCCGGGCTCGACTTGCGCATCGAAGCCGGCACATCGCTGGCCATCGTCGGGCAGAACGGCGCTGGGAAGACCACGCTGGCCAAACTGTTGTGCCGGTTCTACGACCCCGACGAGGGGTTGATCGAGGTCGACGGTCGACCGCTGACCGATCTCGATCTCGACCTCTGGCGATCGCGGGTGACCGCTGTGTTCCAGGACTTCGTCCGCTACGAGCTGAGTCTGCGGGAGAACGTCGCACCGCTCGGCGCACCCGACGAGGTGATTCGCGACGCGCTCGCCGCGGCCGGCGCCGATGGTTTGGTGTCGGGCCCCCACGACCTCGACACGCCGCTGTCCAAGGGGTACCCGGGCGGCATCGATCTGTCGGGCGGCCAATGGCAGCGGGTGGCGCTGGCCAGGGCCATCTGCGGTGTGAAGCTCGGGGCCGGCCTGGTACTGCTCGACGAACCGACCGCCCAACTCGATGTCCGAGGTGAGACCGAGATCTTCCGCCGGCTGCTGGAAGCCACCAGCCGATGTACCACCATCTTGATCTCCCACCGGTTCTCCACGGTCCGTCTGGCCGAACGGATTGCGGTCGTCGAGGGTGGCCGGGTCATCGAGCTGGGCACCCACGGCGAGCTGATGGCGCTCGGAGGTCGCTACGAGACGATGTACAGCCTGCAGGCGTCGCGGTTCGTCGAGGTCGACGCGATGGGGGAGGAGATGGTGTATGACCGCCTCGACTGACGGCGCCGCAACCACGGCCGATGCCGCCGGGTTTGACGAACGCGCCACGGCCCGCCGATCGCTCGACGAGCTGCCACCGTCGTTGCCGGCGCTGTGGCGCACCCTCCGGATCGGCTACCGGGCGGAGCCCCGACTCCTGTGGGCCTCGCTGGTGATGACGATCGTGACCGCCCTTCCCGATGCGCTGATCGCCCTCTGGCTGGCCCTGTTGACCGACGGCGTCGTCAGCGGCAACCGCCCCCGGATCTGGTGGTCCGCCGCCGGCCTGGCCGCCTCGGCGGTGCTCACGTGGATCCTGCGCGTGGTCTTCCAACGGATCGAGCGGCGGTTCCGGGACCGGATCGGCATCGCGCTCGAGGTGCACGTCGCCTCACTCCAGGCCCGAATCGCAACCGTCGAGCATCATGAGCGTCCCGACTACCTCGACCGGCTGGCCGTACTCCGAGATCAGGTGTTCACCCTCGACCATCTGTTCATGTCGCTGTTCTCACTCGCCGGGTGGGTGGTGCGGCTCGGAGTGACGCTGGCGCTGCTGGCGTCGATCCATCCGGCTCTCCTGCTCCTCGGCCTGTTCGGGCTCCCCATGGTGGCCACGGCCTCGTGGCGACCGGGCGTGGAACGGCGGGTCGAGGAGGAGGTGGCGGTCCACAACCGGATGGCCCGCCATCTGTTCGTTCTGGGCACCACCGCCGCTCCCGGGAAGGAGGTCCGGCTGCAGCGGCTCGGTCCGAGCCTCGTCGAACGGAGGGCGGCGGCGTGGAGCCGTTGGTATGGACCGGTGGCCCGCACCCAGGTGGTGAGTGCGGCCTGGAGCTTTGCGGCGTGGGCCCTGTTCGGCGTCGCCTACGTACTGGCGATCGCCTTCGTCGCGTCCCGGCCCGACGCCGGAGCGGCCGGCGTCGTGCTGGTGCTGGCCGCCGGCTCCCGTCTGTCGTCCTACATCGGTGCCGCCATCGGCGAGCTCGGCTTCCTGCGTGGAATCTGGCTCGACTCCTCCCGCAAACTCGGCTGGCTGGAGTTGCTGGCCGAGGCGGCCGACGAATCGGCCGACTCGCCGGTGCCGGATCGTCTGACGACCGGCATCGTGTTCGACGGGGTGTCGTTCGCCTACCCCGGTACCGACCGGCTCGTCCTCGACGACATCAACCTGGCGTTGCCGGCCGGTTCAGTGGTCGCCATCGTCGGGGAGAACGGCGCCGGCAAGTCGACCCTGGTGAAACTGCTGGCCCGAATGTACGCCCCGACGAGCGGCCGGGTCCTGGTCGACGGTGTGGACCTGGCCCGCATGCCCGCCGCCGACTGGCGGCGCCGGTTGGCGGGTGCATTCCAGGACTTCTTCCGATTCGAATTCCGAGCCCTGACCTCGGTCGGTCTGGGCGACGAGCCCCGGGCCGACGATGCCGTGGCCGTCGGCGGGGCGGTGAGCCGAGCCGGGGCCGACGACGTGATCGACAGGCTGGCCCGCGGTCTCGACACCCAACTGGGCCCGACCTGGGACGAGGGTGTCGAGGTGTCGCACGGCCAATGGCAGAAGCTTGCACTGGCCCGGGGGTTCATGCGCGATGACGCCCTGGTGCTGATCCTCGACGAGCCCACCTCGGCGCTGGATGCCGAGACCGAGCACGCGCTGTTCGAGCGATACGCCTCGTCGGCCCGTAAGAGGGCCGTGACCGGTGGCGGCCCCGACGAACGCGGCCGCATCACGATCCTCGTCTCCCACCGCTTCTCGACGGTGCGGATGGCCGACCTCATTGCGGTGCTCGACGGTTCCCGGCTCATCGAGTTCGGTTCGCACGCCGAGCTGATGGCCGCCGGCGGAACCTACGCCGAGCTGTTCCGCCTCCAGGCCGACTCGTACCGCTGACCCGTCCCCCGAAACCCGCAACCCAGGTGACGCCCCATGTCACCGGGGCTGCACGGAAAGGGGTCGGCGGCGAGGGCTTGGTCAGGACTTGAGGAAGTACTGGTTGGTCACCTGCGGTTTGACGACCCGGGTGGCTTCGGTCCGAACCAGGTCGCGGATGCTGGTGGTCACGTGGGCCGGGATGCGAGTGATCCTGGTCAGGCCTGAGCCTTCGCAGAAGGCGGTCAGGGTGCCGGGGGTGAAATTGTTGATGTGTTCCAGCGGATGCACCTTGTGGAAGTCGAGGAGGGTTCCCGGCCGGCCGGTGATGCCGGAGCAATCCGGAACCTCGACCACCACGAGCCCGCCGGGGGTCAGGCAATCGACGAGGTCGTCCAGCACCCGTCGTGGGTCGTCGAGGTGCTCGAGGTTCTGGAACAGGGTGATCACGTGCAGCTCACCGATGTCGGCCTGGCGGAACTCGCCCAGTGACCGGAAGATGGTGACCCCTCGCTCGCCGGACCGCTCGGCCCGGGCCGCCCCGACGTCGATACCGTAGGATCGGAAACCGAGCTGACCGAGCAGCGCCGCGAACTCGCCGTCACCACAGCCGAAGTCGAGCAGGTTGTAGCGTTCCACCGAGGGCAGGCGGGCCCGCAGGATGGTGTCGAATCGGAGCGCGTGCTTCACGCACTGGCGTCCCTGCTCGAAGTCGTGCATATGGGTTCGGGGCCCGACACCGGCGTGGAAGTGCTCGATCTGGTTGCGGTCGATCCAGTCGCTGTAGAGCACGTCGAGCCATTCGGGGGACAGCACCCGGCGATGAAACATCAGATCGCAGGTGTCGCAGCGGACGAGCTGGAACTCGTTGTCGCCCAACAGCTCGGCAACCCCGACGCTGTAGCCTCCGTGTCCGAGGTTTCGTTGGACGTCGTCGTCGGAGAATCGAGCCGTCCACACCGGCGTCAGCGAGCTCGAGCTGCAGTTCAGGCACGTGTCACGGTCTCGAAATTCGACCGTTCCTGTTGAGCGTTCATTCATGGATTCCCCCTGCTCGACCGCTGCCCTGCCCTGTTTAGCAGGTGTCGTGCTCCGGCGCCTTCGCAAAGCGCCTACCCGACGCGGCCCCTAGGCTTGTGGAGAGACGTTCACGCCGTCGGGCTCATGAGGTGGCGAGGTGACAGCGCATGATTGAATCGTGGTTCGACGGTCGGGGTGGTCTGGCGCTGGCCCTGATCATCGTCGTTGCGTTGGCCATGGTCATCGCCGCCGTGTTCCTCTTCTTGAAGTTGCTGGCCAAGTACCGTCTCGTCCACCAGCAGTTCATGCCGTTCGGGGCCAAGGCGGCGTTCTGGCTGGCGCTGGGGTACGCCGTCCTGCCGATCGACGTGTTACCGGACCCACTTCTCTTCGACGACATCGGTGTGCTGATCGCGGCCCTCGCCTACATCAACCACCTGCGCAATCAGTTGCCGGCCGAGTCCGATGACGGTTCGGGCGGCCCGGATCGTGGCGGCCCGATCATCGACGTCGACGAGCTGTAGCCACCGATCCGGAGATTTCGGCGCCCGGCCGCTACGAGGTTCGGAAGCGGCCCCGCTCACCCTCGAGGACCACAAACGCCAGCACCATCAGCACCACCGCCATGCCGACCACCTGCATCGTGGTCAACGCCTCACGGAAGGCCAGCCAGGCGCCCGCGGCCGAAAGGACCGGCACGGCCAGCGTCATCAGCGACGTGAAGGTGAGGGTGACGTGCTGGTGGGCCCAATTGACGAGCAGATGCCCCGTCGAGGGCAGAGCCACGAGCCCGATCGGGTACACCCATTGATCGGCCGGCGGGGGAGCGACGGTACCGATGGTCGCAAAACAGACGATCACCAGGACCGGAATACCGATCAACATCGTGTAGGTCTGCAGGCTGACCGCGGCCAGCGACCTTCGGGCCTCCTTGCCGAAGACGAAGTAGGCGGCGAAGAACAGCAGGGCGGCCACCGCCAGCGCGTCGCCACCCAACGACCAGCCGACGGCGGCGGTCGAGCCGTAGACGACGGCCGCAACTCCGGCGAGGCCGATTGCCGCCCCCACGACCACCGCCGCCGGAATCCGTTCACCGAAGCGTCGGACCGCAATACCCGCCAGGAGCAGTGGCACCAGGGATCCGATCACGGTCACGTTGGCGACGGTGGTTCGCTGGATGGCGGTGAAGAACAGCGCGATCTCGAGCGTGATGGCGACGGCGGCGGGCGCGGCGACCCTGGCCTGGTTCAGACTGAGCGGCCCGACCCGCCACAGATGCCACCCCGTGTAGAGCACGGCGGCGATCACGTATCGCCAGAGTGCGAGGCGGGGACCCTGGAGCTCGGTGTCGCGCACGATCAGGTTGCCGACCGCCCAGGTGGTCACCCCGACCATGACGGCCACCCGGCCCCAGCGCTGCACCACCAAAGCCTAGTCCCCGAAGTTGGCAGCCGAGATGGCACCGATCGTCGGCCCGGCTGCACAGCTCGGGTGACGCCTGTTGACAGGTAATCAGCCGATTACCTAGAGTGGAGACCATGCGTGGTAATCCAACGATTACCGATGAGGATCGGCCAACCCGTGATCGCCTTCTGGCCGCCGGCATGGCGCTGATCGCCGAGCGCGGATTCAACGGTGTGACCGTCGGCGAGATCGAGGCCGCCGTCGGTCTGGCACCGAGGCGGGGTGCGCTCTACAAGCACTTCCCCTCGAAGCGGGCGCTCGTCGAGGAGGCCATGGAGGAGCGCATCAGCGGTGTTGCCGACCTGTCGGACCAGGTCGCCTGGTTCGCGTCGCCGGAGGCGGTGGCCGACCCCCGCTCGTCGTTGCGGCTCATCGCCCGGGTTGCGCTCGACGAACTCGATCGGGAGAAACACATCAACCAGATCATCGAGAAGGACGGCCGCCGGTTCCCCGAGCTCCGTGACCGGATGCGCGAAGCGATGGTCGAACCCGGATTCCGCTACGCCGAGGAGATATTCGGGGCCTGGGTTCGGGCCACCCACGATGCCGACTCCAGCCTCGAGTCCGACAGGGCGACCGGGATCGACGTGGCGGCCGTGGCCACCGTGCTGCTGAGCGCACTGGTTCATCACCGCCGCCACGCCTGGTTGCTCGACAAGCCGCCGCACGGGGTCGACACCGACCGATTCCTCGACGCATGGGTCGACGTCACCATGCGGGCGCTGGCGACACAGGAGGTTGCGTCATGACCGGATTGTCCCCCCATACGACTCCTCGTGAGCCGACGTGGCTCCGGGTGCTGATGGTGCTGCTCGCCGTCCCCAACCTGATCACCGGGTTGTGGGCCGTCGTCGATCCGCAGCACTGGTATGAGACCTTCCCCGGCTGGGCACCTCAACTGATCTCCGCCCTGCCGCCCTACAACGAGCACCTGGCCACCGACGCCGGAGCCGGCCTGCTCGCATCGGGCGTGGCGATGGGATTGGCCGCGTTGTGGCCGAGACGGGAGGTCGTGATCACGGCCACCGTGGCGTTTCTCGCCTTCTCGCTGCCCCATGTCCTCTGGCATGCTGCGAATCCGGCCGACGGGCTCACATCGGCCGACAACACGGTCAACGATCTGACGCTCGCCGCAGCGGTGGTCGGCGCCGGTGTGGTGCTGATGTGGCAATGGCACCACAGCATGCGCCCGCCACGCCCCACCACCGAGGCCCGCCTCAGCGAGGGAGCTGTCCGATGAATCCCCTCACCCCGCTCAGGGTGCTGCGTCGGGGGCCCGTCATGCCCGGTCCGTACCGCACTGCCGCCGCCCACAAGCCCACGCTGTTCGGCAAGCTGGCCATGGAACGTTGGGTGGGCATGAGCCGCTCGGTCGACGATCGACTGAAGACGATCGCCCAGCTTCGAACCTCCGCCATCATCGGCTGCATGTGGTGACACGATTTCAGCACCGCCATCGGCCGTGAGCTGGGCATCGACTCCGACACCATCGACGCCGTCGCGAACTGGCGACTCACCGACAAGCTGACCGACACCGAGAAGCTCGTCGCCGAGTACGCCGAGGCTTTGACCGCCACCCCGGCTGCCGTCGACGACGACCTCCGTGGCCGTATCGCCGCCACGTTCACCCGAAAGCAGGCGGTCGAATTGACCCACCTGATCGCCTGGGAGAACGCCCGAGCCCGGTTCAACCGGGGCTTCGACATCCAACCCGACGGCTACACCCCCTGACTCCTCCAGGAAATGTCGCGGAGAGCGGGGCGACGCCACGCCTTTCGCGACAATCGTCGGATGGCGTACGATCGGGCCATGCGCACGTTGGCCGTCGACGAGTTCGATCCGGACGTGATCGTCACCGAGCTGCTCGACGGCGGCGGCGCGATCCGGATCCCGGGGCTGTTCTCCGCCGACCAGGTCGCCCGAGCGAAAGCGTACGTCGAGACCGAGACCAGCGATGCCGCGATGACCGGCTCGCACTTCAATCAGGGCGATGACGACGCCCTCCTCCAGCGTCGGGTCTGGAACCTGTTCCCGAGGGACCCGGTGTTCGTCGAGATGATCACGAGCCCGGTGATCGTGGAGTCGATGCGGGCGTTGCTCGGTACCGACTTCATCGTCGGGTCCTACTGCGCCAGCCGAACCATGCCCGGCTTCGGCGGGCAGGAGCCGCACATCGACTACCCCTACTGGGATTTCCACCGCCGACACAGTTTCCCGGCCAGGATCAACGCCTCCTTCCCGCTCAACTGCCAGGGCACGGTGATCATCGATCCGTTCACCGTCGAGTCGGGAGCCACCGCCTACCGGCCCGGTTCGGCGGCGGCCATGCACTATCCCACCTCCGACGACCGCTTCTTCGACGACTACATGCAGATGCTCGGCGACCCCGGCGACCTGATCCTCTTCTACGGCCTCACCTGGCATTGCGCCATGCCAAACCGCAGCAACGCCGGGCGGATCGGCCTGCTCATCGAGTTCCTGCCCAAATTCGTCACCCCGATCGAGGACATGGTGACCGGTCTTCCCGAAGGGTGGCTCGAGGCCGCGGACCCCGTCGTCCGCCAGATGCTGGGCCAGTCGTATCCCTGGCCGAGCCAGCCGCCGAACCCGCCACTCGTCGACGCCTGAACCTGCGCCTGTCGGCGGGCTGAAGCGTCAGCCGGCCGCCGCTGCGGCTGGGCCGGGTTCGAGGTCGATCCGGTCGGTGTGACCGGGGCACGTCACCCGGGCTCGGGCCAGGAACGGCAGCGCTCCGATCTGGACGACGGCCGCCACGAGGAACGACGGTCCGTAGCCGGCCACGTCGGCGACACGACCGAGGGCCGGACTGGCCGGGATGCTCCCGGCCGAACCCACGAGCGAATCGACGGAAAGGACCGTGGCGCGGTGGCGGGAGTCGATTTGGGCGTTGAGGAAGGCCTGTCGAACCGGAAACAGGACGGCGAAGACCACGGACCACAGCACGAGCGCGACAATGGCCGCCCAGAAGTTGCCGGCCAGACCGATCACCGCCACCAGGACCGCTCCAGCCACAGTGAGGGTCATGATCAGTGACGTGCGACTCGTGAACCGGCGCCTGACCACACCTGATGTCGCGCCACCGACGATCTGGGCTCCGGCGACGATCGTCGCCGCCACCGAAGCCACGAGATAGGCCTCGCTGTCGCCGTAGAGCTCGAGCAGGTACGGCTGCATGGCGTAGAAGATGTAACCCATGGTGGCGAACATGAAGGCACCGCCCAGGGTCATCCATCGAACCGGCGTGACCTTCCAGCCGAACTCGATCGAGTCGGTGGTGGTCTGACCGATCGCCTTCACGAAACTTCCCGCTTCATGCGGTTCGAACCCGCGGTCGTGCATGGCTCGGAAGGCGACGGTGAAGGTGACGAGAAGCAGGGCCGCCCGCACCAGATAGGGGACACCGATATCGGTTGTCTGGGCCAACAGACCACCCAGCAGGGTACCGACCAGCATCGCCGCACCGAGGACCATCTGGTTCCGGGCGAAGACGTCTTCGAGGTCGCCGGTGTACCCGGTGGCGTCCAGCGCGTCGACGAGCCAGGCCTCGGTGGCTCCGGAGAAGAAGGTGAACGCGACACCGAACAGGAGCGTGGCGCCGGCGAACCAGGCGAACCCGGCACCGACATGCCACAGGTACCAGTAGAACAACGTCCCCGCCGCCAGGGCGAAGGCTCCGATCAGATACGACAGGCGCCGGCCCTTGATGTCGGCCACGGCTCCGGTCGGGATCTCGAAGACGACGGTGCCGACCGTCATGAACGCGTACACCGTGAAGACCTCGGAGGCGCTGAGCCCCGCGTCGAGCAGGAAGAGGGCGTCGATACCCCGGATCAGGGAGGCGGCCAGCGTGGCCAGGAACGTGAGGGTCAGAAAGGTCCGCCGTACGGCCGCCGCCTCCGGCGGCAGGGATGACGGGTTGTCGGCGACTGGTATGGCCACCTCGCCAAGCCTAGAAGGATCGGGTTGGCCGGCAGGATCTCCCGATGGGCAACCTCGCGGCTACGGTCGAACCATGCGACCGATGCGTGACGACGAGGTGGTGGCCTTCATGCGGGAGGGGTCTCGTACCGGAAAGCTCGGTGTGGTCCGAGCCGACGGCCGGCCGCACGTCGTGCCGATCTGGTTCGACTTCGACGACGACACCGGCGACCTGATCTTCGTCATGGGCTCCGGCAGCCTCAAGGCCAGGTGCATCGCTCGCGACCCGAGGGTCACCGTCTGTGTCGACGAGATGCAGTTTCCCTTCGCCTTCGCCCGCATCGACGGAGTCGCCACCACCTACACCCACGACGACGATCCCGAGGCCATGCTGCACTGGGCCACCGAGACCTGCCGTCGGTTCGTCGGCGACGATCGGGCCGAGGAGTTCGGACGGCGCAACGCCGATCCGCATGAACTCCTGGTCCGGGTCCGTCCGACTCGCCACGTTGGCGCAACCGGCGTCGCCGACTGAGGCGATTCGACAAGGGCAGGGTCGACCGAGCGTTGCCCGTTCATCGGGTACGATCGCTTCATGGACATCGAAGCCGCGTTGGAATGGGCCTCACAGCGGCGGCATGGCGTACTGATCACGATTCGGCGCGACGGTCGTCCGCAGTCGTCGGACGTCTCCTACTTCGTGGCCGACGGGACCATCGTCATCTCCGTCACCGATGATCGGGCCAAGACCAGGAACCTCCGGCGCGATCCCCGGGCGGTGTTTCACGTCACCGAGCCGGGTAGCTGGAGCTACGTCTCGTTCGACGGCATGGTCGAGCTGTCTCCGGTTGCCACCGAACCCGACGACGGAACAGCTGACGGCCTCGTCGAGTACTACCGCAGCGTGACCGGGGAGGAGCACCCCGACTGGGACGAGTACCGGCGGGCGATGGTCGACGAGGGGCGGCTGCTGGTGCGATTAACCCCGATCTCGGTCGTCGGCCAGGTCCACACCTGACTCCACGCCCAACTAGCATCGCCCAATGGACATAGGTTTCTTCGGCGGATCACTGGGACGGGGCGGCTACGACGCGATGGTGTCCGCCGCCACGGAGGCGGCCGATGCCGGCCTCCACACCTTCTGGCTGTCGCAGATCGTGGGGGAAGCCGACGCCATGACCCTCCTCGGCGCCCTGGGACGTGATGTTCCCGGAATCCGCCTCGGCACATCCGTGGTGCCCACCTACCCTCGCCATCCGTTCGTGATGGCGGAACAGGCCCGCACCGTGAATCTCCTGTGCGGGGGCCGATTCAGTCTGGGCATCGGGCTGTCGCATCAGCCGGTGGTCGAAGGGATGTGGGGAATGTCGTTCGACAAGCCGCTGCGCCACGCCCGGGAGTACCTCGACGCGCTGCTGCCGCTGATCCAGGGTGACGACACCCGGGCAAAGGGTGAAACCATCATCGCCCGAGGTCGGGTCACGGTCGGCGATCCGGACGACGCACGGCCGCCCGTCTACCTCGCCGCTCTCGGGCCTCAGATGCTCAAGCTGGCCGGCCGCACGTGCCAGGGCACGATCACCTGGATGACCGGGGCGAGGACCCTGGCTTCACACACCGTGCCGACCATCACCGAGGCCGCGGCCGAGGCCAATCGGCCGACACCGGAGATCGTGGCCGGGTTCCCGATGTGGGTGACCGACGACGTCGACCACGCACGGGAGCGGGCCGCAACGGTGTTCGAGATCTACGGGCAACTCCCGTCGTACCGGGCGATGCTGGATCGCGAGGGTCTCGACGGCCCGGCCGACCTCACCATCGTCGGTGATGAGGACACCTGTGCCGGGCGGGTCGAGGAGCTTCGGGCGGCAGGCGTGACCCAACTGTCGGCGGCGATGTTCGCCGACAACGCCGAGGACACCGCCCGCACCAAGGCCTTCCTCGCGACTCTGATCTGACGGCCTCGGCCCCCTGTCAACTGTGCGTTGGGCGCCCGGGAATCCGGGCCGGGAGCGCACAGGTCTCCTGAGGCCTGTCAACTGTGCGTTGGGCGCCCGGGAATCCGGGCCGGGAGCGCACCGGTCGGGCTGGGAGCGCACCGGTCGGGGTGGGTCGGACGGGGGACGATCAGTAGCCGCGCTCGGGGTCGAGCAGCGGGAAGGCGGCCTCGCCCCGTCGGAGCCGACGGATGTTGTCGGCGATCACCCGGCTCGCCGTCGACACCACGGTCATCCCGGCGCAGTGGCCGGTCAGTACCACCTTCGGATGCTCGAACAGCGCCGACGCCGACGGTGGCGGTTCGGGGTCGGTCACGTCGAGCACGGCGGCCCGCAACGGCCCGTCGTCGAGCGCGTTCAGGAGGTCGGTCTCCTTGACCACGGTGCCCCGGCCCATGTTGATGAACACCGAGCCGGGGGCGAAGGCCGCCAGCCGTTTCCGGTCGAGCAGACCAAGGGTCTCATCGGTGTTGGGCAGGACGTTGACGACGGCACGGCTGGCGGCGAGGAAGTCGTCGAGCTGCTCCGAACCGATGAAGTGGGTGACCGACGGGTCGGGATGCCCACGTCCGCCCGAGCGGGTCCAGGCGTTGATCGGGTAGCCCAGGTCGATGAAAGCCTGGCTGACCCGGCGGCCGATGTTGCCGTGACCGAGGATGCCGACGGTGTAGTCCGAGCCGTCGGTCTGGCTGGGCGGCTTGAACTGCCGCTGTTGTTTGAGCCCCGCCACCTGATCGAAGCCCCGCTGGTAGTGCAGCACCCAGTGGAGCGCATAGGCCGCCATCTGATCCGACATCGCCGGGTCGACGAGGCGGACGACGTCGACCGACCCCAGCTCCGGGTGTTCGGCCAGCCCCATCCATTGGTCCACCCCTGCGCCGAGCGAGAACACGGCCTTCAGATTCGGGAAGTCGGTGAGGTCCTCGATCGTCATCTCCCAGGCCAGGACGTACTCGACCGAACCCGAGGCGCCAACCTGGGGCCAGAGAAACAAGTCCTCCTCCGGGAGCTCGGCGGCCATGGCGGCCATCCACTGATCCGGCCTGCTGGCCGGGTTCACCACGATCGACACGGGTGCAACCTCCTCGGTGCCCTCACCAAGCCGAGTATGCCCCGACGGAGCACCGCCTGCCCCGCCCGGTGGAGATTCCCCTGCTCTTGTCGCCGGCCGAACGAAGGTGGTAGCTTGCCCGTTCATGACAACCCGTTCCGGGCGGTCCGGCGACCAGCCGGACATCCTGCTGGTGATGGCGGACCAGCTGGCCCCGCACTTCACCTCGACATACGGCCACCCCCTCGTCAAGACTCCCCACCTCGATGCGCTGGCTGAGCGAGGTGTGCGGTTCGACGCCGCCTACTGCCACGCCCCGCTGTGCGCGCCGTCGCGGTTCACGATGCTGTCCGGTCTGACCGCCTCCACCATCGATGCGTGGGACAATGCCTCCGAGTTCCCGGCCTCGATCCCCACCCTCTCGCACCACCTGCGCCTGGCCGGATACCGCACGATCCTGTCGGGCAAGATGCATTTCGTCGGACCCGATCAGCTCCACGGCTATGAGGAGCGCCTGACCACCGACATCTACCCCGCCGATTTCGCCTGGACCCCGAACTGGGAGAAGGCCGACGAGCGGATCGACAAGTGGTACCACAACATGGACGTCCTGGCCGACGCCGGCGCGGCCGTGACCACCTACCAGATCGACTACGACACCGAGGTCGGCCAAACCGCCCGCCGCAGGCTCCTCGACATCGCCCGCGACCGTGACGACCGGCCGTTTTTCCTCACCGCGTCGTTCATCCACCCACACGATCCCTACGTGGCCCGCCCCGAGTGGTGGGACCTCTACGATCACGACGCCATCGACCTGCCCGATCCCTACGACCTCGACACGGCCGACCCCCATACGTGCCGCATCCGGGCCGGTATCCAGGCCGACGCCGTCGGCGGGTCGGGGGCGGCCTTCGCCACCGACCAACTCCGAAACGCCCGGCACGGCTACTACGCCAACACGTCCTACTTCGACGACTGGCTCGGACGGCTGGTCACGACCCTCGAGGAGATCGGCCGCCTCGATCGTACGGTCATCATCGTCACCAGCGACCACGGCGACATGCTCGGGGACCGCGGTGTCTTCTTCAAGATGTCGTTCCACGAGCGCTCGGCCCGGGTTCCGCTGGTGATGGCCGGACCAGGTATCGACGGAGCGGCCGACGGCTCGACGGTCGACAACGCCTGCTCGCTGCTCGACCTCCTCCCGACGGTTGTCGACATCGCCACCGACGGTCGAGGTCTCGACGATGAGGGTGCCACGGACCACGTGGATACCGGAGCCTGGGCCGGTCGGAGTCTGTGGCCTGCGGCCACCGGTGGCGTCGACGAGATCGACGAGACGACCGGCGAGTACATGGGGGAGATGACATCGCATCCGATGTTCATGATCCGCCGGGGCCGCTACAAGTTCATCAGCTGCGCCACCGATCCGGACCAGCTCTACGATCTGGAGGTCGATCCGCTGGAACGCAACAACCTGATCACGCCGATCGTTCGGGCGTCCGGCGAAGCCGGTGAAGCGCCGCCCGATCCGGTCGCCGGCCCGCCCGCGCTCGACAGCATGCCGCTCACGCCGGTCTCCGCCGCCGGGGACTACCGCGAGCTGGCCGCTTCCTTCGCCGCCGAGGTGGTCGAACGGTGGGACTCCGATGCCATTCGGGAGCGGGTGATCGAGTCGCAGCGCCGCCGCCGGATCCTGCACGAGGCGATGTCGACCGGGGCGCTCACGTCGTGGGATCACCTCCCGGTCAACGACGTCGCCAACGCCTACGTTCGCAACCACCAGGACTGGGCCGAGTCCGGGCCCAGGATGCGCTTTCCCTGAACCGTTCGACGGCTGCGCTACCCGATACGGGCGGAGAAGGCGCTGTCGCCGGCCGACTCGGCGCTTCCCCCATCGGTCTCGGGGCTCCACTCCGGGTAGAGCTCGGCGAAGTCGGCCACGATCTGCTCGTAGGGGAGGTCGTCGAAGCTGCCCCGCTCGTTCACGTATTCCATGTGGCGGTTGCCGGAGGTGTCGAACGGGTGCATGAGGGCGTCGTCGGTTCCGTCGAAGTCGAGGGTCTTCACGCCGAACCGTTCGCACAACTCGATGTTGAACGCGGTGCTGAGCTTGAACCAGCGTCCGTCGAGCAGCAGCTCGCTGTAACCGTGCCAGATGAAAAGATCGGTGCCCAACCGCTCCAGGAGCTTCTCGCTGCTCAGATGATTCCGCACGTCGGCGAAGCCGAGACGGGCCGGGATGCCCTGGTTGCGGGCGGCGGCGGTCAGCAGGACCGATTTGGTCACACACCAGGCTGTATCGAGGCCGGTCACGTGGCTGGCCCGGAACGCCTCGGGTCGGGGATCCATGCCGTAGGGGTCGTAGCGGAGGCCGTCGCGCACGACATAGAAGAGCTTGATGGCCTTGTCGACCGGATCGGTGGCGTCGCCGACGGCAGCGATCGCGTAGGCCGCCACCTCCGGCGAATCAGAGTCGATGTAGTAGGACGGCGCCAGCCAGGTCGGATCGATGTCGGTGACCGCGGTCATGGCCACGAGCCTACGCGGTCTCCTGGCCGGTCACCAAAGCAGGTTGGTGGCGGCGGCGGAGGTCAGAGGGGTGCTGCCGGGTGATCTCGGGCCGCGTCGGTGAGCAACGGGTGACCGTGACGGTCGACTGATCCGCCCACGAGCCGGGCTCGACCCACCGAGTGGAACCCGAACCGGCGCCGGGCCTTGTCGATCGCCCGGTCGAGTTCGGGGCGCTCCCGATCACCCACCTCGCCGCTGGTGGCGCCGGAACGCTTGCGCCCACCGCCCCGACCGAAGGGAAGGGTGAGCTGCACGGCGTCGTCGGGGCAGAGGTTCGACACGGCGATCCCGACCCTTGTGCAGCCCTTCTCCTCGAGCACCGGCCAGGCCGTGTCGAGCAGGTCATGGGCCACGGTGTGGATGAGTTTGGTCGAGTCGGTCGGGTCGGGGAGGGTGTGGGAGCGGGTGGCGGACGTGAAGTCGCCATAGCGGAGCCGCAGCGTCACGGTGCGACCCAACTGGTGTGACGACCGAAGCCGGTTGGCCACCCCGTCGCATACGGCCAGCAGGATCTCCTCGGCCTTGGCACGATCGATCCCGGCCCGGGGCATCGACCGCTGCGAGCCGATCGACCGGTTGCGACGGCCGACCTCGACGTGGCGGGGATCACGATTGTTGGCCAGTGCGTGCAGGTGATTGCCCGCCCCCTTGCCGATCATGGCCACCAGCGAGTCGAGGTCGATCCCGGCCACATCCGAGACCCTGCGGATGCCGCGCTGGTGGAGCCGCTCGGCGGTCTTCGGTCCGACCCCCCACAACGCCTCGACCGGTAGCGGATGCAGGAACTCCAACTCCCGCCCCGGTTCGACCACGAGGAGCCCGTCGGGTTTGCCGACCGCGCTCGCCACCTTGGCCAGGAACTTGGTCGAGGCGACGCCGACACTGAGCGGCAGGCCGACCTCGTCCCGGACCCGGCGCCGGAGTTCGGCCGCGATCTGCTCCGCCGGGCCGACGAGGCGCCACAGCCCCGTCACATCGATGAAGGCCTCGTCGATCGACATGGCCTCCACCATCGGGCAGGTGTCGTGGAAGATCTCGAAGACGGCCCGGCTGGCCTCGGCGTAGGCCTCCATACGGGGCGGCACCACGATCAGGTGCGGGCAGCGGCTGCGGGCGATGCTTTCGTTGAGCGGCGTCCTGACCCCGAAGCGGCGGGCCTCGTAGCTGGCGGCCAGCACGATTCCCATACCGACGGCCACCGCCTTCCCCTGCAGCTCCGGGTTGTCGCGCTGCTCGACCGACGCATAGAACGCATCGAGATCGGCGTGCAGGATGGAGCGGGGAGCCGACGTCGAGCGACCCGAGACAGGCTGTGACCCAGTCATTGAACATATGTTCGATCAAGATTGGATTCCTGTCAACCGGGTACCGGTTAGAGTCGGAGAGCCGAACAACCAAGGAGCAGGATCCGCATGCAACCGACCAGCCTCATTGCCTGGGCCGAACTCGAGATCGATGATCCGGCGGGTGCGCTCGTCGGCATCGTCGATCTGGTCGTGATCCGCTACGGCGACGACCACGACGAGCACTCGGTCCTCTACGGACGCTGCCTGCACCGCGGCGCCCTGCTGGCCGACGGTTCGGTCGTCGGTCAGGATCTGATCTGCGGGCTGCACGGCTGGGACTACCGGGTCGACTCGGGCGTCAGCGCCTACAACAACTCCGAGCAGCTGACGAAGTTCACCTCCTGGGTGTCGGACGACGGCAAGGTGATGGTCGACGCCGACGAGATCGCCGAGTGGGCCCACGACAACCCTCAGCCCTACGACCGTGACGCCTATCAGGGGCGCTATCAGGATCCTCACGGGACCGAGGACGAACCCCACGTCTCGGAGATCCGGGAGCTGGCCGGCGCCGGCCTGTCGAACCTGGGTCATCACGGGCCGATGGCGGCGATGGGGGTGTCGCATCTGGAGCTGCCGTCCTGGGACGACATCCAGTTCGTCACCGCCCAGCTCGCCCGCCGGCCGTTGTTCGACGGCGACCCGGTATCGGCCACGACCGTCATCGGTCCCGGGGCGAAGAAGCCGCTCGAGCTCTCGATGCCGATCTTCGTGTCGGACATGAGCTTCGGCGCGCTGTCGGAGGAGGCCAAGGTGGCGCTGGCCCGGGGCGCGGAACGCGCCGGAACCGGCATCTGTTCCGGTGAGGGCGGCATGTTGCCGGACGAGAAGGCGGAGAACTCGCGCTACTTCTACGAGCTGGCGTCGGGGAAGTTCGGGTGGTCGCTCGACAAGGTGGCCGACGTGGCCGCCTTCCACTTCAAGTTCGGGCAGGGGGCCAAGACGGGCACCGGTGGGCACCTGCCCGGGTCCAAGGTCACCGGGAAGATCGCCGAGGTCCGTGAACTGGAGGAAGGTGAGGACGCTGTCTCCCCGGCGACCTTCCCCGACCTCGTGACCGTGGCCGACTACCGGGAGGTGGCCGTCGCCGTTCGGGAGACCTCCGGCGGTATTCCGATCGGGGCCAAGCTGTCGGCCCAGCACATCGAGGCCGACATCGACGCCGCGCTCGACATCGGCGTCGACTACATCATCCTTGACGGTCGCGGCGGTGGCACCGGCGCGGCGCCGACGGTACTGCGCAACAACATCTCCGTGCCAACGATCCCGGCGCTGGCCCGGGCTCGCCGTCACCTCGACCGCATCGGTCGGGGGGCCGGTGATGACAAGGTGACCCTGGTGGTGACCGGCGGTCTGCGCACCCACGCCGACTTCGCCAAGGCGCTCGCGCTGGGCGCCGACGCCATCGCCATCGCCAACTCGGCGATCCAGGCCATCGGCTGCCTGGGCATGCGGGCCTGCAACACCAACAACTGCCCCGTCGGGATCGCCACCCAGAAACAGGATCTGCGGGCCCGGCTCATCATCGACGAGGCCGCCGACCGGCTCGAGCGGTTCCTCACCTCTACGGTCGACCTGATGGCGGTGATCGCCCGGGCCTGCGGCCACTCGTCGCTCGCCGAATTCACGCTCGACGATCTCACCACCTTCGACCGTGATATGGCCCACCTCGCCGGCATCGCCTACGGCGGCGTCACCCCGCTCTAGAACTTTTCCTGAGGAATCTGCGCATAGTGCGCTTTTGACTCAGGAAGAATCGGGAGTGAGGAAGTTGCGAGCAAGTCTGACGAGTTCGTGGGGCTCGTCGGCGTACATCGACCACAGGATCTCCTGCATATTCCAGCCGAGCGCCTTGGCCCTGTTCCGTTTCCTCCGGTCACGCTCCACCGCCTCGCGGGCGAAGTGGAACGCCAAACCGTCGAGCTCCCAACATTTCTTGAGCGATGGCCAGGCCAGGTCGACCTGCAGCACCAGGTTGCCGTCGTCGTCGAGGATCGGATACTCGAGCTCGGCAGGCGGCAGCCCTGCGTCCTCCAGGAGATTGACGACGACGCGGCTGAAGTCCGACAGCGGAACGGTGGCGTCGTTGATGCGGCGCTCGACGACCACACGAAGGTTTCCGCAGCCGTTACGCCCCGACCGGGAGTGGCGTTCGAGACACAGCACCAACTCGGGCCAAGTCGTCAGCCGTTGGCGAATCGCCGACTCTGCCAGCCGCTCAACGGTGCGGGACCCGGCAACGGCACCGCAGTCCAAGACCGTGCGCTCGATTCCGGTACAGGGGATACCACGACGCACGGTTCGGTCGATCCGATCCCACTGGGTTGATCCGTGGATCCGCACGGCGTTCCGGCGCGCCCGGCGTTCCTCGGGCACGGTGAGCTCGACTGGCGGACGACGGTACAGCTCCAGGTTCCACAGGGCGGCCGCGCATCGATGTGAGGCGACACCGTCCGTCGACAGGACTGCAGCCAGGAGGCGACTCTCCCACGTCGGCTTGATCGCACTGTGGCGGTACACGCCAGGATGCGGCTCGACCCATTCGCCGCTGTCGACCCGATAGCGGATCTGTCCCGGTCGGAGGGCAGTCCGAGCCTGCTCACGGGTGATGAGACCGTGCTGGTCTCGAAGGATGCTGTTGACCTTCATGCCGTCTTCCCTTGATTGGAGCCAGATTGACCGGGGAAGATCGTCGGTCGAGTATGCCGGAATGGGCGGACCAGCTCCACCGGACCTCGGTTCTTCCTGAAAAATCCGCGCATAGTGCGCGCTTGGTTCAGGAAAAGTTGTGGGTGAGGGTGGTGGCGAGGTGGTCGCGGAATTCGGCCACCCGGCGGAGTTTGAGGTCCTCGTAGCCCCGCACGATGTCGGGGAGCTGGGCCAGAGCGGTGGCGGCGTCGAGGTTCGACGACGACAGCCGGTCGATGACCTGGTCGAGCGCCGAGCGGTACTCGTCGATCAGGGAACGTTCGATGCGGCGCATCTCCATCCGGCCGAACGGATCCATCCGGGTGCTCCGCAGCCGTTTGCCGGCGGCGAGGGTCTTCAGCATCGGTGTGGCCCACGGGCCGAGCGGGATCTTGTCATCGAGGCCGAGCGCCTTCAGCATGGGCGGATGAAGATGCCAGCTCACCTCGGCGTCGGGGCCACCCACCGCCTCGGCCGCCGCCCTACCCTCGGGCCCGAGCAGGAGCCGGGCCACCTCGTATTCGTCCTTGTACGCCATCAGCTTGTGCAGATTCCGGGCCACGGCGGTGGTGAACGGCAGGGGAACCTCGGCCGCCCGTCCGTCGATGCTGTCGGCCCGGACTGAACGCTCGGCGGCCAACGCCTCTGCGACGGTCGACAGGAACGACGCGGCGTAGGCGCGATCCTGGTAGGCGACGAGGTCGGCGGCCAGCATCGACAGCAGCTCGTCGACGTCCGCCGGCACCGACCACGAGTCGATCGTGGATCGCAGCGAGCGGGGCAGCTCGGGCACCGCCACCCGCATCGGGGCCTGCGACACCTCACCGAAGCCGGCGGCGGCCAGTTGCTCGACGGTCGACCGGTCGTGGGCCCACCGCCGTCCCCAATCGAGCGCGGCCAGGTTGGCGTCGACCGCCACGCCGTTCAAATCGATGGCCTGCTCGACGCTCTCCACCGAGACCGGGATCGTGCCGAGCTGCAGGGCCACGCCGACCATCAAGATGTTGGCGGCGGCCGCCGAGCCCGTCAACGAGGAGGCCAGCGCAACCGAGTCGAGCGAATGCGAGTGGCCCGCCACTCCGTTGCCGTCGCCATCGCCGTCGCTGCCGGCGATGGTGGCCAGCCGTTGCTCCAGCTCCGTGGTGGGGTAGGCGATGTCGGGGTGCGACACCATACGCCCGGTCGGCGTGCGCCGGGTCGACACGATCACCGTCGACCGGCCCCGGTCGGCGGCGGCCACCGGCCCGTCGGCCAGAGCCACCATGGCGTCGAACCCGAGGATCACGTCGGCCTGGCGTTCGCCCACCAGGTTGGAGGCGATCGTGCCGGGGCGGGCGAGGACGATGTCGCTCACGACCGGCCCGGCCTTCTGGCTGAGCCCGGTCTGGTCGAGGCCACGAACCTCCCAGCCGTCGAACATGGCGGCCGTCGACAGGATCTGGGCCACGGTGACCACACCGGTGCCGCCGATACCGGCCAGACGGATTCGCACCTGGTCGAGACCATCGGGCACAACGGGATCCGGCACCGAGCCGTCGGCGGCCACCCCGCCCCACCCGTCGGCGACCGAATCACCGGACTCGCCCTCGCCGACCTCGACGGTCATGAACGCCGGACAGTCGCCCCGCAGGCAGCTCTCGTCGAAGTTGCACGATGCCTGATCGATCGTGGTCTTGCGTCCGAACGGTGTGTCGATCGGTTGCACGGACAGGCAGTTCGAGACGTCGCCGCAGTCGCCGCAACCCTCGCAGATCCGGTGGTTGATCACGACCCGACGGGTCGGCATCGTCAGGCGGCCCCGTTTCCGGGCCCGCCGCAACTCGGCGGCACAGGCCTGGTCGTGGATCAGCACCGTCACCCCGGGTGTCGACCGCAGATCCTCCTGCACCGCCACGATGTCGGCCCGGTCGTGTACCTCCACCCCGGACGGCAGCTCGATCCCACCCCGGCCCCGGTACCGGCCGACGTCGTCGGTGGTCACCGCCACCTTGGCCACCCCGTAGCCGAGCAGCACCTGCACCAGATCCGGCATCGAGAGCTGGTTCACCGCGTCCTGCCCGCCGGTCATGGCCACCGTGCCGTTGTAGAGGATCTTGAACGTCATGTTCATTCCCGCGCCGATGCAGTACTGCAACGCCAGCTGCGCCGAGTGGAAGAACGTGCCGTCGCCGTAGTTCTGGAACAGGTGGTCGGTTTCGACGAAGGGCGCCATCCCGATCCACTGCGCCCCCTCGCCGCCCATGGCGGTGATGCCGATCGACTCGCCGACCCGCTCTTCGTCCATCAGGAGCGTCATGCCGTGACAGCCCGTGCCTGCGCCGACGAGCGACTCGTCGGGCACCTTGGTCCCCCAGTTGTGGGGGCAGCCGGAGCAGAAGAACGGTGTGCGGTTGACCGACAGCGGTATGAGTTTGCGCTCACCGGCGGGAGCGTTCTCGGTGGCCGAGCCCGAGCCGTCGAGCCGGGCCAGGCGATCACCCAGGCGTACGGCCAGCCGTTCGCGCAGGCCGCCGATGATGGCGTCGGCGTCGAGGCGGCCCCACGACTTCATCAGCACCCGGCCGTCCTCGTGGTGTTTGCCGAGGATCCGGGGGCAGTTGCCGCCGCCGTAGAGGGCGTCCTTGATGAGCCACTCGAGCGTCGGGTTCTTCTCCTCGATGACCAGGATCTCGTCGAGGCCGCGGGCGAAGTGGCGGACTTTGTCGGCGTTGAACGGCACGGGCATCCGCAACTGGAGCAGCCGGATCCCGGCGGCCTCGATGTCGTGTTCCGATGAGAGGCCGAGCCGCCGCAGCGCGTCGAGCACCTCGTAGTACGTGAAGCCCGTGGCGACGAGTCCGATCCAGGCGCCGGTCGGATCGACGGTGATCCGGTTGAGATCGTTGAGTGCGGCGTAGGACTCGGCCAGCGGCAGGCGGATCTCACGGAACTGGCGCTCGACCTCGAGCATCCGGCGACCGAGGAACATCGCCGACGGGTTGTTGCGCCACGGTTGCCCGTCGACGTCGATCGTGGGCAAGGCCGGCGGCGTTGACAGTGCCGGGAGATCGACGGTGCCCGAGCCGTCGGCGATCGGGGTGACGATCTTCATCGACGTCCACAGCCCCGACGCCCGTGACAAGGCGACGGCGTGAAGCCCCAGCTCCAGGCATTCGGCGACCGTGCCCGGGTAGAGGATCGGCATGTGGAGATCGACGAGGCTGGCATCGGAGGACGACGGCATCGTCGACGACTTGCAGTCGGGGTCGTCGCCGACGAGGACCACCGCCCCGCCCATCGGCGATGACCCGGCGAACACGCCGTGGCGGAGGGCGTCACCGGCCCGATCGAGCCCGGGGGCCTTGCCGTACCAGAACCCGACGACTCCCTCGTAGCGGGCGTCGGGCCGGGTGGCGGCGAGCTGTGAGCCCATGACCGAGGTGGCGCCCAGCTCCTCGTTGACGGCCGGCTGGTGCACGAACGGCAGCTCCGGAACCAGGCGGGTGGCCCGGCTCATCTCGATGTCGAGTCCGCCGAGCGGGGAGCCCGGATAGCCGCTGGCGAACGCCGCGGTCTTGTGTCCGGCGGCGGCGTCGATCCGCAGCTGGTCGAGGGGGAGGCGAGCGAGGGCCTGCACCCCGGTCAACAACACCCGCCCTTCGGTGGCTCGGTAGCGATCGTCGAGCCGGTAGGCCCGAGTGTCCTGAACACCCGAGCGATTGACGGTGTCGGTCATGTTCCCAGTGTCTACGTCGGTGGACCACATGACAACCAGCTCCCCTAGGCGGGTCGGTGGGGGTTCGGGGGCCGGGTCCGTCAGCCGAACTCGGCTGCTGCGTCGATCAGTGCGTCGTAGAGGTACTGGCCGTAGGAGCGGTCGGCCAGGAGCCAGTACCGCACCGACGCGCCGTCGTGGCGGATCACATCGCAGACCACCTTGGCCACCGAGGCCGAGGTGACGGCGCCGTCGGGCATCATCTCGTCGGACCAGTCGAGGCTGCACACCTTCTCGAGCGCCGACGCAGCGGCCGGGCCCGCCACCTGGATCAGAACTCGACCGTGGCTGATGTCGACGACGTGAGCCGACGAGGCGGTGGGCTGCCCGACAGCGCCCCGGCAGGCGTCGGCCGGTCCGATCACCGTCCACTCCCCGGGCCTCGTGCCGCAGACAACGGCCTCGCCGGCCGGCTCGCCCGCCCCGAACGGCGGAGCCAACCCGTCCGGGCGGGTGGGGGTCGTCTTGACGACGAGCTTGGTCAGATGACTGAGGTCGGTGATCGTCACGGCACCCCCGGATGAACCCTCGACGGGATTCGTGACGGAGCTGGCGAACACCGGCGGGTTGGGAGAGCGGTCAGACACGGAGACGGGCTCCTTCCGGGTCGAAATGGGCGTGATGGGCCATCACCGTGGCCGTCGTTCGGGTCCCGTCGGTCAACACGACCGTGAGAACCGTTCCCGCAGCCGTCGCCTCGGGCAGCACCTGACCGAGGCAGATCGACCGCTCAAGGGTGGGGGAGAACCGAGACGAGGTGATACGACCAACGATCTCGTTGGTGCCGGCTCGCACGACCTGGCAGGCCTCGGCCGGGACCAGGTTCGGATCGGTCGGCTGGATCGCCACGATCCTCGGCACCGCCGGTCCGACAGCACCGTCAGCGTCGCCGCCGTCGAGCGCCCAAGCCAGCTCCGGCTTCCCGGCGAAGTCGTCCTTGTCGAGTCTTATCAGCGCCTCCAGGCCGGTCGACGGCATCCGGGTCAGCCCGTCGGTGTCCTGCCCGACGATGAAGTGCCCCTTCTCCAGGCGCATGATCCGTTGGGCTTCGAGTCCGAACGGTGCGACCCCGAGATCGGCGCCCCGATCGAGCAGAGCCTCCCAGACCGTCAGCCCGTGACCGGCGGGCACGTGCAGCTCGTAGCTCAGTTCGCCGGTGAACCCGATCCGCCACATGATGCTGCCGTCGACGCCGGCCACCGAGCCCAGCCGCACGTTCATGTAGCCGAACGCATCGGGCGACAGATCGACGTCGGTCAACCGACCCAGCAACTCCCGACTACGGGGCCCGGCCACATTGATCGACGTGAACGCCGTGGTGACCGGTGTGATCACCACGTCCCACTCCGGGTGCAACGTCTGCAACCAGTTCTCCGCCCACTCCCACACCGTGCCCTCCCCCGACGAGGTCGTGGTCATGAGGTAGCGGTCGTCACCGAGGCGTCCGGTCACGCCGTCGTCCATCACCACACCGTCCTCGGCGCACATCACCCCGTAACGCACGCCGCCGACCGGCAGTTGCATCCATTTGTTGGTGTAGAGCAGGTTCAGCAGCCGAGGTACATCGGCGCCTCGCAGGTCGAGTTTTCCGAGCGGGGTCACGTCGATGATGCCGACGTTGGTCCGCACATTGAGAACCTCGGCCGCCGGGTCGCCGTAGTGTTCGGGCCGGATCCACTGCCCGGCGAGAATGGGTGTCATGCCGTTGGCCTCGTGCCAGGCGTGGATCGACGACACCCGGGTCGGCTCGAACACCCGACCACCGAGCGCGCCCAGGGTGATGGGGGCGAACGGGGGCCGCCACACCGTGGTCCCGACCTCGCCGATCGACTCGCCCCGGGCCTCGGCCAGCACGGCGACGGTGTTGACCGTCTCCAGCTTTCCCTGCTCGGGGCCCATGGTCGAGGTGGTGAAGCGCTTGATCAACTCGACCGAGTCGTAGCCCTCGGCCGCCGCCGCCACCAGGTCCTTTGAGTTCACGTCCTCGGAGTAGTCGACGATGCCGTGGCTCGCCGATCGGAAGAGCGGCGGGTGCGGGGCGGGATGCAGCACGGGCCGGTCGTCGGCCGGCGGCTCCGGGATCGGTTCGGACGGCGGCCTGGCCCGGGCGGTGGCTGCCTGCAGCGTGGCCTTGACGATGGCGGCGCGGCGGGCGGCCAGCTCCCCGGTCGCCCGTCCGTGGGCCACCAGCTCGTCGAGGGAGCCGTCGCCGACGAGACCGCCGGTGGCCAGCACCGTGTCGGGGAGGCGACCGCCGGGCACGAACCGGGCCGCCGCCTCGTCGTAGACGGGCCGGTCGCCGGCCATGTTCAGCAGAGACGTCGGGGCGGTCCAGCCGATGGCGGTGACCAGCAGATCGGCATCGACGGTGGTCCCGTCGGCCAGCTCGACGGCCTCGACCCGTTTCGGTGAACCGTGGGTGGCGACGACGGTTTCGCCGATTCGAGCGTCGACCACCCGGACGACCTGCACCCCCGCCGATTCGAGGCTCCGCACCGCAGCGTCGCCGGAGGTGTTGCCGGACAGGACCACGGCCCGGTCGCCGGGCTTGATCGAGTACAGCTCGATGAGGCGACGGGCCGCGCCCGACAGCATCACACCGGGTCGATCGTTACCGCCGAACACGTACGGCCGCTCGATCAGGCCGGGGGCGACCACCAGGACCTTGGCCCGAGCTTTGATCAGCCGCTCGACTGCGACGGGATGGGAGCGCTGGACGATGGCGGTCCAGTTGTCGTCGTAGCGGCCGGTGACGGTGGAGTCGAGCAACACCTCGATGGCGGGGTGGTCGGTGACCGCACTGACGAGCTCGGCGGCCGCAGCCCGATCGCCGCCGCCGCCGATGAGCAGGTGACCACCCAGCCGGTGGTCGTGCTCGACCAGCATCACCCGGGCTCCGGTGTCGGCCGCAGCGAGGGCGGCGGCGAGACCGGCCGGACCGCCGCCCGCCACCACCACGTCGGGGTGGGCGTAGCGTTTGTCGTAGTAGCCGTGCGGGGTGTCGAGATCGACGGTCCCGCCGGGGGCGAACGTGGCCAGGACCCTCTCGTAGGCCGGCCACAGGCGGGCCGGCTTCATGAACGTCTTGTAGTAGAAGCCGGCGGTGAGGAACCGCGACACGGCATTGTTGGCCGCCCGCACGTCGAAGTCGAGCGATGGCCAGGCGTTCTGGGCCGATACCGCCATGCCGTGGTCAACCAGGCGGTGGGCGGCCCGAACGTTGGGCTCGTCGCCGACCTGCAGCCGACAGTTCGGGTCCCAGTAGTCGGCGGTCAGGATGCCCCGCGGTCGGTGGTACTTCATCGACCGGGAGAAGATCCGCTCCCCGGCGCCGGCCAGGGCCGACACGATGGTGTCGCGCCGGTACCCGGTGACCTCGGCACCGTTCCAGGTGAAGCGAACCGGCTCGTTCCGATCGATCACCTCGCCGGCCCGAGGCGGGAGCCGCCGGCTCATGATCGTTCGCCCTTGGCGAACGGTAGTGGCGACTGGCGGAACTCGTTGGTCACCGTGTGGCGCTCCAGGGTGAAGTAGCGGCGACAGCCGGAGCGGCAGTACCACGTCTCGGTCAGCCAGCCCGCCGGGTTGTCGCGGAGATAGAGGTAGCTACGCCAGGCGTCGGGATCGGCGGAGGAGGGATCCGGGCGCACGGTGGTCTCGCCCAGGTAGCGCAGGTCGGCGGCGTTGCGGGGCCCGCAGTGGGGGCACGGTACGAGCAGCATGTGGAGTTGCGTCCTTTCGAGGCGAGCCCGGTGTCGATTTCGGATCAGTGGCCGACGGCGGCCGCGCCCTTTTCGCCGACCAGCTGCCCGGCGGTGAAACGTTCGAGGGCGAAGGGGGCGATGAGCTTGGGCGTCCGGCCGGTGGCGATGCATTCGGCCATTTGTTCTCCCGACACGGGGCCGGCCTTGAACCCGTAGGTTCCCCAGCCGACGTCGCTGAGGAATCCCTCGACCGGCGTGAACCCCATCACCGGTGAGTAGTCGGGGGTCATGTCGCACAGACCGGCCCACTGCCGGAGGAGCCGCATCTTGGAGATCCCCGGCATCAGTTCGAGCACGTGACCGGCGAGCTCCTCGGTGAAATCGAGGGAACCGCGCATGTCGTAGGTCGCGAACGGGTCGACCGAGGCTCCGAAGACCAACTCCCCCCGGTCGGTCTGGCTGACGTAGACGTGCAGCGAGCCGGAGACCACCACGGTGGGCAGGAACACTTTGACCGGTTCGGTCACCGCGGCCTGCAGCGGATGGGTGGTGATGGGCAGGCGCACCCCCGCCATGGCCGCGATGAGCGAGGCCCAACCGGCGGTGGCGTTGAGCACGATCGGCGTGGCGATGTCTCCTCGGGTGGTGCGAACGCCCGTCACCCGGCCACCGCCGCCCCTGCCACTCTCACGTTCACCACCGACGACCACGATGTCGGTGACTTCGGTGTTCTGATGGATCTGCACGCCGAGGGCGTTGGCGGCTCGGGCATAGCCCCAGTTGACCGCGTCGTGGCGGATCGTGCCGCCAGGTGGGTGGTAGAGGGCGCCGAGGATCGGGTACCGGGTGTTGGCCGAGGTGTCGAGGCTGGGGGTGAGGGCCTTGATCTCGTCGGGCCCGATGACGTTGGAGTCGATGCCCTGGAGTTTGTTGACCTCGGCCCGCCAGCGCATGGTGCGGAGGGCGGAGTCGGTGTGGGCCAGGGTGAGGTGGCCCCGCTCGGAGAACATCACGTTGATGTTCAGGTCGCCGGCCATCGTGTTGTAGAGGGTGAGCGATCGGTCGTAGAAGGCCACCCCCTCCGGTGTGAGGTAGTTGGAGCGGACGATGGCGGTGTTGCGGCCGGATCCGCCGCCGCCGACATAACCCTTGTCGAGCACGGCGACGTTCGTGATGCCGTGGTTGGCGGCCAGATAGTAGGCGGCGGCCAGGCCGTGCACACCGGCCCCGATGATCACCACGTCGTAACTCGACTTGAGTTCGTGATCCCGCCAGGCCCGAGGCCACGATTCGCCCGTGATGCCCCGCTTGATCAGCCCGGCCGCCGAGTAGCGGGCCGACCCCGACACCGCAGACCGTCGACGAATGCCCGTTGTGAGCATCCGCATCGTGGTCATCGGCGCTTCTTCATCGAGGTCATGGCACGTGAGTATACTTTTGCCTCGACATGGGTGTCCGCCGCCTCGAGTAGGAACCGGGCACGGGGAACGGCCGACGGGGCGGCGTTCCCGTAGGGCAGGCGACCCAGCCGGCCGTGGTACGACCGGACTAGACGGCATCGACAGAGATGCCCGGTCCTCTTAATGAGTTCGGGCCAGGCGTCGATGTGAAGTCAGGGACTCGAATTCCCTCGAGAGCCCTGTGCGCGCAACACACCCACGCCCTTGAACCAACACTCCTCCGGACGAATGAGGCGGGGCCCGACCGACCCGACCTCCGATCCATTTGACGCCATCCCGGGCGGGGCGGTGTCTATCGGTCGCTTGGCGCGCCGCTACGTGACGGCGTTTCTGTGTCTGGCCCCGATCTATCTGGCGTGGCGCACGTCGACGGTCGGCGCCGGCTGGATCCTGGCGCTGTCGATGCCGTGGCTGTGGTCGGAGGCGTGGTCGGTGGCACAGATCCTGGCGCTCCGTCACGAGGTGGTCGGCCGTGGCGTCCGGCGAGCCCGAAGCCCCGACGGGGGGACGGACGGCGGCGAGGTCGAAGGCAGAGCGATCGACGGCAGGGCGATCAACGGCGGGGCGATCGACGGCGAACGTATCTCGGCCGACACCGATCTCGAAGTGGCGATCGTCGTCTCACCGTCCGCGACTGCGTTGGACGTCGAGCGTTCGATCGTCGGTCTGCACGCAACGGCTGAAATCGCCCGGATCACGGTGCTGGTGGCGGCAAACCGACGAAGCGAGCTGATCGAACTCAGTCGCCATTGGGGTGCGCTCGCGATCCGCCTGGTGACCATCGAGGACGGGGTCCCCGGCCGCGCCGTCGACCGCCTTGACCTGGTTCTGGACCACACCGAGTATCCGTGGGTTCTGTGGCTCGAGGCCGGCCAGGTTCCGATGCCGGACATGGTCGAGGGGATCGAGAGCCGTCGGATCGCCGAACGCGTCGCCGTGAACCAGATCGCCGTCGGGCTGCTGAGCCCGCAGTCACTGATGCACGTCGACCGGATCGGCGATGAGCAGGCGCTGGAGCGACGGCTCGTCGGGCCGGCCCGGGCCGAGCGGGGCCTGGCCCCCTGGCACGGACCGGGTTCGCTGCTGAGGCGAGCGGCCTTCGTCAGCCGGCCCGTCTTCGACGATCCGAGCGCGTCGGTGCTGAGCCGCTACTCGGTCGACCTCAAGCGAGACGGCTGGCGCTTCGATTACGATCCCCGACCCCTGATCCGGGTGCCGGCCGCCGACTCGCTCCGGCCCTACCTGGCGGAACGACGGCAGCGGAGCCTGGCCGCTCTGGAGGAGCTCGGGCTCACCTGGACGATTCCCGATGTCTCGTGGCCCATCCGGCGAGCTGCGTTGGCTGCGGCTATGTCGACCACCCACGGACTGAGGCAGCTGGCAACGTTGGCCGTCCTCGGGCTCTGCCTGATCGTCGGTCGCCTGCCGGTGGCGGCCGACACTACCTCGGTGCTCGCCATGATGGCAGGCTTCTCGGCGGCGTCGATGCTGGCTCGTCGACTGCTCTCGGGCGGCACGATGGGCTTCGGCGACTGGGTCAAGAACGGGTGGCGCACGCTCGGAGCCGATGTTGCCGCCCTGACCCCACGATTCGACAAACCGCTGCAACTGCTGCATCCCGATCTGCGCATCGCCCACCGAGGATCGTTGGGTCGGATGCAGTATCTGACGCTGACGTTCGTGGTGTTCGAACTGGCGGTGATCGCCCGGGCCATGACCACGCTGTACCCGACCCCTCTTCCCTCGATGAGCCGCTGGGACGCGGCGGTGTTGCTCGTCGTGTCGGTCGGTGTGACGATGCCGCTCCTCGCCGTGCTCGGCGGTCTGGCCGGCGACCTGGGTCGGCGCCGGAGCCTCCGGGTCGAGCTCGAGACCGAGATCACCGTGGCCGCTGCCGCCGGCACCACGCTCGACATCACGCCGGCGGGCCTGGGCGCCCTCGTCGAATCCGCCCCGCCGATTGGAACCTCCGTGACGTTCGAGCTCACGGTCCCCGGGGCCGGAGGCGCCGAGCGGCATATCGAGGCGAGCGGCACCATTCGTTCGGCAACACTGCACGATTCCGGTTCGGTGCGAGTCGGTCTCGAGTTCGACGACATGTACATCCAGGACCGGATGGCGATCACCGAATACTGCGCGTTGGGACTGTCCAACACCCCCTCGTTCGGCGAGGACAGAGCGGATCACCTGTTGTCGGAGGTGTCGTTCGGTCAGCTGGCGATGGTCAGGGGCCTGGCCGCACTGTCGGTGCTCGCCGTCGCCGGTGCCGTGATGCTCGGGCCGCGGGCCGATTCGGTCGCCGCCAACTCGGCGACGACCATTCCGCCGGTCCTCACCGCCACCGCCGGCGCGGCAGACGAGGTGGTGTCATCTCCCGAGCTGACCGTCCGCCTGCACACCGAGGGGTGGTCCGAACCTCTGGCGGTCAACGACGGGGGGCTGTTCGAGCGCGGGTCGAATCCGGACTCCTGGGACGGCCCCGTTCATGTCGAGGTTGCGCTCGGCGATGATCGCCATGTCGAGCTCCTGCCCGCCGACGGCAGAATCCGGCTGGCTGTTGTCGACCTGGCCGTCACCGATCCGGCGCTCACCGCATCCGTGGTCGGTCCCGGCGGCCACCGCCGGGCCGTGGCCACCGGTGACCTGTTGGTGCCGGGACCCTACGTCGTCGGTTGGGTGGTCGGCGACCTGGAGCCGAGGACTGCTGCCGTCCGGATCGACGGAGGTCAGATGCTGCGGATCGGTCCCGATGGTGTGACGGTGGTGGCGGCCCCGGAGATCGAGTCGGAGTCGGTCGAACCGTCGGAGACCCGGTCGACCGACGAGACCCCGTCAACCGGCGAATCGACATCGACCACCACCGAATCGACCGGGTCCGAGACCACGGTCTCGCCGACGACGGCCTCGCCGGATGTAAGCGACGACACCGAGTCGAGCGGAGGTGGCGCCCCGTGACCGGAGTGTCCGTGTGGAGGCCAGCTGATGCCGGGCGAAGGCTGGTTGGAGCGATTGTGTTGGCGGCCGCCGTTGCGTTGGTGATCGGCGGTATACGGACCAGCCTGGCCGAGGTCACGGCCTCGACGTCGTCGACCGGGCTGTTCAGCGCCGGTTCGATCGAGCTCGAACAGGTCGGGGAGGGGGTCGAGCTGCTCTTCGACGAGGACCTTCTGTACCCGGGCGTGAAGGCGGACGCCTGCGTCGAGGTCGTCTACCGGGGCTCGGTTCCGGCCGACGTCCGCGTCTACGCCCAACCGCTCGGCGGCACGGGGCTCGACCAGTACATCCGCTTCGAACTCTGGACCAGCAATCGACCGTGCCCTGGAGGCGAGCCTGCCGGAGCGCCACTGTTCGGTGAGACGTTGCTCGACTTCTGGCAGACCCACGGCGACTACAGATCGGGCGTCGATCTCGGTCGGCTCGAGCAAGATCAGACGGTGACGATGATGGCCCGGGCCGAGCTTTTCGATGACGCCGATGCGGCCGGGCGTTACACCGACTTCGCCATCGTGGTGGAAGCCCGGCCATGACCGCCGCCCCCACGCCCGCCGACGTGGAGATCGCCGCCGACGTCCTGAGGGACAAGATCACCGACGACGACGTTCTGGAAGAGGAGGAACGTCGCCGCCTCGTTCTTGCCGTCGCCCCGGCCGTGGCGCTGGTCGCCTGGATCTTCGTCTATCTCATGGGCCTCCTCGGGCTCTGGGTGGCGCTGGTCTCCTTCGCCACCGGCTGGCATCCGGTGGTCATCACCAGCGGCTCGATGTCGCCGGTGCTGCGGATCGGCGACGTCGTCCTCGTCGAGGACCCTCCGGAGGAGCTGCTCGGCCAGCGTTCGGTCATCACGTTCGAGCGCGACGGCGAGGTGATCACCCACCGCATCTTCGAGGTGGAGGCCAGGCAGGAGGTCTACATCACGAAGGGCGACGCCAATCCCAACCGCGACACCGACCCGGTTCCCGCCGATTCGGTCATCGGGGTCGCCCGGCTCGTCGTCCCGCTCATCGGACTGCCACTGGTCTGGTATCAGACCGGCCAGACGGTTCCGCTCGCCGCGATGGGGATCCTCTCGTTGGTGGCCTTGGCGCTCGGCGGGGGCCGCACCAGGCAGGGGCTCGGGATCTTCCGCTCGACCATCATGGACGGCACCTCCGGGGTGGCCGATCAGGCGGTCCGGCGCGTCCGCATCCTGATCGCCGTCATGATCGCCAGCCAGTACATCATCGACGGCAGCCGCCTCACGATCGACGGGCTTCCGATCGCGCCGGGGACGATGCTGGTCGTGTCGCTGGTCTGGCTCGGAACGACCAACTTCGTCTCGATCCGGTATCCCATCGACGACTATGGCTGGACGGTCTCGGTCGGGCAGCTGGTCGCCGACACCGTCCTGGTGGTGTTCCTGACCACGGCGACCGGAGGGTCCGGCATCGGCTGGGTGCTGACCGCCGTGCCGATCGTCGAGGCCGCGGTCCGGTTCAGGCTCGCCGGTGCCCTCGTCCACTGGATGGTGATGGCGATCGCCGCCATCCTCGGCCGGCTGTGGATGTTGGAGCGGATCGCGTCGTCGACGGCGTCGACCATCGACGAACTGGAGCAACTACTCGATCAGATGAGCGTACTCCTCCTGGTCATCGTCCCCGGTGCTTTCCTGGCCGAGCAGTTGATGGGCGACGTGCTCGTGCAGCGACGCGCCACCAAGGAAGCCGTCGACCGCGGTCGTCTCCTCGAGAACGTGGCCGAGGTGGGTCACGAGGTGACGAAGATCGGCTCAGCGCTGTTCGAGACGTTGACCACCTCTGCGGTCGAGCTCGGGTTCGACGTCGTCGACGTCTGGGCTCGGAACAGATACGGAACCTGGACACTGATCGACCTGGCCAGCAATCACCCGTCGCTCAGCCTTCCCGATCCGGGGTATCCGGGCAGTGGTCTTCGACACATCGATCTGGTGTATCCCGAGGTCATCGTCGACCATCGCGATCTCGATCAGGCCGAGTGGGAGGCGCTCGACGAGAAGAGCATGGACCACCTTCTCCGGGTCACCCTCGCGTCGGGTGAGACGATGGTGGTACTGCGAGGGGCGGGAGCGGTCGGTACCGAACTCGACGGCGACAAGATCGAGGCGCTGCGGCTGCTGTGTGGCCAGGCAGCGGTCGCCATTCACAACCAGGATCTCGTCGGTGAGCTTCAGAAACTGCATACCCAGCTCGAGCGTCAGGCCCTGCACGACACCCTCACCGAACTGCCCAATCGCGCCTACTTCCTGCGGGAGCTGAACCGTGAGCTCTCAGCGGAAGCCCGGGCGGCGCTCGCTCCCGATCGCAACAAGTGGGTGCTGTTCCTCGATCTCGACGGGTTCAAGCCGGTCAATGACAGACTCGGTCACGACGTCGGCGATGAGCTCTTGAGGGCCGTTGCCCGGCGACTGCTCGACGTCGTCGGAGCGTCCGGGCTGGTGGCCCGACTGGGAGGCGACGAGTTCACGGTTCTGCTTCCCGACGCCGACAAAGCGATGGCCAACGAGACCGCAGCCGCCATCCACCGGTCGCTGAGCGTTCCGATCACCCTCGGTCCCGACACGGTGCAGATCGGAACCTCGATCGGTCTGGCCGTCTACGAGACCGGTGTCGACACCAGCGAGTTGCTCCGCCGCGCCGACACCGCCATGTACGCCGCCAAACAATGGCGGGGACGGCTCTCCCACTACGACCCGTCGCTCGACGCGGCCGACGTGGCCCGACAGCGCCTCATGGACGACCTCGAACATGCACTGGACACCAACGGGCTCTCGCTCGTGTACCAGCCGCTGGTGTCGATCACCCGGCGGATGATCGTGGGGGCCGAGGTCCTGTTGCGGTGGGATCACCCTGAGCTGGGTCGGTTGAGCCCGGAGCTGGTGCTCGAAACCGCGGAGCGGTCCAATCGGGTCGGTCAGCTCAACCGGTGGATCATCGACAACGCCCTCCGAGAGCTGGGCATGTTGCCACTGCAGGCGGACGACGACTTCACGCTTGCCATCAACGCTTCGCCGGCCGAGTTGGAGTCGGAGGACCTGATCCCGAATCTGCGTCGGGCCCTGGCTGAGACCGGTCTGCCGCCGAACCGCCTGATCGTCGAGCTGAGCGAGAGGATCGTAGCGGCCGGCGACGACCTGAGTGAGATAATCGGGCAACTCATCGAACTCGGCATCGTCCTGTCGCTCGACGACTTCGGGGAGGGCAAGACCTCGCTCGGCCACCTCCGCCGACTGCCGGTGCGCCAGCTCAAGCTCGATCGCGAACTCGTGCGCCAGGCCTGCAACAACGAGACCGACCGGATCATCTTCCGGTCGGTGGTCGAGCTGGGACAGGGCCTCGGCCTCGAGGTGGTGGCCGAGGGTGTCGAAACGACCGAACAGATGAGGACCGTCGTCCAGTCGGGCGCCGAACTGGTACAGGGCTACGGGCTGTTCCGTCCGATGGGCATCGAGCAGCTCGCCCGACTGTTGCGGGTCGAGGGTCGAACCGTGGTCGCCGACCGACTCATGGTGACGGTGGCCCCGGTCCAGCCGACACGACCTCCCGCCCCGGTCAGGCCGACGCCGCCCCCCGCCCAGGTCAAATCGCCGCCCCTCGTGGTGGGTCAGGAGACGACGTGGCCAGACCGCTGACCATCGAAGACTTCGGGCAGGACAACCGTAAGAACGACTCCGATGAGCGGCGCTGGGTGACCCTGGCCACCGCCCGGGCGTTCGCCGCCGCCATGTCGGTGCTGGCCATCGCCACCTTCGTCGTGAACCGGTCGGCCACGGCGCTCACCGTCGACGGAGCCGTGAACGCCGCCGAGGTGGCGTCGGGAACGATCGAACTCACCGATGACGACAACGGTCGCTCGCTGTTCGATCTGGCCGACATGGTTCCCGGCCGCGCCAGCAGTCAGTGCATCACCATCCGCTACGACGGCTCGATCGTGCCGGTCGAGCTGGCGCTCCAGGCCGAGGTGAAGGGCGACCTCGGTCCCTATCTCGATGTGCAGGTCGAACAGGGTACGGCCGGCGGCTTCGAGGATTGCGATCGGTTCCGTTCCGAGAAGGTCGTCTACAACGGAACACTCGCCCGGATGGCGGCCAGGGATCGGATCGACCTCGAACGCATCCTGAACCAGGGGGAAGCCCGGGTCTACCGATTCCGGTTCACCCTTCAGGACACCAACGAGGCCCTCGGCCGGGCCGCCACCGTCGGTTTCGTCTGGGAGGTGAAGCCGGCATGAGGCACCGCAGGCTGAACTCCCCGCTGCTCGTGCTCGTGTTGTTGGTGGTGCTCGCCCTGCCGGTGGGGATCGCGGTCGTGTCGATCGGTTCGGGGGCGAACTTCGCCGACGACGAGCGGTTCTCCGGCAACCGGCTCGGTGCCGGAACCGTCGACGTCGCCATCGACGAGGTCGTCGAGGTCACCGACGGTGCGCGAAGCCGGGCGACGTCGGGTGACCCGGCGGTGTTCTCGGCCACCAACATGGCCCCCGGGGATCACGTGACCGGTGCCCTGGCCGTCAACAACGACGGAACGCTTCCTCTCCGCTTCTGGGTCACCGCCAAGTCCACGACCTCATCGGGCGCTCTCGCCGACTGGCTGTTGTTCGACGGCTGGGTGGCCGACGATTGTCGATCCGGTCCCGAGGGCGCGGAGCGGGTGTTCAATACGAACGTCGTGCTCGGTCCCGAACACGCCCGGCTGATCGGTGACCCGGCCGGCCTCGAAAACGAGCTTCGGCTGGAGCCGGGCGACCAGCTGGTCGTCTGCGTCGGCGCCCATCTCCCGCTCGCCGCACCCAACGAGGTCCAGTCGGCGAGCGTCCAGGTCGAGCTGATCGTGGCCGCTCAGCAGTCGTTGGGGCCGGAGGATGAGAACGGATGAGGCTCATCCCACAGCGGCGGACCACACACCAGTCGGCGCAGGTCGGCCCGGTCGATCAACGGCCGATCGTACGCCGCCTGATGAGCGGGCTGCTGATCGCCGTTTCCCTGGTCACGATCACGTCGACGATCGCCGTCGTCTGCGGACTCGCTGTCGGCTACCGCCCGGTGGTGATTCTCACCGGTTCCATGGGCGACACCGCTCCGCCGGGGAGCCTGATCGTGGCCGAACCCCGTTCGGCGGCCACGATCGATGTCGGCGACGTCGTCGTCATGCGCCGGCCCGGCGAGCCGCTCATCACCCACCGGGTCATCGAGATCGAGACCAACGGGATTTCGCGGTTCGCGATCACCCAGGGTGATGCCAACGAGGCACCCGACGCCGCACCGTACCCGCTCGAGGGTGAGCAGTTGGTTTCCCGCTGGGTTCATCCGAAGGCCGGGAAGTGGGCGCTCACGGTCTTCCAGCCGGGTCCCGCACTGGCCGTCGTGGCCCTGGCCACCGTGGTCATCGCCATCCAGATGCTGCGACGGATCTGGCGGTCGCCCGCTCCCGCGCAGGCCCGGGCGGGCGGAACGCCTCGTTCCTCGGCCGGACGAACCAGGACTGTCGCTCCCCGGCAGCGCCGACGCCGGGCGGCCGTGCTCGGCCTCGCGCCGCTGGCCACGATCAGCGGGCTCGGCCTGGCCTGGGCGCTGTTCACCACCAACGAACCCGTCCCGAACAACGTGTTCGGTACCGCCGCGTGTTTCGATCCGCAACTGGGGTCGGTTCAGGACGGCGAGACGATCCACGCCGTCAACGGCACGGTCAACGTCCCGATCACGGCCGTCGACCCGGCGACCTCGTTCGTACTGTCGTCGGTGCGGAGCTCGTCGAACGAGCCGGCCGATTCGACCGCTCTGGTCCGCCTGGCCGCCGACGGTTCGGCTGTCGAGATCGAACGCTCGACCGACAACGGCGCACCGCCGGCAGTGACCGTGGCCTGGTCGGTCGTTTCCTACGACTGCGGGGTCTCGGTCCAGCGGGGCACGATCGCCGGTGACGGAACCTCGTCGGTCACCGACACGATCGCCACCATCGACCCCGGTCGCAGTTTCGTGCTGCTCGGTTCGGCGCCGGGGCCGGGCGATCAGGATTTCGGGCCGGACGATCTGGTTCGCGCCGATCTCGGGACCGGGTCGTCGGTCACCGTCGAATCGGCCGGCGCTGCGCTGGCCGCCGACCGGAGCTACCACTGGCAGGTGGTCACATTCGCCGATGCGGCGGACGCCGTCGTGCAGACGATCGACGTAGCACTCGGATCATCGGCAACCATCACGACCGGTTCACTTCCGACGCCGGTCAGCCTCACCAACGCGTTCGTGCTGGCCTCGGTCACGTCGAACTCCTCGGGGGCCGACATCGGTGAGCGTCTGGTTCGGGCCCGCCTGGTCGACGCCACCACCGTCGAGGTCAGCCGCTCGGTCGGCGGCGACCCGGTCGACGTGCGGATCCAGGTCGTCGACCTGCGGGACGGCACCACCGTCCGCCACGGCATCGTCGACTTCGCCACCGGTGAGACGGTGAAACCGATCCTTGTCGATCCGGTCGACACGACCCGGGCATCGGCCATCTCATCGGTGGCCGTTCCGGGTCAGCTGGCCGGCGGTCGTTCCGACCACGTGGCCGATGACGTGGCCGGCGAGGGTTCGGCCACCTTCGCCGTGACCGACTCGACGACGGTCACCGCCGAGCGCGCCTCCTCCGCGTCGAATGCCTCGTTCGCCTGGCAGCTCATCGAGTGGGCCGGCCCGACCTGGTGGGATCCCGACTACGTGTTCCGGCAGCGCATCGACGTCGAGACCGGCGCGGTCGCGGCCCCCGACGCCTACACGGTGCCGGTGCAACTCGATCATGCCGCGTTGGTCGCCATCGACGCCGCTCGGGCCGACGGCACCGACGTCCGGGTCGTCTGGTGGGACGGCTCTGCCTGGGTCGAGCTCGATCGGGTCCTCGAAGACAACTCGTCGTGGAACCAGACCGACACCACGCTGTTGTTCCGCACGCAGACCCCGATCGCAGCCGATTCGGTGGCGAACTACTGGCTGTACTTCGGCAACCCGACGCCCGCTCCGGTGCTCGAGGACCCGGAGAACGTGTT
>Ga0224512_10000292_pt1 | contig 53319 bp, 42 predicted proteins | sample SF_May12_sed_USG_4_FD_169103 | JGI IMG/M metagenome (GOLD analysis project Ga0224512, IMG submission 169103) | Sediment microbial communities from San Francisco Bay, California, United States - SF_May12_sed_USGS_13 | ecosystem: Environmental > Aquatic > Marine > Sediment | place: USA...
AACCGGGGCCGTTCGGTGGCCGTCGTCGACGCCGACGTCTGGGGCTTCTCGATTCCCAGGATGCTTGGCGTCGATCGCGACCCGGTCATCATCGACGAGATGATCGTGCCGCCCGAGTCGTACGGCGTGCGTTGCATCTCCATGGGCTTCTTCGTCGAGGAGAACCAGCCGGTCATCTGGCGGGGCCCGATGCTGCACAAGGCCCTCGAGCAGTTCCTCACCGACGTGTTCTGGGACGACCCCGATTTCCTCATCGTCGATCTTCCTCCGGGAACCGGCGACATCGCCCTGTCGCTGGCCCAGTTCCTGCCCCGGGCCGAGCTGCTGGTCGTCACCACCCCCCAGCCGGCCGCCCAGAAGGTGGCCCAGCGAGCCGCCTACATGGCCCACAAGGTGCACATCACCGTGTCGGGGGTCATCGAGAACATGAGCTGGTTCACCGGCGACGACGGCAAACGTTATGAGCTGTTCGGCTCGGGCGGCGGCCAGGAGCTGGCTGACGATCTGGACGTGCCGCTGCTGGTCAAGGTTCCGCTCGTGCCCGAGCTTCGGGAGGGCGGCGACGAGGGCAGCCCCATCGCCGTCAGCACCGAAACCGAAGCCGGAAAGGTGTTCGCCGACCTGGCCGAGCGGGTCGACGTCGAGCTGGCCCCCAAGAAGCGCTACCGGTCGGAACTCAAGATCGTCTGAGGGCCCGCGGGTGTGCACTTTGCGCCCACCCGCGGGCCGTGAGTTCATCGCATTGAGGAGCTTCGCCCTCCGTCTGCCCGCTGAACTCCTGATACGCCTCGAGACTGCGTCTCGCGGTCGGCGCCGCACGCTAGGTTGTGTCTATGGATCTTCGGATTGGTATCGCTGAAAGTCCCCAGGTCGTCGAGATCGAACTCGACGACGACGTCGACCGCAGTGAGGTGAAATCCCAGGTCGAGACCTCCCTCAAGGAGTCCGAGGTCCTGTGGCTTGTCGACCGGAAGGGTCGGGACTGGCTGATTCCATCGGCCCGGATCGCGTTCGTCGAGATCGGCATCTCCGACGCTGAGCGTCGGATCGGGTTCGGGGCCTGAGTCAGAGCAGACCGTCGGCGGCCCGGCTGCGATTCGTCACCGGAAAGGGTGGCGTCGGCAAGACGACGATAGCCGCCGCGCTCTCCCTGCGGGCGGCAGCCGACCGGTCACAGGTGCTCGCAGTCGACGCAGTCGACAGCGGTGATCTGGCCGCCGTCATCGCGGCGGAACCAAGCGAGACCTCACACCGGCCTGAGGTGCTCGGGCTGACGACCCAGGACTCCCTCAACGAATATGTGCGCCGCTATCTCAAGGTTCCGATCTCGCCGGCGAACATCGGCCCGCTGAGCCGGATCTTCGACTTCGTGTCCAATGCCGCCCCCGGGGTGAAGGAGATCCTCACCGTTGGCAAGGCCGGCTATGAGGCTCGCTTCGGCGACTGGGATGAGATCGTCGTCGACGCCCCGGCGTCGGGCCATGTGGTCGAGCTGCTCGCCGCTCCGACCGCGCTTCACGAGCTCATCACGTCAGGTCCGCTGGTCGGACAGACGGCGTGGTTGCAGGAGCTGCTGGCGGCGCCGAGTACCACCGTGACCGTCGTGGCCACCCCCGAGGAGCTACCGGTGGCCGAGACCACGATGCTGCTTGGCCGGCTCATCCGGGAGACCGATGTGGCCGTCGATGCCCTGATCATCAACCGGGCACCCACTACGATCGGACCGGCCGGAATCGCCGAGGCGGAACGGATCAACGGGCGCACCGACGGGCGGGCGACCACCGCGCTCGGTCTCGTCGCCGCGGCCGCAGTCGACCGGGCCCTGAGTGCGGCACCGTTCGTGGCCGAGTTGGAGGCGTTGGCCTCCGGCTATGACGTGCCGGTGTTCACGGTGACCGAGAACTTCGACGATCCGGTTTCGTCGGCCCTGTCGGCCCTGTCATCGTTGAATGGACATCGATGATCGACGCCGTTGATGCCCTCCTCGCCGAACGGTCGGTCGTGGCTGTGGTCGGACGAGGTGGGGTCGGGAAGACCACGGTGGCCGCCGCACTCGGTGTGCGGGCCGCTCGGCACCACGACCGGCGGGTCCTGGTTGTGACTGTCGATCCGGCCCGTCGCCTCGCCGATGCACTCGGGGTCAACGGCCTCGACGGCGAAGCCGTCATCGTGCCGGTCGGCCAGGCCGAGGGGCGCCTCTGGGTTCTGATGGTGGAGATGAGCTCGGCGTGGGATCAGCTCGTTCGGCATTGCGCCCCCGACGCGGCGACGGCCGACAGCCTCCTGGCCAACGGATTGTACCGATCGTTGACCACCCGGTTCGTGGCCAGCCACGACTACGTGGCGCTCGACCACATCCTCCTGCTCGACGACGACCGCTTCGATCTGATCATCGTCGACACGCCGCCCGGCAACCACGCCGAAGACCTGTTCGCCGCTCCCGGTCGGCTCGGCCTGTTCTTCGACAGTCGCCTGCTCCGCTGGCTGACCGCCGGTGTCGGGGGAGGCGTCACCCGTCTGGCCTCACGGCCGTTCCAGCTCGTGGCCCGGCGACTTCTGGGAACCGACTTCCTCGACCGCATCGGCGAGTTCTTCACGCTGTTCGCCCGGCTGCGGCCACGTCTGGTCGAGCGTATCGACGCTGTCGAACGGCTCCTGGAATCACCGGCATCGGCCATGGTCGAGATCCGAGCCGCCGACTCCGGGCACATTCCCGAGCCGGTCGAGGAGGGTGACGACCTCGTCGTGGTCAACCGGCTCCTGCCACTGACCGAGGTCGTCATCGAACCATCGGGTGACGGGGTCGATCGGGTCACGCTCGATCTGCGAATTGACTCCGATGACGTGGATGCGCTGACCGATGAATCGCTCCGGGCCGCCGTGGTCGGTCTGATGGCCGCCACCCCCGGGGTCGAGATGCGGTTGCCGGCGGGAACCGGGCTCTGCCTGCTGCCTCGGTTGAGTGGCGGTGTGAACCGGCTGGAGGACCTGATCACCCTGACCGACCAGGCCGCGGCCGAACCATGGCGATCCAAGGCCGAATCGAGCGATCCGGTAGTCTGAGGCCCTATGGCCACACTGAGTGATCTGGCCCGGAGGCATACCACCCTCGGCGCGGCCGGTCGCGCCCACCTTCGGCGCCTAGTCGGCTCGTGGTCCCCCCTGGCCGACCTCGGTTTCGCCGACCTCCTCGTCTGCGCGCCGGCTGCCCACGACGGCAGCGACAACGTGGTGGTGCTCAGCCAGATTCGCCCGACGACGGCCCCGACCCTGTTCGTTGAGGATCTCATCGGCACGGTCGCCGACCAGTCGGGATTCCAGGGCTTCCAGCCTGCGTACGAGACGGGTCGGATCGTGGAGATGGAGACGCTGGTCGAACCCGACGGTCGGCGGGCCTCGATTCTCGCCGTGCCGGTCAACCACGAGGGGCGTCGTGCGGCGGTTGTGCTGGCCTACCGCAGGGTCCGTGACAGCTATGCCCAGAGCGAACTGGAACAGGCCTACTACGCCGTCTTTCGCCGTCTGGCCCGGATGATCGTCGACGGTACGTTCCCGTTTCCCTTCGAGGGGGCCATCACCGAGGAGACCCCTCGGGTCGGCGACGGCACGATGGTGCTCGACCGCGACTCCCGCGTCGACTATTCCTCGCCGAACGCGATATCGGCCATTCATCGGCTCGGCTACAACGGAAGGATCGTCGGCCGGAAGGTGGAGGACCTCGGTTTCGACGGAGACGTGGTGGCCGGAGCGTATCGTCTTCGGGTTCCGGTGATCGACGAGATCCAACGGAGTGAGTCGGTGACCATCCTGGCCCGGATCCTGCCGCTGCTCGAGCGCTCACAGGTGACGGGTGCGCTGGTGCTGATCCGCGACGTTTCGGAACTCCGCCGCCGGGATCGGCTGCTGGTGTCGATGGACACGACGATCCGTGAAATCCACCACCGGGTGAAGAACAACCTGCAGACGGTGTCGTCGCTGCTGCGGATCCAGGGCCGCCGACTCGAGTCGGTCGAAGCCAAGGAGGCGATCGAGGAGGCGGTTCGCCGGATCGCGGCCATTGCCGTCGTTCACGAGCGCCTGGCCGCCGGTGACGGTGATCAGGTGGTCTTTCGGGAGGTGGTGCAACCCATCGTCGAGATGGCCCGCACCACCATGGTGAGCTCCGACAGCAGGATCGATTTCCGGCTGGTCGGGGAGGGGATCGCGCTGCCGGCCAGCAGGGCCAGCTCCCTGGCCGTCGTTGTGACCGAGCTACTGCAGAACGCCGTCGAGCATGGGTTTCCGTCCGGCTCCGGGCCGGGTGCGATCACCGTCGAGCTGGCGACGTCGCCGACCGATCTCGTCGTGAGGGTCTACGACAATGGTGTCGGTGTCGGCGGCGATTTCGACATCGCCGAACACGGCGGGTTGGGTTTGACGATCATCCGGACGATCATCACCGGCGAACTCGAAGGCGACCTGCAGATCTTTCCGGCCCGCGGCGAAGGGGGCGGAACGGTGGCGCAGGTAACGGTCCGAACCGTCGAGGAACCGTAGTACCGACGGAGCGGCTCGCCGGCGGCCATCGGCCCATCCGAACGCAAACGGACGAATCGATGGCGGCCGACGGGCAACGCCCTCTTGGTGGTGAGTCGGTCGGATTACGACCGAACGATGTTCAACGACGCCGGCTTATATAGGTGCGGCGGAGGTGGCGTCGATCCTCCTCCGATGTTGCTCCCCAGACACCTGAGTCCTGGTTGGTGGCCAGGGCGTACTCGAGGCAGGGGACTCGGGCCGGACAACGGGTGCAGACCGTCTTGGCCGCAGCGATCTGCTCGACCGCCTGGCCGGTGGTGCCGACCGGGAAGAACAGCTCGGGGCTGGTGTCCCGGCACGCGGCATCTTTCCGCCAACCGAATTCCGGATCATGGATGTACTCGCCGTTGCCCACCCGCTGTGCAATGACCTCGAATTCGCCGAATTCGATGACGGGTGAGCCCTCTCGAGAACCTACGACTGTCACGTTTCCTCCCTTAACCGTGAGTGGTCGATGTCTTTGAGATGGTCTTCTATGAAGTTGTCGAGCCGTCGATGCAGTTGCCGGCGGGTTGTGGGCTCGGCGGGCAGTCTGGGCAAACGCCTCTGAACGTCACACTAGACGAGTACTTAGATCTTCGTAAAGACTTCTGTGTCAGAAATCTGACTGAAAGATGTCGATTCTTGTCGTTTTGTCATCGAACAGACCGATTGGCCGCTGATTTGAGGGGCTTTGTCCCGTATGGCGGGATACACCGTTGTGTCTCCGCGGTGTCTCCTGTGGCACCCTGGTTTGAGTAGGGTGGTGCGATGGTGATGGTTGTGGCACACCGGGGCGCCTCGGCGGCCTACAAGGAAAACACGCTCGAGGCGTTCGACGCCGCCCGTACCCACGGTGCGGCAGGACTCGAACTCGACGTTCGGCGCTCCGCAGACGATGTCCTCGTCGTCCATCACGACGCCCACCTTGCCGACGGCCGGCTGATCTCCGAGCTCGCGGCCTCGGAGTTGCCCGATTGGCTACCGACGCTGGCCGAGGTGCTCGACATGGCCGGCGATATGTGGGTGAACGTCGAGATCAAGAACTTACCCGATGAACCCGACTACGACGCCGGGGAGACGATTTCCCTCGCCGTCGCCGGTCTGGTGACCTCCCACCTGCTGGGTTTCGAGACGGCCGATGATGAGGCCCCGTCCTTCGCCGACAAGCTTCTGGTCTCGTCGTTCAACGTCGACAGCCTTACCAAGATCCGCTCCGTCGAGCCGGGAATACCGCTCGGGCTCCTCGTGTGGGGTCAGGTCGATCCGGCATCGACGATAGCCAGGGTCGAGGCGCACGGCTTCGACGCGGTGAACCCGCAGGACCTCATGGTCGACCAGTCGTTCGTCGACCGGGCGAGACGGGCGGGATTGGCGATCAACGTCTGGACCGTGGATGATCCCCGGCGAATGATCGCGCTGGCCGAAATGGGGGTCGACAGCATCATGACCAACGATCCGGCGCTGGCATCGGTCACGCTTGGTGAGGCCGGCCTGCTCGGTTAGTGGAACACGAGGGGCGGTCCGCCGGAACGACGACCGACAGAGCGTCCGGCCGGTGTTCGATCTCGAGCCTGTCGACCCACCCGCAGCTCTCGCCGTCCATCTGGAACGGGAACGGCCGGTGGCCGACGACCGTGAGCGCCGGGAGATCGCAGAAGTGGGCGGTGGTGACCGAATTGCCGATGCCGCCGAGGGGCTCTCCATCGGGTTCGGCCTCACCCCCACGGCCGAAGGCTTGGCCGACCGCGCCCACCATGTGCCGGAGCGACAGCGAGCGGAGGCCCACCACCGAAAGCGCTCGCCCGAGATCAGCCTCAGGGGCCAGCTCGAGCGGGCGGCTGCCGAGATACGTGTAGGGATTGCAGTTCAGGGCGATGGCCAGATGATACGAACCCAGGTTCACGCCGTCGGCGTCGAGTATGTCGAACCACGGTGTCCGTCGGTCGACCCTCCGCAGCCAGGTGTCGATCGTTGCCGCCACGAACAGCGGGTGGCCGGCATAGCGCTTGATGGTGCCGCGGGCCTCGACCCGCTCGACGACGGCGGCGTCGAAGCCGAAACCGACGTGGAAGAGGAAGGCCCGCCCGTTGGCCACGCCGACCCCGGCCGAGACCCGGGATCGCTGTTCGATTGCCTCGATCAACACCTCGGTCGCCGCAACCGGATCGTTGGGGAAACCCAGAGCCCGGGCGAAGACGTTCGTCGAACCGCCCGGCAGGGGAGCGGCGGCGGTCTCCATACCGAGAAGCCCGTTGGCCACCTCGTTGATCGTGCCGTCGCCGCCGAGGCCGATCACGACGTCGGTGCCGTCTCGCCCCGCCCGGTAGGCCAACCGGATGGCGTGACCCCGCTTGGTCGTCTCGATGACGCTCAGGTCGAAGTGGTCGCTGAGTCGACGCTGTATCAGAATGCGGGATCGTGCCGTCACCGACGAGGCGAACGGATTGATCAGCAACGTGACGCGGGTCGCCATCGGCACAGCGTAGTCGGGCGGATTCGAGCCGGTTGTCCCCGCTCGGCCGACACAACGGAGGTGGTGTCGAGGATTCCCGGTGTTGATTACTCGAAGCCCGGCCTTTTCGGCGTACCATGCCCGTCATGAATGTGGTTGTGTGCGTAAAGCAGATCCCGGATCCGGCTGATCCGGGAGCACTGGATCCCGAAACCAAGACCCTCAAGCGAGACGTGAAGCTGATTCTCGACGAATCCGACTCCTACGGTGTCGAGATGGCCCTTCAGCTGGTCGATGCGGCCGGCGAGGGCGAGGTCAGGCTGGTCTCGATGGCTCCCAACAACGAGCGGTCCGGCCTGTCGACCGCTCTCGCCATGGGAGCAGCCTCCGCCGTGCTCGTCTCGGACCCGGCTCTGCTCGGCTCCGACAGCCTGACCACGGCGAAGATCCTGGCGGCGGCGATCAAAGACGCCGAGCCCGACCTGATCATCGCCGGTTCCGAGAGCTCGGACGGCTACACCGGAACCGTGCCCGAACAGATCGCCGCCGTGCTCGGGCTCCCGTCGGTGACCGCCGCCAAGTCGATCAGCGTCGACGGCGACACGTTGAAGGTCGAACGGCAGACCGACGCGGGCCATGACGACGTCGAGTGCCCGATGCCGTGTGTGATCAGTGTGACCGCCGGTGTGGTGGAGCCCCGCTACCCGTCGTTCAAGGGCATCATGGCGGCAAAGTCGAAGCCGGTCGACGAGAAGACTGCCGCCGACCTCGGCTTCGAGGCAGATCAGGTCGGCTGGGCCGGAGCCGGGCAGGAGATCGTCGACATCGCCGAAGCCCCCCAGCGGGAGGCCGGTGAGGTCATCGAGGACGACGGCGAGGCATTCCAACGGATCGTCGCCTTCCTCGAGCAGATGAAGGTCATTTGAGAGCGGGTAGGAGACAACCATGACACTGTCCAAGATCTGGGTGTTCGCCGAAGCGCTCGACGGGGAGGTCGCCTCGACAACCCTCGAGCTCCTGACCATGGCCCGCGGGTTGGCCGACTCGGTCGAATGCGTGTACGCCGGCGATGACGGCGATGACATCGCGGAGCTGCTCGGTTCCCACGGGTGCGAAACCATCCACCAGACCGGCGACCTCGACGGCGCCCTGGTCGGGGTTCCGGTGTCGGCCGCCGTCGTCGCCGCCGTGGAGGCGGGCGACGGACCTGACGCCATCCTGCTCGGCACGTCGTATGACGCCCGCGATGTGGCCGCCCGGCTGTCTGTGGGCCTCGATCGCCCGGTCATCACCAACGTCGTGGCCCTCGAGGTCGACGACGACACCCTCGTCGGTACCGAGCCGATTTTCGGCGGCACGACCGACGTCAAGACGAAGTTCACCGGTGAAGGCCCCTACCTCGCTCTGGTGCGACCCAAGTCGATCGCGGCCGAACCCTCGGGCGGCGCCGCGGCCGACGTCGAGGATCTCGACGTGCCCGATCTCGGGAGCGCCGGGGGCGCCACCGTGGTCGAACGTCACGCCGAGGAGTCCAGCGGACCGAAGCTCGACGAGGCCGCCGTGGTCGTTTCGGGCGGGCGGGGTATGGGCGATGCCGAAAACTACGAGATGGTCGAGAAGCTGGCCAAGCTGCTCAAGGGTGCCGCCGGTGCGTCCCGGGCCATCGTCGACGCCGGCTGGGTGCCTTATTCCTACCAGGTCGGCCAGACCGGCAAAGTGGTGAAACCCGATCTCTACATCGCCGCCGGCATATCCGGTGCCACCCAGCACCTCGTCGGCATGAAGGGGTCGAAGAACATCATCGCCATCAACAAGGATCCCGAGGCCCCCATTTTCGGGATCGCCGATCTCGGTATCGTTGGCGATGTGCACAAGGTGATGCCCCAGCTGATCGAGGCTCTCTCGAGTCGCTGAGCGCCGCAACGGATCTCCTCGGTGAACAGCCGGGCCTTCGGGTCCGGCTGTTCGCTGTGCGGCGACCCGTGAACAGTAGGCTGCACGCCTATGGCACAAGACGTCCTGGACCGGCTGACCAACGAGACCGTGGAGCTGCTGCAGGCGTTGATACGCAATCAGTGCGTCAACGACGGAACCCCCGAGTCGGGTCGGGAGGAGTCGTCGGCCCGGCTGTTGCGTGACGAGCTGGAGGCATCCGGCGTCGATATGCAGCTTTTCGAGACGCTGCCCGGTCGCACATCGCTCGTGGCCCGGTATCCGGGCACCGACCCGACGGCCCCGGCGCTCTGCCTGATGGGTCATACCGACGTCGTGCCCGTTTCGGTAGACGGCTGGTTGCACGATCCGTTCGGCGGTGAGCTGATCGACGGTGAGGTCTGGGGTCGGGGCGCAGTCGACATGTTGAATCTCACGTCGTCGATGGCGGTCGCCTTCCGCCATCTGATCACCTCCGGCAAACGGTATCCGGGCGACATCGTCTACTTCGCCGTTGCCGACGAGGAGGCGGGAGGGACCCACGGCGCCCGGGTGCTGATCGACAGCGAATGGGACGCTCTGCAATGCGATTACGTGCTCACCGAATGGGGTGGGATCCCAGAGCGGTCGAACCGGGGCATGAACCTGTTGATGGCGGTGGCGGAGAAGGGGATCGGATGGCGACGGCTGATCGTCAGCGGCTCGCCGGGCCATGGTTCGGCCCCGTACGGAACCGACAACGCGCTGGTCAAGGCGGCCGAGGTGGTGGGCCGCATCGCCCGGTACCAGGCCACGCCTCAGCTCGACGAGCTGTGGGAGGCCCGGATCCGGGCCATGGCGCTCCCGCCCGAGCAGGAGGCCGCACTCCTCGATCCGGGCTACCTGGCCGATGCGCTGGCCGCCATGCCGCCCGGCGTGGCTCGCAACGCCCACGCCTGCACCCACACGACGTTCAGCCCCAATGTGATTCACGGTGGGGTCAAGGCGAACGTCATCCCCGACGAGGTGGTGATCGAGGTCGACATCCGGACCCTCCCGGGCGAGACGGCCGCTGATGTCGACGCCCACCTGCAGGCGGCGCTTGGTGATCTGTACGACCAGGTGACGATCGAGTCCATCCAGTATTTCCCGTCGACGAAGTCGCCGACCGACACGCCGCTGTGGGACGCCCTGGTGCGCTCGGCCACCAAGGCCTATCCCGACGCGTCACTGGTGCCGAGCCTGGTAACCGGTGGCACCGACTCCCGGTTCTTCCGCTCCAAGGGCGCCGTCGCCTACGGTGCCGGCCTGCTGAGCCCGGCGGTCGACGCCAGTGAATTCGCCCGTCGTTTCCACGGCCACGACGAACGAATCGACGTCGAGTCCCTGCGGATGACGGTTGGGCTGTGGCTCGACGTCGTCGAACATCTCTGGACCTGACCGGGTCGGCTCGCTTAGCCCCCCACTTTCATCCTGGGTCGGCTGGAAGTTGACGGAAACACAACGCCCGATACATCGGCGCACCTAGGCTTGAGGAGGCCATGGCCCCACTCGTTGCCGCTCCCGCCGGCTGGGCGTCGATCGACGCCCTGGCCCGTCATCTCGACGATGTGCGCGGCGGCGATCGACTGGCTCCGGCGGTCGTCGTCGCCGCCGATTCCGTTGCCGCCAACGGCCTGCGGCGGGCGCTCCTTCGCCGCTGTGCGGTCAATCGGCTCCCCGGACTGGCCGGTGTCGACTTCACGACGGTCAACCGGTTGGCCGCCACCCTCATCGAACCGGCCCTGGCTGCGGCCGACGGCCACGTTGCCAGCCGGATCGAGCTCCTGGCCTCGATCCGCGAGACCCTCCGCCGGAAGCCGGGGGTGTTCGGTTCGGTGGCCGACCATCGAACGACCGAGGACCGTCTCGTCGCCTTCTTTCAGGAGATCACGGGACTCTCCCCGGACGCCCGGCAGCGTCTCGAGGCCCGGGCCGAAGGACTGCCCGCCGACGCATTCCGGGTGGCCCGGGAGGCGTCGGAGGCCATGGGTCGGGCATTCACCGAGGACCAGGTCATCGAGTTGGCCCTCCAGGAGCTGGCTCTTGCCCCCGAGCTGACCGTCGGTCCGCTCGTTCTCGTCGACCCCGACCCGGAGCGAACCTACGAGGCCCGGATGGTCAACGCCATCGCCCGACGCGACGATGCGTCGATCGTGGTATCGCTCACCGGACACCGGGCGATCGACGACGCCTATCTTCGCCGTCTGGAGGCCTGGGGTGTTCCCGTCGAACCTCGTGACCCCGACGAGGACCTTCCAACAGGTCGCAGTGCTCGAGCCCCCGCCGACCGACCTCGCCCGGCCGCTCTGGTCGAGGTGGCGGCGCCCGACGAGGAGGTTCGAGCGGCCATCCGCCAGCTGTCGGGCCAGGCCGCTGCCGGTGTGGAGCTCGGCGACATGGCGATTCTCTACACCCAGCCCGATCCGTACGCCAGCCTGATCGGTGAGCAGCTGGCGGCGGCCGGTATCGCCTACCGGGGGCCCGGCCATCGATCGTTGGCGTTGACGCTCGTCGGTCGGACCCTGCGCCGACTCCTGGCTCTCGCCACCCATGATCTCGATCGGGGGTCGGTCATCGGACTGCTGAACGCCGCCCCCATCGATCGGGGCGATGGAACCGAAGCACCGGCACTGCACTGGGACCGGCTGTCGCGCCAGGCGGGCGTGATCGACGGCGACCATTGGGCCTCCCGGCTCGCCGAACTCGGGCAGTCGCTCGAGACCGACGACGGACACAACCCGGGTTCGAACCGTGGGACCGGGGCCGGCGACCGCTCAGCGGTTGCGGCCCTCGCCGCCTTCGTCGACGAACTCCGCTCTGCTCTGCGGCCACCGGAGCCGACATGGCGGGCATGGTCGCAGTGGGCCTCCGGCCTCCTCGATCGGTACCTGCTGGACGTGCAGGTGGGCGGTCCGAACCCCACCGATTGGCCCGCCGACGAGCAGCGGGCGGTGGCCATGGTCGACACGCTGTTGCAGCACATCGCCGCCCTCGACGAATTCGGGGGTCCGCCCCGTCTCGACACCTTCGAGGCGACCGTACTGTCCGGCCTCAACGGTTGGCGGGTTCCCGGCCACGACGACGGCCGGGGTGTCTTCGTCGGTCCGGTCGATCGTGCAGCCGGTCTGCCATTTCGGCGGATCGCCGTGGTCGGCGTCGTCGAAGGCCGTTTTCCCCGGGTGCCGAGGGAGGACTCACTGCTGCCCGATCAGCTCAAGGCCCAGGCCGGCGGCCTCATGCTCGAGAAGAACCAGATCACCGAGATCGATGTTCACAAAGCCGCACTCGTCGCGGCAGCGGCAACCGACGCCACCACCTTCTTCGTCGCCCGCGGCGATCTTCGGAGCAACCGATCCCGGGCCTGGCCCGAACGGTTGAAGGGTTTGGTGGCCGAGGCCCAGGTGATCGCCTCACACCATCAGGGCCTTCTCGACCACGGGCGCCCGATGTCGGAGAACGACTTCGCTCTGCGAGCGCTCCTGGCCCACGTCGAGGCCGGCGATCCGGTCCACACGCATGTCCTCGCCCGACGTGACCCGGTGCTGGCGGCGGGCCTGCGCCGCCACCTCGGTCGCCGCCGAACCGAGCTGACGCCCTACACCGGTCGGGTCGAGCGTTCGATGATCGATCCTGTCGATCGAACCTTTTCCCCGACGGCGTTGGAGACCTACGCCCAGTGTCCGCGCAAGTATCTGTTCCAGCGAGTCCTCCGACTCCAGGAGGACGAGCGGCCCGAGCGCATCGCCGAAATCACCGCCCGGGAACGGGGCCATCTGGTGCACCGGGTTCTCGAACGGTTCGTGACCGAGGCCCTGGACACCGGTTCCGTTCCCGGGCCCGGTGAGCGCTGGTCGGCTCTGCAGCGGGCGAGACTGCTCGAGATCTGCGACGAGGAGATCAAGATCGACCAGGGCCGCGGTGTCACCGGTGGCGAGGTGCGGACCCGCCTGCTGCGCGAGGAGCTGGTCACGGAGATGGTGACGTTTCTCGACACCGACGACGCCCTGCGGCAGGAGCGTCGGTCCACCCCGTGGGCCGCTGAGTTCAAGTTCGGGTTCGACGACAGCCCGGCCCTCGAGGGTGTGCTGGCCGGCCGGGCGCTGCGACTGCGGGGATCGGTCGACCGTGTGGACCTCACAGACGACGGCGGGATCCTGGTCATCGACTACAAGGGCGGATCGGGCAGCCAGTTTCGGGGTCTCGACGACGATCCGCTCGACGGTGGTCGGCGCCTGCAGCTTCCTCTGTACGCTCAGGCCGTTGCCGATGCGCTCGATCGCACGGGTCCTCGAACCGGTCTGTATTGGCTGACGAGGAAGGACGAGGTTCTTCCCGTGTCGCTGGACGGTGAGCTGGAGGACGATCTGGAGGACAAGGTCGGCGCCGCCCTGGACGGCATCACCGAGGGCCTGTTTCCCGCCGTACCCGGCAGCGCCACCAGCTGGCCCCGGGTCACGTTCGACAACTGCGTCTACTGCGACTTCGATCACATCTGTCCCACCGACCGCCAGAGCGAGTGGGAATCGATCAAGGACGATCCAGCGCTCAAGCCGGTCGAGGTCGTCATCAACGACGGGACCGACCGGTGATGCCACGCTCGTCGAAGCCGGCGGCGAAGCTGGCCGACCAGCCGGCGCGCGACGTCATCACGGGCGAGCTGGAACGCACGCTCTTCGTCGAGGCCGGCGCCGGCAGCGGCAAGACGTCGTCGCTGGTCGATCGAATCGTGAACCTGGTCGACCAGGGGCGGGTCCGGGTCGAGAGGGTGGCCGCCATCACCTTCACCGAAGCGGCGGCACGCGAGCTGAGAACCCGGGTTCGGGATGCCATGCTCGCCCGAGGTATGCGGTCGGCGGGTGACGTCGAGTCGGCCGCGTTCACCACCTTGCACGGATTCGCTCTCCGCATCCTCACGGACCATGCCATCGAGGCCGGTCTTCCCCCGGGTTTCGGAGTGGTCGACGAAATCACCAGCGCCCTCGAGTTCGAGCGGGACTGGCGGCTGTTCGTCGGTCATGTCGGCGACGACCTGGGGCTACTGGAGCTGCAGGAGCGGGCCGCCGCTCTGAGCATCAAACTCGAATCGTTCTCGACCGTGGCGAAGAGCTTCGACGACAACTGGGATCTGCTCGAATCATTCGACGAGCTGGTCCAAGGCCGCCTGGAGCCATTGTCCGACCTCGACACGGCGGACCTGCTCGGCAAGGTCGTCGAGCTGGAGGAGTTCACGTCGCTGTGTATCAGCGACGAAGACAAGATGTGCTCGGCGATCCTCGGCGTCGTCGCCGAGGCCCGTTCGCTTCTTCGATCCGAGCCGCTGGTGCAGTTGCGCGGCCTGCTGTCGCTCAGGTTGCCGGGGCGGGTCGGCCGCAAGGACAGCTGGCGGGATCCCGGAATCGATCACGTTCGGGCCCGGATCGCCGATCTCTCAGCCGAGATCGATGGACATCTCGATCATCTGCGCCACGAGGTGATCAGCCGCTTCACGATCCTGGTGGCGGCGCATGTCCTGCGCCGGGTACGCGCCCGACAGGATCACGGCCAGCTGTCGTTTCACGATCTTCTGGTCTTGGCCCGCCGACTGCTGCGAACCGACGAGAGCGCCCGCATGGCGCTCCATCAGCGCTACACCCGAATTCTTCTCGACGAGTTCCAGGACACGGATCCCATTCAGATCGAACTGGCGGTCCTGCTCGCCCATCCCGGGCCGGTCGCCGGGCGCCGATGGCAGGAACTGGCGGCGGAGCTGCCGGCCGGGCGCCTGGTCGTCGTCGGTGACCCGAAGCAGGCCATCTACCGGTTCCGTCGAGCCGACATCGGCGTCTACGCCGAAACCGGTGACGTGCTCGAGGTCGAGCCGACCAGGCTCATCACAAACTTCCGCTCCGTCCCCGGCATCGTGGCCTGGGTCAACGCCTTGTTCGATGAGATCATCGGCGACGGCGTCCCCGATGTTCAGCCCGCCTACACGGCGCTGGCCCCGGCCCGGCCCGCTCATCCCGGTATCGAGGTTCCGGTCACGGTCCTCGGACAACCCCATGACAAGACATTCGGTGTCGGCCTGATTCGCGAGATGGAAGCCGCCGACGTGGCGGCGATCGTGTGCCGGATCATGGACGACGAATGGCCCGTGTTGGCCGAGCCCGGCGGAGTCGGACCCGACGGCCGCCGGTTGAAGGACGCGTGGCGGCCGGCTCAGCTTCGCGACATCGCCGTGTTGATCCCGTCGCGGCTCTCGTTGCCGGCCCTGGAGTCGGCCTTCACCGCCGCCAACATCCCGTTTCGACCCGAGACCAACTCGCTGGTGTACGCAACCCAGGAGGTCCGCGACCTCGTCGCCGGCATCCGGGCTGTCGTCGATCCCACCAGTTCGATCGATGTCGTGGCCGCACTGCGTTCGAACCTCTTCGCCGTCACCGACCGGGATCTCCTGGCCTGGAAGCTCGCCGGCGGGGGTTGGGACTACCGCGACGCGTGGCCCCCCGAGTCGGATGACTCGCCGGTGGCCGCGGCCTACGCCGCTCTGCACGAGTGGCACCGGCAGCGTTGGTGGAGTGAACCGGCGGGTCTGATCGACCGGATGATCCGCGAGCGTCGACTGCGGGAGCTGGCGCTGGCCGAGAGCCGGCCCCGCGACCGCTGGCGGCGGCACCGGTTTCTCACCGAGCAGGCCCGGCAGTTCACCGAGGCCAAGGGCGGCGATCTCCAGGATTTTGTCGACTGGGTCGAAATCCAGTCGAGCGATGTGGCCCGGGTGACCGAACCGGTCCCGCCGGAGCCTGATGACGACGCAGTGCGGGTCCTCACCATCCACGGTGCCAAAGGACTGGAGTTTCCGATCGCCGTGCTGGCCGGCGCCCCGACCCGGGAGGGGTACCGTCGAAGTGGACCGCAGGTGCTGTTCACCCCCGAGGGTTGGCCGGAGGTCAAGCTGGGGAAGGACAAACGCACCAGCGGGTTCGACCTGCGGGCGTCGGTCGAGGAGATCCTCGACGAGCACGAACGGGTCCGCCTTCACTACGTCGCCGCAACCCGGGCCCGGGACCACCTGATCGTGAGCGCCCACCACAAGGAGGGCATCCCCAGTGTCGGGCGGCGCACGTGGGAGGCCGTTCAGGGCCGCCCGGAGCTGTGGCGGTCGGTCGAACGCCGAGGCGACGAGCGGTATGACACCATCGCCGCAACCCAGCTTCGCTTCGCCGCCGCCGACTACGACGGTGATCTGGGCCGGTGGAAGGCCGACCAGGACCGTGTGATGGCCTCGGCGGCCGCCGTCCGGTTTTGGTCGCCCTCGCGGTTGGCCGAGGCCGACGACGCCGAAGCCGCCGACCGGCTTCAGCTCCCGTTTTCGTCCGACTCGATCGTGGTCGACGACAGCGCTCCGGGTGCCGGGATTCTCGTCGACGTGTCCGCCGACTACGACGGATCGACCCTGGGCACTGCGGTTCACCACGTGCTCGAACGGTTCCCCCTGGACATCGCGCCGAGTGACGCACGCTGCAAACCGGAGATCCAACGACTGGCCGCGCTGTGGTCGTCGCGGACGCCCGTCGGTCTCGGGCCGGACCCGGAGGTCGAGGCGGACCGCTTGGCGAGCGAGGTCGAGTCCCGGGTGTGGGCGGCACTGAACTCGGCAACCTTCGACCAGGCCCGCCGGTATCCGGTGCGGCGGGAACTGGCGCTCGGCATACCGATCGGCGGGCCGGCAGGTGCGCCGACCAGCCCTGGAACCATCGAGGGCTTCATCGACCTCTGCATCGAGGGTCCTGACGGTCTCGTGGTGGTCGACTACAAGACCGACCGGGTGGCCGACGGCGAGCTCGACCGCTTCGTTGCCAAGTACCGGCTCCAGCTGGCGGCTTACGCGCTCATGTTGGAAACAGCGGCGATGCAACCGGTCGTCGAATGCCGACTGCTGCTCCTGCGATCCGACGGCGCGGTCGAGCTTCCCCTGACGGATCTCGGCGCTGCCGTCACCGACGTGACGCGTCTCCTCGGCCTCGCACCCGACGGCGATCAGGCGCCCGTCGCCGCCGGTTGACGTCGGTGGGCGCCGCCTGAGCCTTCGGTGGCCGGTCTTCGATTGGTGGCGGAGCCGCCATCGGGCCGGCACCATCGGAATCGATGTGGCAGCCGGCGCATGGTTCAGGCCCGCGATGGGTCACATGGTCCGTCCATTCGCTGCCGTCGAAGTACCGGAGATGGTGCCGTTCAAGCGGATCCGGAAACCACCCCGGATCGGTGAGCACGTGGGCCGGCTGGTCGAAGGCCGTCATGTTACGATCGGTTGGAGCGGCGGGCGGTGCATGGATGAACCAACCTTCCCCGGTGAAAGACAACGTATCACCCAATTCCGTCGACCGGTTCACGGCGATTCTTGAGTTCTGATCCGATCGGGTTTTCAGGCCACCAGAGCGGCCGAGGGTGCGTGGGCCGGCAACCGACCTGCTTCGACTCGGGCCACGAGCTCCGCCCGACCCTCCGGGCACTGCTCGACGAACGGACACCAGCCACACAACACCGACGGCCGGGGTTCGAACTGGTCGCTCCCGCAGGCCTGATCGATCTCGACCCAGGCCTCGGTGAGCATGGCCAGCGCGTTGTCGATGCGGGCCTGTGTGACCCGGATGTCGAGAATGCGCTGGCCGAGGTACAGAAGTCGAGCCCGACTGGGCCGTTTGCCGGTCTCGGACTGCAGTGCGGCGGCATAGAGCATCACCTGCTGGATCTTGTCGTGGCGCCAGCGGTAACCGGGCAGCGTGCCGGACTTGTAGTCGCTGACGACGAGATCCTGACCCATGCGGTCGACCCGGTCGATGATGCCGACGAAGGGAACCGAGCCGAGTTCGACCTGAACCTTCTGTTCGGTGGAGACGACGTCGACGGTTGCCGGATCCTCGATATCCCACAGGCCGGCGATGGCCAGCCAGGCCTGCCACCGAAAGGCTCGAGCCTCGTCGGCATCGAGTTCCAGGTTCCGGTAGTCGTCGGAGGCGGCGAACTCCTCCCACGCCGTACGGGCCAGGTCCTTCGCGGCGTCGACGGTACGGCCACGCGGCTCGTCCTGGCAGAGCAGTTCGAGCACCCGGTGGGCGAATGTTCCGACCAGCGCCGCCCGCCCCGAGGGATCGGGGAGCCGGTCGACGTATTTGAACCGCCACCGACGAGGACAGCTCACAAACGCCGCGGCGGAGGAGGGAGAAAGATAGGGAGGCTTGTCGGCCATCACGACCATCCTGCCGGAATGCTGTGACAAGTTGGCGGATGGTCGTCGTGCCTCGCCTCCGGCGAGCCCCCGAGTTTCGGCCATCAACGGCCGAAACTCGCAACATGACGCAGAGTAGCAATCACAGCGACGGTTCAGAAGCTACGGCCGGAGCCGCGACGGCGACTCGAACCGCCGAAGCTTCGACCCGAGCCGCGCCGACCGGAGCTTCGGGACGACCCACCCGGCCGAAGCACACCGCCACCGAGAGAGCCTCCGCTCATCGAGCCGCTGCCCGTGGACCCGGAGCGGCGCCGGGACCGACGGGTGCGAGGACGGTTCATCTGGCCGAGAACGATGCTCCCGAGGATGCCGCCGAGGCCACCGCCGAACCCGCCACGACGGCGGCCGTAGCCGGCGGGGTAGGACGTGCGGGGGGAGGAGGGGCGGCGAGCCGTCGGTCCGGGGCCCGGCGCAAAGACCGACTCATCGCGACCGAGTGCGGGCTTGTCGTTCTCGGCCCGCTTGCGGGCGGCCTCCGCCTCCGCCTGCCGGGCCGCTTCGGCCTCCACTTCGGCAGGGGACGGTGGCACCGGCCGGCCGTCGAGTTTGGCCTCGATCATCTCGAACTGCCACTCGGCGTGGTCGATACGATCGTCGAGCGCGTCGACCTCCTCGACCGTCGATGCCCCGTCGATCTCGTGGCTGACGTCCTGATAGGCATGGCTGGCCTGCTCGTAGGCGGTGATCAGCTCTTGATCCTCCGAGAGCACAACCCGGTCGCCCAGGTCGATGACCCGGTCGGCGTTGTCACGCAACTGTTCTTTTATCTCGGCCCGGTCGGCCTCCAGTTCCTCGAGCAGCGCCTGCTCGGCTTTCCGCCGGCCGCTCCAGCTCCGGAAGGCGAGGAAACCGCCGCCGAGGACCAGAAACCCGAGCAGGATGGTTCCGAGGCCGACGCCACCGGACGAGGTCGTCGAGCCGTCGCCGGAGGTTCCGCCTGCTGTGGTGGGGGTGGTGGCCGAATCGGACGAGCCACCGCTGATGGCGGCGGCGATGGTCGAGGTGAATGCATCGAGACCCTCGGCATCGTTGTCGGTGCTGAAGCCGGCGAGTGCGGCGAGGTCGGCCTCTTCGAGGGTGGTCTCGTCGAACCCGATCGGGGCTTCTATGTAGTAGCCGTCGTCGATCAAAACGACCACAAGCCGGTAGGAGGATCCACGGCTGTCGAGTTCGTCCCAGACGGCGCCGGCAACGCCTGCCGCTGCCTCCGAACCGCCGGTCTGGTCCAGGCGGACGAACGCCACCCCGAGGTCGTTGGCCCGACCGATGGCATCGGCCAGATCGGACTCGGGGCCCTCGTCGACGTAGTAGCCGTTGCTCTCGATCTCGTTGGCGATCTCGGAGGCCGACTGGGCCGTCGCTGCTGACGGAGCGGACACCAGCACTCCGAGCGCAACGACGAAACCGATGAGTGGCTTGAGTAACGATCGAGGAGCCGTCGCCAGGCTGGATGTGATCACGACCTCGGATTCTATCGGCTGGCCTTGGTCACTCGGGGTTGTGTCCGATATCCCGCTCGACCTTGCGCCGCAACCACTCCGAGGTTTCCCGACGGGCCTCGGTCTCGGCCTCGATCGAGAGGTAGGCCTGCCTCCAGCTGCGGTGGAGCCTCAGGCCCCGGGCGAACGAGCCCAGATAACGTCCCGAGAAACCGATCCGACCCTGCTCGGCCCACTGGCGGACGTGCACCAGCTCGTGGGCCAGCAGGGGGCTGTTGCCCCGCTCGTCGACCTCATGGGCCAAGAGGATGGTGTAGCCGAGGGTCATGCCGTCGTAGCGGCCGGGCAGGGTCGGCACCGCCACGACCCGAACCCGTCGGGCCAGGTACTTCGGCAGCACGTCGTAGGAGTCGAGCTCCGCCTGGTTCAGTGATCTACCAACTCGATTCACGTCACTTACAGTAGAAGACCGACGACCAAACGCCGAGTGCGACGAGAGGTAACACAGAACACCAGATGAGACTGTCACTCGGATCCTCGACCGACCACGGATTCGCTCTGCGCCGCTGGTTCCCCCTTCTGGGCGGCGTCATCGGCCTGCTGTTCGTTTGGCGACGCGCCCGTCGGGTGTTCATCGACGATTTCCTGCGGCCCATGGGTCGGACCGGCCTGATCGCCCGCAACCTGCGGCTGGCCCGTCTGGCCACCCGATCCGGACGTCGCTATGCCTTCCACCGGGCCCGACGGACCTTCGCCTCCGTGGAACGCCAGATCGAGCTCGACGAGGCGTTCCAGATGCGCACCGCCTCCGACGTGACCCGGGAGCTCGGCAACATGAAGGGGGCGATGATGAAGCTGGGCCAGATGGCCAGCTATCTCGACACCGGCCTCCCCGACAACGTCAAGGCCAGCCTGGCGTCGCTTCAGAGCGACGCACCGCCGATGTCGCCCGAGCTGGCAGCCCGGCAGATCGTCGACAACCTGGGCGCGCCTCCCGAGAAACTGTTCGCCGAATGGGACCCGCAACCCATTGCCGCCGCCTCGATCGGTCAGGTGCACCGGGCCATCACCACCGACGGCCGAGCGGTCGCCGTCAAGGTCCAGTACCCGGGCGTGGCCGAGGCGGTTCGATCCGACCTGGCCAACGCCGGTTGGATCTTCGGCGGGATCGCCGCCATGTTCCCGGGCGTCGACTCGGAGCCGATCGTCGACGAGATCAAGAACCGGCTTGTCGAGGAGCTCGACTACGGGCAGGAGGCGGCCAACCAACGGATGTTCGCCGACTACTTCCGGGGGCATCCCTACATCACGGTTCCCGATGTGGTCGACGAGTACTGCGCCGACCAGGTGCTCACCACCGAGCTGGCCGTTGGCCACCGGTTCAACGAGGTTGTCACCTGGAGTCGACACGAGCGTGATCTGGCGGCCGAGACCCTCTTCCGGTTCTCGTTCGGTGCCATCTACCAGCTCCATTCGTTCAACGGTGACCCCCATCCCGGCAACTATCTGTTCCGGCCCGGCGGGCAGATCACGTTCCTCGACTTCGGCCTCGTCAAGCGCTTCGACGAATCCGAGACCAAGCTGTTCCAGGATCTGATCATCGAGATGGTGTTGAGGAAGAGCCCACAAGGATTCCGTCGGATGGTTGAGGATGTCGGCATCCTCGCGCCGGGTGTCGATCTCGACGACGAGCTGGTCTATGAGTACTTCAGCTACTACTACCGCTATGTGCTCGACGACGAGCCGACCACCATCGACGCCGCCTACGCCGCCCACGGGGTCGAGCACCTGTTCAACACCAACGGTCCCTACCGCGATCTCATGCAGCATCTGAACGTTCCACCGGCCTTTGTGGTCATCCAGCGGATCACCCTCGGCCTCATGGGGCTGTTCGCCGAGCTGGAGGCCACGGCCAACTGGCAGGCCATCGCCCGCGAGCTCTGGACCTTCACCGACGGCCCACCGTCGACGCCGATGGGCCAGGAGATCGCCCGCTGGGAGGCGGGTCGGGCTCGGCCGAGGGTCGGCTAGGCCGGTGGGCGGGCGAGCCGTTGCGGGGGAGCGCAATGCCCGTCGGGGCAGACGAACGGCCACGGGCCGTGTGATCCGATGGCCACCGGTGTGACGCCGGCGGCGATCTCGTCGACGAGGCCGACGATCATGTCGACATAACGGGGGTCGAGGCCGACCGACGGCACCCGTTCGAACGCGAGCCCGAGCTCGGCCGCCGTCTGGGCGGCCTGGGTGTCGAGATCGAAGAGAACCTCCATGTGATCGCTGGTGAAGCCGAGCGGAACGACCACCACGCCGTCTGGAGCATCGTCGGCGCCGGCCAGCGCTGTCAGGTGGTCGTTGATGTCAGGCTCCAGCCACGGCACCTGAGGGGGGCCACTGCGGCTCTGGTAGACGATGTCATGTTCCGGGCGGTCGTGGCCGGCTGCCTCGAGCCGGTCGAGGACCAGCTCGGCGGCTTCGGCCAACTGATCCTCGTAGTCGCAGCCGGCGGCCATCGACACCGGAATCGAGTGGGCGCTGAACAGCACCTGGACGTTTCGCAGGCTCGATAGACGCTCGAGCCCCGCCGCCAGATTGTCGACCAGTGGATCGATGAAGCCCGGATGGTTGTAGAACAGCCGTAGCTTGGTGAGCTCGGGAGCTCCGGCGCCGACCTCGTCGCGGGCCCGGGCGAGATCCTCCCGGTACTGACGACAGCCGGAATAGCTACCGAACGCCGACGTGACGAAGACCGCGGCGTGGCGAACACCGTCGTCGGTCATGCGCCGGACGGTGTCGGTGACGAACGGGTGCCAGTTGCGGGCCCCGAAGTAGACGGGCAGATCATGACCGGTGGCGGCCAGCCGCTCGACCAGCGCCGCCGCCAGGTCACGACACTGATCGTTGATCGGCGACCGTCCCCCGAACAGTGCGTACTGCTCCGCCACCTCGGCCAGCCGTTCGTCCGGGACGTCGCGACCCCGGGTGACGTTGCGAAGGAAGTCCATCACGTCCTCCGGCCGTTCCGGGCCGCCGAACGACAGGATCAGGACGGCGTCGACCGTGCTCTCGGTTGTGGATGGCGTCTCCGGCATGCCCATCGAGCCTACGCAAGCGGTCGGGGGGAGCCACCTCACACCCATGACCGATTGGGCCGAACGAACCAACTGGATAGGCAGATGACCGGGTTTTCTCAACGGCGGCCCTGAGGCGGACGATACATCAGGCGCAAGACCGTCGGCCCGACCTGTCTCGGTCGCCGATCAGTCACCACTGAGGAGACCGATGACCACACGGAAGAGGCTTTCCGCCGGACTGCTGGCGACCGCCACTGCGGCGGGAGGGGCGGTTGTCGCCCTGGGCTACGGTCCCGGGTCGACCGACGGGGAGCTACCGCCTCCGCCGCCGCTGCTGGAGATGTCGGCGCCCGAGCCCGTGATCCCCGACGATGGTCTCGAACGGCTCATCGTGACCGTACCCTCGACGGTGGGTGACATCGGGACCGGGTCGTCTTCGGGCGGGGAGGGCCGCGGTCTATTCGATGCGCTTCCCGATGAGGCGGAGCGGATCGTGGTCAACGACGGGCGCCTCGGCTACGTTGACGGCGACGGCGGGTTCACCGCCTTCGGTGAGCCCGGAGCCGGTACCGACGCCGGCGACGGCGGTGGCGTGCCGTCCATGGCCGACACCCTCGCAATTCTTCCGGGCGTCGAGTCGGTAGAACCGATCAGCGACGGCAGCTATGCCGTCCGCACGTCGGAGCCGGAGCAGCTGGACGCCTTGACCGACATCGGGGTGACGGTGACCGAGGACATGCTCCTCGCCTTCACCGACGATCCCTACGAGCCCTATCAGTGGACGCTGGACAACACCGGTACCAATCTGAGCGGCGTGTCATCCTTACCGCCCGTGGAGCAGACGCCGGACGCCGACATCGATGGGGTCGAGGCCCGTCTGGGCGCAACCGGAGAAGGAGCGGTCGTGGCCATCGTCGATTCGGGTGTGGACCTGTCCCACCCCGACCTGGCGCACGCGGCCTGGGTCAACCCCGGCGAGGACTGCGACTCGGAAACGGGCAACGGCATCGACGACGACGGAAACGGCTACGTCGACGACTGTTCGGGTTGGGACTTCGGCGACAACGACAGGCAGATGTTCGACGGTTCCAACAACGCCCATGGCACGCACGTCGCCGGTATTGTGGCCGCCCGCTCGGGCAACGGTCAGGGTGTGGCCGGTATCGCTCCGAACGCGAAGATCATGGACCTCAAGGTGTCCGACCGCTGGGGCGCCATCCCGTCCTCGTCGATCGCCATGGCCATCCGTTACGCCGTCGACAACGGGGCCGACGTCGTCAACCTGTCACTCGGCAGCGAACCCGGTGCGCCGCTGGCGAGCGCCGCCGAGATGGCCGCCGCCGTCGACTACGCCCGGGTCAACGGGGTGTTACTGGTGGTGGCCGCCGGCAACAACGGCATCTCGCTCGACAATGCTGCCGTGTATCCGGCGAGCCTCGACACCTCGAACATGCTCGTCGTCGGCGCCACCGATCCCACCGATCGCCGCACGACGTTCTCCAACTACGGCTCGGTCGTCGATCTCTTTGCGCCCGGGCTCTACATCCTGTCGACCACACCCAACGGTCAGCTGGCCTTCCAGAGTGGCACCAGTCAGGCGTCGCCAACGGTGGCCGGGGCCGCGGCCCTGGTCGTGCAGTCGCTCGGCACGTCCGACCCGTCCGCGGTGATCGACCGGTTGACGGCCTCCGCCGACAGCTTCCCCCACCTTCATGGTCAGGCCGCCAATCCCCTCCGGGTCAATGCCGCACGAGCGGTTGGTGTGGCCGTCGGCGCGGTCCGCACCCCCGACGGTGCCGGTGACAGCGGTGGCTCGGCCGGGTCGGTCGGCTCGGTGACCATCCGGGGTCTGGTCGGCGATGAGACCGGACGGGTGTCGGCGTCGATCGCCATCGCCGTTGAGGACGAAGCCTTCGACGAACCCTTCCACTGGGAGGCCTCGCTCTTCGCGCTGCAGGGCGGCCGGCCCTTCGCCATCGGAGATCATGAGGTGACCGCCGGTCCGGCCGGCGACGCACAGGCGGCGGTCACCGACGGTCGAGGATCGGTTTTCCTGGCCGACGCCACCAGCCCATCAGCCCAGTGGGACTCCGTGCTGCCCGGGGGCAACTATGCACTCCTGATCGAGGCCGTACCGGAGAGCGATCCCGACCTGCGGCTCGGCGACGGCTTCCTGGCCACCTTCGCGGTGGCCGGCGCCTCGGCCGACGACGACGGATCTGGAACCGGTTCCGGTGACGGATCGGGTTCGGGAACCGACGACGGCTCTTCATCGGGCGATCCCACCGACGGGGGTTCCGGCTCGGATTCGGGCGGCGCGGGCGGTGACGACACCTCGGGTGGTGCCGGCGGCGACACCATGTCCGGCGGCGATTCGTCCACCGGCGGTTCGAGCGGTCCCGGCGGTGGTGGTGACTCCAACGGCACCGGTGGCGGCTCTGGCAACTCAGGCGGATCCGCGAGTGGCCCGACCGGTGGCTCGACCAGCGGCGGTTCAACCGGTCCCGGCGGTGGTGTCACCACCGACCCCGTCACCGGCGGTGGCTCCGGCGGTCCGACCGGGGGTTCGAGCAGCGGCGGTTCCGCTGACACGGGCGGTGCGAGTGACACGGGCGGCTCGACCGGTGGTTCGACCGGCCCCTCCGTCGGATCGGGTTCCGGGTCGAACGGCGACTGGGCCGTGGTCGATATCAGCCCGCAAACCGGATTTGTCGACACCTTCAACGTCGTGTACGTGTTCGGCTCGTTCCCCGAGCCGCTGACGGTCTGGTTCGGCAACAGCGCCGCACGCACGGTTTCACAGTCGGAGAGCCTGCTCATCGTCCAGACCGAACGCCGCGCTCAGCCCGGCGTGGTGGACGTCAGCCTGCGCCGTCAGTCCGAGGAGGTACTGCTGCTTCCACAGGCCTACTCGTTCGTCTTGTTCGACGGTGAGAGTGGCGGGGGTGGCGGCTTCGAACCCGACCCCGGCGACGGCTCAACCGGCGATACAGGCGATACGACCACAGGTGGCGGATCGTCCACCGGCGGCTCGACCGGTGGACCCGGTGACGGTGACGGTGGCGACCCCGGCGGCTCCACGGGGGACCCGGGCACCGATGACGGCACCGGTGGAGATTTACCGACCGATGACGAATCCGGCGACGTTGGATCGGGTGGTGACGGGTCCGACGGTGATGGAGCCGGCGACGGCGGCGCCCTCGTCGTCGACAATGGTCCCCGTCCTCGAGCCTCGGTCAACGGCGACCCGACGGACCTCGGCAACGGGCTTGTCGGCGTGCCGGTGAAGGGTGTGAACGTCGTGGGCCCGATCCCGTCCTGTGGAATCGATCCCTGCCGAGCCCGGCGGGTGTAGAGGCCGGTATCGCTCTCGACCGGGGTGCGCGGGAGTCCCGACTTCGCACCCTGCCCTCGGTTGTTGGTCTTGTTGGTCGGCGTCAGCCGGCGGCGACGATGGACTCCCGAGCAGATTCCATCTCCATATGGCGTCGGCGAGCCCGGTCCCGGGCCTGCACAACCGCTCGGCGACTGGGCGACCGGGGCGCATATCCCGCAGCCGCCCGCTGCTCGTCGTTCTCGCAGCCCCAGAAGCCGTGTTCCCGGTTCAACCTGGCCGTCGTGCGGCACTCCATCATCACCGGACAGGACTGACAGTACGCGGCCGCGATGGCCTCCCGTTCGACCCGGCGTTCCGGCCGCTCGGCGGCCGGCCCGAAGAAGACATGGGTCAACCCCTTGCAGACACCCCGGTCGGCCCAATCCGAGCTGGTTTCGGGATGTAGCGCGTAATCAGTATCCATACTTGAGATCCACCGTTGTTCTTGACTGCCGACCGAGCGGGCTGTACCCGGCCTTTACCTGCGACGAGGTTAAACACGGCCTGAGCGATCGGTCAAAACTTCGACCTGTGCTCTTTGTCACGTCAACGAGGTTGCTCGGTGGTGCCTGTAAGCCGCTTGAGCTATCGGAAACAGAAATCCTAGTCGAGTCTGGAAACTCGTTGGGCGATGACCGAACGGCTTGATCAATACCGTCGATGTTGCTAAACGCCGGGCTGTGGCGGCCGATCGTGTCGGAGAAAGAACACTCAAACCTGGAGGTTCGATGAGCCGGCAAGTGGCTGTGATCGTCGACGATGACCCGGACATTCGAGCCATGGTCGCAATGAAACTGACGTCAGCGGGTTACACCGTTCACGAGGAGGTCGACGGCGAGGCCGGTCTGGCCGCCATCCAACAACTGGATCCAACGGTCGTCATCCTCGACTGGATGATGCCCCGGATGAACGGGCTCGAGGTACTCCAACGGGTACGGAGCGACGAGGCGACCCGCGACGTGCCGGTTCTGCTTCTCACCGCCCGTGCCCAGGAGGATGCCATCGAGCGAGGGTTCGCCGCCGGTGCCGACGACTACGTCGTCAAGCCCTTCAGCCCCCGGGAGCTGCTGACGAGGATCGATGCGCTGCGGCTGCGAGGTGAGCGGCGCGCGGTGGCAGGCGACAGTCGGGCCTGATGCGCGGTTCGGATCTTCTTCTCGCGCTGACGCTTGGCGTGCTGATCGGCACGCTCGCAGCGGTGATCGGCGTCACGGTCTTTCACCATGTCTGGACACGTCGACGGAACCAGCAGGAAGCCGAACTGGCCGAGGAGATACGACCGCGGTTGATGGAGATGCTGTTGGAGGACGAACCGGATCTGTCGCTCTTCGAGACCGAACAGGGTCTCCGCAGCCGGCTGATCGACGACCTGGCGGCGGCGCTCATCAGCAAACTGCGGGGCGCCGACCGCCAACGGCTGGTGCTTCTGCTCGATCGCCGGGGGGCCCTCGACCGGGCCCGCAGGCGGCTCTCGAGTCGCCGGCCTTCGGTCCGGGCCCGGGCCGTTCAGCTGCTCGGATCCACCGGCGCGCCCGGGGCGCTTCCCGATCTTGTGTCCCTCCTTCGTGACCGTAACCGGACGGTGCGGGAGGTGGCCACCCGATCGGTCGGCCGGCTCGGTGATCCATCGGCCACCTGTTTTCTGCTCGCTCTGCTGGCGACACCGGAACGATCGGTTCCGGAGCACCTGGTTCGGATGGCGCTGTTCCGGCTCGGCCGTCCGGCCATTCCGAATCTCATCCGGGAACTCGGCCACTACTCGTCCGACGTGCGGCGCTGCGCAGCTGATGTGCTCGGCCACCTCGGCGCCGCCGAGGCCGTCGAACCACTCACCAAGCTCGCCCTCCTCGACGACGACGTGGCGATGGAGGCCCTCGCCGCCATCGATCGAATCGACGGGCCGACGTCGGCCGACGCGCTTCGAAAGCTGAACACCGAGACTTCTTCGGCGGAGCTCAGAGCCGCAGTGGCCGCCGCGCTGGAACGGCGGGGCGAGTTCGAAACGCCGGAGTCCGAGGTCGCGGCCACACCGGTCGAGCGAGTGCTGGCGGTCGGCAATGGTTGAGATCATCAGGCTCCTGCTCGGCTGGTTCGACCAGTTCGTCCTCATCTATTTCCTGCTGTTCAATTCGATCTTCCTCGTTCTCGTCGTCGCCGGCGGTGTGGAGGTCATCCGGGCCCGACGGCAGGTCCAACCCATCAGCCTCGATGAGGTGTTCGCCTACCCGTTGACACCGTCGATCTCGGTCGTCGTTCCCGCGTTCAACGAGGAACTGAGCATCATCGACAGCGTGCACGGCATGCTCAACCTCCGATATCCGTCGCATGAGGTCATCGTTGTCGATGACGGCTCGACCGATCGAACGTTCGCGCTGATGGACGCCGAGTTCGACCTCGAACCCTGCGAGGTCTCGATCGATGAGTCGATCAACGTGCTGGCGCCGATCCTGGGGACCTACCGGTCGAGAGTCGACAGCCGGTTGATCGTCGTGCGGAAAGTCAATGCCGGGACCCGATCGGATGCCGTCAACGCCGCTCTTGCGGTGGCCAAACAGCCGCTTGTCTGCATGACCGACGCCGACTCGATCTTCGATCCCGACGCCCTTCTGCTGGTCGCCCGGGCCTACCTGCGGGACCCCGAGCGGACCGTCGGGGTCGGCGGCACGATCCGGGCCGTCAACGGGTCGTCGGTGACCCGCGGCTACCTGGAGGATGCCAAGGCGCCCACGACGTGGACGGCCCGCATTCAAGTCGTTGAGTACCTCCGGTCGTTTCTTCTCGGCCGGGTGGCCTGGTCTCGTATGAAGGCGTTGATCATCGTCTCGGGTGCGTTCGGCGTCTACCGTCGTGAGCTGCTGTCGGAGCTCGGCGGACTCGACCCCGAGGCTCTGGCCGAGGATGCCGAACTCGTCGTCCGGGTCCACAAACACATGCGCGACTCCGGCCGCGAGTATCGGCTCGCCTTCCTGCCCGACCCGGTCTGTTGGACCGAGGTGCCCAACTCCCTCAAACAGCTGGCCAAGCAGCGGCGGCGCTGGTCCCGTGGCCTGGCCGAGGTCCTGTGGCTCCATCGTCGGATGATCTTCAACCCGCGTTACGGCCGCATCGGCATGCTGGCGTTGCCCTACTACCTCTTCTTCGAACTGCTGGGCGCCATCGTCGAGTTCGTCGGCGTCGCCGCCGTTCTGCTCGGTTTCGCCCTCGGCCTGGTCAACACCAGCATGGCGATCATCGTGGCGATCGTCGCTCTGCTCTACGCCACGGTCCTCTCGGCCGTCACCATCCTGATCGAGGAGTTCTCGTACCGGCGCTATACCCACCCGCGGGACCTGTTCATGGTGGCGATCGCCTCACTCATCGAAATCTTCGGGTTCCGACAGATTCACGCCTACTGGCGTACGCACGGACTGATCAGTGCGCTTCGCCGCACCGAGTCCACCTGGGAGAAGCCGGACCGGGAGGGTTTCAGTTCGCCCGGAACCGCGGCTCGGGCGACCGCCTCAACCGTGGTACTGGACGCATGAGCACCCCACCGATGTCCCTCACGGTCACCGATCGGTTCGACGGAATGGCCTATGCGCTGTCGCACGACGTGCGGGCTCGACTCCGGGCCGCCAGCGGCTTCCTGGAGCTGGCCAGGGTGGAGCTCGAAGATGGTACCGACATCGCCCACTTCCTCGACCGGGCCGCCTCGGCGGCCCGTCTCGCCGATCGCATGATCGAGCGGTTGGTCCGGTACATGCGAATCAGTCTGACCGCCGAGGCGGTGGCCACGGATCCGGTGGACATCATCCGGGAAGTGGCGGTGCGCTGCCTCGATGGTCCGGAGATGATCGTCGACCCTCTGCCCGATGTCATGGCCGATCACGATCTCCTCGCCACCGCCGTAGTTGAGATCCTCGACAATGCCGCCCGCTACCGGGCGGCGGACCGCGCGCCGACCGTTCGGGTCACCGGCGCGGTCGAAGGCCCCTGGAGCGTGCTTCGGTTCGCCGACAACGGCGTCGGAATCAGCGCCGATCGGGTTGATCGGGCGTTCGAGATCTTCCGCCAGGTCCATCGGGTCGGCGACAACCCCGGTAGTGGCATGGGTCTGCCCATCGCTCGACGAAGCATCGAAAGCCAGGGTGGGACCGTGACCCTGAGCCCCGGGGCCGATTGTGGCACCGTCGTCGAGATCCGCCTCCCGACGCCACCGGTCGTCCGACCTCGAGGAGACCGCTCGCGATGAGCGGGAACAACGGCACCGAATCTTCACGTATTCTGATCGTCGAGGACAACCCCGATGACCTGGCGCTCATCGGTGCCGTCCTCCGGCGGGCTTCGTTCGATGTCGACATCGCCACGACGCTGGCTGACGCCTGTTCGATGTTGCAGGCCGGTCGTTACGATCTTCTCCTTTCCGATCTCGGTCTGCCCGATTCGAGCGGTCTCGAGACCTACGTGGGACTGGCCGAGGCAGATCCATCGGTACCGGTGGTCATCCTCTCCGGTGACGACGACCTCGACATGGCCGTCGAGGCTGTGCAGCTCGGTGCCCAGGACTATCTGACGAAGACCGTCGAGAACTATCGTGAGTTGCTGGTCCGGGTAATCCGCTTCGCCGTCGAGCGTCACACCTTGGCCGCCACGGTGGCCCGTCACGAGCTGATGTTGCGTCGCCTCATCGACCGCAGCCCGGACGGGATGATGGTCATCGACGAGAACCGCCAGTGCCAGTTGATGAATCCTGCGGCTCTGCAACTCGTCGACGACCCGGCCGCCTTGTTCTCCTCGGACGACATGTTGTACGCCGCCCGTGACCGGTTCATACGCATCGATGCCGGTTCGGTCGAATCCGGTTCCTCCGCCATCGAGGCGACGGCGTCGAGGATCGAGTGGGACGGCGGTCCCGCCTATCTCGTGATCCTACGGGACGTGACCGATCTGGCCCTGGCCGCCGAGGCCGCCCGCCACGACCAGCAGACGCTGTCGCACGAGCTGCGAACCCCGGTGGCCAGCATGCTCGGCTACGTCGAGATGCTGCAGGACGGTGACATGGGGCCGCTGACGATCAGCCAACTGGCCGCTCTCGGCGTGGTCGAGCGCAACGGTCGTCGCTTGTTGGAGCTTCTGACCGAGATGCTCATCCTGTCTCGTGTCGAGTCGGGTCAGGCCTCCGGCCAGGACATCGAGGACATCTCGGTCATCTCGCTGCTCGAGGGCATTCGAACCATGATCCGTCCACTCGCCGAGGACGCGAGATTGACCCTCGCCCATCCCGATCGGATCCCGGACGTGTTCGTGCGCGGTAGCCTCGATCAGCTCGAACGTCTTCTTCTCAACCTGCTGACCAATGCCATCAAGTTCACGCCCGGCGGCGGGACGGTGACCCTGTCGGTCGAACAGGAGGAGAAGGAGGTGGTGATCTCCGTGTCCGATACCGGGATCGGTATTCATCCCGAGGATCTCGACCACGTCTTCAAGCGCTTCTACCGGGCCCAGACCTCCTACGACAACGCCATTGCCGGAACGGGTCTCGGCCTCGCCCTCTCCAAGGCGTTGGTCGAAGCCCACGGCGGGTCGATCTCGGTCACCTCGGAGGTGGGGAGGGGATCGACGTTCTCCGTCCGCTTTCCGACAGTCGGACAGCCGGCTCAGGTCTGAGGAAGGCAGACGATCGACAGCCAGTACTTCTTGAACCCGTCGAGAAGCTGGTGGAACTGCTGGAAGTCGACGGGCTTCACCATGTAGGCATTGGCGTGCGCTGCGTAGGCGAACCGCACGTCGTGGTCGGCGTCGGACGTGGTGAGCACGATCACTGGGATGGATCGGAGATCCTCATCGGCCTTGATGAACCGGAGAAGCTCAACGCCGCTCAGGCCGGGCAGGTTCAGATCGAGCAGGACGATGTCGGGTCGGGGGGCGCCGGCGTGGTCACCCTCCCGCCGCAGGAACTCCCACGCCTCCTCGCCGTCGTGCACGATGTGGATGTTGCTGATGTCCTTGCCGTCCCGAAGGCCGATCATGGCGAGCTCCGCGTCCGCAGGGTTGTCCTCGACCAACAGGATCTCGGCCGCCCGGCCGATGGCGCCCGGGGTACCGTGTGGGATCGCCTGGCTGGTCACCGACCGCTCAACTGTCATGTGAAAGTACTTTCTCCATCGGTCGGGCCGGGTTCGTGCCGGCTCCGTTGTTCGTCGCCCCGTTCGAGCCGCCGTTCCCGCCTCCGGTCCTCGATCCATCGGCGAGATCGCGGTTGGTCGCTCCGCGTATGGTGGAGGGGCGATCGACGGTCCCGTTGCCGGCGGCGACGGTGGCTTGGCGGGGCAGGGTGATGTGGAACGTGCTGCCTATGCCCGGTGTCGAATCGACACCGATCGAACCACCGTGCCGTTCCACGATGCGGCGACAGATGGCGAGCCCCAGGCCGGTTCCGGCCGGATCCGTCGCTGTGCCGACCCGGCGGAACAACTCGAAGATCCGTTGGTGATACTCCTGCTTGATGCCGACGCCGTTGTCGATCACGGCTACTCGGCAGTGAGCACCGACCTCGGCGCCCGAGATCGTGATGATCGGCGGCTCGTCGGACCGGTACTTGATGGCGTTGGCGATGAGGTTCTGCATCAGACGGACCAGCTGGTTCTCATCGCCCATGACCGTCGGCAGCGGGCTTCGTTCGATCCGAGCACCGGTCTCCTCCACGACGCGGGCCAGTTCCTGCAGCGCCCTGTCGACCGCCTGATCGAGGTCGACGGGCCGGAACGGCGCCTGGTCACCCTCGACCGAGGAATACTGGAGCAGTGACCGGATGAGGTTGCTCATGCGCTGGGCCCCGTCGGACATGAACTGCAGCCAGCGTTTGCCGTCGTCGTCGAGTTGGTCGCCGTAGCGGCCGACGACGAGCTGCGAGTAGTTACCGATCGTGCGCAGAGGTTCCTGGAGGTCGTGGGCGGCAACGTGGGCGAACTGGGCCAGTTCGTGGTTCGAGCGCTCCAGCTCACGGGTGTAGTGCTCCAACTCAGCGGAGCGCCGTTCGAGCGTGGCCTTCGCCGCCGTCAGATCACCGGTGATTCCCTCGGCGATCTGGGTCGCCCGCCGTTCAAGCGAGGTCAGTGTCCGGATCACGAAGAAAAGCAGGACGTCGATCAGGATTGCGACGATGGCGATCAGCGTCGGCTGGTTCTCGTTGAGGTCGGCGGTCAGCTCCTCGGTGGCCGTGAACACGATCAGCCAGTCGTGCCCGGCGTGCGTCACCGGCGTCTGCCGGCGCAGGTCGGACTGGTCTCCGCCTTCGAGTGTCGATTCGTCGTCGGTGTCGTAGAGCAACTTGTCGGCGGTCAACACGCCGTCGTCGTAGATCTCGAAGTTGAGGTCGCTGCGGGCCCCGACCACCTCACCAATGAGATCGCCCATTCGGAAGGGGGCGTAGACCCAGCCGACGAACTCCTCCCGGCGTTGCTCGACGGTCGGCGGCGTCTCACCGCCCTTGTAGACCGGCAGGTAGGTCCGGAAGCCGCGCTGGACATCCTCGTCGGTCTCCTGGACCAGGGTGACCAGACCCGACGACGCGGGCTCGCCGGTGTCCCGCGCTCTCGCCATGGCCTCGCGCCGCACATCGTTGCTCCACATATCGAACCCGAACGACTGTTGGTTGCGTTGGTCGAACGGTTCGAGATAGACGACGGCCGTGTACTCGTCGCGCTCCGGTTCGACCGGATTGATCCGATAGTCCGGGAATCCCTCGGCCCGGATGGTGGCCTCGTGGGCGGAGACCTCGTCGGGTTCGACTGGCACGGCGAAGCCCATGCCCTGGATCCCGGGCCAGTTCTGCTGGAGTTCGAGCGATCCGACGAACGTCCGCCATTGGTCTCGATCGACTGTAGGGCTGGCGTTGAACAGGGCAACACCGCCGGCCAGAACCTGCTCGTACGTAGCCATTCGCTCCTCGATGGCCGTGGTGACCTCATCGGTGCGGAACTCGAATCGCTGATTGATGGAGTCTTCGAGGGCCTTGTGGCTGATGTACCAGCTCGCGGCTCCCAGGAACACGGCGAGCGCCAAGACCAGTCGGGCTGCGGTTCGTCCGTGGGCGGCGTTGACGAAGTGCCGGGCCGAAAAGAACGACTGGAGGCTGCGGCACTTCATGGCTGGGGCCCTCCGTGGCTCGTCGGTGACTGGAACCCTTCTAGCATCGGTACCGTCTGGTCTGTGCTTGAGTCCGGTCCGCTGGTCCATCAGCCGGATCTTCCCCGCAAGTTTGTCGGCCATCCCGGCACGGACCGGTCGACGGTGGCACCATCGGAGGTGTGCGTGTCCTGACGTGGAATCTCTGGTGGAAGTTCGGGTCGTGGTCGCAGCGGCAGCCGGCGATCGAGGCCGAAATCCGCCGAGCTGACGCCGACATCGTCACGCTGCAGGAGGTCTGGGCCGATGACGATGACGGCGACCAGGCCCGACTCCTGGCCGAGGAACTCGGTTTCCATGCGATCCGATCCCGCCGATCGGACGGCTCACCGCAACGTTTCGGCAACGCGATCCTCAGCCGCCGGCCGCTCCGGTTCGTCGAACAGGTCACCCTCCCTGATCTCGACGGCGGTCCGACGTCACGGACCGCGCTGATCGTGGCGATCGACTGGGAACCGGCGCCCCGCCTCCTCGTCACCACCCATCTGACCTGGCAGTACCATGCCAGCGCCACCCGGCAGATGCAGCTCCAGGCGATCGTCGACGCCATCGAGCGGCACCGTCGGCCAGACGACGGTGGCGAACCGATCCCGGTCGTCATCACGGGCGACCTCAACGGTGCACCCGAGTCGCAGGAGCTGCGTCGGTTGACCGGCCTCGAGCCGGGTTATCATCCCGAGCTGATCTTCATCGACGCCTGGGCCGCCGTGGGTGAGGGGACCGGCTACACCTGGACGAGGGACAACCCGCACGCCGCTGATGCCTCGTGGCCCCGGCGGCGGCTCGATTATGTGCTGGTCAGCTGGCCTCGGGCCAAGCCGTTCTGCAGTCCGGTGTCGGCGAGGCTGGGTGGGACGAAGCCGGTCTCGGTCGACGGTCGACCGGCCATCGTGCCGTCGGACCACTATGCCGTCATCGTCGAACTCGACGATCGAATCGAGGATGCTCGCCCGCAGTAGCGTCGGTTCCCGTGCTTCGACCGGGTGCCGCGACCTCCGGGGTCGTCTAGAGTGAAAGGCCGCCATTTCTCGCGGCCCTGTTGTCGCGCCGGAGGACCCGACTGATGTCGCAGCAAACGGAGCAGCAAACGGAGCATGCCGACCATCCCGACCTCGTGAGCGAGCAGGCGCTGTTGGACCACGCCCACGAGTGTCTTTCGGCCATGCAGCACCGGGCGATCGAAATGGCCCGAATCGGGCAGCGATCGGTCGACGACGAGAACACCGTCGACGCCCTGGTCACGAAGGCCCACCTCGACAAACGGGTCGAGGCCGTTCATCGGGGCGCCGGCCCACTGTGTTTCGGGCGGATCGACACCTCGGATGCCGAGCGCTGGTACATCGGCCGCCGTCATGTCGAAGACGCAGAGGCCAAGCCTGTGATCGTCGACTGGCGGGCCCCGGTGGCCGCGCCCTACTACCGGGCCACGGCCGTCGACCCTTGTGGCCTCGACTTCCGCCGTCGTTTCAGTGTCGCCGATCAGCGGATCGAGGCGATATTCGACGAGGATCTGACCGACCCCGACAACGCAGCCGCCTCCGGCATCCCGGATCCACTGCTGGCGGAGCTCGACCGCTCCCGTTCCGGTCAGATGAGCGACATCGTGGCCACGATCGCGGCGGAGCAGGATGTGATCATCCGGGCTCCGATCGAGAAGCTCCTCGTGGTGCAGGGCGGGCCCGGGACGGGCAAGACGGCGGTCGGCCTTCATCGGGCGGCCTTCCTCCTCTACCAGCACCGGTTGGCGCTGGCCGATGCCAACGTGCTCGTGATCGGTCCGAACCCGCTGTTCCTCCGGTATATCGCCGACGTCCTGCCGTCGCTGGGCGAGATTTCGGCCCGCCAGACCACCCTGGTCGGACTGCTGTCGGCCAAGTACCGGGTACGGGGCGTCGATTTACCGGAGGTCGCCGCGCTCAAGGGTCGAGCGGTGATGGCCCTGGTTCTGGAGCGAGCGGTGAGGGCTCGGATCTCGCCACCGGCCGAGGGATTGGAGGTTCGGTCGGGGGTGGCGGTGGTTCGGTTTCCGGCCGCTGATCTGGAGTCGATGATCAAGACCGTGCTCGATCGGCGGGTGGCGGTCAACGATGGGCGTGAGGTCTTTCGTCGGATGCTGATCGCGGAAAGTTGGCGCCGGTACGCGGCCCGACCCGATGTCGAACCGGCCTACGAACCGATGTTCACCGCCGGTGTCCGGGCCTCGACCGACTTCAGGAAGGCCGTCGACAAGATGTGGCCGCGCCTCACGCCGGCCACGGTGATCCGGGGTCTGTACACCTCGCCGAGACGGTTGGCCGAGGCGGCGACCGAACTGCTCACGGCCGAGGAGCGGAGGCTACTTTCCCGTCGAGGCACGAAGGCGGACGCTGAACTGTGGACCGCGGCCGATCTGGCGTTGCTCGACGAGGCGGAGGCCCGGTGCGACGGCGTGCCGCTCAGCTACGCCCACATCATCGTCGACGAGGCCCAGGATCTGTCTCCCATGGACCTGCGTATGCTGGGTCGTCGGGCCGAGCGGGGCTCGATGACGGTGCTCGGCGATCTGGCCCAGGCAACCACCGTCGGTGCCATCAGGTCGTGGGAGGAAACGGTTGAGCACCTCGTGGGTTCGGTCGATTCGACCGACGACGGTTCGGGGGAGCTGGTCCAGCTGACCGAGCTGACCGTCGGATACCGGGTTCCGGCCGCCATTCTCGAGGTCGCCAACCGTCTCCTGGTGGAGGCCGCCCCGACCGTGACTCCGGCTCGATCGGTCCGTCCCGGTGGCGAAGCGCCGAACGTCGTCTCCACCTCCGACGCCGACGGCCTGGCCGCCGGTGTCGTCGGCACCCTGACCGCCCTTTCCGACAAACGGTATAGCATGGCCGTCATCGCCCCGGAGGTGATGGTCGAGGACGTCCTCGGTTGGCTTGGCCGGGCGGCAATCGCCTGCGATCGAGTGGGCGGCGCCGGACTGCCCGGCCGTGACGCGGTGGCCGTGCTCGATCCGTTGGCGGCCAAAGGGCTCGAGTTCGACGCCGTCGTGGTCGTCGAGCCGGGTGTGATCGCAGCTTCCGATGCCGGTCTACGGCACCTCTACGTCGCAATGACCAGGGCGGTCCAGTATCTGGGACTGGTCCATCTGGAGCCCCTTCCCGAGCTCCTGGCACTCGCCTGAAGAGCCGAAAATCGGCCGTTGCTGGAATCCCGGGCGCCCGGACGTGGTTCCGTGTGTCATGGCCCACACTGCACGTATCGAACCTTCCGACAAGACCTGGACCGTCACCCGCAACGGCACCGTGGTGGCCCGCACCTCGTCCGCCGTGATGGTCCACGAACACTACAACGGCACCGACCTGCCGCCCGTTCCCTACATTCCCCCGTCCGACGTCGAGGTGGAACTGAGCGGTCCGACCGGCCATTCGACGGTCTGCCCGGTCAAGGGGACCGCCGGCTACTATTCGGTCGACCTCGGCGATGGATCGGCCGACGAACTGGCCAACTCCGTCTGGTTCTACCCCGAGCCGATGTCCCCGCTGGAGCCGATCGCCGGCTACGTGTCGTTCTACGGTGACCGTTACGACATCACCGCCTCCTGAGCGATGGCTGGTCCTCCGGACCGGCGACTCAGATGTCGAGTAGTTCGGCGTCGACGAAGGCCGAGTGGGAGACGATGTAGTCCTTGCGGGTGGCGACGTCGGAGCCCATGAGCACGTCGAACAGTTTTGCCGCCTTGGTCGCCGCCTCGGCGTCACCCATCGTCATCCGCTTGAGAACCCGGGTCTCCGGATTCAGCGTCGTCTCCGCCAACTCGTCGACGTTCATCTCACCGAGACCCTTGAAACGCTTCCACTTGTCGAGCCCGATCTTGTGCTTCTCGCTCAGCGCCGCCCGTTCGGCGTCGTCGAACGCGTAGACCATCTCACCCTTCACTTTCGTGGCGAACAGCGGAGGCTGAGCTGCATACACCATGCCGTTGTCGAGCAGCGGTCGCATGTGCTTGTGGATCAGCGTCAGGAGTAGACAGCGAATATGGCTGCCGTCGACGTCGGCGTCGCACAGGATGATGATGCGGCCGTAGCGGCAGGATTCGAGGTCGAAATCGCGGCCCGAACCGGCACCGATGGCCGTGATCAGCGCCTGGGCCTCGGTGTTCTCCACCACCTGCTTCAAGCTGGCCTTGCCGGCGTTGACCACCTTGCCCCGAAGCGGGAGCACCGCCATGGTCTCCGAATCCCGGCCGTTGATGGCCGGACCGGCGGCCGAGTTGCCCTCCACGATCAGCAGTTCCGAGTCGGGGCCGTGGCGGCGACAGTCGGCCAGTTTGTCCGGCATGCCCGATGAGCCGAGGTTGGCCGCCTTGCGCCGGGCATCGAGCTGTTGCTTGGTGGCCACCCGGTTGAGCACGGCCTGGGAGATCTTGTCTCGCAGCGCGTTGATCTGCGTCTTCTTGCCGCCTCCTTCGATCCAGTCGTGGAAGCCGAGCTTGACGGTCTCGTAGACCAGGTTCTGGATGGCCGGGGTGCCCAGCTCCTGCTTGGTCTGACCCCGGAACTGGGGTTCTGGGAACGTGACCTTCACCGCGGCCACCAGGCCCTCCTGGATGTCGGTCGGGGTGGCCCGGTCGTTGCCCGACTTGGCCAACCTCTTCAGCTTGCGGGTGTCGGTGAGGAGCTCGTCGTTGGCCACCTTGGACAGCGCCCGCTCGAATCCGGCCACATGGGTGCCGCCGTTGGGCGTGGGAATGGTGTTGACGAAGCTGACGATGGTGGTGTCGTAGCCTTTGACCCAGCGGGCCGCCACCGTGATGGTGCACGGGCGGGTCACGGTCGTCATCTTGTTGTCGACCGGCACCTTCTCGGTGAAGGTGGCCTCGTTCTGGATCATCAACACGTCGGTGACCGACTCGCCGATCGACAGGTACTCCACGTAGTCGGCCAGGCCACCGGCGGCCACGAACTCCTCGGGCTTCTGGCCCGGGTTGCGTTTGTCGTCGAGTTTGACGTGCAGTCCGGGCACCAGAAAACAGACTCGGGCCACGTGATCGCGGACCTTCTCGTAGTCGACCCGGGAGTCGGGGTCGAACAGGTTCCGGTCGGGCCAGAACCGGATGCGGCTACCGGAACGGGTGGCCGGGATCGTGCGGACCCGGGCCAGCTTCTTCGTCGGCTTGAACTTGCCCGACGACAGATAGTTGCCCGGCACCCGCTCCAGGAACACCATGCGCCACGTGGCGCCATCGCGGTCGACCTCGGCCACCAGCTTCGACGACAGGGCGTTGACGACCGACGCGCCGACGCCGTGGAGGCCGCCGGAGGATGAGTAGGCCCCGCCGCCGAACTTGCCGCCGGCGTGCAATTCGGTGAAGACGACCTCGAGCGCCGTGCGGCCGTCCTCCTTGCGCCCGATGGGGATGCCCCGGCCATCATCGGACACCTCGATCGAGCCGTCCTTGTGCAGGGTGACGTCGATGTTCGACGCGTACCCGGCGGCGGCCTCGTCGACGGCGTTGTCGATGATCTCCCACACCAGGTGATGCAGGCCGTCGTTGCCGGTTCCGCCGATGTACATGCCGGGTCGCTTACGGACCGCGTCCAGACCCTCGAGGATCTGGATCTGGTGCTGGTCGTAGCCGTTGGAACTCGACGACGATCGCAGCCGGGTCGTCTTCCTGGCGGTCTTCTTCGTGGTCTTCTTCGCCGACCCGTTCGCGGTCGCCTTCCCGGCTGTCGCCTTCCTCGCCGAACCGCTTGCGGTCGCTTTCCTGGTCACGGGCCTACCTGATGCTTTCTTGGTTGGAGCCATCGTCTACCACCTGAGCGAGCCGACGGCCAGAATCCGCTTCGGGGTCGACGAGCTGGCCCCGTCGCGACGGGTTGGTCTGACCTTGAGCGGCTCGGGTGTGTTGTCGGGGCGGGTCGGGGCGTCGGCCTGGCCGACGATGCACATGATGCGGTCGCCCGAGCCGACCCAGGCGTAGTCGATCCGGTGCTCATCGCGGAACTTGGTGATGCGAACCCCGCCGGTTCCCCGACCCTTGGTCGGGATCTCGGCCGCCGAGGTCGCCTTGGCCGTACCCCGGTCGGTGACGGTCACGATCAGCGTGTCGTCGGATGCAACCCCGGCGCCCACCACCTTGGCTTTGCCCTTGAGCTTGATCCCGGCCACGCCCCTGGCCGCCGCGCCCTGCATGCTGATGCCGTCGGCTTCGGTCCGCAGCGTCTGGGCGTCGGAGGTCACGAACACCACCTCGTCGCCCCCGGCCACCTCGAACGCGGCCACGACGCGGTCGGTGCCGGCCAGTTTGATGACCGGTCGGCCTGACTTGAGTGCGACCAGCGTCGACCGGTCGAGTCGCTTTGCCATGCCCTGGGCGGTGACCACCATGACCGCGCCGCCGGTCGGGGCGAACGAGGCGATGACGGCATCGTTTCGGACGGCCTCGGTGACCTCACCGGCCGACTTGCCCCGGCTGCGTCCGCCCACCTCGGGCACATCGGCCGCCGTGGTCGAGAGAAGCTTGCCCGCCGCCGTGATCGACAGCACCGGTTGACGCAGCGTGGTCAACACGACCGAGTCGAGTACGTCGTGCCGGGACGGACTGTAGCTCTTGGACGTGCCCTGCGGCTCCCGACCGAGCAGACCCGACGAGGTCAGGCTGACCACACAGGGGTCGTCGGGGAGTTCTGCCAGCACCTGCTCCTGGAGTTGCTCGATCTCCGGGATGTCATCGGAGGTGATGATCTGGCTCCGGCGCTCCCAGCCGTACTTGGCGACGATCTCCTCCAGCTCCTTCAGCACGATGGTGCGCCGGCGCTGCTCGGAGCCGAGGATCTTCTTCAGATCGGCGATGGTGGACTCCAGCTCGGACTTCTCCGCGACGAGCTGGGTGTAGGACAGAGCGGTGAGGCGTCGAAGTTGGAGATCGAGAACGTACTCGGCTTGGACCTGCGACAACCCCAGCCGTTCCATCAGTTTCGTGCGGGCCTCGACCCCATCGGCCGAGTTCCGGATGATCGACACCACCTCGTCGATGTTGTCGATGGCGATGAGCAGGCCCTCGACCAGATGAAGCCGTTCGGACGCCTTGCGCAGCCGATACTCGGTGCGCTTGACCACGACGTCGAGTCGATGCTCGATGTAATGACGGCAGAGATCGTAGAGTCCGAGCGTTGTCGGCACACCGTCGACAAGGACGACGTTGTTGATGCCGAACGTCTCCTCGAGTGGGGTGAGCTTGTACAGCTTCTCCAGCAGGAGTTCGGGGTTGACCCCGGTCTTGCACTCGATCAGCAGCCGCATGCCCGACTTGCGGTCCGACAGATTGGTCACATCCGAGATGCCGGAGATCCGGTTGGCGTTGATCAGATCCTTGATCTTCGAAACGACCCGCTCGACCCCGACCAGGTAGGGGAGTTCGGTGACCTCGATTCCTTTCCGGGCTCGGGTCACGTCGATGATCTCGGCCTTGGCCCGGATGCGGATCGTGCCCCGGCCGGTCTCGTAGGCGTCGCGCACCCCATCCGCGATGATCTGACCACCGGATGGGAAGTCGGGACCCGGCACCAGCTTCATCAGGTCGTCGACCGTCGGCTTCGGCCGGCGCCTGGTCATCACCAGCTTGATGGCCTCGTGGATCTCCCCGAGATTGTGGGTCGGCATGTTGGTGGCCATGCCGACGGCGATGCCGGTCGAGCCGTTGACCAGCAGATTCGGCAACAGGGCGGGTAGGTAGTCGGGCTCGGTCGATTCGCCGTCATACGTCGCGCTGAACCCGACGGTCTCCTCGTCGATCTCCCCAAGAAGGTCGATGGCGGCGTCGGTGAGCCGGCACTCGGTGTAGCGGTAGGCGGCGGGAGGGTGATCGAGGCTGCCGAAGTTGCCCTGGGGGTCGATGAGGGTGACCGGGCGGGAGAAGTCCTGGCCCATACGGACCAGGGTGTCGTAGATCGCCGAATCGCCGTGGGGGTGGAACTTGGCCATCACGTCGCCGACGACGTGGGCGCACTTGCGGTGGGGGCGGTCCGGGTAGAGCCGCATCTGGAGCATCGAGTACAGGATGCGCCGCTGCACCGGTTTGAGGCCGTCGCGAACGTCGGGGATGGCGCGGGCGGTGATGACCGAGAGCGAGTAGGCCAGGAAGGACTGACCGAGCTCCTCCTCGACGGGGACGTCGATCACCTCCCGGGCGAAGGGAAGCAACCCGCCCTGGATGGCGCTCGAACCGTTCGTCGAGCCTGATTTCGGTTGTGACTTGCGTCGTGCCATGAGGCTGATGTCATCCTTTCAGCCGGAGCACCGATCGTTCGGGGCCTGGGGCTGGAGGTGCAGTGAAAGATTGACGGTGAGGGGCTGGGAGTGGGGGCTGAGGGTCAGGTCGAGGCCGCTTTGGTGCGGACAGGTTCGGGTTACGAACCCGCTGCCCCCACCTCGTGCCGCCGTGGACCACCGGGCTGATGCGATCGAGGAACCGAGAGGTTCGATTCGCCCGATCCAGGCGTGCCCGGTCGTCGTGTCCACTACAGATAATGGCAAGAATTCGGGCTCGATTGGTGGACGGTTCCGGCAGAATCGCCCCCGAGGCCGGCTTCCAGGATAGTGGATTCGCCCGTCACCCCATCGGGGGCATGGGGATACGGTTCGTCTACCCTTGACAGGGTGCCACCAGGACGTGACGATCTCCGAAAGAAGCTGATCGAAGCCGGTGAGGCCGTCCGTTCGGCTGCCGCCGATCGGGGTCTCGACGTCCGCACTCCCGAGGTTTTCAAGGACCTGCCGATCCCGACTTCGGCCAAAGCGCGGTCGCTCGAGGAGATCCAGGGCGACCTCGACCGCCTGGTCGGCCTCCACAGCGTCAAGGAGCAGGTCCGCACCCAGATCGCCTTCCTTCAGATCCAGGAGCGGCGCAAGGAACACGGCCTGGCCGAGGTCGGCTCCAGCAAACATCTGGTGTTTCTCGGCAACCCAGGGACCGGGAAGACGACGGTCGCCCGGCTGCTGGCCGAGATGTACCAGTCGATCGGTCTCCTGCGCAAAGGTCATCTCGTCGAGGTCGACCGGGCCGAACTCGTCGGCCAGTACGTCGGTCACACCGCGAACCGCACCAACAAGGCCGTCAAGAAGGCACTCGACGGGATCCTGTTCATCGACGAGGCCTACGCTCTCTCACCCGACGGGATCGGTCGCAACGACTTCGGTCCCGAGGCGATCGAGACGCTCCTCAAACGGATGGAGGACCACCGCAATCGTTTGGTCGTCATCGTCGCCGGCTATCCGAAGCTGATGGAACGGTTCCTTCAATCGAATCCCGGCCTGCGGTCACGGTTCTCGCGCGAGATCGTGTTTCCCGACTACACCCCGGCCGAGCTGGTCGAGATCTTCCTCAACATGGCCGACGATGCCGACTACCGGCTCGACGCCGACGGCAAGGTCACCCTCGAACGGATCTTCCTCACCCTGGCCGGGAGCCCGGGTTTCGGGAACGGGCGGTACGCCCGCACCTTGTTCGAGCAGGCAATCAACCGGCAGGCGCTGCGATTGTCGCAGGATCGGGCGGTTGATCATCTCGATCGGGCGTCGGTCACGACCATCTCCTCGACCGATCTGGCCGAGGCCGCCGGGCTGCTCGACAAGCGTCGTAACTGAGTCCAAAACCGGATCCGGCCGACCCATCGGGCCGACCTCCCATCGAATTGTGTCCAGTGGTTTCCGTATGGCGGATTCCCACCGACGATGTCCCACGGTCATCGCTGTCTCGGGGAGTACCTTCCGCAGACACTGGTTGTGCCTGCAGAAGGCCTCGACCGAGAAAATCGCCCCGTGCTTCGATGGGCTCCGACTGCCGGAGCCGAGGGCGGTTAGTTACCTGGCTTCACGCAGTCGGAGCTCAGCGACGACGGCGTCGACGCTGAGCGTCGATCTTACGGGCCGACTTCACCACGAGGTTCAGTCGTTGACCGAGCTGCTCATGGCTCATCGGCGCCTCGAGGTTCAGCTCGGGAGCCAGAGCCTCGAGAATTGCGCTCACGCTCACGCCCTGTTCGGCGGCGAAGCCGTGCCAGTGGTCATGAGCATCGTCACTCACATATGCATGAAGGGCCTTACGACCGTTGTTGTCGTCAGACATTGATGGTTCACCTTTGTTTCTCAGTGCGGCGGATGTGCCGGCTCGACATGGGGAGGTTTCCAGGCACCACACGAACGAAGGTGATGAAGGAATCGGTGGAATGCTCCATCAGTTTCAGCGGCGGTGCTGGTAACTCCTGCCCCACGCATGAGCCAGCCCAAAGGACAGTAGCGGCGAGATTCGCCAATCTCAAGCGTCGACAATGGGGAATCAAGCCTAGGCGAACACCGTTTCCGGCCCTCCGGGACCGTGATTCACCGGGGCGTTGCCGCCCCGATGAATGAAAACCGGCTTGATACAGCGGATTCGGGAACCTCGGTGGTTTCACCTGCAGCGACGCGTCAGGCGTCGTTGGGTGGTTGTCCACGTTCGGCCCGTTCGTCGTGTTGTAACACAACGGTCGTCGGGTCGCCACTCTGGCGCCTCAGGGCCGAGTCAGGCGGGCAAGGCGTCGAGCACCTGATCGATGGTGGGGTTCACCATTGCGGTATCGCCGACGACGACCGTCGGCACGGTCTCGTTGCCGCCGGCGACCGACCGAACGTAGGCCGCGGCGTCGGTGTCGTCCCAGATGTTGCGGGCCTCGTAGGCGATGCCGTGGCGGTCGAGACCGCGCTGCAGCATCATGCAGAACCCGCAGCCGGGCCGCCAGTAGAAAACGACGGGAGAGGGCTGGTCAGCATCCATGGATTCAGTGAACTGCCCGGCGCCACAAATCGTTCCCGCTGGGAGGTGAAAGGAGGGATGTCGCTGCGCACCGCTCGGGATCATGTGCGGGTCGCTCGGGGCCTGGAGAAGTTGCCGGTGGGATGGTCGAGATCAGTGTGGCGGTGCCGGTTGATGTGGCCGAGGTGATCGATGCGGCGGTCGACGCCCGGGTCGAGCAGACCCTGGCCGCCGCCAACTCCGACCCCGACCCCGACGCCGTCCCCGAGCGGTCGGTGGCCGAGTGGGTTGCGGAACGCGGTGGATGGCCGGCTGTGCGGGCTGACGCCGCAATCGAATTGTTGGGTGGTTCCGCGGAACCGGGCCAGGTCGAGTTGGACATCGATCTCACTATCACCGTTCCCGCCGACGGGGATCCCGGCGAGGTCGACCCGACCCATACCGCCACGATGGTGACGGGGGCCCGGCTCCCGAGCGGGTGACCCGTCGGTACGGGTGTGATGCCTCGGTGCGGTTGACCGCCACCAACCACAGCACCGGTGGCGGGCAGACTCCAGTGATTGGGGTGGGGCGGCTGGTTCACGAAGGAGGCTGGACCCTCACCGGCACCGCCACCGACCATCGGATCACCCGACCCGACGGCACGCGGGTCCCCGCCGCTGCTGTCAACGGCCATGACGCTTCGTGGAAGCCACCCGATCTCGAAACGTGGCCGACCCCTGCGGCGTGTACGCTCAGGCCGGCGCCGGGGAGCGGTACGACCAACTACGTGGTCGATGTTGCCTGGACCGTCAACGACCACCACCGAAAGCGGTTCCGCGGAACCGTCACAGTGGCGAACTGACAGCTCGGTGAGGGCACCTGCAGCGGCCGGATCAGCCGTCGGCGAACGCGACGGTTCCGCCGCCGTCGAGCACCAGTTCCTGCCCGGTCATCCACGACGATGCGTCCGAGGCCAGGTAGAGGGCCGCGTTGGCGATGTCGGAGGGCTCACCGAGGCGCCTCAGCGGGTACGACTCGGCGACCTCGGCCCCGCGCTCGCCCTCCCACAAAACTCGGGCGAAATCGGTACGGATGAGGCCGGGCAGGATCGTGTTGACCCGCGTCGTGGGTGCCAGTTCCGCGGCGAGCTGGCGACTCTGGTAGACGAGCGCCGCCTTGCTCATTCCGTAGACGCCCAGGATGCGACTCGTGTGAAGGGCGCCAACCGACGCGATGTTCACCACGGTGCCGCCGTGTTCGGACATCCACGAAGACCACGCCTGCTGGGTCCAGACGAGGGGAGCGGTGACGTTGACCTGAATGGTCTTTTCCCAGCGAGGCAGGTCGACGTCGATCATCGGACCGGCGTAGGGATTGGTGGCGGCGTTGTTGACCAGGATGTCGAGGGACCCGAGTCGGTCGATCGTGGCGGCCACTGCCTCGGCGGCCGCATCGGGGTCGCCGACGTTGGCGGAAATCCACTGGCAGCCTTGGCCGATCTCGTCCGCCGCCTGCTCGAGTGTTTCGGCCTTCCTTGACACGATCATCACCGCCGCTCCGGCCTCGGCGAACCGGGCCGCGATCCCCTTCCCGATACCTCGGGATCCTCCGGTGATGACCGCAACCTTTCCATCGAGCCGCATCTCCATGCACGCTCTCCTTCGTGTCGTTGGCGTGGACGCCTGTCCGCGCTGCTGTGAACCCCGCGCTGCCCACTTGCGGGCAACGGTGGACAGACTGTAGCGATGACGGTCAGGCGTTGGCCAACACCATGAACAAAAGCAGGGTGGCCAGCAGGCCGACGAACAACCACTCGATGCGGTAGCGGGTGGTCCGCTCCTCCGCCAGGAAGGCTTCGGCCGCCAGGGTCCGCCCCTCGATCTCCATCAGCTGCCGTTCGAGGGCCACCAGCCTCATCTGTTTGGACGCGGCGATCCGCCGGGAGCGGTCCAGCTCGGTGACGACGTCGCCGTATCGGGACTGGAGATCCTGGAACACCGATTCGGTTTCCGACAGCTGGGCCTCGAGCGCCACGATGTCGACCTCCTTGTCAGCATCGCCCGTGTCGCCGGGACCACCGTCGGCGGCACTGCGACCGGGGTCGTGCAACCTGCCCCTCAACCGCCGGAGTTTGGCCGTCGCCTCGGGTTCGATGGGGGCGAGCAGGCGCTCGATGGCGAGAATCCCCCGATCCAGCGTGTCGAGTTCCTCCGGCAGCGAGAAGTGGGCCCACAGGTTGCGGGTCTCGATGAGTTCGCTGACCAGACCCCGGAGATCGTGGCCGAAGAAGTCGGCGAAGACCGGACCCCAGAAGCGGCGTAGGACGAGCAGCTGGAAGAGAGGATCGGTCGCCCCGTGCTCGGCCGCTCGCCCGAGCCGGTTCGCGGCTGCTTCGCTCCACGAACGTTCGTCGTCGAAATACCGCTTCATCTTCTCGTCGATGAACGGACCCAGTGAGTCGGCCATGATCTCGAACGCCTGCGCCAACAGTCCGTGACGACTCACCGCAAGGTTTGGCAGATCGGGGGAGTCGGTTGACATGCTCACCAGATGGATCGGTTCGGAATGGAGATCGGGGCGATGGCTTCACCGGTCGCCGGTCCGACGATTCGACCGCGTCTCATCGGTCATCGGTCGGGCGTCGACCTGTCGGAGGCGCCTTGGAGTTGCATCGACGATTTCGGTATCGGCCGAAACCGGTCGGGAATAAGTCCGGTGCGCCAATCGCAGCCGAACGAAACCTCAATTTCCGGACCGGGATGCCGTTGCTAAGGGAGTGAGTGAGCCCCGTCTGCTGTCTTCTCCCGCCGTTGTGCTTTTCTCCGGCGTCTTGATGGCGGTTCTGTGGGCGGGCGGCCTCAATTTCGTGTGGGAACTCTCGTCGGCCCAGATCGTCCATGTGCTGACAACCGGGGCCATGGGCGCGGTCGGAGCATCGATCGGCAGTCTGTTGTTGGCCGTGGCCGCCCGGACCGCCCAGAATCGCTTCGACGAGGCCGAGCACCGGGCGAAACACGATCCGCTCACCGGGCTGCTGAATCGGTCCGAGTTGTTTCGCCAGCTCGACGAATCGCTGATCGAGGCCACCGCCAACGATCTGGTTCTCGGCGTGCTGTTCCTCGACCTCGACCGGTTCAAGGCGATCAACGACTCACTCGGCCACGAGGCCGGCGACGAGCTCTTGATGATCGTCGCCGATCGGCTCCGCTCGACCGTTCGGAGCACCGATGTCGTCGCCCGGCTCGGCGGCGACGAATTCGTCATCCTCTGCCGCGGTCTCCTCCACGGCGATTCCGTGGTGGCCACGGCCCGCCAGATCCTCAAGCGGTTCCGGGAACCGATCTCACTCAACGGCAAGGAACACATCGTTTCCACCAGCATCGGCGTGGCCATCGCCAAGGCCGGCGACAATCGGGAGCCCGATGCGCTGGTGAGCGACGCCGACGCCGCCATGTACCGGGCCAAAGAAACCAAGACGGGTTACGCGGTCTTCGACGAGGCCCAACGGCAGCAGGCCCGGGACCGGCTCGACATCGAACAGGCTCTCAGCAAGGCCATCGATCGCAAGGAGATCGTGGTCCACTACCAGCCGATCGTCGACACCTTGAACCGCCAGCTCTACGGCTTCGAGGCACTGGTTCGGTGGGAACATCCCGAACGGGGCATCATCCTACCCGGCGAGTTCCTCCCCATCGCCGCCGAGGCCGGCATGATGGCCCGGCTTGGCGAACTGGTGCTCCGGGAAGCCTGCGCCCAGGCCGCGGTGTGGAACCATCTGTCGCCGATGGCCTCTCGGGTCCGCATGGGGGTGAACCTGGCCGAGCAGCAGCTCGTCGATTCGAAACTGGCCATCCAGGTGGCCGAGGTCCTCGACTGGTCCGGGATCGATCCAAGCCAACTCGTGCTCGAGATCACCGAGGACGTGATCGTCGATCACCTGGATGGACTCACCGTGTTGCGCGATCTGCGCGATCTCGGCGTCGCCCTCGCCATCGACGACTTCGGAACCGGCCAATCCTCCCTGTCCTACGTCAAGCAGTTCGACATGGTCTCCACGATCAAGATCGACAAGGCTTTCGTCGACGAGATGCACAGCGCCAACGTGGACCGGGCCATCGTCGAGGCCGTAGTGGCCATGGCCTCCGCGCTCGATCTGTCGATCGTGGCCGAAGGCGTCGAGCATTTCGAGCAGGTCGAGGAACTACAGGGTCTGGGTGTGAACCTGGTGCAGGGCTATCTCTTCAGCCCGCCGATATCGGCCGACAGCGTGGATCCGCTTCAGTGGTTCATGGCCGCCACCCCGAAGCCTCGTGCGTTGGGCGAGGCCGGGAGTCTGCGACCGCGACCGGTTCCGACCGAGCTGAAGCACAGCACCCAGCTCGGCTGAGCTTGGTTCAATCCGTCGGCGGAGGGGCGACGAAGTCGATGAGCTCCTCCACGGCGCCGACCAAGGACGGTTCGAGGTCGCGGTAGTCGTTGACCCGGCCGAGGAGATGACGCCACAATTCGCCGGTGGTGCCACCGAAGCCCATCCAGCGGCGGATGCCCTCCTTCCACTCCATCGAACGTGGCACCTCGGGCCAGGCCTCGAATCCCAGTGTCCGGGGGCGGATGGCCTGCCAGATGTCGACGTAGTGGTGACCGCGGATCAACACGTTGTCCTGGGAGGCCGCACTGGCGAGGTGCTGTTCCTTGGTGTGATCGATGAGATGGTCGAGCAGCACCCCGAGGCGACGCTGCGGTGTGGGCCGGAACTCGTCGATCACCGTGACCAGATCGTCGGCGCCATGTAGTGGTTCAACCACCACGCCCTCCACGCGGAGATCGTCACCCCAGATCTTCTCGACGAGCTCGGCGTCGTGTACGCCTTCCACGAGCAGCCGGCTCGGGACGGCGACCCGGGCGCCGGTACGCGGTGGGGCGATGGACCCCGACGCCGTGAAATTGATCGCCGGCTCCGCCGGTCTGGTCGGGGGTCGCACCAGGGTGACGGTCTTCCCGCCGACGGAGAACGCGCCGTCGGCCAGCGGCAGGTCGTGGACCCGTCCGCCGTGGTCACGAAGCCGGATCAGCGGCGGAGCGAACCGGACGACGGTGCCGACGACGCCCGTCGTGCGATGACGGACCGTCAAGCCCTTCTCGGCCGGAAGCCGGTGCCATTCGGGCCGTCGCCGCCCGCCGCTGTCGTCGAGGGGCTCGCTGAGAATGCCGGGCACGATCGGCCTACCTTCCTGACTCCGGATCGGCACCGGCGTCGGTGTCGGCCGTTTCGACCGGGACTGCGAGATGTCGCCACTCGGCGTCACCGGCCTCGACGCCGAAGGATCGGCCCAGTGCCCGGGCCATGAGGGTGTAGCCGAGATCGTTCGGATGGAACTTGTCCGAAGCCAGCCGTTCGGACGGTCCCGGGCCGGGTTCGTTCCACGGGTTGGCGGCCAGCGCACCGTTGTCGGCGGCGGCCGATCGAATGGTGCGGTTGACGAGGCGGGCCCTGGCCGATCCGCCGGCCACGGCGCAGGCCACCGTCCGGTCGAAGGGGGCACCCAGGGCGATGACGCCCTCGACCAGCCTCCGGGCCTTGCCCCGCAGCCCGTTGGTGTCGAGACCCCACACCAGGTCGTTGGTGCCGAGGCAGCAGATGACCAGATCGGGGCCGGGCACCTTCGACGCCATGGGGAGTTGCCGACTCAGCCCGTCGTCGAGCTTGGCCCCCGATTGGGCGAGGTTGATCGCCCGCCACGGGGTGTCGGCCGCCATCGTGGTCTCCCGGTCGAGGGTCGCGAGGAGCCGGCCGATGTATCCGTTGGCGGGATGGGATGCACCGATGCCGAGCGCAGTGGAATCCCCGACGATCACGGTCAGAGGGCCGTCCTCGTCGAGCGCAGCCTGGTTCCGGTCGTTCCACCAGCGGGTGTAGGGTTCGACCTGGTCGGTGACCGCGGCCACCCCGTCGAGCAGGGTTCCAGCCACCCGGACGAGGAGGCCTGGCGGCTTGGCTTTGAGAGGGGGGAGGTGATCAGGCACGACCTCCAGTGTGCCCTCGTCTCGGTTGACGGCGGCGTCATTGCGCTGTCTCATTACGCTGTGAGTCGTGATTCTGATCGACGCAGTGGGCCTGACGGTCACCAGGCCCGACCGTGATCTCTTCCGCGATGTGTCGATCACCGTCAACTCGGGCGATCGCATCGGCTTCGTGGGAATCAACGGCACCGGCAAGTCGACCCTGCTGCGGGTGCTCGCCGGCCAGCAGGTTCCCGACTCCGGCGAAGTACGCAGGGGACGGGGCGTCACGATCGCCGTGCTCGATCAGGAGGCGCCGCTGCCGGCGGGAACCGTCCGTGATGCCGTGGCCACCGGCTTCGAGGCTTCGGAATCCCTTTCGAGCGGCGGCGACCCGGCCGCAGTGGCCGAGTGGGAGGGGGAGGCGGTGCTCGACCGGCTCGGGATGGGCAACCACCTCGACCGGTCCACCGACGAGCTCTCGGGCGGCGAGCGCAAACGGGTGGCGCTGGCCCGGGCGCTTGTTCATCAAAGCGACGTCCTCGTTCTCGACGAGCCGACCAACCATCTCGACCTCGACTCGATCGAGTGGCTCCAACACCGGCTCCGGTCTCACCAGGGCGGGATCCTGATGGTCACCCACGATCGGCATCTGCTCGATGCGCTGACCACACGGATGGTGGAGCTCGATCGGGGCCGGGCCTTTGTCCACAACGGCTCCTACGCTGACCACCTTGAAGCCAAACAGCAGCGGGAGGTCGACGCCGCGGCCGCCGAGGCCGTTCGGCGGAACTTGGCTCGGCAGGAACTGGCGTGGCTGCGGCGTGGGGCGCCGGCCCGCACGTCGAAGCCGAAAGCCCGTATCGAACGCGCGGTGGCGCTGGTCGACGGGCGCCCTCAGGGCCCCGCCCGGGCCGGGAACCTGCATCTCGAGTTCGGCACCCCCCGTCTCGGGGACGTGGTGATCGAGCTCGACGGTGTGACGGTGGGCGATCCGCTCGGTCGCCCGGTCATCGGTGATCTCGACCTCCGCCTCGATCCCCGGGAACGCCTCGGTGTCGTCGGCCCCAACGGCGCAGGCAAAACGTCGCTGCTCGACGTGCTGGCCGGCCGCCGGGATCCGCTCAGCGGGTCGGTCACGGTGGGCACGACGGCCCAGATCGCCTACTACAGCCAGCTCGGCGCCGAACTCGACCCCGACGCCCGGGTGCGGGAGGTGGTGGCCGGACCCCACCGTCAACCCGATTGGACCGATGCCCGGCTGCTCGAGGCCTTCTGGTTCGACTCCGACGCCCAGTGGGCCCAGGTGTCGACCCTCTCCGGCGGTGAGCGACGGCGCCTGCAGCTTATGCAGGTGCTGGCTCGGCGACCCAACGTGCTCCTGCTCGACGAGCCGACCAACGATCTCGACCTCGAGACGCTGCGGGCACTCGAGGATTTTCTCGACGACTGGCCCGGCGCCGTGGTCGCCGTCAGCCACGATCGGGCCTTCCTCGAACGGGTCGTGGCCGATGCCCTGATCGTCGACGGATCGGGAAGCGCCCGCCGCTGGCCCGGTGGCTTCGGGGCCTGGGACGCGAAGCGTCGGGCGGCGCTGTCGACCGGCCGGTCCGTTCGCAGCCGCGCTCGAAGCGCCGCCGACGGCTCCACACCGGGTGGCGGCACGACAGCGGCCACGACGTCGGCGACGAAGACGTCCGAGACGAAGAAGGGGTCGTCGGACAGCCGGGGCGGGCGCAGCGGCCGGTCGAGTTCGACGATAGGTCACCAGCTTCGCCAGGCCGAGAAACGTCTGGCCCGCCTCGAGAAACAACGGGCCGGGTTGACCGAGCAGTTGGCTCAGGCTGGCGCGGATCACGATCTTCTTGCCACACTTGGGACCGATCTCGCCAAGGTCGTGGCCGAACTCGAGGCGACCGAGGAGGAGTGGCTGGCGTTGGCCGAGGAACAGGAGCAACGGTGACGGAACGAGGAGTTTATTCGGGCGGGAACGGCACCGGGGGCCCCGAGGAACGATCGGTCGCCGAGTTGCGATCGCTCGACGGCATCAAGTGGGGTCGCTACGAGCCGCCGGTGCTGGCGGCCTGGGTGGCCGACATGGACCTGGCGCCACCGGCGCTCATCGTCGACGCCTTGGCCGAGTTCGTGGCCGGTCAGGACTACGGCTACAACTTCGCGGCCTCGGACCGCCTGATCGGCGCCTTCTGCAACTGGCAGCAGAACCACCACGGCTGGTCGCCCGATCCCGGTCGGGTACGGCGGTTCTGTGATGTGCTCCACG
>Ga0224512_10000294_pt1 | contig 53029 bp, 53 predicted proteins | sample SF_May12_sed_USG_4_FD_169103 | JGI IMG/M metagenome (GOLD analysis project Ga0224512, IMG submission 169103) | Sediment microbial communities from San Francisco Bay, California, United States - SF_May12_sed_USGS_13 | ecosystem: Environmental > Aquatic > Marine > Sediment | place: USA...
GATCGGCACGTCGCGCTCGGTCGGCGTGCTCGCCTTGTACTACTCGCATCGCCGTCGTCTTGTTCGCCACTGCGGCAGTCCCCTACTACTTGGGTCTTGCGGGATATCGCAGCAGCGGGCGATTCCGGAATACGAGTCGGGGGTGAACTCCAGCTCGGGCGTACGTCGGTGCACAAGTCGCGGGTGGCGTTGACGATGCCCATGTTCTGCGGCCGATCGTGGTTGGGGGGACCACTTCGTGATCGAATGGCGAACTGTCCGTCTGTCAGGCTCAAGGGCTTCCTTCCGCCCATGAGCGCCCCTTGTGTTTCAGTCGAGCGCCGCCCCGCGGCTCAGCCGCACCACTTGACCCCAGCCGATGCGCGACCCTGTTTGCAGCAACGTGAACTCATAGACACGTCCGGCGATCCGGATAAGCAGCCACACTCCCACCGCCAACAGTCCGAGCGAGAGGGCAATTTCCCACGGGGCGATGGCGTCGCGGGCAACCCGCACCGGCAACAGCATGGGAGCGGTGAGGGGGAACAGCGTCAACACCTTGACCAGGGCGGACTCGGCATCCCCGAACACGGCCGATTGTCCCACGAGGTAACCGGCCATAAGTGGAAGGAGCGTCGGCATGATGACCTGCGCAGCATCCTCCTGTCGCGATATCAGCGAACCCAGGAGGGCAAAGAACGTGTTGTAGATGGCCAACCCACCCAGGATGGACACCACAATTATGGGTACGAAATGCCACACCGAGCTGGGTATGTCAACGGTGTTTGTGAGCAGCAACGCGGCCGTCAGACCACCAACCACCACCATCAGCTGCCCCACCGCCATCGTGCCAATGCCTAGAACCTTGCCAAGCAGCAGAGCCCGCGGGCGGAGATGACCGAGAAGAACCTCGATGACCCGGGTGGATTTCTCCTCGACAACGCTCATCATCGTCAGCTGGCCGAACGCCTGCGGAAGTATGAACGCGGCCATCAGGCCCAAGAACGCCACGCCCGTGGCCACGCCTTCGGACTCGCCGGGCTTGTCGGCGAAGCGCTCCTCAACCTGTACCGGTGTGAGCAACTGGACAATGTCGCCCTCGTCCAAACCCAGCATCCGGCCTCTCACCAGAACTTCCTGTTGCTGTAGCACCGAGAAGAGCAGACCGGCGATCTCGAAGTCGGTCTCCCGATCCCACACCAACGTTTGCCCACCCTCTATAGCTACGTCGATGTCGCCGTCCGAGAGCGCCTGGTCCAGTTGGGCGGGCGGCAACCCGGTGTAGTCCTGGAACGTCACATCCAGATTCCCCTCCGCAAACGCCATGATCTGTTGCTGTGTGGTCTCCTCCACGTCCACTAGGCCAACGGTGACCTGGCGGAGGTCATCCCCGCCCTCTGGCCACAGGGCGCTCACGATCGGACCGAGAATGGCGGCGGCAACCAGGATGCCGGTGATAATACGAAACGACTTAGTACGTGCCCGCGTACGGATCTCCCGCTCCGCCACCTCTTTCACCAGGTTCCAACTCATGGGCCCACCAATTCCAGGAACACCTCGTCGAGGCCCGGAGGTTGGAAGCTGACGGCGGACACTGAGCCTGCCAGCGATGCCTGGGCAATCAAGGCAGCCGGATCACTTGCAGCCGGCACCTCGAATATGGACACCCCGGGCGGCGCCTCCTGTGCCAAGGCTTCCGGTGGGCTCCACGCCGGCACCGGCCCGGTCCAGCGAATCTCTAGTTGCCGACGGGGGGACCGGTTGCGGAGATCGGCAACCGTGCCCGTTGCCCGGGTCTCGCCACCGGCCACGATGGTCACATGCTCGGCCAGGTCCTGCACCAGCTCCAGCTGATGGCTGGAGAAGACTACGCTCGCACCCTTCTCCACCTGTTCGGCCATGACGTCGGAGAGCATCGACACGGCAACCGGATCAAGACCGGCGAAGGGCTCGTCCAAGATCATCAGCTCCGGTTCGTGGACCAACGCGACTGCCAGCTGCACCCGCTGTTGATTGCCGGTGGACAGCTGCTGAACCAGGTCCTTGCCACGGTCGGCCAACCCCACCCGGTCAGCCCAGTGCTTGGCCCGGCGACTCGCCGTTTCTCGATCGAGGCCCGCCAACCGTCCGATATAGGAGATGTGCTCGTGCACCTTCATGCCGGGATAAAGACCACGCTCCTGCGGCATGTAACCGATGTGGTGTCGGTCCTCCTCGGTCATGGTCCGGCCGTCCCACGTCACCGACCCGGCGTCCATGGCTACTAGGCCCAGGATCCCGCGCATGGTGGTGGTCTTGCCCGCACCATTCGGACCCAGGAAACCCACCAGTTGTCCCCGGGCTACCTCGAGGTCCACACCGTGGAGCGCAACAACCTTGCCAAACCTCTTGTGTAGCCCGCTAACACGGAGCCCGCCGGTCATGGTGTGAAACCTAGGCCGCGTCATCGGCCGAGGACCGAATTGATCGCGTCGATGACGGCATCGGGTCGGTCGAGGTGAATGAAATGGCCGCTCCCTTCGACCAGCAGATACCTGCCGTTCGTTGACAGGTTCGCGAGATCGAGTTGCAGTTCAGGCCCGAGCCAACCCATCACGGCGTTAAGCTCGTCGACGGCCGCCTGAGCGATCCCGGGAGGAGGGTCCTCGTTCTCTTCCTGGCCGGCTCCGAGAACGACGAGTGGCATATTTCCCAGGTCGCCTGCTGCAGCTACCTGAGCGACGCTGGCATCGAGGTCCATGTTCTCAGCGTTGTCTGGTCCGAAAAACACTGAGACTTCAGCCCAACCCTGCGGCGACATCTCCTCACGCATGCGAGTCAGCTGGTCTTCGTGAGTACTGTCGACGAGCACCATCCCGACAACATCGTCGGGGTGTTGGTCGGCGAAGAGCCGAACTACTAAGCCACCGAATGAATGTCCAACGACCACGTAAGGTCCTGGCAGGTCGGCGGCGGCTAGCACGGCGGACAAGTCGTCTGCTGCGTCTTGTGCCGTTCGGACCCCCCCTTGGATTGGGTCGCTGAACCCCATCCCGGCTCGGGATGTGTAGCACACCCGGGTGGTGTCCGCGATCGTGTCCTGCACGGTCTTGAAGTCCGCGCCGGTTGTGCCAAGACCATGCTCGAGGATCACGGTCGGGCTGCCGGAGCCATGGCAGGCCACGAACATTTCGCGGCCCCCGATGTCCACGTTCTCCCCGCTGGCCAGGACCCGGCGCATGACCAACGCGTCGACTACCGCGCCGATCGTCGGGTCGGCCATCTCCTCACCCAAGTTGGTGACCACGAGCATGGCCCAGTTCTCCGCTGGGAAGAGCAGTGTGTAGGCCGTGAACCGGTTATTGCTGCCGTGGTGGTGAATGACGAGCCCGTTCGGCGTCTGGATTGTGTCCCAACCGAGCGCGTATGTTGAGCCGTCGGGCGCGGTCTGCAGTGCTGCGAACGAGTCGGGGCTGATGATCTCTGTGTCACTCCCTCGAAAACCGCGGAGCTGGGATTGCAGGAAGAGCGCCCAGTCAGACATGCTGCAGTGCACCAATCCGGCCGGTGCGATCACGCGGGGGTAGTCGGCTTCCGGGTGGCCGGGGTCGATCGCCTGGCCGCCCTGCTCGTCGAGGTGTCCCCATGGCTGGTCCACTTCACCAGGGGTGCCCGGTGCATAGAAGCCGCAGCTATCCATCCCAAGGACGTCGAAGACGCGAGTCCGCAGGAGCTCCTCCCACGGTGTGCCCGTCAACTCCTCAAGCATGGCTCCGACGATGGTGTAGCCAACGTTCGAGTACATGAACTCGCCGGCGGGAAGGTCCCCGGGCCGTGCCAGGGTGATCGTGGCGGCTTCGTGACGCTGGTCCATGACCGGGAGGTCGTCGTCGATTCCTTCGAGATTGAGCACGACGCGTTCGTCGTCGAACCCTGCCGTGTGGCTCAGGAGCTGCCGGAAGGTGACCTGTGCCAAGTCGGCGTCGAGTGCCGGCAATACGTCCTCGTAAACGTTGCCGACGGTGGTTTCCCACGAGATGACGCCTTCGTCGACGTAGGTGGCCACGAGGGTGGCAGTCATCGCCTTGGCGTTCGAGCCGATGTGGAAGAGGTCGGTGGGTTCGACCGGCGTCGGGTCCCCGCTGCGCCGAACGCCTGTCACCGCGGCCTCAATGATCTCATCGCCGTCGAACACTGTGACCCCGAGGGCGGGAAGATCTGAGTTAGCGATGAGTTCGTCGAGGAGGTCCTGGAGCTCGCCGGCTTCTGGAAGCGGCGCAGTTGCGTCTATCTCTTCGACCGGTGGCAGCGTGCCAGATGCGGGGTCTGGGTCTCGCTGAGATCCTGAGCCGGGATCGAAGAAGGGCTCCGGCTGTTGGGCGCCGTCGGAACAGGCCGTCGCGGTAAGGGCTACTGCCAGCGCCAGGATCGCGAGTCGGGAGATCGTCTTGTTGATGGTCATTCGTCGCTCCTTGTGAGTCGGTGAGGTGAACGTATATCAAGACGGGCCTGCTGCCATCGGGAAGAACACGGGATTTGCCTCGGCGTTCGCCCGGATTGTCGAATCCGTGTGCGCACTGAGGAGCGGTGTCGCATTTCGTGCGACAATCGCCCGGTGGAGCAATTTCGCGTCCGTTTCTCATTGGCGCTAGGCCTGATCGCCGCAGTGGCTGCCGTCACCGGCGCCCTGTGGATCGGCAACGCCCAACATGGCCTTGCGGTCGCCGAGCTGGTGCGAGTCGAGTCACTGGTGGACGACGGCACGCCCCTGGCCGATCACATGCGGTGGGTGTTTGACTTATTGGGCCGACGGAGAGTGATCACAGAGGCCGATCTGAGCGATAGGTTCGAGCCCTCGTTCGCCGCCGGATTCACGGCGGATGAACTCAACGATGTGCTGGACGCCGTGTTCAACGAGCTCGGGTTGGTGACGTTCGTCCGGTACGCCGACCACAGTCCGACTTTCGCCCGTGCTATCGGAGTCGGCGAGTTCGGCGTTCCGATGCTGGTCCCAATCGAGGTCGCTCCTGACGGAATGATCGCTTCGTGGGTGCTCACCGAGCTGCCTTCACCGCCGCGTCTCCCCGGCTGGGAGTCGACCTTGGTGCTGCTCGCCGGGGGGCTGTTCATTGGCGTCGGCGTGGCGACATTGCGGTCCCGGCCGAGGCGGACACCTAGGGTCGAACTATTGGGTGCGGGCGCGGCCTTCTCAACAGTCCTCCTATTCAGCTCGTCGACTTTGGCCTATACGTTGGGGCGGGTCTTGCCGGCGACGACGATCGTTGTTGCCGTGTGGTTGTTGCTCCGGCCGTCTCGCCACCCACTACGGCCGTGGGCGGTTGGCGTCGGTGCTGTCGCCGTCACCGCGGCAGCCGTGACACCGCTCACGCGGGCCGCCGCGCTGATAGGCCACCCGAATGTAATTGGGTCGATCGTCGACAGCGACATCGCATATCGGGCCCTCCTCGCCGGTTCCGAAGCGCTCATCGCTCTGGCGATGGTGCTGGTTGCGGTCATCGGCGCCGCCGAGCTGCGACACGCCAGCCGGTCGCGACATGCATCGGTGTGGTTCGGTATCGTCGTCGCCTCCGTCTGGGCGATATCAGCCGGCGGTTCCTCCCTCGACTACTCGCTCGGCCACGGAAGCTGGGCCGGTGGGTCGCTGCGGGCCGCCGGGTTGAGCAGTCTGGCTCTTGTCCCCGTCGTTGTGGGCCTCCGCTTGTTTACCGCCCGCTGGGATCGCCCCGAACTGGCAGGCTTAGTTGTCGACCTCGGATCGGCGCCCGGTGAGCTGCAGCCCGCCGTTGCTACCGCATTGGAGGATCCCTCGGTGCAGGTACTCCACACTCTCGACGGAGAGCGATTGCTCGACGAGGGCGGACGGGCCGTGACCGAAGCGGACCTCGTCCCTGACCGTTCGCTGACGCGGATCCAATCGGGTGAGCGCCTGATCGGGGGACTGGTGCACGATGCCGCCCTCCGCCAAGACGCAGCTCGCCTCACTGCGGTCGTCGCTGCCATCGGCCTCGCCTTGGACGTGAACCGACTCAACACAGAAGTGACGGCGCAACTCGACGAGGTGCAGGCTTCGAGGCGCCGCATCATCGAGGCCGGCGACGCCGCCCGTCAGCGTGTTGAGCGGGACCTTCACGATGGTGCCCAGCAGCGTCTCGTGGCTGTCGGCATGGACCTGCAACGTGCCAAGCGACAAGCCGAGACAAAGGGCGAATACGAGCTCGCCGAACTGCTCGATTCGGCGACGAGTGATGTCCGGCGCGCCCTTGACGAGATCCGTTTGGTGTCGCGAGGTTTTCATCCTTCTTTGCTGGCCGAGCGAGGGCTCGGCGCCGCAGTCGAGGCCCTCGCTGAGCGTTCACCGGTGCCGGTGCGGACCGAGGTTGCTTCCGCCGGAGTCCCCGCAGCCATTGAAAAGACCGCATACTACGTGGTGGCCGAGGGACTGACCAACGTCGCCAAGCATGCTCGAGCGGCGGAGGCCTCGGTCAGGATCGCACTCGAGGACGGGACGCTTCAGGTTGTCGTCTCCGACGACGGCGCCGGTGAGGCTGCCATTAGGCCCGGATCTGGTCTGCAGGGTCTGGAGGATCGCGTAGTGGCCGAAGGGGGCCGCCTCACCGTCCAGAGTGGCCCGGCGGGCACGACGCTTACGGCGGTGATCCCGTGCGAGTGATCCTCGTCGACGACTCAGCGCTCATCAGAGACGGTCTGGCCAGGGTGCTGGCCGATGAGAGCGTCGAGGTCGCGGCGACGTTTTCGGATGCCGAGGGCGTACTTGCGGCCGTTCGGAAGCTTGAGCCTGACGTCCTCGTCGTCGATATCCGCATGCCCCCGGACTTTCAGACCGAAGGCCTCGAACTGGCGCTCGAAGTGCGGCGGGAGGTTGCCGGCATCGGCATCCTCGTCTTGTCGCAACACATCGAGACCCGATACGCCGTTGAGCTCATCTCGGAAGGTGCAGCAGGAGTCGGGTATCTACTAAAGGACCGAGTGACGAACATCGATGCCTTTCTTGATGCTTTGAACCGGGTGGCATCAGGAGGAAGCGCAATCGACCCGACGGTCGTGAGCATGCTGATCCGGCGTCCCAGGAAGCTCGGGGTGCTCGATCGGCTCACCGATCGGGAGCGAGAAGTCCTGGCGCTGATGGCCGAGGGACACTCCAACGCCGGTATCGCTGACCAGCTCATCGTGAACCAGCGAACAGCCGAGACGCATGTGAGCAACATACTCATGAAGTTGGACTTGCCTCCGGACTCTGCCGTTGATCGGCGTGTCAGCGCCGTCGTCATGTGGCTGCGCAGCCAAGAAGCCTGACCGAGAGGGACGCCTGCGCTCCGGTGGCAGTCAAACGACCGGAGAAGGACTCCACAGGCGCCTGACCACAATGGAATCGTCCGGGTCGTGACACGGCGCCAACCGTTCAGAGACGAACGTGGACACCGATCAGCTCTGCCCGACCCGCCCCTTCGACACCGATCGGCGTGGCAGCGCGGGACTCGGCTCGCCATCGACGTCAGGCGTGTCCCACATGTTGTGGGAGAAGTCGGACGGCACAATTACGGCTGACGCCGACGCCATTCCCTCCCCAGCCCGCCCCGCGGCGGCGTCAAGGGGAATCTGGAACCGTTGTGGCCGAGAGTGTTTCTGAAGTATGCACCGGATTGACAAACCATCACGTTGGACAGCTTCGTTTCTGACCCTCTGGGGGTTCGCGGCAACCGTGCCGGCTGTCATCGCGAACCAAGGACCGCCGCCCATAACACCCTGATCTCGCGTGATAACGCCCGAAAACCATAGTGCACTAGGTCGCACATCTTGAGCGGTATTGGGTTGCACAAGTGTGCTCTTCACGTCGGGCTAGTTTGGCCGCTGGGCTAATCGAACCCGCCACGATCCAGCTACCGTCGCGTTGTGGACGCCGCCAAGTATCTCTCCAGGATCGGACTCAACGCCGCCCCGAGGCTCGATCGCGGGGGCCTGGAAACGCTGCAAAGGTCGCACCTGACGCACGTCCCTTTTGAGAACCTCGATGTCTACTACCGACGCGGTGTATCCACCGACCCGGTGCGATCGACAACCAAGATCGTTGACGGGGGAAGAGGGGGCTGGTGCTTCGAGCTGAACGGGAGCTTCGCCTCGCTGTTGGACGAACTCGGGTTTCGGGTGACCCGGCTCGGGGCAACCGTCGTTCTCGATGGCCCGACCGACGGCCCGCAACCAAGTCATGCCTCGATACGGGTCGATCTGGATCGGCCCTACCTGGTTGATGTCGGCTTCGGCGATTCGTTCATTCGCCCGCTCCCCCTCGACGAGGACGGCCCACATGACGGCGGCACCGGCCACTTCGACTTCCACCGCGACGCCGACTCCATCACCTTGCGTTTCCGAGAAGACGGTGGCTGGGCAGAGCAATACCGGTTCTCGACGGAGTCGGTGGTGCCGACAGATTTCGATCCATCGAACCGCTTCCTACAGACCTCGCCGACGACTCATTTCACCAGCAAACCGTTTGCGACAAGGCTGATCGACGGCGGTCCTGACCGGGTAACACTTGTTCACGATCGACTCAAACTGCGCCGTGATGGTGAGTGGACCGAGACGCCGGTTTCACCCGAGGACTGGCCCAGAGTCTTGCGCGAGTGGTTCGGGATGGACCCGTAGTCAGACTGCCGTACACACACCCCGGTACAGGGCGATTAGCGGCCCGGCACGGCACTTCTTGTGCGGGGCCTCTGTGGGGAATCGTTGGCCTCTTGTCGCCGGAGGCCGAGGAGAGAACTCTGATCGGGTCGAAGGAGGACAGCATGATGTTTCATGTCAAGCACACCAACAGGTTCTGTGCTGCCTTGCATGAGCGGATATGCACCGAGGATAAGCGATCTATTCGTACGGCCGGATTTAGCGATTAGGGCACGCCGACACCCCCTCGGCTAGCGTGGTCCGCGAGGCAATGAAGGAGGAGTCATGCCAGCTTTCGCATTTGTAGCACCCATTCTTCCGGGAAAGGCTGAGGAGCACCGCCGTAACAGCGAGGACCTGATGGGCGCCCGCCGTGACGAATATCAGGCGTCACGAAAAAGGCTCGGTATCCACCGCGAGTCAGCGTGGCATCAAGAGACGCCTGATGGGACGGTTGTGGTCGTCTACATCGATGCCGATGATCCGGGAGCAGCCATGGCCGGGATGGCGTCGTCTGAAGAGCCGTTCGACATCTGGTTTCGGGAACACATCAGCGACATTCATGGGATCGACCTCACTCAGCCGATGCCAGCGCCGGTCCAGGTTCTCGACGCCAGCTTCTAGCAAGGGCTGACAGCCTCGTCATTCGCGGCTAATTGAATTGCGGTGCGGCGAACCACCCGCACAAATCGGCGCCTCGGCGTGTGTCTCAGCGTCTTCGCGTGAGGTCGTTGGTGTACTGCTGACCGAGGGTGGGTGCCTCGGTTTGAAGCCAGTCGGTGAAGCTCGTCGCGCCCAGGGGTTCGGTCCCGGTGTACATGAGTTCGTCCCGCAGGCCGGAGATCTCGTGACCGGTGATGACGATGTCCTTCAAGACCACACCGAGGGCTCGGCCTGCAAGGAGAATGACTGAGTCGGGGAGGGCCACGATGAGTCTTCGTAATCCCATGGCCTGGGCCATCTGGTGGATCATCTGGCGATAGGTGAACGTTTCCGGTCCCGCCGCGTCAAGCGTGACGTTGGGATCCCCGAAGGCGGCGTCGACGCAGATCTGGGCGACGTCCTCGACGTGGACGGGAGTCAACCGGTAATCGCCGCGACCAAACAACCCGAAGACCGGGAATCGACGCAACAGCCAGGCAATGTTGTTGATCAACACATTCTCGGGACCACCAAAGATGACCGTGGGACGCACGATCGCAAACGAAAGCCCCGACTCACGGAGCTCGGTTTCCAGGCGCGCCTTCCCCTGGAAGTAACCCCACTCGGAATCCGCGCTGGCATTGGCCACGCTGACGTGTACCACCCTCCCCACCCCCGCACGGCGGGCGCAGTCGAACAGCATCCTCGTGTTCGCGATGGCACGCTCATAACCGAAATCTCGTCTCCCGCCGCGGTAGTCGTAGCGCACCCAGTACGTGTTATAGAGAGCGGACGCACCCCGCAACGACTCGACCAATCGCTGGGGATCATCGAAGTCGATCGGGCGCACCTCGACGGCGTCTCCGAAGGGGTTCTCCCGGTGCAGCGAGTTAGTCAGCGTCCGAACCCGCAAACCCCGGCTCAACAGGTTCTTGGCGATGTACCTGCCGGTGTAGCCAAATGCACCAGTCACAACGTGCAGCGGCATCTCCGAAGCCATCGCTCAATCACACCCCTGCGGGGACCAACTCCTCGCCCAATCCAAGCACACCACCAACCGATCCAGATCACCAGATATGGGCGATAACGAGCACGCACCCAGGGTGCGCGGGATCGGCACCTCCGAGCGCTGTCTGCGCGACGGGCACTGAACGCGGACGGTGGCCGTCAGGTTCATCGTCGGTGAGCGGGGTCGGCCGTATTCGGGGCTGTGGAGTCGTTGGACGAGCGCGTGTCAGCGTCCCGACGCGTGGTGCGCTCGAAGAGCAGAAGTGTTAGGCCTGCCGCAAGGACGCCTGCGACTACAGCTGGGGCGCCTTCCACTACGTGCGTGGCGACTAGGAGGTATGCGATTTCGGCGGCGAGGAACCCGGCAAGCAGTGACCAGGTGATGCGGAGCGGCCGGGGTGAGATTCGGGCCAGTATCCATTCGATGGCAAGTACGAATGGTCCGAACACCAACTGACCCCCGAACGACACAAGCACCAGGAGCCCGAGCGGCAGCGTGAGCGCCGACAGGGTCATGGCGATGGCGGCGGACTGCGACCGAGGAGGAGGTGGGGGCGGGATCTCAAGTCCTGCGCTGCGTCGATATTCGTTCGCGAAGGCTTCCGGCGTTCCCAGCCGCTCGCTCAACTCGCTCTCAGACAGCTCCCCGAGCTGATCGGCAAGGTCGGCCAGGAGGCTCGCCCGGTCATCGTCGTCGATGTCCGCGAGTAGGCCGTCGACTCGCTTGAGGTATTGGGCGCCAGCGGCCGACATGTGCGGTTTGCTCATGATGTGTCCTCTTGGCTCAGAATGCGATCCATCGTCGCGGTGATCTCTTCCCATGTCTTGGTCGAGCGTGCCAGTTCTGCCACGCCCGCGTCGTTGAGTGTGTAGTACTTCCGAGGAGGTCCGGTCTCGGACTCGACGATCTCCGACGTGAGCAGTTCAGCCTTGTGCAGTCGTCGGAGAGTCCCGTAGACCGAGGCGTCGGCGATCTCAGCGAAGCCCTGTTCCCGTAGATGGCGGACGAGGTCGTAGCCGTAGGTACGGTGCCCGCGCAGGGCACCAAGGACCGCAGTGTCCAACATCCCCTTCAAGACCTGCGCCGGATCCACAAGACTTCCTGACGTTCTACGCACCGTGTAGTACTCCACAGTGTATAGTAGTTAGTGCCGACTGTCGACTAGTTCGGCTCCCTCGACCGGAGCCAAGCGGCGCCCACAGGTCATCTGCTCAACCGGCACCGGCTCCCTGAGCGTTGCGGGTGAAACCTGATCTCACCGGCTGCACCGATCAACTGATATCGGTCGAGAACGCTCGCGTCGCCGAATAGCGCCGAGCGGCACCTCGGCGCTCGGGGTCTCAGCCCTTTTGCGAACACTGACCGTGACGATCGTCATGCTGCTCGATGTACCTGATCTGCCGGCTATCTCTCGCTGGTGGGTGCGCGATTTTGCCCTCGGGGGTGAGTGATCTGAGCGGTATGGAGTCGCCGCGCAACCACGATCGGCGGTTGGCCTCTCAGATGAGAGCAAGGTCAAGCACTCGGCCGATTACTTCGACTCGCTTGACGATGTCGCCGGGTTGGGACAATGCGCGAGTACATTGCTCGACCAGCTGGCCATCGCCGCGGCGTGTTGCGAGTTCGACCAGGTTCCACCCTTCGAGGTCCACCACTATGGCCTCGTCGTCGTGGTGGAGCGTGATCCACAGGTCAACACAGGATGTGTGCTCCATCCAATCTGCGGCCCAGTTCATAGTGAGGTCAGGGAATCTCATTGCGAACTCCTGGGCGACCGCCTCAAATAGAACGGCCGTAGTCTCCCCATGCGGGCCGCTGCCTTGGTAGACACCGTTGAATGGGAGTCCCGCTTCCGTGAGGGAAACGTCAAGACGGGCGCGCACGGCCTCAACGAACTCCTGATCTGATTGCCCTCTGTCCACAGGTGCGATCTTAGGATTCCGAGATCACCTCTTACGTTGCAGGAACGAGCATTTCGCCGAGTGCGCTCTATCGGCACGACTGCGCTCGGGTGCGCGGTGTGCGTCGACCACCGATGGTGGCGGGCTGGGGCGCTATGAAAGGCCGATTCGGAGAAGCGGGCCGTTCGGTTATTGGTTGAGGGTTCCGATCCAGAGTCGGGCTGTCCCGGTAGGGCTGATATTTGCGACGACAGCTTCGTTTTGGCCAACCGCCATGCTGTTTATGTAGCCGTCCAGTTGTGTGTCGGTGGCTTGGCGGCTCCAGGTGTCCCCGTCGGCGGTGAAGAGCAGGTGGGTCTCGGGTTCCTCAGGTGGGTAGGCGGCGTTCTGGGCAGCTGAGATCTCCTCGAACGTGAGGGTCACTACCTGATGGCCGGTATCAGGATCGATGAGGGTCATGGTCTGGGCATCGAAGTCGTAGCGCACTTGTTGTTGGGTGCGTTCACCTTTTGAGAGGACATTCAGCACCTCTCCGCCGCTGTCCGCATCCCGCACCACAATCCGTGGCCCGTCCGCGCCAATGGTGACGATCAGGCCGTCCTTTTCGATGGTGGGTGGTTGCTGGAGAACGGCCGACGTCGGACCGTAGTTCACCTCCGATGCGAGGATGCCGAATTCGCCGGTCGCCAACCAGCCCAACCCGCCGGTAGGCGACAGCGAGCTGGAGGTGGGGTCGGGGCCGAAAGGACTCCACTCCAGGGCGTCGTCGGACACCCAGAATCGTTTTGGCGAGTTGTCAATTCCCACGAACCGATCTCCCCACCGCCCGACCATCTGTAATGGCTCTGGGTTCGAGTCGGAGTCTGGTGGTGTCCAGGTGGTGCCATCAGTCGAGATCCAACCATTGACGACGAACCCGTTGTTGGTGGCGGTCACCAAGCCCGGATAGCGCACAGGATACGGGCGTTCGACCGGTTCCCAGGTTCGTCCGTCGGGGGACCACCACAGGAACGCAGACAACGGTCCTTCGATCGAGGAGAAGACCGTCTCGTCGACCCCCAACTCGTCGAAGCTGGCTCGATAGAACACGATTTCGCCGGGACCGAACACTTCAACACCGGTCGAACCCCACGACAAGGATGCTCCGGCATCAAGGGCAGCAGCCACCTCCGAGGGCAACGACGGGGCGATCAACTCTTCCGGGCCGACCGTCAAGCCCGCCAGCGCTCTCAACACGAAACCCTTCGGGCCGGCGACCACCCCCCCGGGGAAGGCAGCCTCGCCCGCACCAAGTTCCGCCGGCTCCGGCAATAGCGCCTTGTTCCAACCCGACTCGGCAGTCCAATACCACACGCCCGGTATCTTGTCACCGTCCGCTTGGTGGGTGGTACCGGCCGCCACCACCACCCCGTCGTAGGCCGTCACCGCCGCCAGCGCGGTACCGACCGGGAAAGGAGCCGGTGCCAGTTCCCGCCACTGTCTTCCGTCATGGGATTGCCACACCCGCGTCCGCACAGCACTCATGTCCTCCCACCCCCCGATCCGCTCCGAAGCCAAATAGCGACCATCCGCAAAGGTGACCGTCAAACCGCCCTCAACGGACAGGTCAACCGGGCTCCACGTCAACTCAGGACCGTGGAAGCTGACCACATCCGCCAGGTTCAACGTCGTTGGTGGAAGCGACTCTTCCCGCTCACCACCGCGATCCGGACGGACCGTCACCAGACCAACCACCGCCGCCAAAGCTGCCAGCACCAACACCCCCGTCACCAGGCGAGGCGGGCGCCCCCCGAAGGCGGAATTGGCAGATCTGTTCCGCGTGCTCTCCACCGTCACCGGCGAAACCCGCGAACGGTCTGGCTGCCCGTCTATGCGCTTCACCCTCCCATTCAACTCCCCCCGAATCGGCACGCGCCATCAGGTCAGAAAGGGTGGTCCCCCTCCCGGACAGACATCACGCCACGCGACCCCCAAAACAGGACCGTCACCCAGGCCACGCCCAAGTTGACATGACCCGACCACCCGCCCAGATCACCCTGATATCGCGGCATAACGAGCACATCGCCTAGCCGTTCGAGAACGGCACTTCCAGGATCGGCCCCTGGACAGGGACGTTGCTACGCAGCGTGGCCGCTGAACCTGATCTTCTGTTCCGCTACTACTCAGCTCGGATGACAACCTCGAAACCGCCCGATCTCGTCCATTTGATACGCCTGCCCCAACACGGGACTCGCGCAGTGCTCTCGACGGGTCCGCACCAGGGCCAGGACCGAACTTAAGGTTCTGCGGCGTTTATAAGGTGATCGGTTATAAGCGCCGCAGAACCTTATAATCGACCTATGGATCCGATTCGTAACCCGTACAGCCCCGGCGCCGGCAGCCCGCCACCGGCGCTGGTTGGCCGCGACACCGAGCTCGAGGCGTTCGACATCGCCGTGCAACGACTCGGCCTCGGTCGGTCGGCGAAGAGCCTCATGCTGACCGGTCTGCGGGGTGTCGGCAAGACCGTGCTCCTCAGAGAGTTCGGGCGAACCAGCGAACGCCACGGTTGGATACACCAACAGATCGAGGCCACCGAGGACCTCCAGTTCCCCGAGGCAATGGCCATGCTGGTCCGCAAGGCCCTCCTCCGGCTCTCCGCCGGTCAGCGTCTCGCCGATCGGGCGCGTCGGGCGTTCGGGGTACTCAAATCATTCCAGGTGCGCTGGAAACTCCCCGACGGCGGCGACGTCACCGTCGGGCTAGACCCGGTGCTCGGCCTGGCGGACTCGGGGGTACTCGAAGACGACCTCGCCGGCCTGTTCACCGAGGTAGGCGAACTTGCCCAGGAACGAGGCATCGGTGTCCTCTTCACCATTGACGAGATCCAGTACCTGAGTCGGGAGCATCTGGCGGCACTTATCGTCGGCCTCCACCGCATCAGCCAGGAGCAACTTCCTTTCATGGTGGCCGGTGCCGGACTGCCGTCACTCCCGGCGCTGGCGGGTGAAGCCAAGTCCTATGCCGAACGTCTCTTCACGTTCACCGTCATCGACAGCCTTGCCACGGCCGAGGCCAAAGCCGCGCTGGCCACCCCGGCACAAGCCGAGGGCGTCCTCTGGCACGGCGACGCGCTTGGCCGTGTCGTCGCCGCCACCGAGGGGTACCCCTACTTCCTCCAAGAGTTCGGTAAGGAAGCCTGGGACATCGCCGACGGACCCGACGAAATCACCCTTGCTGATGTCGATGCAGCCATCCCCATCGCCATCAACGAACTCGACACCGGGTTCTTCCGGGTCCGGATCGACCGAACCACAGACACAGAACGCGCCTACCTCGCAGCAATGGCCTCCCTCGGAGCCGGACCCTACGGATCCGGTGAGGTCGCAGCCGCCATGGGAAAAACCACAACCCAGGTCGGTCCCCACCGTGACACCCTCATCAAACGGGGCCTCTGCTACTCGCCCCGCCACGGCATCATCGCCTTCACGGTCCCCATGTTCGACCAGTTCGTCCGCCGCTCGATGGGCTGACCACCCGACCACCTACGCGGTCTTCTTGGTACTCGGCTCTACGCATCGGTCTGGGGCCGACCACGCCACCGGATCCGACGCATCTCCCCCGCCACCTCACCCCACTCGAGGATGAGGCCCGCGGTCGGGGCGTCAGCCCCGGTGAGAGCAGCGCTGCGTGACGTGGAACCTGACAGCGGAGAGGAGAAGCTCAACGGCGGTGATGATGAGTCCGGCGATGTCCATGCCTCAACGCGGTGACACATCCGGTGTTTGCGATTCAACGGCGAACATGGTGCGATCTCGTGACACTCAAGGACATCCCGCCGCTGGAGCGGTCAAGCGCCGCGGGCTTCTGGAGCGGCTGGAATCCGCCCGAAAGAGGGGCTGGAGCGAGCGGATTTTCGCCCTCTGTGGCCGCTATGGGCTGGTTGTCGACTATTTGCTCTGAGAGCCACCAGAACGGCCGCTGAGGCCCTCACGGATTCTGCAGTACAGAGTGCGTGAGCCCGTTGAAACGTCGGCGTGGTGGCCTGTGGGGCCCCTGGTTTTGGGTGATCGACGGTTTCGGACCGAAACTCCTCCCGTCAGAGTTCTCGGGGTCGTGGTTGGTGCGCTGTATGGCCGTTTGGGGCTGGCGATCGCCACCACCAGCCACGGAGTGCCTCAAGTGCGGTGATCTGTTCGGCTGAGAGCGTCCCATCTCTGTATCGGCCTCGTTGGGAGTCCATCCAAGATCGGAGTTTGGCTCCTCGGTAGACGGTACGACGCGGTACGTGGCTGGTTCCGTGTTCGTCGATCCAGCTCCGGAGGAGTTCGAGGCGCTCCTCGAAGCTCCCTGGTGGTGCTGCAGCAGGTGGGGTTCCGGGTAGGTGCCCGTTGGGGGCGTGGTCGCCGCCGGTCCAGACGAGCGCGCCTCTGCGGGCGGCAGCGAGTACTCGTGACCGGGCGGTGGGCCAAGCGACGCCCCAGCGGCGGCCGAGGCGGGCGTAGACGCCGCGTTGCCCGTTCTGGAGTTCTTCGACGAAGGCGGCAGCGAATTCTTCGAGGACGGGCAACGGGTATCCCTCCGGGGAGCCGTAGAGGGCGGTGAGGGCTGCCTGGGTGCGAGTGGGTTCGGTCCAAGGTTCGAGGTCGTGTTGGCGTCGCCGGCGTTTCATCCGGGAGCGCCGTTGCATCTCCTCTGGTGGTAGTGCTTCGGCGGCCGCCCGGGTCGCCTCGATCCGGTCGGGAGTGACGAGTTGGGTTGCGTGCTTGCGGCGGTTGTCGCGGTAGCTGGTAGATGCCAATGGTGTTGACTTGCGGAGTCCGAAGGCTCGGCGATACTCAGCGGCTCGTAGGCCATGGGTCTTGTTGGCGTGGGCGCCGAGCAGGGCAAACCAGTCACCGCAGATGTGGCATTGGACGGTCTCACCGTCGGGATCCTCGGCGAGCACACCGAAGCGACCGAAGTAGGGCCCATCCCAGGTGGGTTTCTCTCGTGGCAGAGTCCATGCGTCGCCGGCGTTCATGGACACATGATGCCCCGCCGGTTGACGGGTGTCAGTTGATCCGGTAGGGGCCCGCAGTGAAGAAGGCCTCGAGGATCCGGTCGCCGGCGGAGCTCAGCCACCTGCAGATGTGCCACGGCTGGGAGCTCGCATCGTTGCCTCCTTTGATTGTGCAGCTCCCAGCCGTGTCTGTGTCTGGCTCGCACTTCCCCGAACAAGCCGGACAAGGGATCTGGCGGGTGGCGGGATGGGTCGTCATGGGCGCCGGAGCTCTTCTACCCGCCTGACGGCGTCGAGCAGCTGGGGCCACGCGGCTCGCAGCCCGGTAGTGACCGGGCTGTCGGCGCCGTAGCGGGCCTCGACGTCGATGATTCGCTGCTCCGGTGTCAGCCGCTCCCCGTCTGGCCCGTTCGTCAGGTCGCAGTACGTCAGGGCCGCTGACACGAGGCTCTGTTCATCGTCGAAGCGAGCGAGTTTCTGCTGGAGGCCGCGCAGCTTGGCCTCATGCTGCGCTCCGGTGTGATGAGCCACTAGGCCCGCGAGCCGGCCGTGGCCAAGAGCACGAAGATAGCGGCCGCCGTCGAGGGGGTGGAACCCACAGAGTGCGAGCTTCGGGGCGTAGCCGACGTCGTGAAGGTACGCCGCTGCCACCAGTACGTCTGCGTCCTCCAGAGTCAACGAGCCCGCCAGGTCCCGTGCGGTGCCGGCTACCGATTCCGAATGACGCCAGCGTCTTCCCAGTGGGGTCAGTAGGGGCCGTGCGTGGGCTTCGGCCCAGGCGCTCAGGTGCATGTCATACGCTCCCCTCCTCAGTGTCCAGCCGCTCTTGCGCCAGTTCCACATACGCGGGGTGCGTGTCGTAGCCGACGAAGTGTCGGCGACGGCGTCGTGCGGCGATAGCGGTGCTGCCTGAGCCGAGGAAAGGATCCAGCACGAGTTCGTTCTCGAAGGTGTAGAGCTCGATGAGTCGCTGGGGCAGCTCGATCGGGAAGGGAGCTGGGTGGCCGACGCTCCTGGCTGACGCTGGTCGGAGGGGCCACACCGACAGGGTGGCGGCCATGAACTCGTCCTTCTCGATGGTGTCCTCTCCGGTCACGACCCGGCCGAACGGGCCCTTGGAGGCGACGACGATGTATTCGTGGACGTCACGCAGAACTGGGTTGCGTGCTGATCGCCAAGTACCCCAGGCGGTGGATCCCCCGGCGCCCTTGGCCTTCTCCCAGATGATCTCGCCCCGTAGTTGGAAGCCAATGTCGGTCAGCATGCCAGCGACGTAGTGGTTCAGTGGGATGTAGGGCTTGCGGCCGAGGTTGGCGACGTTGATTGCCACTCGGCCACCCGGCTGGAGCACACGGAACGTCTCGGTGGCCACCCGCTCGAGCATGGCCAGGAAGTCCGCGAGATCGAGGTCCTCGTCGTAGTCCTTGCCGCAGTTGTACGGCGGTGAGGTCACCATCAGAGCAACGCAGTTGTCTGGGATCTGGTGCATGGACTCGGACGATTCGCAGAAGACCTGGTCGAGGATCTCCGCCGGCGGCGCCTGCGGCTCACCGAGCTCCCTCGAGGCCTCGGCTGCGGCTGCCATCTTGCGGGAGTAGAACCCGGATGCGTCGTGGCGAACCCGCCCGGACGATCCGAAGGTACGTGTCGAGGTGCCCTTCATGCCGCTTGACCGCGCCGCTTGTTCGATGCGACCACCTGTCGCCGGCGCCGCTTGATCCGACATACCTGGCCGCAGACCTTGCGGCGGCCATTAGGCGCCTCGAACGGCTCGTCGCATTCGGCACACGTCAGGTTGCGCCGTCCGGAGGAATGACGGATCGCTCGGGCCCGTTCCTCCTGACGCTCGCCGCCCCAGATCCCCGCTGGCTCTCTGGCGGTGCGGGCGTGGCTGCGGCACTGCCACATGATCGGGCACAGGTGGCAGACGGCGATCGCCTGGTCAGCTTGTTCCTTCGAGGCGTCCTCCGGGAAGAAGAGGCTGAGATCCTCGTCCCTGCAGGCGGCGTAGGTGACCCAGCCGCTGGAGACGGCGGTGAGCTGGGTCATCGGTGTGCCTCGATCGCGCACGTGGCCCAGATACCGAGACCGTCGGCTTGTGCGGCGCGCTCGGCGGCGAACAGGGTGTCGCTGTAGCGGGTGTTGGGCGGATATTCGACGGCGTAGGCCATGCCGGAGCGGACCATCGTTTCGTTCACGAGAGAGCCGCCGCTCGGGAGGAAGACATATGCGAGGAGGCGGTCGTAGCGGTCGGTGGGATCCGTTCCAAGTTCGATCTCAACGACACCGTCCGAGACGAGCATGGCCAGGTACGCGGTGGCGTGGTCACCGAGGCATTCGGCGTGGCCGAACCGCAATGCCGTGGACTCTGGGGCGTCGATGCCGATGAGCCGAATCGGCCGGTCGATGCCGACGAGGCGGAGGCTGTCGCCGTCGGTGACGTCGTCGACCTGGTGGACACCTTGTGCGGCCTCGATCGGCTGTGGGGCCGACTGGGGCGGGGCGACGGTGATAGCCAGCTTCGTGTATCCGAGAAGGGCGGCGATCGCCGCGGCTGCAACTACAAGGACTAGGCCAGTACCGGTCCAGGGGTCGGGGGCGATGTCGAGGCGGGTCACTGGATGCGCTCCCAGAGGAGCTGGCCGTCTTCGCTGGAGTACGACGTCCATTGGGGTTGTTGGGCGGTCTCCCAGGTCGACGTCGAGGGTGACTTCGTCGCCGTCGTGGTGCTCGATTGGTTCCCAGATGCCTCGTTGGAGGTCGCCCCACCAGGTACCGCTGATGCCTTGGAGGAGGCTGCGCTGCTGTAGGTGGTGGATCCGAGCTGCAGCAGCCGCCTGCGCCTCCTCGAGCGACGGAGTCGCCTCGAGCTCTTCGTGCTTGGCGAACACCTCGTGGCCGTTGTCGAACCAGAGGTGGATGGCCCACTCAGTGGTGCCGGCCTTGTCTCGCAGCGATGTCACGTGAGTGCTCATTCGGTGGCCTTGCTGGCACGGCCACGGCTGCGGGGATACCTGGTCGGGGCGTGGGCCCAACAGGTGTCGTGGCGGTTGTAGCGAGAGAGCTTCGTGTCACAGTCGTCTTGGGTGCATGTTTGGCCGCCGGCGGCGGTCTTGGGCGCTCGGGGGTGGCGGGTGACGCGGCGGCCGCTGATGGTTGTCTCGGCGTTCATGCTGCTGCCTCATAATCGGTGTCGCCGGCGTGCCAACACCAGTCCTCGCCACCGAGGCCACAGGGTTGGTCGAGGTCAGCCCGCTCGGGGTCGAACCAGGTGTCGCCGAGCATCGCCGGGCGGTACGAGTGGTCGGTTATCAACCAGGTGGGGCTCTGGGTGGCCATGCTGGGTTCTCCCTGGTGTCGAGGGTGGCCAGCGCTCGATCGGTCGATATAGGTCGGCGATTCGACGTCAACGAGGTCGGCGACGTGGTGCCCGGTGTCTGGGAAGTTGGCGGCGTGGACGTCGATGGCGTGCGGGTTGTGGTCGGCGGCCACGCGCACCGTGGCCCCTGCGGCTTTGATCCCGCCGCTGGTGCCGCCGAACCCGCTAAACATGTCGACCGCGTCGACCACGGAGCCGACGCGGCGCACGAGGGCAGTCATGAATCGCTCCGCAGGGAGGCCGCGAACCAGGAGTCCCGACACCAGTCGTTGCAGAAGTCGCTGTGGTGGTCGTCGAGTTCTGAGCCGCACCAGAGGCAAGCGAGTACGACACTCGGGATGTCGCGCCCGAAGCGCGCTGTATCCGGGATCGTCCCGGGCTCGCCACCGATCGTGCTGGGTTCGGTGGGTTCGCCGCCGGCGTGGGAGCGAGTTAAAAGGAGGGCGACGGCGATCCCACCGAGGACCCAGTGGGCGGGGATGAACTGTGCGGCGAGCACGAAGACACTAAGAGCGCCAATGAGGGCCCACAGGACGAGGTTGGTGCGCCGGAAGCGGCTCGGCGTTGGGTGCGGGCTATCGGTCACTTGCGGATCCGTGCGAGGTAGCTGGCGGCAAGGGTGAGCCGGTCGGCGTATTCGAGGTGGGCTTTCCATCGAGGCGGGATGCCGTCGGGTCCGGCGATGAGTCCGAGCAGGCCGCCCGCGATGGCTCCGGTGGTGTCTGCGTCGTCGCCTCTATTGACGAGAGCGACGAGGGTGGCCTCGAAGTCGAGTGGTTGCTGGATGGCCCAGACGGCACAGGCGAGGCTGTCAATGACGTAGCCGCTGGTGGCCAGCTCAGTGATGGGCGTGGCAGCGGGGGTGTTGAGTGCGCTGCGCACGGCCGGGTCGAGGTCGAGTTGGCGGGCCGCGGCGATTGCCTCGTCGACGCTGCGGCCGTCTAGAAGCGCCGCGGCGATCTCGTTGTACGCGATGCAACTGTCAACGCAGCGGGGGTGAGCGTGGGTGATGGCGGAGATCTCGGCGGTCTCACAGCGGCGTTGGTCGGGGTCGGTGCGCACGAGTGCGGTCGGGAGTGCACGCATGAGTGACCCGTTGCCACAGGACCGTTCGGTGGCGATACCGCTGATGGTGGGGTCACAGGTGTCGAGGAGCCGGGCCAGCGCGGTGCGGGTGGTGCCGCCAATGTCCGGCGGACTCGTCCGGTACCAGTCGAGGAACTCAGCGGCGACGCGGTAGAGGCTGTAGTTGCCGTCCAGGTACGCGGCGACCACGGCCCAGGTGAGGTCGGTGTCGTCGGTGCCTTGGCCTGGCCGCCAGTTGAACGCTCCCCCGCCGACGATGTCGCGGTGCACGCCGTAGCGACTCTTGATCTGGTCGGGTTTGAGGAACTCAACCGTTGCACCGAGCGCATCGCCGGCCGCGACTCCGAGGAGGCCGCCGGCGATGGCGTCGGCGAGGGCGAGGGTCATAGTCACACCGGTTCCCCTAGGTCGGTGACCGAGAAGGTCTTGCGAGTTGTGGCGAGGACTCGCACGGCGGCGAGATCGGCGGGTTCGAGGTCTTCGACCGTAACGGCTCCGCCGGCCACGGACTCGGCAATGACGGCTGCGAAGGCCTTGCGGGCCTCAGCGAAGTTGTCGCCGAAGGCGAAGAGGCCCTCGAAGAGGGTGCCAGGCACCGCGATGGCTTGCCACTGGGTCTTCTGGTCGTCGGCGATGTCGATGATGGCCGGGACTTGAAGTACTCGTTGTTTCATGTGTCTGCTCCCTTCTGACTCCCTTATATCATACGTATCAGGTCGGGGACTGTCAAGGGGTATTGTGTATTCATATGAAGCGCCCCTGCCAGGAGTCGGCGTCGAGACGATCGAGGTCGTCTTCCTCTTGGGCGGTCAATACGGTGAGGGTGAAGACGTCCCACAGCTCTAGGGTCTCGAGCTCTCGGGGCGAGGTTGCAGGTCGGAGCTCGAGGACCTGTCCGGATCCGAGCTCGAAGCGGATCTCGTTGGCGTCGACCGTGTAGGAGTCGAGGGCGATGCCGCGGCGTAGGCAGTCGCCGAGCGGGAAGACCGGGGTGCCGGCGGGCGTCCGGTGGCCACTTATGAGAGTCCGGAGCCACAGCACGTCGTCGTCGATGCGATGCTGCCTTGCCAGCGGCCAACTGTGGGCGTGGGCGGTGCCGTCGGGGTGGACGAGTCCGAGGACGGCGCCGGCTTCGAGAAGCTCAGCGACAGCGTGGTCGAGGGTGCCGTGGTGGGTCATGTGGTTACCACCTTGTCGATAGGACGGCTGCCTAGGTGGGTGATGCCCTTGTGGGTGAGGACGGCGAGCACGTCGGCGCGTTGCGACGCTGACCCGCACTTGATCTGGTCCGGGGCTTCGGATCCGGTTAGGTCGATGCCGTTGCGGAAGAGGATCTCGTTGTTGGATTTCTTGAACTTGGCGACCTTCGCCGGGTCTCGGGTTTGGCCGTGCGTCGACCAGCCGCCTTCGCTGGCAGAGGCTGCGAAGTGGTCACCGTCGTAGGCGTACCAGTCGGCCCGTCGCAGGAGTCGGGTCGGGTTCTTCCAGATCATCATCGCTCCCTTCGTCGAGGAGGGGGATCCGACTCGCAGGTCGACGACCCGGGAGCCGCCGGAGGTCATGTCGGAGCCCTCGGACATTCCAAGGCCGGGTTGGATGCCCATGACTCGGCGCCGTTCGGTGGCGACGAGGGCACCGGAGTTGCGGAACATGTCCGCGACGTTGTTGCCGGTGACTCGGTGGTACAGGACCCGGTTGCCGAAACGTGCGGTGGTGGCGTCGGGGTTGGCAGCAACGTCGAATCGGTCCCAGCTGTACCAACCCACGGTACGGCGGGGCATCGGGTTGTACCCCGGGGAGGCGGCGAGTGCGTCTCCGGATTCGTAGCCGAGGTGTTTTGCGACGGCGGCGCGGACCATGCGGGTCTTCTCGGGCAGGGCCCGGGCTTCGGCTTCGAGCTGGATGCTCTTGGCGAATCGGGCCAGCTCGGTGTCGTTCATCCCGATGGCTTGGTTGGCTTTCTCGGAGAAGACGAGTTCGGCCACTGTGTCGTCGAGGGTCTTGGCGGCCGTCAGTGTCGAGGCGACGCCGGCGTCTTGATCGAGGCGCTGCGCCCAGACGTTCCGTTGGAGGTAGGTCCATTCTGCTTCGGCGGCGGTCATGGGCCGGTTGACCAGGTTGAGCTGACCGAGTCGGCGGACCATCTCGGGACCGTGGCCTGCGCCCGCGGGCGCGATCACCTCGAGGAAGCCGCGCTGGCCGACCTTGGCGCTGTTGCCGGTGGCGGTGGTGGTGGGTCGGTAGACGGCTTCGTAGCCGTCACCGAGCTCGATGCGGTATTCCTTGCCGCCTTCTTTGGTGTAGCGGTTCTTGCCGTCCCAGGAGCCTTGCCCCTCGGAGTCCAGGGTGGGCTTGATGCGGGTGGTGTCGCGGATGGTGGCGGGGAGTAGCCCGGCGGGGATGTCTTCGGCGGGGGCTGGCACCATCTCGGTCACTGTGACGGTCTGGGCGACGGTGTGTGGGTCGAGGTGTGGGATCTTGCCCCCGGCGGTGTACGGCTCGTCATAGCCGGGTGTCATCTTTGGGGCGATCTGTTCGATCGCTCCCAGGTAGGTGCCGAGCATCTCTTTCTCGTCGTCGGTGGCGCTGTCGTAGAGGCCATTGATGGAGGCTTGGAGCTTGTCGAGGTTGCCGTGGGTGTGCTCGGGGATGCCGTCGCCCTTCTTGAGGTGGTAGTTGACGGACTTGGCGACGGTCTCGATCTGCTCGTACAGCTGGTGTTGCTCGTCGAGGGGTAACCGGCCGTTGATGTCTTTGGTGACTTCGACGGGGACGAGCTTTTCCTCGTCGAGGGCGAGAGCGTCGAGGACCTTGTGCTCGGCCTCAGGGTTGACCCAGCCGTAGAGGACCTCTCGGGAGGCGCCTCCGTTGGCGTCCTGGTAGGCGACGAGCGTCAGTGACGAGTCGTCGAGGTCCTCTCCCCCAACGATGAGGGGATGGCCGGCCATGTCGCCGACGACGGGGTCGGTCGGGACGGGAGTAACCACCTCGCTGCTGTCGATCGTCGGAGTGGCGAAGTCGATGCTGCCGGCGTTATCGGGGGTAGCTGGGAGCTCGGATGCAGGCGTCGCCGGCGATACTGCTTCGACCTCCACAGCCGGCGCTCCTCCTGTGGGGGCGCCGCCGGTCTGTTCAGTGTCGAGTCCGTCGTCGGCTTCGGCTTTGTCGGCGCAGTTGCCGCAGAGGCCGTTCCAGCCTTCTCCGTCGTCGAGCGGAGTGCCGCAGCTGGTGCACCCGAGGAGCGCTTCGTGGTCGGCGATCATCTCGGACTGGGCCGAGGTCAGGTAGACGGGGGCGGGCGCGATGGCGATCGCTTCGTGTGCTTTCTGGCCTCCGGATCCCATCGCTACTTCACCCAGGTGAGGTGTTGAGAGTCGGTGACGCCGAGGCCTCCGAAGAAGTTGGCGAATGCGGTACGGAGGTTGTTCTTCCGCTCGACGGCGGTGTTGAGGAACTCGTCGGCGATTTCGGCGTCGGTGACCTTGGTCTTGCCGAGGCGTTTCTGGGCGGCTTTGCGCATGGGTTCGACCCAGTGGACACCGTGTTTGGCGCCCTGGGTGGCGGTCGGGGTGAGCAGCTTGCGGTATTGGGTGTCTGAGATGGCCTCGAAGGCTTTGATGGCGGGGAGTGCTGCTTTGGCGCGGACCTGAACCCCAGAGCCGAGGCTTCCTTGACTCTGGGCGCTGTAGGCCTGGTGGTAGACGGGGGTGCCGTAGTTGCCGGTGGGCTGCCAGCTGTGGTCGAGTTTGTCTCGGCCGAAGAACTTGAATGCCTGTCCTTGGTCGACGGCGAAGATCGCTCCAGACGGGCTGCGTAGGACGTTGCTGGTGTGTCCGTCGTGGTCGCCGACGGCCCAGGCGGCCACGTGGAGGCGGACCATCGAGTCGACGTCGGCCTGCGACCAGCTCGAGGGAGTTCCTTCGAGGTTGGAGGCGCCGTGCACGAGGGGTTGGATGGCCCCGGCCCGGTTCCCGATGGTGGCGACGTGGACGTCGACGCCGGGTACGCCGACGCGGCTAAAGACGTCCGACGCTGCTGCTTCGGCGTGGGCTCGGGCGCCTTTGGCCGATTTATCGGGTTTGAACATCCATTGCGACCCGTCGGGTCCGGTGTGAAGTGATGACTCGTGGGAGCCCTTTGACCAGGGTTGCCCTTCACCCCAGTTGTGGGCGGCAATGGAGGCGGAGTCGGTGCGGGCTGGGAGGTCAGCGACGATCTGTTGGTGGGCTTTGAGTTTGGCGGTGAGGGTGCCGAGCTTGCCGGTGAAGCGCCCGGGCCCGGACGTGGTGGCAGTACCGGAAGCTGCGACCACTGCGGGGGTGGGCGTGGTCGCAACCGGCTTCGGAGCGCCTGGCTTAGGGCTCGTCGCCGTTGCTGGAATGCCGTTCTTGGCGGCTGCTTTGGCTTTGACGGAGGCTTCGATCGCCGCCTGGTCGATTGTGGTGTCCCATTGGCCGGCGAGGTAGCTCTGGATCTCGGCGCGGGTGCCGGCGGTTTTGGCGTCGGCGAGGCCGGCGGTTGCCGCTACGGCCCGGAGGTCGGCGAGTTTCTGAGTCTTGGCCCAGGTTCGGAAGTCCTTGGAGAGGTCCTTGTGGGCGTAGTTGGCGATGTGTTTGGAGTGCAGCGTGGCGAGATTGACGGCGCTGCTGTCGGAGGCTCCCCAGCTGTGTGCCTGGGTGGTGAGGGCGAAGGCCTCTTGTGTGGTGTTGATGGTTTCGAGGAGCTGTTGGCGGCCTGCAGTCGTCGACGTGTCGATGCCGGTGAAGGATCCGGCTGTGCCGATCCCGTTGGCCATGTGGGTTTGGAGTTGGGCGACGACTTTCGCCCGGTCGGTGGCGATCGTCTTGAGGTCACCAACCTGATTGGCGCCCGATGCGTAGCGGGCGGCGGCGAGCGCTTCGGTGGGTGAGAGCCATTTGGCTTCGGGTTCGGTGAGGAGGCCGGCTTCGTGAAGCGCGTCGGAGGTGGTGGCGATCGTTGCCTGTTTTGTGTGGAGGGTGACGAGCTGGGCGGCGGAGGCCTTCATCTCGTCGAGGCCCTGGCCGAGTTCGGGACAGTTGGCGGTCTGGAGCTTGTTCTCAGCCGCGACGAGGGCTGCGACTCCGGCCGCCTTGTCGGAGTATGTGAGGGCGCTGAGGCCGCTGGCTTGGTTGGTAACGTCGGCCATGGCGGATGCGGCTTCGGAGGGGGTGGCGTCCCAGAGTTCCCACGACGGCGCTCCCGGCGGTTGGGAACCCAGACCTGCCTCAGCGGCGTGGATATCTGCCGCGGTAAGGCCGGCGATCGTTTCTCCCGCTTGGAGAGCTTGATACCGCTCGATCGCCTTGGCTTGGATCTTGGTCTTGGACACGAGGTCGTCGGGGTAGGCCGGGTCAAGCCAGTGCACGAGCGGGTGCTGGTCGCTGTCGCTGAGTCCAACGAGGGTGGGATGCTCGAAGCCGTGGTCGGAGGCGAGTTGTTGGAGCTCAGGCACGGACAGGTTGGTGAGGTAGGCCTTGGTCAGCGCCTTGAGTTCGGTGTCTTTGAGGTCTTTGACGTGGTCGGGGAGGTCGTCGCCGAGCTCGAAGTCCTCGCCGGCGAGCGATTCGGCCATTTCGACGAATGAGTCGTAGTCGTCGGGCCCCAGCTGGGCGACGAGGTCGTCTATGTCGTCGAGAGCTCCGGTGGCCTCCATCTCGTACAGTTCGCTGGCGTCAAGGTCCTCGACTGCGACGCCGGCGGTCGTGGCCGGCGCAATGGCGATCGCTTCGTGGGCCTTCTGGCCGCCCGAACCCACGTCAGGTCCTCCGTCCGTTCTCGATCGTGGCAGTGAGCGCGAGATCTACGGCGGCTTCGACAGCGCCCGCCAGGTCGGGAGATGCGGGCGGCACGTCCATGGCGACAAAGCCGAGGACGATTCCGTCGGCGACGGTGGTGGCCGCGTCGACGTCGACGGCGATCATGTCAGCGAAGTCATCGACGTTGTCGATGGCGTCAGCCCAGCGGGCTGCGTCGTCTTCTAGCGGCATCCAGGACAGGTGGCGGTCTCCGTCTTCGATGCCGACCACGCCGACGATGCGGGTGGCGATTCCGGTCTCCGGGTCGTAGACGGTGAGCCACCAGAGGCGCCGGTCGGTGGTGGCCATCATCATGTGCCTCCCTGCATGAGGCGGTTGTAGAAACGGACGTTGGCGGCAAAGGCATCGGGGGCGTGGGCGTTGAGGTCTTGGCGGCCGGCAGGGGTCATGACAGCCCCTCTTCGTGCGTAGGCCAGGGCGTTCTGGCCGACGAGGTGCAGGCGGGATCCGAAGAGCTCGAGCAGCTCGCCGATGCGGTCGGCTCGAGACGCCCCGGTGCAGATGACGTCGGTGGTGATCGGGAGCGTGCCGGCGAGATATGCCAGGCCGGGGATGGCCATGGCGTCCCAGTCGTGGTCGGTGCGGAATGTCTGGAGGTTGACGGCGACGGCCGGCGGGTCAGTGTCGAGGGCCCAGTCTTCGTAGCGGCGGAGGTCTTCGAGACGGAACCAATACAGGTTGGGGACGGCGTTGATGCCGGCGTCGCGCATCTCCTGAGCCACGGCCAAGTTGCGTCGCATGTTGATGAGCATCTCGGCTCGGGGGTAATTGCCGTAGATCGAGTAGTTGGGGCACAGAACGACATCCCAGGCCATCGCGGCCAGCTGTGGGATGAGATCGTGGCGGCGGGTCCAGAACATCTCGACGTGGGGGTCGGTTCCGTATCCGACCAGGACGGCCAGTTGCCCGGTGCTGAGGCCGAGTGCGGTGTGGGCGCTTTCGGCGTTGCCGTACCCGGGGAGGACGGCGCCGGTGGCCGGTGACATGACTCTGCGGAGGCCGACGGCGTAGGCGGGCCAGTTCAGGTCGGCGTCGAGTTCGGTGAGGTCCTTCGTGTCGACCTGCGGAGTGAAGCGCGGGAGCTTGGCTGGGAGGGCGACGTCGCCGAGGTCGATGTCGTCGAAGGCCACGGTGCCGCCGATGTCGGTCATCCAGTCGCCGATGTCGATGCGGCTACCGCAACGCACCGAGCATTGGCCGCACGCAGTTGGCGCCGGGTTGGTGGATTCGGTGCGGGCGCATCCGCAGTAGCTGCAGTCGCTGTTGGATCCCGAGCAAACCGGTTCGGGGGCGTCGGGATTGCCGGTGTAGAACGGGCAGACCTGACAGTTGCAGCCTTTGGCGGGCGCTAGGCGGATCGGGATGGCGGTGAGCGTCACGGCGACCGGGTCGGCTCAGGCGGCTGCGGCGAGGGCAGCGGAGTCGGCGGGGATGGTCCACACCTGGGTGCGAGTCAGCTGGTCGGTCGGCAGTGGGGTGAATCCGGCGTCATGCAGCTGGTCGGTGATTTGAGCGGGTGGGACGTTCAAGAAGATGCCGCATCGCAGGGCTGAGGGATCCCATGTGAGGTAGGTGACACTGTGGTCGTGGCACTCGAGGCGTCTGATCGACCAGCCGGTGGGGCGGGCGGCGAGGGCTGTCCAGTCGCCGCGTGCGGTGGTGATGATGGTGGCTCCGTCCATGAGGTTGCTCCCTTCGGTGGTGTGCTCTCGTGATCCATAGAAGGGCGGCCGCGCCGCGATAACGCGACAGGCGACTATGTCCGGAGTGGGCTAGGCGCTCGCCACCGTCTGGCGTTTCTGCTGCAATGGGATGCCTATAGCCATGGTCGTGCTCAGCGGTGAGCAGCGAAGGACGAGACTGTGCCCGAGCGGGTGATTGATCTTCGGGACTCCGCGCCCGATGGTCGCGACGAATTGTTGACCTCGGCCGAGGTCGACGTTCTCCGGCTGGTGACGCGACGCTGGACGTTCGAGATCCTCATGGTGCTCTGCGACGGGCCGGCCCGGTATAGCGAGTTGTTGCGGGGCTTGCCGGGGATCCATCAGCGGATACTGACTCAGCGGCTCAAGGATCTCGAGGAAATGGGTCTGGTGGATCGCCTCGAGACCCGGGAGGTGCCTCGCCGCAGTGACGCCCTTGGGCCGGGGAAGGTTCAGGTCACCTACTCGCTTAACGATGCCGGCGCCACTCTGCGGCCTGCACTTCGAGCTTTGCGTCAGTGGATCCGCACTGCAGCGTCGCCGCCGCCAATGAGCCGGCGGGTCGGTCAGGCGGCTTCGGTTTCGGCACCCGGGTTGAGGTAGCTGGCGAGTTCAGCGATCAGGAGTCTGAGGGATCCTTGGTCATAGCGACTGAGTGCGGCCCCGGCGCGCAGCTGGTCGAGGAGCGAACCGATGGCAGTACGGCACGCCGCGGCGGTCTCGGAGCTGATCTCGGTCGCGAGTCCCCTGTCAGCTTGTGAGGGGGTGGCGGGTTCTCCTCCCCCACTTCGGAGCGATGCCGCCCGGGCGGCGTTGCTGGCCTCGTGGAAGGCTTCCGCGGCGTCGACGAGTTCACCCGCGCTGGCGGTGGGGTGGTCGACGGCCTCGGTCACTGCACGGGTGAGCAGCTGCGCTTCGTCTCGTTCCTGGAGGGCTGCCCAGATCTCTGTGGCGGCCTCGCTGCGGCCCCGGTGCAGTTTGAGGAACTCCATGCGCGAGTGCAGCGAGACCTCGGCTGCATCCATCTCCGACGACAGCTCAGGGGGCATCGCTCGGAAGGCTTGGACGAGCTTCTTGGCCTTGTCTTGCGACAGCTGGATTCCGATGCGTTGGATCACCTCCCGCCATGGGGCGCCGACACTGTGTAGTTCCGCGTTCCGGCGCATCTTGTCGAGGGCATCGAACCGTGCCAATGGGTCATCGAGGGTCGCCACGGCTCGGGGTACGGCGACACCGCTGGCGAGGAGCCGGCTGGTCAACACGGCGCACCGTTCATAGACGAGTGCAGCTGCGAGCTCTCCGGGTTGCAGGTCGACTCGAGCAAGGTTCTCAATCAATTGCCAGCTACGTCGTTCCTCCTCCGACAGAGGACCGTCGACGATAACGGCGGCGATGGATGCGAAGTGAGCGTTGTCGGGGTGGTGCATTGACCCCCACCTCATCGCCCGGAGTCTGCGCTCGCCGGACACGAGTTTGCGGTCCCCTCCGTCGGTTTCTTCCACCAAGACGGGCTGCAACTGTCCAACGGCGGCGATCGACGAGATCAGGTCCTCCAACTCGGTTGGGCTGGTGGCGGCGTCGCTGCCCCAGCCTCGGCCCTGGACGTCCGTGAACGCCGCACCCTCGCCGCGTAACGGCAATAGCTCGAAGCGTCGCGTCTGGAGCCGCTGGTGCCGGTCGGCCAGCCGGTAGATGGCGTCGGCAGTGAGGCGATCACTCATCGGCGGCGGAACATCGGAACGGTCTGCTCGCTCGGGATCAGCTGGCAGATGGGGGCGAATGGGCCGTGTGCTCGGACGGCGTCGAGGGTGGTTACGGCTACGTCGATTTGGGTGGTATTGAGCCGTGTGTCAACTGCGCACCAGTGCGCCAGATCGGTCGCTCGGGCCTTGGCTTGGCTGGCACCGAGCCCGACGAACACGAACACGACACCGGGGAACGTCGGGTAGATGCGCCGCCAGGCCACCTTCGCCAGGTGAGTCTCGCTGTCTTTGCGGGGCGGTTCCCACCGCGAGTACTGCTTGTAGGCGTACACCTTGTCGACGAGCCTGTGTACCGGTTCGGTGCCTCGATCGACTTCGATGAAGCGGCGCTCCGATGTGACACCGGTGGCGGAGTGCACGTCATAGATGACCGCGGCGTCGGCTGACAGCTGGTCGCTGCTGCCGCGGCCGTATCGGTGGGCTACCTCGTGGTGCCAGCGGCGGTGATCAAACTGGTCGCCGTGCCGGCGGGCGGCCTGCGTCAATGCGACGCCAAGGTCGTTGGCGGCCATCAGGTGATCGGCGTGCGCCGAGGTCGCCCGGTTGAGGTCCATCCGGAACTTTCGGATCTCGACGTCGCCGCCGAGTTCGGCCATTTCGGCGCCGAGCGCGGTTAGAAACCAACGGAACTGCTTACCGGGCATCGCCCCGATGGCGTGGGCGACGAAGCCGCGCTCCCCGAGCCGGCGGAGACGCAGCTGTGTGGCCCGGACGTGCTTGGTCGGGTCGTGCAGCTGGTGGATCTGGTTCGTGGTCAGCAGCCGGTGCAGATAGAGACTGGCGAGAATCTCCTTCTCATGGCTGGTCAACGGCCTGGGCGCGGCGGCCGAGCGCCTGGCCGACGTGGTGGCGGCCGTCATGTGGGACTTCCCTTCTCGTGGTCTGGTCCCATACCGCCGGAGTGTCCGTATTGGCGGACTCGGTCGGACCGGTACGGTCGCCCACCAGAGGCGGCGGGTTTGCCGCGCCGGGCGTCGAGCCGGGCGACACCTTCGATGTGGTCTCGGATCCGATCGTCGAGGGTGGCCAGTTCGTCGAGCGTCTCACGGATCGGACGGCGCCCAGAGTTGTGGTCGATCGCTTGCTCGAAGCCTTCGAGGGCGGCCTCGTCGGTGACGCCGGGACCGAACATCTCTTCGAGAGACAGGCCCCGGGCCCGGAAGGGGGTGGTGGTTTGTCCCCTCCATGTGACCTGGGTGATGAACTGGTACTTCTCCAGCTCCTGAATCGTCTCGGGAGTGACGTGGCCCTGCCACTCTTTGGCCAGGAGCCGAGCCGACTCGTAGCCGAGGTTGGTCGACATCAGGTGCGACCGGTTCGTGAGTACCGCGTCGAGGGTTTGTTTCGCCAGCCTGGTTGGCTGCTGGTTCATCAGGTGCAGCCGGAGCCCGAACTTGCCTCCCTCTTCGAGGGCGCTGGCCAGCAGTCCCTTCACTGAGTGGTCGTAGCTCTGCACCTCGTCCATGAAGGCGTGCAGCGGCCGGCGAGACAGCGGTGGCGTGTCCCATCTCGACAGCACTGCCCGCAACAGGTCGTAGACCACGAAGCTGGCCATCAGCTGGTCGATCTGGCCGGTGCCTCGGAGCCGGACCAACACGATCGCTCCGTCGTCCATCGCCTTGCGAAGGTTGTAGGTCGAGCGGGACGATCCCAGCAGCGCAGCGATCGACGGTGAGCCTTGCATCCGGTCGATCACGTTGGTGACTGGGGTGATCGCTTCGTCGCCGAGGCGAGGGAAACGGTTCTCCCAGAACGACTGCAGAGCGGGCGACAGCTTCGGCACCACGGCGGCGCGCCATTCCTCGTCCGACAGCAGCGTGGTCATTTGGAAGATCGTCGGTGCCAGGTCGTCGGGAAGCTGGTAGGCCAGCTCGAGCAGCGACCTGGTGGCGGCCTGAGTGAGGGTCAGCGCTCGCGGTGCTCGATCGGACACCCAGCCCATCGCCGCGGCAAACGAGTCGACGATGGCGGCCATCTTGTCTTCGAGGTCCTCTCGGTCGAGGCCTTCCATGGAAAACGGGTTCCATCCGACTTGGCGTCCCGACCCAGAGCCTCGGGCGATGGACAATTCGATCACTCGGTCGGCTTGGTCGACCAGATACGGCTTCACTCTGGCGAGAGCATCGGCATGCGGGTCCAAGAACAACGCACCGTGCCCCGACCGCGCCACGTGAACGAAGCGGCACAGCGACGTCTCTGTCTTGCCGAACCGGGTGCGGCCTCCGGTCCAGGTGAAGAAGGTCTCGTCGAGGGCCACCGAGACCAGACGCTCGGCGTCGTCGTAGGTGACTGTGCCCCAGGGCATCTGGTTGGGCGACCCGTTGAAGGTCGGAAGATTCCGGGGGGGAGGTGGAACCACTCCCCCGCTGCGCACTACGTTCGTTGCTGCACAGTGCACCGTTGCCGGCTTGACCAGTCCACCGATCTGAGTAGCGGACACCATTTGACTCTTCTTTGACGGCCGGAAGATCCCTCGATCAACCCGACGGTCGAACATCAAACGATTCCATGGCGCATCCGACCCCAGGTAGCGGCCAAGGATCCGGCGACCTTTGACCCGGAGGTAGTTCTCGCCGCCGAACTCCTCGAAGCACGACAGGAACGACTGCAGCAGCCGCTGCGGCCGGCCCCTGATCTCCGAACGGGTCCGGATCAGTAGCTGCAGCTGGAAATGCGGATCGGTCACCCGCAGCGCCTTGGCCAGGGTCCGTTCCCTGTCCAACTCATCGAGACGCGCCACGCCTTCGGCACGGGCCGGACCGGCCGACCCCGCCGAGTTCGACGAGGCCAGCCCCCCGGGAGCTGGGAGCCCCAGCGCATCGAAGACTGACGCCGCTCCACGTCCCGATCGAGGTGCCGACGACCCGCCACGCCCCATCCGGCTGACCGTGCGACCACCACGACCCAGCCGCTTGACAGCCTGACGACGACGCCGTGCAACCTCGCCCCGGGTCACCGGGACGAGATCCATGATGACCTCGGCATGGTCTCCCAGATCATCTCGGAGTTCCGCGAACGCGAACGCGAACGGTGACAGCGGATCCGGCTGCAGTGGCACCTCACGCAGAGGCCACATGTCCTCACGCGCCAGGATCAGTTCTGCGCGAGCCGTGAACACCTTGGTCACCCTCTGTCCTCCTCATCCAGGCAGTCCCACAGCGGTTTCGACGGCACCGGGTGCAACCTCTGTTCTTCGGGGTGCATCCACTCCAAATCCTCCGGAGGGTCATCCAGGTGCCCGCCATGGTCTGAGTCCAGCCAGTCCTCGGCGCCGACCTCGAGATCCGGATCCAATGGATCATCCACCCGGCTACCCGCCCGAGTGCCACCCATCTCACTGCCCGCCACGGCCGTACTGATTGATTCCGACGGCTTCGCCGCTTCCTCCTCAGTCGCTTCGCTACCCGGTCCTGACACACCAGCCGACAGCATCACCGTTGCATCAGCCAGCTCTACCTGGGCGAACCCCCTGTGACGCAGGATCTGCTCTGCAGCCGCCGGACCCGATAGCAGCTGGGCCATACGGCCTTCTCCTGCACTTATCAGAGTCACTCGGATCACCCGGGTCGACCGAGGAACCGTCACCCGCGCACTCGCGTTATGGACCCGCGACAGTTGACCGCAGAATCGCAGCACCTCCTCCGCAGACGGATCGAACTTGCTCGACGGCTTAAGAAGCACTGTGCGCCTTCGGCGCCGTGCATTCCATCCACCGAGTAGTCGCACGCCACCGATCGCCGCCACGACCGCTACCGCCACCACGACCACGGTCACTCCCCACTCGTCCCACGCAGACGCCACCTTCGGCGCAACCTCGTCCAGGACCGAGTTCAGCCAGTCCTTCGGACTAATCGCATCCCCTTGTTGTGCTACCAGAGCCTGCATCGCATCCTCCCTCTTCCAGAGGCGCGAGGGGACGCAGTGTCTACTAAGAGAACATATGAAGCGGAGCTACGCTCCTTCACATACCCTTTCTCACACTCCACCCCAACACCAACTTCACACCACATATATGACTTGTCAGCTCGCAAACAGTCGGCGACCCTTGAGATGTCGGCACCGGCAGACCCCCACCACCTCACAGGCGCGGCGGCCGGCGCGAACCCGAGGCGCGAACCGGAGGCGCGAACCCAACACGCGCAAGTCGGTACGAACATTGATACGCACGCAGTTATGACATTATTCATAACTCTTGAGTTCATGAGCCGACGTCCTCTGGTAGCTCGAACTCACCGAGCCAGGTGCCATCGACCCACCACCAGCGGGTCTGGGTCGAACCCCGCACGATATGAACTTCGTCAGCGGCATCCAGGGCGTGCCACTCGACGATGATCGTCGCCGGATCCGCCTGAATGGAGCCGAACAACACGGCGGTGCCGTCGATGGTCAGATCGACGCAACACACCGAGACCTGGTCGGCCAGATGCGGGTACTGGTCGCGACCTTCACCGGTCGTCTCAGCCGCCAGCACGTCGACCGCCAACCGAACCATTTCCGCCAGCGGGTAGTCGGTGCCCTCCGGGAGGTTGCTCGAGATCGGGTACTCGCCCTCGCCCAACCCCGGAAACTCGTCCTCGGGTTCCTCCTCGCTGTGTAAGCCCCCTTGGTGCACCTGTTCGGTGTCATCGTCAACGAGCGTGGTCCCCTCCCCCACCGCGCCTACATCAACCACCAGCGCCGGAGCCGAGCCAGCCGCCGGCTCGGCTCCAGTGGCGGTAGTCGGTGTGGTCTCAACTGAGGTGTGCTCAGCTGACGACGATGGTGCTTCCGGGGCACTCGGCGCAGCCTGTGGCGCCACCTGGGTGGCGTTAGCTCCTCCCAGTGGCGCTCCGTAGGGATCCGCCGGCGCGGCTGGTTCCACGGCTGCTGGGGCGGGCTCAGCATCGTCGGGTTGAGCAGTGCCGCCGATCATGAGCGCGCCGAGAGCCAGGCCAACCAGCACGACGAGGACTATCGCTAAGCGCATGAGTCGCTCCAGACGCCACCAGACCACCGGGACCCGCAGAATCCAAGATGGATGTGGTCGGTGTGATCCGAGTCGTGGAAGAACCCCGGTAGGGCGTTGAACTCTGGCCACGGACTACCGACATTGGGTCGGATCGGGTCGCCGGACGGGAGGGTGGTCAGCCACTGCACTATCGCGTGGGCGCTGGCGTTCGACGAGGTGACGGCTACACCATCTACGGAGCCGATGTCGACGCCTCGGCCGTACCAGTGGTGCGACTCGGTGCAGTACGGGTTGCTGGCGAGCGAGCCGCCGCCAACGCACTGGTAATGGCCGGACTTGAGGGGGCAGACGTGGATCGAATGGGTCTGCACGATCGACGAAAGCACCGAGATTGCCCGGGCGTCGACCTGGCCGGTCTCGAGATCGGCCACCGCGGCCGCGCACGCCGAAAAGTTCGGGTTGGCCAGCAGCGCCGTCGGGTCAGACGAGAAGCCGGCCGCCAGGGCGTAGTCGTAGTAGAGGATGCGGGCCATCACCGCGTCGACGTACTCAGTGGAGTGGTTGTAGGCGAAGATGGCTGCACGCAGCGCGTCCTCTGAGGCGTTCATGTCCGTCGGTGACGCTGCGCATAGGTGTGCCACGGCGCCGAGCGCCGCGTCGAAGACGTTGTGTGGGTTCTCCACGCCGTCGCCGTTGCCGTCTTGGCCATAGAGAACCCAGCTCGAGGGTATGAATTGCATGGGACCGACCGCTCGGTCCCATATCGTGTCTTGGTCCCAGAGGCCGCCGTCGGTGTCGTAGATGACGGCCGTGTTGTTCTCGCCATTGAGGGGAATCCCGATGATTGGTGGTGCCACGTCGCCGGTGGCGTCGGCCATGGCGCCACCGAAAGTGCCGTGCGTGGTTTCTCGCCAGCCGATACCGGCCAGGATCGCCGGACGTAGCGCACAGTTCGGGTCGAACGTCGCCGCCTGAGCCGCAGCATTGACATAGGCCGAGAACACGATCGGTGGGATGTCGGCCGTGCCGCCGCCGGCGAGCTGCGCGAAAGTCAGCTGCACCGCCAGCGGGTTCGGGTTAGCGTTGCCGGTTCCCAGCCAGATGATCGGGCCCAACACGATGGCCAGCATGAACACGGCCACGACAATCACCACCATCACATAGGGGTTCTTCGTGGCGACCTGAACGACCGCCCTCTTAGTAGCGACCTTGGCTGCGGTCTTCGTGGCCCCTTTGGCGGTTTCGGCCGCAGCTCGAGCTGCCCTCGCTCGAGTGCTCGCCGGTACTACCTGAGCGCCGCGCTCGGCGCCAGCGGCTGGATCCGCAGGTGCATCCTTTCGGAAATGCGAAACGAACGAGGCGAGCTGGCCTACCGCCTTGGTTGACCTAGCGGTCGGCTTCGTGGGTTGCCGCTGCGGAGTCGTGACCGGCATCTATCTATCTCCGGATCCACTCGACGACCCCACCAGCACCCGCTCAACCCGCTCCCGGGCCGCCGAACCTGTGCTGTGCGCGGGTGCTCGACGACGCCGTGCCCGTTCCTGGCGGCCGATCCGAGCCGCTGAGCGTTGCCGCCGGGAAGCAGTGAAGCCACGCGGGGGCGGCCTCATGTATTCGGGGGCAGTGCCACGACGGATGGACCGACGATCAGCAGCGTTCGCCCTCCACTCTCGGTAGTTGACCGGCGCCTGGCGGGCATCTCGATACGCCATTCGCGTCTCGTAGGGGATGTAGCGGCTACGGCCAGCACCGAACCCCGCACCGGCCGCGGTGAAGAACCCGCCGCCGTGGGTACCGCCGATGCGGGCTTGTTGGAGGCGGTCGCCGGCGTGCACAGCTGCTCGCTTCGAGGCCTTGAGGAGCCGGGAGCGGACCCAGAACATCGTGACGGTCAGCAGGATCAGCGACCCGCCCTGGATGAGCCAGGAGTCCTCTGCGGTCGCCTCCATCATGACGTTGATCGTCACCAGGTACAGCGAGAGGAACACGGCAATTGCCACGACGGTGAGCAGCACCTTGACGATGCCGGCAACCCACTTCCACAGCAACGCCCGTCCCGACCCTGGCATCAGACCCGCCACGACGGCAAAGGGCATGATCATGATCAGCCCGATCAGCAGCAGCTGGGCGGCGATAAGTGTCAGCGCTGTCAGGGCGGCCAGGACCAGCACCAAGATGGCAGTGATCACCACGAACAAAGCCAGGCCAGCTCGTTCGGCGGTGGGATCGTGGTTGAAGTCAGCGAGCTCCTCGCAGCCCGCGATACCCATAAGGAATCGGGGGTCGTCCGAGGCGCCGTGAGGGCCGGTCAAAAGGATCTGGTCCCGGGCCGCGGCGCAGCTCTGCAGCGAGTTCCCGGCGTCGCCGCCCGAGCCGAGATTGGTGCCCCAATTTGCGAGATCGTATGGCCGCTCCACGAACGCCGCATGGAGTCCCTTGCCGAACGGGCACACGACATCGCTGAGAGAGGCATCTGGGCCACCCACCGGCGGACACTCGAAGGTGTTCGTTTGTCCCTCCAGGGTGACACCGGCAATCGACGCGGCGAGGTTCCCTGAGGCTTCCGTGGCGTTAGTGACCAGCTGCCCGAACCCGCCTGGCACCAGGATGACAAACGCTATGAAGGCGGCATAGATGAGATACGTCATGGCCAGTTCACCAATCGCCTGGGTAGTGCGCCCACGCATCAGCTGGATGGCGAAATAGAAGAGAGTGACGAAGAGGGCCAAATCGTACGCGGAGACCGATGAACCGTTGAGAGAGACGTAGTAACCCGAAGCGATGGAGTTGGCCGGCGCCGACAGGCGAGATGCCAGGTCGAACCCGAATGCCCAATCGAGGAGGTTGATCGTTGAGCCGGTCAGCCACTTGTCGAACGAGAAAAGCCCATCGGTGACGTTGCCCCACAGTTTGCGACCCCAGTTGTTCCACGCTCCCGCGTCGTAGCCAATGTCGTAGTTGCCAGTCGGGATGTCGGCCCGCCCAATGACATCACCGCCGATAGCTTCACTCAGGAGCGTGTTCGAGGCCCGGGATGCGTCGGGGCAGGCCCGCTCCGCGTCGCCGTACAGCTCCCAGAAGATCTCCGGCAGCTCGTCGGCAACGAACGGGCTGCCGCTCGCGTCGTCGACGACGTCGGCGACCTCATCTCCGCAGCGGGACAGCCACAGGTCATAGTTCTGTTGGTCGTAGGCGAACTCAAAGTCCGGTGCAGGCGGCAAGAACCACAGCGGATCCCCAAAGCCCGGAGTGATTGGTGGTGTGGTGGGCGGCTCCACCGGTGGCTCCACGGGTGGCTCGACCGGTGGCCCGACCGGTGGCTCCACTGGCGGGGGCGGGAAGGCCGGGTCGCCGCAGTTCGGGTTCTCCGGTGGACATGGCTCCGGCGGTACCTCCTGGGCGAAGGCGGGCTCCATTGTCACTGCAGTCACCGTGAGGGCGAAGCCGGCCGCCAGCAGCACCACGATCAGCCACCACAGAACGCCGTAGCGGACATACCGCCGCCTGGCTTGGCCTGTCGGGTTGGCCAGCATCATCGTCGGTCTCCCTCGCTGCCAAGGAGCGAGTGCACGTCGCCGCCGCTGTGGTAGTCGTCGTCGCGGTCGGTCGCTGTCGGGTCAGGGTTGGTGTTGAAGGCGTCCTCGAGCACTTCGGTCGCAGCTGGCACCACTCGCACTCGGCCGATCCGCCCACGCACGTCCCGGTAGAGACACTGGCCGTTGATGCCGGACGCTTCCGGATCGAAGGAGGATTCGACCAACTCCACGAGGTGCTCGGTTGGTTCGAGGCCCAGGAAACGGAGGGCTGCCTTGCCTGACCCGTTCCCCTGATGGAACACGAAGCGGATGCCGAGGAGTACGCCAAGCTCCGGGTCCCCTATGTCGTCGGGGTGTTGGGACATCAACCAGATGGCGGCGTTGTGTTTCCGGCCTTCTCTGATGCCCTCCAGGAGCAGCTCGCGACCCTGCGGCGAAGACGTCAGTGCCCAGGCTTCGTCAAATACGGCAGCAGCGAACCGGCGGTCTTGGAAGGTGACCTTCCGGGCGATGGCTGCAATGAGGTACAGGCAGGCCTGGGAGAACACCTGCTCCGGGAGTAGTTGCTTGGCAAGTTGCGGGTTCAGGAGCTGGTCGCGGTTGGGAAGGCGCAGCCCGGGCGTCCACAACACGATGCAGTCGGCGTCGAGGGTGAGGCCTTCTCCGTCGCCGAAGGCGAGGCGGGCGAGGTCGGCTTTGGCGAAGTTGGCGATCTTCCTGGCGAGCACCGATGCTTCCGGGTGTTCGTCGCCCATGGCCCGGAGTTCGTCGATGACACCACTAAGGCGCCCGTCTGGGCGTTTCGCCACCGCTCGGACGGCCTCGGCCAGCGTGGCTCCCTCGAGGTGGGTTGGATAGGTGCCCGTCAGGAGTGTGAGGAACCCTGTGGCGTAGCGCTCTCGATCGGCCTGGTCGGTGAACATAAGCAGCGGGTCGATGCACACGGCGGCGTCGGCGGCGAGCTTGACGACCTGAGTGGTGCCGGGTGCGACCTGGGCGAAGTCGACGTACTCGCCTGATGCGGTGCGGTCGAGCACGACGATCCGGCCACCCCTCGCCAAGGTGGCCCATGCGATTTGCTTAACCGCGTACGACTTGCCCGAACCCAGTGACCCAAAAGCGCCGAGGGATCCCGAGCGGTTGTTTCTCGGTCCATAAGCAGGGTCGAACAGGACCGGCTGGTTGGTTCCACCGTCCAGGCTGTAGGCGAGTAGTTGACCTGTCGGGTCCCCCACTCGGGTGCCTCCGATCGGCATCCCCGACGCCAACCCTCCGGGCAGGATGAACTGGGCGTAGTCACGTGCTGCAGCTGGGTTCGCCGCGCCGGGCAGCATCGCTCGGAACAGGTCGGCCTGGTTGCCCGTCGGGCGGGGCATCTCGTACTCCCACGCCTCATACATGGCGCGTACCTGACCGGCCTGTTGCTCAAGGTCAGCCAGTGACCACGGCCCGAGCGCGAAGGTCATCGAGACCCGCAGCTCAGGTGTTGACGGTGACGACGACAGTTCGCTGCGTTGCGCGTCGACGGAGTCCATGGCGTCCATCAGCGAAGTCGGCGGGCCCGATGGCTCTCCCTCATACTCGTCGACCTGCGCCTTCAGCTGGCGGGCTTGGCGTCGCGACTTGAGTTGCGCTTCCTGGTTCGAGATCGACGTGATACGTGCGCACCAGTCGACGGGGAATGGTGCTTGGTCAGCAGCGACGAACCACTCTCCTCCCCCACCGGGGAAGGTCCACTGCCGGGGCATTCCGGCCATGACCATGAACGTCTGGTACGACACGCCCGCTTCGGTCTCGACCCGGAGATAGCGCGGATGGCGGGGCCGGTCCTCGTCCAGGTGCCGATCGCCGCCTTCCTGGAAGACAGCGTCAACAAGATGCACCAGCGACGGCCCGTGGAGTTCTGCGTCGGGACCCTCGCCCACCTCGGTGACCTCAGGGTTCCATTCCTCGTCGAGGATCGGCTCGTCGAGACCCCGATAGGCGGCTCGAGCGTAGAGCCAACGGATCTCAGCCGGTTTCACAGGCCGGATCGACATGCCTATCCGGAGCTGGCTCTCAAGCTGGGCGCCCTGGCGGCGGCGACGGTCAAGGTCTTTGCGGGTTGGCGGCGATGGGGTCATCCCGAACGTGGCGAAGAACCCTGCGCTGGCGGCCGAACCGGTCGCAGCGATCTGCCGTTTGAGGCCAGCGTCGGGCAACCTGGCCGCTACGAAGAAGTAGCGATCGTAGATCTCCTGTTCTTGAAGTTGGTCGAGCGTCCGGATCGCGGCGGCCCGCCACTCGGGGTGCTCTGCGACGTCCACGCCGGCGATCATGCGTTCCACCACGGCGTACGGGTCGATCTGACGGCACACCGACAGCAGCATCGACTCGGGCGGCAACGTCATCAACGCGCCACGGAGCTGGTTGTACACCCGGACTTTCTCTTGGTTTGACAGGTACGGGTAGGAGATGGCGTCGATCCGCCACATTGCCCACACTCCCCCGTCGGCGCTCCAAATCAGGTTGTCGGTGATGAAGCGGGCGGGATAGCGCATTCAGGCTGCCTCCTCGTCGAGACACGCCCAGGGTGAGGTAGGTCTCAGTTGAGCCAGCGCCTGGCTCCGCTTGGGTTGCGGTCGCAACTCGACCGGAGCGTGGTTCGTGGTGTCGCCAGCGATGAAGATCCGCTCGAACCTCCGCTCTGGCCGGGCCTTGGTCCAGACCTGGCGGCCACGGACGGTTCCCTGAGTCGGCGCCAACAGCAACGACGCAACACCGAAAAGCATCTTCACCGGGCTGCGACCCTCCATCCGGAGGTGCCGCACCGCCCATGTGAGCGTTCCCGGGATAACCACCAAGAAGAGTGCGTCGCCGATCCCCGGGACGATCACCCCCCACCAGCGCCGGCTGGCAAGCATCAGGAAGAACGAGCCCAACAGGGTCCCGAGCTGCGACGGTGACAAAGGCGTCGGGAGCGCAAACCCGCCGATCTTGCCTATCACCAACGGGAATCGGCGGGCATGGGTGTAGCTGTAACAGGTCACCGACACGTCGGCGCTGTCGTGATAGTCAATACCAACCACAGTTACATCCCTTCACAGGCGGCCCAAAGAGCGGCCGTGCCTACGTCGCCTCGCCGCCACCGACCGAGGCACCGCCCGCCCTGATGTCGATCCGCTCTCTGCCGACTCGAAGCCAGCGGCGCCGAGACATGAGGGGGACGACGAACGCGGCGGCAGTGTCGCTGCCGATCCACTGCTCCAGCTGGGTGATTCCAGCCGGGCTGACAGCCCAGATAGCGATTCCGGAGACCAGGATCGCTCCCAACACGGGGACGAGGGCCTGGGTCTTGTACCAGACGGTTGCGATGCTCACGATCGCTATCAGTACGACAATCAGTCGCATGAGGGTGATTCCCTCGTTGGTGAGTCCAGTGAGCCAATCAAGCATGGGATGTTCCTCCTTATTGGGTTCCGATAGGTGTCGCAGCCACGAGCTCGCTGACCTCCCAGCGCTCGGAGCGCAGAGACATGACGGCCGTGTACTGCAGGATCTGGGCGTTGCCGGTGGCGTCAGTAGCAAGGACTTCTGCCCGCACTAGGTGCCGGTTCGGGTCCGCCACTTCGGGCCGGGCGCCCAGAGATCTGACGGTGGTGTCGACGAAGGGAGCAGGTGTGATGGGTGTCAGTGACGTCTCCGGCGAGACGTAGCGCTCGAGGTCGCCGGATCCGGCCAACAGAGCGTCGAAGAAGCCGTCGAGGGCGTCGGCGATCGGTTCGAGCTCACCGGATGGATGCTCGAGCACGTCGATGACCAACTCCGGTGCCTCGAGCGTGGCCGGCGGCGGCACCTGCGCCGGCAGCCCAGAGGCGGCGAAGCCCTCGGCGGTCTTGACGACTCCGACTGTGTAATAGCGGATCCCGCCTGGCTGGTAGGTGCCTTCTTCGTCGGCGATCAACACGTCGGCGGCGACGGTGACGGCCCAGTAGTCGGTGTCCACCTCCTCGATGCTGACGACGGCGGTGCGGGCCGCCCACAGACCTCCCGCGGTGACCGGAGTGAAGTCGACCGGAGTCGAGTAGTAGGAGGCGATGACGGTCGCGTTGCCTCGTCCGGCGCCGAGCCACGCCGAGATGTACAACTCGCCGAAACCGCCGACGCCGATGTCCCGCGGCACCTTCGCTATCGGCTCGGTCGCGAGGGCCAGCGGCGCGGCGTTGCCGGTCGATGTCAAGAGTGCCTTGGCTCCACCGACGGCACCGACGATGAGCGCGGTGATCATGACAAGGCGCAGTGTCCGGATCCGCCACATTCCGCCCAGCGAGGGGTCACGGCGCCGGCGGGTTGACCCACCCTGCTTGGACTTGTCGCCCCACAAAAGCTTGTCGAGTTTCGACTGGTCTTTGGGCGCCGGCGCCTCCCCGGGGTAGATAGTGTCTTCGTCGGTGTGCGGACGATCCTCGAGCATCGTCATCGGAGATCTCCGGCTGCCCATTGCGCCAGTACGGTGTCGTTGGCGTCCAGGAGATCCCAGACGCCGTGGTCCAGCCAGGTAGCAACCGTGCCCAGGTTGTTGCGGGTCATGCCGCCAGGCTCGAGGATCCGCTCGAGATCCTCACGAAAGCTCGCCGCCACTGACGCGACCGCGGCCGGAGTGCGTTCGACTCGCTCGCTGGTGGATATCGCAGTCGCCATTCTCGATCGGTTTCCTTCTGGGGCGCCGACGGTGGTCGCCCCTACGCGATCCATAGAAGGGCGGACGCGCGCGACAGACGCGACACGTTTCTCGAGATATCTCTCTGCTCGGTTGTTCTCCGCCCGTCAGCAGCGGGCGCCCCACCCCGTCATCGGCAACGGGAGGAGGGGATTGTCATCAGGCCGGGATGGGACGGCCGCTGCTGACGGGATCGGGCGCTCATGCGACCGCCAACGCCGTGGCAAGGCGCTTTTCGGCGCGGAGCCGGCGCCGGCGGATGGACTGCGACGATGCGCCTTCGCTACCGATTAGGTCCTCGACCGGGACGCCTCCAGCTCGGGTCAGCACCACAAGGCGAGCCGTGCCAAGGTCGATGCGGGCCCGTGCCGCGACCCAATCGCATAGTTCGGCGAGCTCCATGGCGTTACTGATCGACTCGGGTTCATGGGCGAGCGCCGACTGCATGGCCGAGTCGAGGGCCGTCCAGGAGTGGCTGTCTGTCTGATCGCCGCCGCTCACTGCCATCAGCCCGAACCGTTCGCTCTCCGCGTCGAGGCTGCGGTCGACGGCGTCAAGGTGACGGATGAACCGTTTGCGGATGTTCGACCAGATCCGAAGGTCGTACTGGGTGCCGGCCGTTCCCGGCTGGCAACCGACGAGTGTCTCGTGGGCGATCACCATTACGGTGGCCGCCCGGTCGTCTATGTCGATGGGACTGCGGTTGGTGCGGTTGACCAGGTAGACGAGCCGGGGCAGCAGCGCTTGGATAGCGGTGCGCATTGCCAACTCGTCGACAGGGGCCAGCTTGGCGAGGGCTTCCAGGATGGCACAGCGGGTCTCGTCGTCCCCGTTGAGCGCTGCATCCAGCAGATGCGTTCCCTCCGGGTAGTCCAGTGCTGGGTGTGCGGTCGCCCATTCGCGCAACCGGGTGCGGAATTGGCGGCTCGCTGCCACGCTCCCCCACTCGGCTACCAGCCCAGCGAACACCGGCGAGTCGATCGCCTGTGGCCCGCTGAATCTGCGGCGTGTCTGTGTAGCCATTTCGCTCCTCCTCGTTCGGATGAGAAGAAGCGTCCGCGACTGATCTCACAGGAGACTCCCAAAACCGGCTCACAATCGAGACCGTGGAAGTATGACTATCAGTACGCGGAGGGCGCGCAACACAATCACACTGGTAGACCTACAAGCCCCGTTGCATCTGAATACATGCCCAGCGCAAAAGTGTGTCGATGAGCACCATGGGGTGTTGACTCGGTGTTATGATCGAAGTATGAACATCTTCGAGTGGAGTCATTGTGATCTCTTCTGACACGCCCCGCAAGACGTTCTCGGCTCCCCAGCGCTACTGGGACCTGCTCGAGGAGATTGTCCAGGACGGCCACGCCAAGAACATCTCCGGTGCCCTGCGCCACGTCTGCGACGAATACGTCCGCACCCGCCAGGGTCGCGAACTCGCCGACGCAGCGCGCCGACTCGACGAGGACGAATGGATGGACCTCGCCGGGCTCGAAACCCCCGACGCCGACAGCGACGCCCCGAAGTGGTCGCAGCTGCTCGGTGACGAAGCGACCTAGGACAGAGGGAAATGCTACGAGGAGAGATCTGGGTCCAAGATGACCGGGACGCCTACATCCTCGTGGCGTCCGACCACCTCAGCGAAGCCCGCCCACCAATCACGTGGGGCATCCCACTCACCGCCGAAGCCCAGCCCAAGAAGTACACCGAGCCATTCGTGATCGCCCTCTCCCCCACCCAAACCGGACTCACCGTCGCCACCTGGGCCCTCATCGCCCGAGGCATCACACCACTACGCCAGGCAGACCTCAACACCAAACTCGGCAAGGCCTCCGACAAGGCCCTCGCCCGAATCGACAACGCAATCCGGATCCTCTACGAGCTCTGAACGCCAAGTTCGGCGTTGAGGAGTTCGGTTACCAGCTGAGATCTCGTCAGCACGAGTTCCTTGGCGCTCGCATCGAGCTTCTCGAGGGCCGCCGCTTGGATGAACAGCCCCACCTGGACTCGGCGCTGTTCGGCGGTGTCGGCTGACGGCGGTGTCTTGCTCGCGATCGTGGGCAGACCGAGCTCAGCGCGTTGTCGATCCTCGGGTGTTGGCGCGAAGCGCTCTCGCACGGCATCGAGATGGTTGAGGTAGGCGGTCAACACAGCGTCGGCGTTGGACCGACCGGTCCCGGCTGTCCAGCTTCGGATGCGATCGACAAGGTGATTCGGGACTTGGACAGTCGTCTTCGTCATCCCGGTGTTGGACACCTTCCGGGACGACGCTGGACCAGGTTGCCGACGTAGGCGAGGCCTCTTTGGTGCGGTCTCCGCAAGTGGCGAGTCTTCGGTCGCGATGGCGCTCGCGTCTGCTTCCTCTGTGAATCCACCCAGGTCGAGCCTGTGTCCGGTGGCGGTTCGCGGCTCGGCTTCGATCGGAGGTGCCTCTCCCCCATCGAGCTTGACCTCGACTTTCCGGCGAGGCGGTGGCGACGCCGATATCGTGCGGGTGGATTCGCCATCGCTCATGGCGTCGCCTCTACGGGCTCGAGCTCGCTGAGGCGGTCGGCAATCTCCATGACCAACGATTGATAGTCGCCGGCCAGGCCGTCCGCGCTGCTCGAGAAACGCCGCAGATTTGACAGCGCCGCTCCCCCGCCTTGACGAAGCGCTCTTAGCCGGTCGCCCTTCGCCGACGCCGCGTCGACCTCATACTCGTGAGCAAGCTCCCCTGCTCGCCGTGTATCAAACGCCGAGCGGGAGCTGTGGCGGATGACGCTGTTGAACACGGGAGCAATGTCACCCAGGGCCTCGGTCAGTTCGGTGCGGATCGTTTCGCGGAGTGCCGTGGCGCCACTTTCGAGCGCAAAGATGGCCACTCCAAGAACCTCAAGGTCCGGGTTGGCTGATGCCTTCACGCGCTGGAACTGGCTGGCCATCAGCTCGAGGCCTTCGGTGCTGGCGTCGTCGGCCTTCACGGGGATCACTAGGCCGCGCGCTGCTCCCATTGCCAAGGTGGTCATCACCCCGCCGGCCGGTGGGCAGTCGAGCACGATGAGGTCATACTCGGCCGCCAGAGGTGCCAGCTTCGCTGCCAGAAGTCGGGGGTCGTATCCCTGGCGGCTCAGGCCGGCGTCGGCGTACTCGAGTCGCTCCCCTCCCGGTATGACATCGAGGTTGGGACGGACGTCAGTCAGAACAGGCGACAGGTCCTGTTCGCCGGTCAGAGCTGCAAAGAGCATCTCGCCGTGATCGTGGCGCGGGTCGTCTCGGTACCCCAGGTCCTTCTGAAGGTTGCCTTGTCGGTCGAGGTCGACTGCCAGGACCCGCCATCCGCTGTTCGCCAAGATGCCCGCTGTGTTGGCGGCGAGGCTTGTCTTGCCCACCCCCCCTTTGCCGTTTGCCACGGCGATCACGTTGTGCAGCATCGACTTGTCCTTTCGAGAGTCTCGGGAGACACCCTACCATGTCTCCGGTCCGTCTCCGCGCATTCTCTGCGGCGCGGACGGACGGTCTCCCTACTTTCTCCCGGGTGTCTCGCTGGCCCGTCCCGGGTGTCTCCAGGGTGCCCATCTGCCTCGAAAGCGCCGCGGGCCAGTCGTCGGTGGGGGAGGGAAGCACCAAATTGCCCCCAGAGGCGCTCAGGAGCCGCTCTGAGCGTCGCACCGCCATATGGGCTCCCCAGGGGTAGCCGGACTGCACGGTCCCCTCACAAGGGCCACCTCCTTCGGACCCGCTCACTCATCGAACAACGGCTCGCTCGACCCAAGCGGGGGTCCTGTGACGTGGCTGTATGTAAGGTTGGAGAACCTCGTCAATGGGGCGTCCCATTGGAGATGCGCCGTTCCTGTCTGGCCGTGGCGGTTCTTCGCGACGATCGCTTCCGCCTTCCCTCGCACACCGGGGTCCTCGTTGTACATTTCGTCCCGATACAGGAATGTCACCGTGTCGGCGTCGTTCTCGATCGCGCCGGATTCTCTGAGATCGGCCAACATCGGTCGCTTGTCCTGCCGCAGCTCGAGGCCTCGATTCAACTGCGACAGGGCCATCACCGGAGTGTCCAATTCGCGCGCCAGCAACTTGAGCCCTCGGCTTAGCTCGGCCACCTCGACCTGCCGATTCTCGGCTCGTCTCCCTTGCTGGTTGGGGCTCATCAGCTGCAGGTAGTCAACGATGATCAGACCGAGCTCGCCGCTAGTGGCGCTTTTCGTTCGACGAGCCTTGGCTCTGAGCTCCATCAGCGTCAGGACCGGGGTGTCGTCGATGAAAAGGGGAGCGGACCCGATCTCGCCGGCCGCATGAGTGATAGCGTGCCAATGCTTATCGGTCAGGTCGCCTCTTTGGAGCTTCGTTCCGTCGATCTTGCCCAGGATCGACACGACCCGCTGAACGAGGTCCGTGGCGGTCATCTCGAGGGAGAAGAACAGCACCGGTCGGGCGTGTTCGACCGCAACCGTCTTCGCCACCCCGATCGCAAAGCTGGACTTGCCGGCGCCGGGTCGGGCCGCGACAACGTTCAGCGAGTCGGGGCGGTAGCCCATGGTGATCGTGTCGTAGTCAAACCAACCCGTCGGCAATCCAGTCACGGGGTCGTCGCTTTCGCTCCGAGCCTCCAAAATGGTGAGGTATTCGGACATGAGCGGGCCCGTGGCCTGGACGCCGTGTCCGCTATTGCCACGGTGCTCGTCGGTTACCTCGAAAAGGCGTTTCTCGGCGCTGTCAATGGTGAGAGTGATATCCGTGAGGACCTGCTCGTAGCCGAGGTGTTGAAGCTCCCCACCCGCATTGATCAGGCTGCGCAGTGCCCGGTATTTGCGCAGCAGCTCTGCGTAAGTGCCGACACTGCTCGAGTAGCCCGCGTCGCCCTGGAGAGCCACCAGTCCCGTGCGACCGCCAACCATCTCGAGGCCTTCCGGCCCTAGGGCTTCGGCGACGGTAAGCACATCGACTGCCGACGAGTGGGCGTGAAGACCCACGATGGTGTCGTAGACGTACTGGTGGGTGGGGGAGTAGAACACGCCCCCGCCGATATCAGATGCCACCACCTCGTCGATGGAGTCCGTACTCAGCAGCATCAGGCCCAAAACGGCGCGTTCGAGCTGCACGCTGTGAGGGGGCACCCGATTTGCTGCCCGTTCGGCTGCTTCCTGGTCGTATGGGTTTGGCGCGTTGTCGCTCATTGGTGAGCCTTTCTGCGATCGGGAAGAGCAGCGATGACATCGTCGATCGTTCGCACGGCGACGTTCGACCACGCCAGTTGCGTTTCAAGGAGGGACATCACTTCAACGTCGAAGTCATGTCCTGTGGCGGGATCGGCAATCTCGGTATGGGCGGCTTCGACCATCACTGCCAGGGCCTCCAGGTCGGGTTGGTCCTTCACAGTGGCGAATCCCACGACGGCGTTAGCCAGTCCGAACGGGTCGCTTGCGCCGGCGAGCCTCTCCAGCGCTCGGGTGCGGCACTCCGTCAGGAACCGAGCCCGGGAGAGGTCCGGATCCGTGGCCGGGTGTGGGGGAGTGGTGGGGAAGTACCGGAGCTTGCCCTCTCGGGCAGCACTGGCAAGGAGCCCGCCCGGGTTGTTGATGTGTCTTCCGGCGTTGAGGTCGTCGACAATAAGGGTGATAGCTCTACGCACGTACGCCTTCGGCCACACCTGTGTTGCATCCACGCAGAAGCTGTCGATCCGGAGTTCCTTGCCAGTGCGTTCAGCCCAGGTGGTGGCGAGCGGTGCGACGAGGCCGGGCCAATCCTCGGGGTCCCAGTCGGGGAGATTCTCGAAGGCACGGGCATCAGGCGGGACGGCGTCCTGGCTGCCGTTTGATGCCGCGTTTGTGCCGCGTTTCGGTGCGCGCGGTTCCGCGTCATGAGAATGAGTTGATTCATACTCATCCTCATTCTCTAAGGAAACCGGGGGCGCGACCGCCGCGTTTGTGCCGCGTTTCGGTGCGCGCAATCCGGCGTCAGGCCGCGTTTGGCTGCGCGCGGCATTCGCGGCGGCGTCTGGCAGGCCGGCGCGGGTCGTGAGCTGCTCGAGGAGGGTGCGGGCAATCTCGTCGAGGGCCTCGAACGCTGTGGATGCCAGCTCTGGGAGTCCGGCTGCCATAGCTTCGGATCCCAACGCAGCAAGACTGTCGATCGCGGTTCGGGCGGCCAGGACGAGGTCGTGGGGCGCCGTCGTGGGGTTCGATATGGTCGTGGAGCTTGACTGGATGCGGCGGAGATGGCGGTGGGCTGTGCCGCGGGAACTGGTCCCGGTGGCTGTGGCGATCTCAGAGAGGGTCGCCGGGCGGCCGTCAGGATGCACGAACGCAGGTGTTCCATCGGCCGCAACCGATGTCTCGAAGTGCTGCTCCAAGACAGCCTGGTATTGGCGGGTCCGTCTGGTCGGCAATGAGACGACGCGGGGTCTGATGCGTTCCTGGATCGCGTCGAGGTGAAGGACTAGCTGCCCGTCATCGGATGCCAAACCCGCTCGGCACAAGGTTTGTATCCGGTTCCACAGAGAACCGTGTCCGATGCCGAGGGCTTCCTCGAGGCGCTGGCGAGGAGCCGTCAAGATGACTCGGCCGTCAGCCAACGGTGAGAACAGTGCCTCATCGCCACATACGGCGAGGACGGCCTCGAGGGTTCGACGCTGCGGCCCGCTCAAGCTGCCAACCCCCCTTGGCTGGGCTGCGAGGCGTTTGTTGGGCCTCGCAGAAGAGCTGGGGGAGAGGCCAGTTCGGTTGTTAGGTGGCCCTGGGTTCGGGCCCAATTGTGCTTGTGCACTGTGTCTCACTTCGGATCGTGACGCGTGTCACCACATCCGTGAGAACCGTGCTACAGTGAGAACCGGTTAGAGGTCCTCGCATACCAGTTGGCGCTGGTTGCACGGTTTTCACAGAAGTCCCGGTTGGCGCCGGGGCTTCTACGCGTCTTGGGTTGTTACGTCGCTGTTAGGTCGGTGCCTCCCTCAGCCGTTGGTCGAGCCCTCACGCGGCGACACCCCCTGTTGGTGCGAGACGGCGCGAGGCGAGATCTGGGTCTTCAGCGATCAGGCCCGCTAGGTCGGCGAGGTCGCGTGCTCGTTGGGCAAGCTGTTGGAATTGGGCGCGGATCTCTTCCATCTCTTGATCGGCCTGCTGGGCCAGCGGGGGTGTACTTCTGAGCGTCGTCGCGACGCCCTCCCAGGTGAGTCCGTTAGCCTCGCGGAGCCGGAAGGCGGTGACGAGCTGGTCAATCTGATCCTTGGTCCAGCGCCGGTCGAACATGCCGGTGTTGCGGGTATCCAGTTGGAGCACGGAGTCGCTGACCCTGTTGACCGTCTCCCTGGCCACGCAGATGCCGACCTCTTCAAGAGCTGCAATGACGGCCGCCACCCGGTAGCGTTCTTCGGCCGGTGAGGTGGAATCTGTCTGGTGGCCCATGCCCATGCCTCCTAAATGACAACCATGTAGTTCATGAGCGTAGGGCCGAGAGGCATCAGAGTGGTGGATTTCCAGGCAACGAAGTCGCGCGCCTGGCGCGGAAGACGCGGGACGCATCCGCGCGTTCCGCGGGGTTTTCGCCAGGCGCGCACTTCCGATCCGTTTGCCTTCCACGTCGCTCATAGAAGGGCGGCAGCGGGTTGCAGACGCGACACCCGTTGCGGAAATATCAAGGGGTACTACTCTACCCTTCATGCCGTCGGTGATCCGCATGTACTGCCTAGCAAAGAGAACTCTGACGGGCGACGCGTCTAGCGTGCGAGGCCATGGGACGGCTGGTAGACCTCGACGACTTGGTTTCAGCTCGGATCGTTGTGGCGCGTCTCGGCTGGCGGCGAACGCAACGCCTCCACAGGGCTCGCCAGCAGCGGGACTTTCCGGAACCGGTGAAGACGCTCTCGCGCACTCTGCTGTGGTTGTGGCCCGACGTCCGATCATGGGCCCTCGGGGAGGGCTGGGTCCGATGGCCCGGACCGGAGGGTGCCTCGCGTGTGATGGTCGAGCCCGACGATGTCGTGGCCGCGCACGTGATAGCCGACCGCCTCGGCCTCGAGGTGAACGACGCCGACGAGATCCCCGGCTTGGAGATGACCCGTACCGATCGCATCGAAGGCGCGACCTATCAGTGGGAGCTCGCCGAGCTGCTGTGGCACGAGCGAGCCAACCGAACGGGCCGGCCGTCGTAGCTGCGGTTGCTCTCGCACGATCGCATCGCGATTCTGCGGCGCCGGGTGAGCCTTCTGTGAGGTCGGGTGTCGCGTCTGTTAGGTCAGCCCGCCCTTCTATGAGAGATGAGTGAGGAGAACGACTGTGAGTACGGACAGCTCAATTCGCAGAGAGGTGCTCCTCCCATCCGAAGTAGAACAAGCCGCTGGGAGTGAGTTGGAAAAGGGAACAAGTCGCTTGCTTCCGCTGGCGGGACCCACCAAAGTGGTGGCCGCGCAAGGGGTAGGAACCGCGATGCGAGGCGAACGGAAGGGGACGAGTCGCCGGTCGGCGGCGTTGATAGCAGCCATGATGCTGCTCGCTTCAGCGTGCACCGGCTCCAACGGCGAGGGCTCACTGCCACCCACCACAACCTCCGACCCGACAGCCACCTCCCAGCCGACGACTACGGCAGCTCCTACGACTACGGCGGCTCCAACCTCCACAACAGAGCCTGAACCTCAGGGGCCAACCGTCGACGACGCGGCGGCGCTGTGGGTAGAAGCATGGCGCCTGGCGTCAGCTGAGGGCGCAACGGAGTTGGACCTCGCAGAGCTCGCAACACCCGAGGTGGCCGAGCGGCTGATCTTCACGCTTCAAGAAACGGGTAGCGCACGGCGGACGGTTACCAACATGCCCGTCGTTGGTGAACCGGCCGCCGATGGGTCGATGGAGATCAACGACTGCCTGTTGCTCCAGCCACCGGTGACGGCTGTCCAGGCCAACTGGTACTC